>Ga0210003_1000022_pt1 | contig 180703 bp, 143 predicted proteins | sample LantaG_FD_182804 | JGI IMG/M metagenome (GOLD analysis project Ga0210003, IMG submission 182804) | Deep subsurface microbial communities from Baltic Sea to uncover new lineages of life (NeLLi) - Landsort_02402 metaG (SPAdes) (version 2) | ecosystem: Environmental > Aquatic > Marine > Oceanic >... | reverse complement strand
TAATCGGAATATAGGTTGCTCCAGCTGAATCATCATACCAGATGAATTCAAGACTGTTTGCATGGTAATTCATCTTGAAAAAATCAGCAGGATCAGATCCATCTGTCTCATACCATCTCATCTGTGGATCGGAACTTTGTTGCATAAAATATTTGGTTCGGACATAGCCATCGACATCCAATTCATAGGAAGGTCTAAAATTTCCAGTGGTACTTGAAACTCCGATCCAACCATTAATGGATAGAAAATCATTATCAAACTCACCATATATTAATGGATAATAAACTTTAGGAACCACAAATGAATTGCCAATATAAAGCTTATAAGACCCTGTTTCATAATATCCAGCACAATAACCAAGAAAAACATTTGAACGGCCACTTTTATTTTGAAGTCCAGTAAAAGACCCTAGAAAAGTATTATAGTTGGCATAACCACCTTCACCCAATGCTCCCGAACCAAACCCGATGTATACATTCTCTCTTCCCTCAGTATTGCGGGCTCCGGCATCATTCCCAAAAAAACAATTGTTATATCCTATACCTGTATAACCTCCCGCACTAGAACCAAAGAAAGAGTTTTGAGTCCCTGTAGATGTAAACCAACCAGCTTTATAGCCAAACATGCTGTTTTTGAAACCGGTAGTAAGAAGTGATCCTGCATCTGTACCGTAATAAACATTATTATTTTCATCTCCTTCATTACCAGTTGGCAAAAAGGTTCCCCCCTGAGGCCTATTTTGTTGGGGCTTTTTATCTCCTTTCTGAATAATTACCTCTTTCATGTCTGATTCTACTTCATTAAAGATACTATCAATATCCGCTTCACTAACACCATATTCTTTTAATATCTCTTTCAATTTTTCTTCAAATCCTACAAATCTGATTTTTTCTTCAATTCGGAATCTGGCTCCCTTTGACCAGATACCATTTCCATTTAAATCAATTGCCCGGACAAACCATATATACTCTCCACCATTAATTAAACCACTATCCACGGAAGGAGTCCATGATAATGATGAGCCGGTTATCTCCTTAACCAGCACAGGATCCGACATTAGCTTCATATCTGGGTAGTTACTTATACCATTTGAATTATCCATCTTAAAAACCACTATTGTATAACCTGTTGCCCGGGGAACATAGGTCCAACTAAAAGTGGGACAGCTCTGCTGGACAATGGCAAACCCTGTCTTTTCGGCTGGTGATACAGTAACTGGTCCACCATCATCTGCCTGCATATACGTGATTAAAAAAATTACTAAAACAAAATTTAAAATGAATAATTTCTTCATCCTACCACCTCACAATTTTTATATTACCATTTTTAATATATAAAATAATGTCTGCATAAATTCTTATCTTCTTGACTTAATTCTTTAACAGCTAATTTCCCTAAAAAAACATTATCAAACCATAAACTTCCAGTTCCATACATCCTTATCAGGGGTCTTAAACTTTTTACCCCTCCTTTAGTATTATCAAATATATATACAACCTTCTGCCACCTGTTTTTAGTATCAATCAATCTAATGACATTGGTTCCCTTTCCAAGCCAGAACCTTAAATCTTCCCGACCGGTTTTTGTCCAATAATCAAAACTGAATATATAATATCCTTTTTTTATTTTCACCCACCTTTTATACCACAATCCGGCTCTTGCGATAGATTTACCTACGGAATTATCTATATAAGGATTAAAACTCCTGGTCATGTTATTATTATTGACCTTTTCTTTTTCTACAAAAAATGAACTTTGTCCAAAAAGAGGTGGCTCTGACCAGTTATAAAAAAGCCACTCCCCCTTGAAAGAATCCTGCTTCTCAACATCAGACCAGTCTAAAAGATTTTTACTTATTTTATCTTTCTCCATATTAAATTCTGCACAAACAACAGTTTTTAATTTATCAATTGAATTATAATAATCTATACCAAATTCCGGTCTTATATCAGAGTGATCTGAAATATTATATTTTACCGATATATACTTAAAAAGTTCTATATTATCCTGCCATTTTAAAAAATCAAGAATATTATTTAAAAATTTTTTATCAAATTCAGGATTTAATTTATCTAAAATTGAAATTGTTAATCCATTATACCTCTTTTCTCTTAAAAAAGAATAAGACATCTGATCCAGATGCTGCCATTCTCTTTTTTTATCAAGATTATTTAAAATATTCTGAAAATAGAAATTATCTTTATATTTCAATTCTATTTTTTTTCTTGTATTTTTATCCAAAGTATTATAAACACTAATGTTTTTATACAATATAGCAGATTTAACTAAATTTTCTATTCTATTCCCGCTTCCAAAATATCTATAACTTTCAGGATTATATTTAATAGCTCTTAAAACATATTTCTCAGAAGACTCTCCTTTAATTTTTATATAATAATTCCCAATAAAATAATTAATTGTAAACAAAAAGGGTTTAATTGATAAAAACAAAAAAACAATAATAAATAAAGTTATTATTATCTCTTTTTTATTACTAAAAATTGTCTTCAAGTTTTTCAACCTTTCTCTTCCTAAATTACTTATTATTTTGATTTATAAAAGGGTATAAAATCTTCAAATATTTTTTTTACTTTCTCTTTATTATAAATATTCATCTCAAGTTTATCTAAAATCTCTTTGAAATTGCTATAATCTTTTTTTAATCCCTTTTTAGCAACAAATATTTTTTCGTGATACGTAACATCAGTACCCTCTTCAGCAGTTAGAAGTTCTTCAAATAATTTTTCACCAGGCCTTAATCCGGTAAATATAATATCTATATCTTTATATGGTTCGAGTTTATTTAAAATAATCAGGGTTTCTGCAAGGTCAACAATTTTAACAGGTTCTCCCATATCAAGGACAAATACCTCTCCACCCTCACCCATATAAACTGCCTGCAATACAAGAAGCACAGCTTCAGGAATTGCCATAAAATATCGTTTCATATCTTTATGAGTGATCTTTACAGGGCCGCCTTTTCCAATCTGGGATAAAAAAACAGGAATCACACTCCCTCTACTACCTAAAACATTGCCAAACCGAACAGAGATCATCTTTGTTTCTTTAGAGTTATTCACATTACATATTATTTCAGACATTCTTTTTGAAGCGCCCATTATACTGGAGGGATTAACTGCCTTATCAGTAGAGATATTTATCAATTTTTCAACCTCATATTTTAAAGCAAGCTCAACCACATTGAGAGTTCCATAAATATTTGTCTTTACTGCTTCCTCAGGATATTTTTCCATTAAAGGAACATGTTTGTATGCAGCAGCGTGAAAAATAACCTGCGGTCTGCTCTCTTTTATAACCTGTTCAAGTTTCTCTTTATCACGTATATCTCCAATTACAAAATCAACTATCTGCCCTTGTTTTTTTAAATTATTTATCTCAATTTCTAAATTAAATACCTCTGTTTCATCAATCTCAAATCCAATTATTCTCTTGACATTAAATCTTATTAACTGTCTGATAATTTCAGAACCAATGGAACCAGCAGCCCCAGTAACCATAATAATTTTATCTTTTAAATAAGCTTCAACTCTTTTAAATTCTATTTTCACAGATTCCCTTGATAACAAATCTTCAATTGCAATCTGTTTAAAATCTTTTAATTTATGAACATTGCTGTCATATTCACCTACTTTAGGCACAATTTTTATATCATCAATTCCTGATTGTTTTATCAAATTAAACAACTCAGTAATATGTTTGTGAGAGGCTTTTGGTAAATTAATCAATACAGACTCAATCTTAAACTTATCTATAATTTCAGGTAACTTTTCAAAGCCACCCAGAATGGGAATACCTTCAAGCTTTGTACCAATTCTCATCCGTTCTTCATCAAGAATGGCAACTGGATATAAGTTTTCATTTTCATCATACATCAAATCCTTAATCAGCCTTGCTCCTGTTAAATCAGCTCCTATTATCAAAGCCTTTTTTCCTATCTTTCTATCTTTAAAAAATTGTATATAGACTCTCTTTGATATTCTTAAAATCCCAATTAAAGTAAAGCTTAAAAAGGTATTAATTAAAACAATACCACGAGGCAGATCATATCCGGGCAATTTTTCCCTTATAATAAGATTAACAAAATATACAACAATAACACTGATAATTCCGATTTTCAAAAGATTAAACAACTCATTCAACCCAACAAAGCGCCAGCTTATATTGTAAAGTCCAGATAAAAATAAAAGAGAAACATTAAAAACTACAAATCCTGCAACCCAATACAATAAAAGATTGTGATATTTCTCTGGAAATGTAAAACCAAATCTTAAATAAAAAGAAAAATAAAATGAACTAACTATAATCAGAATATCAAAAAAGAGAAAAAAAGATATTCTTTTTAATTTTGAAGGATAGAATAATTTTTTTATATTTATAATACTTTCCTCCTTTACTGTCATTTAATTTTTATGTTTAAATTTTTTAAAAAAATCATTAACATTTTCAACTACATATTCAATTTGATTTTTCTTTAAATTATTATAAAAAGGCAGGGCAATCGTTCTTTCAGATACTTTCTCAGTTATTGGCATATCTCCATATTTCCAGCCAAGTTTTTTGTAATGAGGTTGTAAATGAATTGGTGAAAAATAATTGGAGCATTGTATGCCATTTTTTCTTAAAAAACTCAACAAATTATCTCTTTGATTTTTATTAAATTTATCAGCTAATCTCAAAACATATACAAATGGAGAAACAAAGCTTTTTTCTAAAGTTCTCTGAGGAATTAACAACCCTTTATTAAACATATCTTTAAATAAATTGTCATACAATTTTTTAACTTTTCTTCTTTTTCCAATTATTTCATCAATTCTTTTCATTTGTGCAATGCCAATTGCACAATTAATATCGCTTATCCTATAATTATATCCCAACCTTGAATGTTGTAACCATTCAGCACCTTCATCTCTTCCCTGATTCCGTAAACTTCTTGCTATTCTTGCAATTTCCCCGCTATTAGTTAACAACATACCGCCCTCACCCGTTGTTATCTGTTTGTTAGGGTAAAAAGCAAATAATGCAGCATGTCCAAAAAATCCACATCTCCTCCCTTCAAAAGATGAACCAAGAGCTTCTGCTGAATCTTCAATTATTTTCAAATTATATTTTTGTCCAAGTTTCTCAAACTCCAAACTATCTGCAGGAATACCAAAAACATCAACATAAATAATAGCTTTGACTCTTTTCTTTTTATATTCAGGTAAGGACAAATATAATTTTTCTACATCATCAGGAGTAATATTATAAGTACTTTCATCTATATCGATAAAGATCGGTTTTGCTTCTTCAAAAAGCAAACAATTTGAAGTGGAAATAAATGAAAAAGGTGTAGTCAAAACATAATCTCCTTTTCCAAGACCAATAGTTTTCACTAAAACATGTAAAACAGCAGTCCCACTCGACATAGCAACTGCATATTTTACATTAACATATTCAGCAACAATCTTTTCAAACTCAGGAATTTTTGGTCCCAGACTTAAATTCGGAGTATTTAAAACCTCCAAAACAGCATCTCGTTCAAAATCAGTTATATCAGGACTTGACAGAGGGATTTGCATATTTCACTCCTTTATTAATAACCATTTTTATTATTTGTTTTTAAAATTTTTGCAGGATTACCAACAACTATTACGTTGTCAGGGATATCATTAATAACAACAGCTCCGGCACCTATTATTGAATTTTCTCCGATTATTACATTATTTTTTATTGATGCTCCTAATCCTATCCAACTACACTTCCCAACTTTAATATTTCCTCCTAAACATGCTCCCGGGGAAATATGCACAAAATCTCCTAAATCACAGTCATGATCAACAGATGATGAAGTATTAAGAATGCAGTGTTTTCCTATTCTTGTATCGGGATTTATCACTGCATTTGCCATTACTACTGTCCCTTCTTCAATTATAACATTTTTTGCTATTTGAGCTGAAGGATGTATAACAATACTAAATTTAATTTCTTCTTTAGAAATCTTACCTGAAATAGATTTCCTTGTATTATTATCACCTATTCCAATTATTATTTCATATTGATCTCTATCAATGTCATTTAAATAATCATACCCACCCAAAATTTTATATCTGAAAAAACTCAATCCCCATTTTTTGCTATCATCATCAATAAAACCTTTAATTTCTCTTTTGCACTTCTCCAATATATCACAAATAACTTTACCATGTCCGCTCGCACCATAAATAATTATTCTTTTCATTTATTATTTTCTCCCTTAAATTTCTCCATAGTAGCCATACCCATTTGAGAAATCCCCTCCATTTTTAAAACCTCAGAAAAAGTTTTAATTAAAATTTTAAAATCAAGCCATAAAGACCAGTTTTCAACATACCAGACATCCAGCTCGAACTTTTCTTCCCATGTGATAGCATTTCTACCATTTATCTGAGCCCACCCAGTAATTCCTGGCTTAACATTATGTCTTTTCCTTTGTTCTTTATTATACAGAGGAAGGTACTCAACTAAAAGAGGTCTTGGACCAACAAAACTCATATCACCCTTTAAAATATTAAACAATTCCGGTAACTCATCAAGACTTGTTTTTCTTAAGAATTGTCCAAAAGTAGTGATCCTATCTTTATCAGGTAACAAATCACCTTTTTTATCTCTTTTATCTGTCATTGTCCTGAATTTACACATTTCAAAAAGCTTTTCATTTAATCCTGGCCTTTTTTGTTTAAAAAAAAATGGACTTCCATATTTTATCCTAAGTAAAAACGATATTAATAGGATTACAGGACTTAAAAGTATAAGTAATACAAAACTAAAACATAAATCCAATATTCTTTTAATCATTTTTTTTTATAATATTCATCATATGGTATTTAGTCTTAAAAGTATATTATAGTCAATATTTCATTAAAAAAATATTATTTCTAACAAAGATAAAATTATAATCATTTAATCAGTTTTTTTATAAAAACTGCCCTACATATTTCTTGCTACTTATTATGCAATAGCTAACGTTTAAATAAAATAATAGTAGGCTTTTTCCCAAATATATTTATTACTAATACCATACTTATTTTCATTTTCTCTCCGGAGCTATCCTGTCTTTTATCTTTATATTTTTATTTCCTTTTATTAATTCCCAGTATCCATGCTTACTCAATATATTTATAATCTCTACTCTCCTTACTCTTCTATTCATTTTCTCTTCAAATGCACTCTTAATCTCATAAATATTAGGCAACTCTCCTGAATATAGTTTTAATTTAAATCGCTCTATTATCTGTTCCTCTTCTTCAAAACTTAATTCCTCCCTTACTTCCACGTTTTGATTCTTAATCATATTATCATCTAACTCCATAACATTATATCCATAAAAAGATGAAGCAGTTGCTCCTGTATACTTGGCTAGAAAAACTTCTGCTCCAGATACTCCAGGACGATATCTGAATATATCAAAATCACTATCTCCGTCAAAATTTCCTACAGACCAACCATCTGTTCCATGATTATAACCTGTCCAACTACCATTATGAACAAATCTTGTTCCATCTGACAAAAACACATCTGCTCCGGATGTTCCGGGCATATATCTGAATATATCAAAATCACTATCTCCGTCAAAATTTCCTATATACCAACCATCTGTTCCATGACCATAACCTGTCCAACTACCATTATGAACAAATCTTGTTCCATCTGATAAAAACACATCTGCTCCGGATGTTCCAGGCATATATCTGAATATATCATCTCTCCCATCTCCATTAAAATCTCCTATATACCAACCATCTGTTCCATGATTATAACCTGTCCAACTACCATTATGAACAAATCTTGTTCCATCTGACAAAAACACATCTGCTCCGGATGTTCCAGGCATATATCTGAATATATCATCTCTCCCATCTCCATTAAAATCTCCTACATACCAACCATCTGTTCCATGATTATAACCTGTCCAACTACCATTATGAACAAATTTTGTTCCATCTGATAAAAACACATCTGCTCCGGATGTTCCAGGCATATATCTGAATATATCATCTCTCCCATCTCCATTAAAATCTCCTACATACCAAACATCTGTTCCATGATATGAACTTGTCCAGCTGCCATCTTTTATAAAATAACTTGCAGGTACAAATTCTGATATAGTAAATACTGCATCACTTGTATCTGGAGGTGGTCCACTCGGCGAAATATCACTGATTTTTATAAGACATTCTATTGATGATATACTTGGCACTATCCATTCATAAATCCCATCATTAACTGTTGAAGCAACAACATCATTCCAGCCAGTTCCATTATCTGTTGAGTATTCTATCTTTACATCTGTTACTGTGCCCGGGGTTAACCAGTATATATTCTGGATCGTGTATGCCTGCCAGTTTTCCCCCCCATTTGGCAACATTACAGTTATATCATCAGTCTGATATATTGCGACAATTGAATGTTCATTGTCCATTGTTACATTGATCGTTCTGGAGTAATTATTAGTTTCATCTATTATCCATCTTTCAAAATTTTTACCATTAGAAATCTCTGGCGCAGTTAATGTTACAGCTGTGGTTATATCATATGTTCTCGTAAAATTAGTATTACCATCTCCATATCCATTTATATCAACAGGACTTACTGTGATAGGAACTTCAAAAAAAGGAGCAGAATAAACATTTAATGTCTGTGGATCAGCTCTATATTGAACAGAATTATAAAAAATTTTCCCCTCATCTTGAACACTTTCTGACCTTCGATCAAGCCAAACAATATGAGCATATCCATTATTATCTACACGTACAAGTGGTTTTGAAGCACCAACCCCTGTTGCAGCACTTGAATTTGAAACATATTCAGGTGTACCCCAATTGCCTTGTTCATCTCTAATTACATATCCTATATCATCAATTCCATTATGCTCCTGCCTCCATACTGCATGTAAATAATCCCATTTATCAACATCTAAATATACAAAGCTTTTAGTAAATTTTCCAAGATAGGGTAGCTGAACAGGACTGCTCCAACTTCCATTAACTCGATTTATATAATAAGGTGTATCACCCCCACCCCCAAAAAATATAGAATGAACATCTCCCTTTGAATCTACTGCCATTGCAGGGAATTGTGCATAACGTGAAGCAACAATTGCTGGACTTGTCCAATTACCACCCCACTGCCTTTGAGAAAACCAGAGATTCCAAATGTAAGGTCCTTCAGCATCCATCCAGCATGCATAGACTTTATCACCCAGTGCATACAGGTCTGCATGTATTGAAGTTGTATCTGGTGTATCTGTAAGGCGTCCACCTGCCCAGGAGGAAGAAGATTTAAAGCTATAACGAATAGTGTTCTGGTCATTGGAACCTTCTGCTTGTGTCCATACTGAACACAATATGCCATTACTCATAATCCCAAGCCTGGGCCAGCATGACCTGCGTGTACTTGGATAAACCTCTTCCGGGGTAGACCATACACCATCTGTATAATAAGCATGATATATTGACCTTGCTTCACTAATTTTCCCCATCCATATCGCATGAACTTTCCCATCAGGAGCAAGTTCCAACTGTGGGTAAATAGAATTATAAATTCCAGTATTAAACCTTGTTTTTGGCCCCCAGGCCCCTCCTGAACAAATCCTATAATACAAGTCAAAATTACCAGAAACTTCCTCAGCCCACATAACCATAACCTTATTATCAAATGGAAGAACATAAGGATCTTTAGAATAAATGTTATCCGAAATTTCTACGATCTCAGATTTTATACCCAGGCTAAAAATAAATAAAAAAATTGCTATAATTAAAATAAATCTTATAGCTTTTCTCACAATATGCCTCCAAAACATATAGTAAATTAAGTAAATCTATTTACAAGAATATAATAATGTAAATAAAGACTAATTTCAACTCTTAATGAAAAAAAAAGGGGCACCCTCAGGTGTCCCTTTTTTATATTTGGAGATGATCTGTTTTGTCTTCCGTAATTCTTACGCCATACCTTATTACAATTTGCATCTATCTTGTACAAAAGAAAATCATTGTAATTTTAGAATAAAATTTTTAAAAACTATTCAAAATATTTATTATTCTTAAGGCAGTTTTCCCATCGCCAAAATAATTGTTTTTCTTTTCCTCGTGATCAACTTTATGAATCTTTGTCTTGTTAATTATATCATCTTTATTTATTTTTGCTAAAACATTCCAGTTTCCTTTTAAAGTCTCCTCCCATTCAGTTTCATCCCTTAAAGTAATACATAGCTTATCCAGAAAATATGCTTCTTTTTGTAGCCCCCCGGAATCAGTTAACACTTTTTTTGAATTTTTCACTAAATCCAACATTTCCAGATATTCAACCGGAGAAATAAAATTTATATTTTTAAAATTATTTTTATTTATTTGATATTTATTCATTGAATTCTCTGTCCGGGGATGTAAGGGTAAAAGAACCGGTAATTCTAATTCATTTAATGCATTAAATATTATACTCAGCTTAATTTTATTGTCTGTATTTTCAGCTCTATGAATTGTTGCTAAAAAATATTTGTTTTGGGATATATTATTTTTTTTTAAAATATTCGAATTTTTCGCTGCCTTTCCTGAAAAGCACAAAACACTGTCATACATAATATCACCCACCTGATAAACATTCTTTTTTATCCCTTCATTTTTCAGATTTTCGACAGCATTTTCTGTAGGGCAGAATAATATATCAGACAAATGATCTGTAAGAATTCTGTTTTTTTCTTCAGGCATCTTTTTATTAAAACTCCTTAGCCCTGCTTCAATATGTGCAAGTTTTATATTTAACTTTGAGGCAGCTAAAGCTCCAGCCAAAGTTGTATTGGTGTCTCCAAAAACAATTACAAAATCAGGCTGCATCTTTATTAATTGTTCCTCAAGTTTTATTAACATTTCGCCTGTTTGCTTACCATGATTTGAAGAACCTATACTCAAATTTATATCCGGCTTTGGAATATTTAATTTTTCAAAAAAAACTGCTGACATATTTGCATCATAATGTTGCCCAGTATGAATTATCACCTCATTGTGGTTCTCTCTTAGAACTTTTGAAAGAGGAGCTAATTTTATAAATTGTGGTCTTGCACCAACAATGCTAACAATGTTCATACATTTCACCTTATATTATTATCTATTTCCTTTATGACTTTTACTGATTTGTCCACCAAAACGGGAATACTTCTGCAATAGCTCGAGAATTTTCTGCTTTTCCGGTCCATCTCCAACCAACCTGAACTCTATATCATCATATCCCAGTTCACCTACCATTTTAGCTGCTTCCATTAATATATGTAACCCATTTGCCATTCCATGAGCACCAATAATAAAATGTTTTTCACTCATTTATATTACCTTTAAATTTTTCCATAGTAGCTTTACCTCTCTGAGTAATTCCTTCCTTTTTATATACATTTTATTTTTTTATTCAAAAACAAATTTCATAAATTCCTTGGCTAAAATATTCCATTCATGTTTGTCTTTTACATATTTTAAGCCTTTTATTCCTATTTCTTCCCTTTCAGTTTTTGACATATAAAATAATTTTAAAATTGCATCCGCTAATGACTGAGAATTTTCAGGTTCTATAACAATACCTGCTCCTGATTCTTTTACAGGATTATATTCTGCATCAACAGAAAAAACAATAGGCCTTTTACTGGCCATATACTCAAATAATTTATTAAAACTAAACCCGTATTTATATAAATTTTTGACGTTCTTTGTGCCAATCCAAAATATATCGGCTAAAAATAAAACTCCTGGAACATCTTTTTTCTTAATTCCATCAAAAAAAATTACATTATTTAAATTTAATTTTTTCTTTAAATTTATTAACTGTTTTTTTCTTTCTCCCTCTCCTATAATTAATAACTTTATCTTATTTGTTTTTTGCCCTATTATTTTTCCTGCCCTTAAAAATGTTTCAACATTGTTTGCCAATCCAAGAGCTCCTGTATACATTACCTTAAAATAATCTTTAGAAATTTTATCCTCAAATAACTTAAATCTCTCTGTAGCAAGATTTTTAAAATTATTATAGTTTATACCATTGGGAATCCAGATTATTTTTTTTTTTTCTATTTTCTTTTCCACATAATATTCTTTAGCACCAGGCAGAACAGTAATTATTTTTTCTGCTCTTTTAGCCAAAAATTTTTCTAAGAAATAAAATACAGCTATTACAGGATGATATTTTGAGATTTTACGAAATTCAATAAGTGTCGCTGGCCATAAATCCCTAACTTCCATGATAAATTTCGCTTTATTTTTTCTGGATACAACAAGAGCAGAAAGCACAGCAAACAAATGAACTGATGAACCCATTACTATATCCGGTTTTTCAAGGATTGAGTTTTTTCTTAGTTTTTTGGCTGCCCTTATCACTCTAAAACTATAAACAAACATATTTAAAATTCTTTTCCAATTATTCTTTTTATACTTGGTAGTCTTTATCCATACAATTTTAATATTACTTATATTTTCAATTAAATAATTTTTACCTATATAATCTTTCATTTCCTTTAAAATAAAATGATTGTAACTTGATGCAAACAAAACAAGATTATTTCCCTGATTCGCCAATTCTAATGCAAGATCGTAATGTCTTGTCCCTCCTGTCATATCAGGGGTTACTACATAATGATTAAAAATCCATATATTTTTTTTACATTCTAATAATTTGTTTTTTTTTTCTATCACCGGCTGATCCCCACTAAAAACGAGATATTGTTATTATTTTTATTTCTTTCGGATATTGTTTCTGTATAAATATTTATCATTTTTTGTAGATTCTCCTGCCAGTCATAAAACTTTTTTACCCTTTGCCTACCTGCTTTACCCAAGGCTTTTCTTAAATTCTGATCAAAGATTAATTTTTCAATCATTTCTGCTGTTTTTTTCGGGTCTTTTGGAGGAACAACCAATCCTGTCTTCAAATCTTCAACGACTTCAGGTAATCCTCCAACATTTGAAACGACCACCGCCTTCTCACAGGCACTTGCTTCAATTACCGCTACACCAAAACTTTCACAATTTGATATTGAAATGGCTAGGAAAATTGATAACATATTATGATATTTAGGGACTTCAGTGTGTTTGATCCTACCTGCAAAAATCACCTTATTTTTAATATCAAGCTTGCTTACTAATTTCTTCAAATCTTCTTCCTGACTTCCATTTCCTACAATTAATAACCTTAATGGTAACCTCGGATGTCTACTTGATACTATTTGAAATGCTCTGATTAGATAATCAATGCCATATTTTTTTTCTAATGCTTTTATGGTTCCAACAACAATATCCTTTTCTACGAATATTGATTCAACCTTCATGGGTTTAAAAATATTTAGATCAACCCCAAATGGTGTAACCTGGATTTCTTTATTAGTATATCTTTGGGTTTCTTTTGCCATAATATTGGAAGTTGAAAGGATTTTATCTGCTTTTTTTAAATTAAATTTAATTAATCTTTTATGTAAAAAAGATTTACGGGGAAAATTGAAAATATCTGAACCCCAAACGGAAATGATCAAAGGATGAAAACCACTTAAAGCTCCTAATAAACCATAGCTGGAGGCATAATGAGCATGTACTATATCAGGTTTATAACTTTTTATTATTTTTTTTATAGCTGGAAGAGCTTTTAAATATCTTAGCTTGGACACATTACCTTCTTTTCCCATTATAATGTTACGTTTATATCCCAGAGAATATACTTTTATATTTTCAAAATTCTCATAAACAGATTTATCATAATCAGATAGCCCAAAGATGAAAATATCAACATCTTTTTTAGCAAGAGATTTTGCCCATTTTATAGTATGGGTAGAAGTGGGGCTCGCTAATAACAATAACTTCATATTTCTAAATCGGTAATATTACACAAATCATTTTTAACATCAACAGCTCTTGCTTCCCAAGTGTTTTGTGGAATTATTTTTTCTATATTTTTTATTTTCTTTTTTATTTCATTCTTATTATTTTTTAAATTCTTTATTAAATTGTATAGTTCATTTTCATCATAATCAATTACCCAGCCAATATTGTTTTTTTCTACAAAATCACCAGTTGCGATTCCTCTAACCGCAATTATAGGTTTTTTGTAAGAAATATATTCAAAAAGTTTCGTTGGCATAGCAAATTGAGAGTAATCTATTGGTTTTGTGAATAATACAGCAATATCTGATCTTAAAAAATCCTCTTCTAACTCATTACTGTTTTTATGAAAAATCTCAATTGAATTATTCAAATATTTTTCATAATAAATTCTATTATTTTTCCAATCCTCAGCTCTAGTACATAATCTAAAATTTAAATCTTTAAATTTAGCAATTGTTTTAAAAAACATATTTAGATCATAAAAAGGGCCCAGTCCGCCAACATAAATAAAGGAGATGAGATTACTACCTTCCTTTGACAAAAGATTCTTACGATCAATTCCGGGAGGCAAAGCTTTTATTTTTTTTTTAAATCTGAAGTGAATGAATGAATACATTTTTCTTGATGGGAGATACAGTATATCCACCAGTCTTTTATATTGCCATAAATCAAATTTGTAAAACAATCGTAAAATAGCTCTTTTTAAGAGAGAGAGCCCCTCTTTACCTTCTTTAAATTTCCAATAAATATCTCTATAAAAAAGACCAATCTTTATCTGATTTTCTTTACAAAATTTAAGAAAATTAAAATCAAGAAAAGGAAAAAGGGGGAAGTGATGTTCTTCCGTCAGCAAAGTTGGTGTGGTTGAACTTTCGGAATATACAAAATCGTATTTAACTCCTGTTTCTATGTTTTTTTTTATTTTTTTTATCTGTTCTCTTCTAATTGCCCCATATCCCATAACACAATCTACTTTATACCCAATGGTCTTAAAGGCATTCAACATCCTTATCGGTCTGAGGTGACTTCCAGAGGACACCTTTGGATCAACATTATATGGAAGATGAAATATCATTCGCACTGATTAACTCCTTTTATCTGCCGATATTTAACAAGAAAGCAGTAATTGCCGGGACTGCACGAGCTGGTAAATACAATAAAATATCTTTTAACATTTTTCATTATTCAAGATTTTTCAGATTCACAGATAAATTATCATTTTTAGAATATGTGTTTTGCATAGCATGAAAAATCAATCCAAATCCTATATAAATATTCATATAAACATATGATTTAGCAATCATAATCATTAAGGCAGCATATACAAAGTAGATAAATGTAAACAAATACCCATCATTATTCTTTTTCTTTTTAAAATTTTTAAAAATAAAAAAAAAGCTCAGGAGAATAAGGCTCACAAATAAAAAGAATACTATGATCCCAAACTGAGACCAATAAGAAAAGACATCGTGGACATAGGCTCCAAATTGCCCATGATTGATATAGTCCAATTGCCCTTTAAAATCCCCTAAAAGAAGATTCTCTTTTATTCGTTCCATGCCTTTTACATGAAATAAGTTTCTTGCAAGTAAGGAATTATCCTGATCGCTCCACAATAAAATTCTTAGAATCTCACTATCCATTATAACATCGATCATATTAATGATTTTCTTGGGACAAAATTTAATCCCTAAAAGTAACACACCAACAACACTAACAAAATAATTGAAAAAAAGCTTATATACATACTTGATCCCATACATGATAATTATCAAAAAAATAAAAAGAATCAGGTATCCATAAAATGAAGCCCTTGAAGCAAGTAGGAATAAGGAAAACAGAGTAATAAAAAAAACAATCTGCTGGAATATTTTATTCTTGCTCTTAACCAGGCAAAACAGGCTTACAAAAACAAAACTTTCAGCAAAACGTAGATGGTTTACTTGCATCAAAAGTATACTCTGGAAGTAATAATTAAAAACAAGAATAAAGAACATTAATAACAGTAATATAAAAAATGTTTTCTTATACTTAAAATTATTTCTAAACAAAAAAAACACAAAATATCCGAAAGCAAAATATATTAAACATTTAAATACAATAAAATAATCCAGAAACTCTTTTTTAGATGATAAACTGATCCTAACAACCATTAGTAAAAGCAGGAGTAAGAGGATAACTAAATACAGCCATAATCCACCTCCTACTTTCTTTTTAAACAAAAAATCATATATACTGCTAAAAAGAAGAGGAATTATTAAGAGATATGCAATCATCCCACTGGGTGGTGTTGCAATCTTAAGGATCGATTCAAGATAAAATAGAACAAAATCAAAAAAACATAAAAACAATACGATTAAAAATATATAAAATTCAAAAGATTTTTTTTGATTGATCATAATATCAGTTTAAAATTATTAAGGAAAAATAATATGTGATATATAATTCATTGTCATATCTTTTTAAGTAAAATTGCATATTATTTCTTTAATATTTTTTCTTTATTAAGAATAAGCCATTCCACAAAAAAGGCACAGATTATAAAAATAACCATTGAAACTATAAAAGCGATAAGTATATATAACCTTGAAAATCCTTGTACAAAAGCAGCTTTTTTTTTAAAAACAATCTCTTGTTTAAGTCTTTTTAGTAAAAAATCAAATCTATCAATATAATTTCGAAATCTTACGGTCCTTAATTTATTTTTTACTTTAGGCAGGTCAATTATACTAAATTTGTTTTTATTGAATAATTTCACCAAAAAATTCAAATCAATAATTTCATTTTGCAAATCCTGATTGTTATTTGTTAATTCATTGGTTTTTATCTCAATAGATTGTAACTGAAGAGGAGCAGGTAAAAAATCTTTTAACTCTTTAGAATATTGTATCTGAGAATTGAAGTATTGGTAATTTTTGTATTTTTTTACCACAATTTTTTTGATATTTAGTTTATTTAACTCCTCTTTGTTTTCAGCTATTAATGCTTTATTTTTAAGGATAGTGCCATTTATAGAAGATATAAAATTCAAGCTGACTTTATTTTCTAGGTTACTATATATTTGCTTTTCTGTAAATTTATCCATTAAACTGTAGTATTTGGTTAAATTCTCATGCTTCTTTGCACTTACAATTATCTCTATGCCATTCACTTTCAACTGTGATGCCGGAGTTTTTTCGCTTGTACCAATAACCGAATCAGGGCGATAAGAGAAACTAAATGAGTTTAAGTCCAGGTCCTTGAAAGATTCATTATTTTGACAGAAATCAGCCAGATTTTTTTTATCTTTCGGAAAGGACATGAAGGTATCAAAATCCTCTTTATTAAAATACTTATTACTGAAGATGACATTATAATAAAAAAACCTACCTTTTATAAAATATTCTAAACGGTTCAGATCTAATGAGACAGCTTCTGTGTTCATTGTTCCACTTATATAATAACTTTTAGGGCTGAGAAGAATCACTACAGCAGCTATTAATGTAATTAAAAGAGTACCTGCAATAATAAAAGTTTTCCTCCTCCATAAAATGCCAACCAAATCTGCAAGATAAAATTCTTTACGATCATTATCATCCATAATTTTCTCCTTTGATAATATTAAGTATACTAAATTATTTATTCAATTTAAATAGTCTAATCTCATTGTAAAAAAAAGACTCTATCATCAGTGTAATGCAAGAGTTAATAACTGCCTTCAAAGTTAAACCCGGATTTAAATATAACATATTACTCATCATTATCCATCACTGATACTGATAAAAGATTTTATATGGTTCTTTGAAATTTAAAGATTCACATTCTATCTTGGAAAAAAATACATTATCAACCCACATACTACCTTTCCCAAACATTCTTATTAAAGGTTTAACAAAATCTACATTTCCCTTACTATTATTTAGAATATAAATAACTTTTATCCAAGTGTTCTTCTCATATTGTGACAACAAAAATTTAATGCTTCTTCCTTTTTGCTTCCCAAGCCAGAGCCCAGGCTTCTCTTGTCCATTTTTAAGCCAATAATCAAAACTAAATAGGTAATAGCCCTTGGATATTTCAAATTTATCTTTATACCAGATCCCTCCTCTTGAAGGTTCTTGAGAATTATTTTTGATATATATATTAAATACTCTAATCATATTGTTATTCATTATTTCCTCATTATCTACAAGGAAGGCCCCTTCACAAAATGGTTCTTTATTTGACTTATCAGAGAAAAACCAATTGTTTTTAAATACAGTTGTATTTTCAAAATCATAACAATTTAAGAGATTTTCTCCAATTTTATCCCTTCCTATTTTAAAATAATTAGAAACAAAATCCTTCATTTTATGTATTGAAATCTGATAAATTATCCCTTTTAGTGGACGGATATAATTATACTCATCTATCTGATATTTCTTAGAAAGATAATTAAAGAGTTCGAGATTATTTTGCCATTTCAAAAAATCAAGAAGGTTATATAAAAATTTTTTACTGAATTTAGGTTCTATTTCATTAAATATTTTTTTTGTCCAGTTATTGGCTGCAGGATAAGAAAGAAAATAATATGATAATTGATCGAGATGTTCCCAGCTTTTTTTTACGCTCAAATCACCAAAAATATACTGAAAATAAAAATTATCATTATATTTCCTGGTTAATTCAGTTATCTTACTCTCTTTAAACTCCTGTAATAACTTTTCCTCATCAGTTAAAATAGTAGAATTTAAGAAAAATAATTTTGTTTTATTGTCAATATTTTTGTCTGGAAGATTTTCAAGTACTTTAAAAATATATGGCCCAGCCTCTTTTAGGTTTTTCTCATTTAAATAATATTTTGCAGAAACGTAATTTATAAAAAATAGGATAGATTTAAAAGAGATTATTATAAAAATAATTAGTATAATAAGAAATAACTTCCTCACCTTTATGATTCTATCAAAAACTTTATTCATCCTTTCCCTCCACTTCAAGGTAAATATTCTCTTTACAAAACCAAGTTTAAAATAATCCAAATATATAAAAAGAAAGATGGTTAATAAAAAAAACAGTGCCAATAAAAAAAAACGTATATTACGCGGTAAAAAATAAGCCAAAATCCCCAAAATCGAAAAAACAAGTGAAAAAAACAGAAGAATATCCGTTACCTTTCTCTCAGAGAATCCCTTATTTAATAACCTGTGATGAATATGATCAGCGTCCGGTGAAAAAGGACTTTTACCTTTAATAATTCTTCTGATAAAAGCTAAAGAAGTATCAATTATCGGTAGAGCCAGAACTGAGAAAGGAACAAACATGATAATTCCAAAAGAAGCCTTAGAAGATGTTTTCAGGGCAATAGTGCTTAAAACAGCCCCCGCAAACAAACTTCCGCAATCTCCCATATAAATTTTTGAAGGAGCCTTGTTAAAAGGTAAAAAACCCATTATTGCAGCTAAAAATGGAATTAATATAATTGCATAAAAGAATTCTCCTGAAAAAACCAGTATTACAATCATGGCAAATGAGGAAAGAGATACCACACCACCTGCTAATCCATCAATGCCATCAATCAAATTAACAGCATTTACTATTCCCACTATCCACAAAATTGTAATGGGATAAGATAAAAATCCAAGATCTATGTGACCTTCAAACAAGGGAAGAGATAAAATTTCAATTTTAAATCCTATTAGAAAAAATACTGATGCAATTAAAACCTCAATAATAATTTTTGGTTTAGCAGACAAAGGATAAAGATCGTCTAAGACCCCTAACATGAACACCATGAACAAACTCCCCACATATATAAATAGTAATTGAGAATTATCCTTAAGATAGGTGTTCAATAAATTCTTTCCCAACCAAAAATCATAGATAAAAAACAGATAAATACTAACAAAGAAAGCAATAAAAATCCCTACACCACCAAATCTGGGACGAGAGGTTTTTTCTAATTTTCTATCAGATTCAAAATCTGTCAGCTTATTGATTTTGCTTATTTTTATCAATAATTTTTGTAATAAATAAGAAATTAAAAACGATAAAATTAAAACTGATAGAACCATAAAAAGTACTTTATGCTCTATATACAATTTTATCACCTCATTTTTTAAAAAAATTTTGAATAATTTTTTAAATAATCAATAATCATGTATTAAACAATACCCTGGGAATTTTCAGTTAATACTATGTAATCTTTTGGATTTGATAATAAGACAAACAGTAATTTCTTATAGTTCATAGCCCAAGTAATTTAAAACCTTTCATTACTTATACTATAAATACACCTATTACTTTGTATCATTCATCATTTCCAAATATTTTTTCTTTAATTCATCCCAAATATAACAACTGTCAAAATTCTTTTCAACTCTTTTTCTACCATTTTTTCCCAATTTTTGTCGCAAATCTTGATCTTTTATCAATTTCACTATTGTATCTTTTAATAATTTTACATCAATCTTTTCAGCAAGAAGTCCAGAAACCTTATCTTCAACACTTTCTCTACAACCAATAACATTAAATGCAATTACAGGGATTTCCAGAGCAGAAGCTTCTATAGCCACATTCCCAAAACCTTCCCGATGACTTGGGAAAACAAAAATATCACAAGCCGCAAAATACCTTTCAACATCCCGGCACCATGAAGCCAGGTGAATTCTCTCATTTAAATTAATATGCTCTAATACATTTGGATTCAATGGATCAACATTATCAAATGATCCCTGAATTATCAGATGAACATTAGAATATTCTTCCGATATTTCTTTAAATGCCAAAACAAGTTCGTTTATTCCTTTATCCTTTCGAATTCGACCTGAGTAAAGTAAACAAACATCATTTTTATCTATTTTAAAGAAATCTCTAATTTTTTCACCTGCTCTTTTTAAGGATTCATTAAGTGTAAATTTTGTCAAATCCACACCATTGCTAGAACCTAATCCAATAACAAAGATTTTATTACTCTTACAGATACCCAATTTAATAAAATCATTTTTTATTTCATGAGATATAGAGAAAACTTTTTTTGAAATTTTACATAAGAATTTTTCAATTAAGATATAGAATTTTCTGGTAAATAAATTAGAATATTCATAAGCTCTACCTCGTACGGTATACATAATTCTTTTTTGTCCAGTTAAGAATGCTGCCAAGCCCGCAACAAATGAGGCTTTTGGTGTTGAAATACTAATAATGTCAAATTGATTTTTTTTAAAAAAAGCCAAGAATTTAAAAAAAGAATATATATCATAAAATATTGATGGTTTCTTCTTCATTTTTATTTCGATACTTTCTATACCTTGTTCTCTTAATTTTTGATGCTCAATCCCAGGTGCTGCAACCGTATTGATTTCAAAACCATTTTCAGTAAGATATGCAAATTGATCCCGATAAAGGCTATATAGATTCATGGACACTGTTACAATAACACATAATCGGATTTTTCTCACGACTATTCCTATTCTTTTATTCAAATACCAGGATTATCAATCCTATCTTTTATTTTTTTACCAGGAACTCCAGAAACAAAAGAATTTTTTTTAACTGACTTTATTACTACACTGTTAGCAGAAATTAAGCTTCCAGAACCAACAGTAACACCCAAAGCAATAGTACAATGGGATGCAATCCACGTGCCCCAACCTATTTTAATCGGGGCAAAATGGGTACCCCCTTGATATACCGAATTATTTTTAAAACCATGTTTTGTTGAAGCAATTACAACATATGGAGCAATAACAACTTCATCTTCTATAACTATCTTTCCCAATGCATTTATCCAAGTTCCTTTTGCAATATAAACATTATCTCCAACATGTAAATGATTAATACCTAATAAAGTAACATCCCTGCCAACTTTGAAACCTTTCGGATTCCCAGGTATAAATAAAGATATCAAAAAACCTCTAATTCTAACAGATATTCTATTATCCGGTAAAAATGAAGTAAGTAACATTATAAACCAAATTGGCAAAGCATATCTCAATTGGTAGTGTAGTTGTTTCATTCTAATATAACCCCTTAATATTTTTGATTAGTGATTTATAAAATTTAGAACGTCTTCTATTTAGTAATTCACGCTTATATTCTTTTGCTTTATTAAAATTTGTAATACAAATCTTTTCTAAAAATTTATTTGAAACCATTTTAATAATTTTTTTTGACAAATCAATTTCACTTCCAGGTTTATGGAGAAATTCGCTATTTAATAATTCCGGAATCCCCGCTATTTCAGAAGCAATACAAGGGCATCCACGACTCATCGCCTCTATTAATGATCTTGGAAGTCCTTCCTGCAAACTAGGTTGTAGATAAATATCAACCTCATCTAACCATTTTAAAACCGGATCTCCGTTTGGGAGTGATCCGGAAAATATTATTTGATTCTCAAGTCCAAATGATTTGGCTAAATCATGGTAATACTTTTTATCACCTTTCCCTAAAATTTTTAATTCAAAATTTTTAAGATCTTGCCTTAACAGTGAAAATGACTTAATAGCTGTATGAATCCCCTTGTACTTTGTCTTATAATTCCCTATAATACCAAAAATTAACTTATCATCTGGTTTATTATACCATTTTTTTATTTTTTCAAGCCTCTTTTTTATTACTGATTCGGAGAAAATACTCAAATCAACATTAGAAGCATATGTTGTTATTGCATTCTTAGACGCTGGATATCTTTTCTGTAAAAAATATTTTGTAACGTACAAAACAAAACGAGACCTTTTTATTGTTTTTCTCATTCGTAAATACAAAATAGGAGCATATATTTTTGCTTTAATCGTTCCATAATTCCACAAAGCATCCCATGCACAGCCAGAAACTTCAATAGCCAAAGGTTTTTTTAGTTGTTTTGCCAATTTAGCAACAATTATTCCTATTTCACTGGGTAATCTTACAATCACTGCATCAGAATTTAATAAATACTTTTTAATGATTGATAAAACCTTCTTCTTTCCGAAGACCAATCCTTTAATAGATGACAAATTATCCACAAAAACAAAATTAACCTTATCGTGACTTGACAAAGCATGTGTCTTATCTACATTCTTTTTTTCTCCTCCAAATCTTCCCACAACATCTATCGACTTGAAATGGTTAAGATATTTTACATCCCACAGATCCTTTGGATATGCTCCTGCAGAATAGATTTTCCCTGTTTTATCTGAAAAAAAGATGTGATCATGCACAAAAAGCAATTTCATTTATTTCTCCATTCTATATCCTAACATTTTTAATCATCAAATTTCTAATTCCACCAGAATGAATTTTACCATATCATTAAAACTAAAATCCTTAATTGATAGGAGATTTTTTCTGAAATAACCCTATTTTTTTTATTTAAGAATTCAATTCAATATTTAATGATATAAATTAATATAATAAAGATAGGTTCGTAAATTCCATTTAAATCGTCCTGGTTTACATTCAAAAAAAATAAAGTATCAAAAAAACATAACTTTCTTTAGTAATTTTATTTATTTATAAGTTCTTGGTAAAACTCTAAAAACCTTTTGTTTGCATCATAACGATCCATACTCCAGATTTTAACTTTTTCCAGATTGTATCTAACCCCATTTTTTTTAATATCCTCTATTAAACTAATAAAACCACCCACATCATCAGGAGGTTTAAGATTTCTAAGAACTTCATTATTAACACTTTCTTTAATCGAATTTATATTGCTTGCAATAACAGGGATTCCAGCAATCATTGCTTCTAAAAGAGCATTTGGTTGACCTTCATTTAAGGAAGGGAGAAAAAAAATATCAAATATTTGTAAAACTTCCCAAATATTATCTTGATTCCCTGGTGTGATTACATATCTGTCCAAATTTCTTTTAAATATTTCCCTTCCAAATCCTTCTTTAAGACCAACTCCACAAAGAAGGAAATATATATCATTATACTTTTTGCGCAAAATATCTGCAACTTCAATAATTACTTTTTGATTTTTCGCTTCTCTAAAGCTACCAATGTGTCCAACAACAAAGCTATTATTGGGTATATTAAAATAACTTTTAATCTCTTTTTTGTCGAAATTCCTGATCTTAATTTCAGGGATTCCATTATAAATTACTCTGAATTTTGTTTTTTCATTCTTCCATCCAGAATGGAAATAATTAAAAGCTGCTTCTGAATTAGATAAAATTCTGGTAGCACTTGATTTTAGTAAAAACTTGATAGTCTTTATATATATCCATTTTAAAAAATTAGTTTTAAACTGATACCTTGAACCCCTGTAAAAAACAATTCTGTTTTTAATCCCGGAACATTTTGCTATAAAAAGCGGAATCCCACCAAAGTCTCCCGTAAAATCGCAAATTGAAACAAAGCTATTTGTTTTAAGGAACCGATAAAACCTGAAGAAATTAAATAGTGAAAAGTAACCCAATCTCAATGGAATAATTTCAACCCCTTGATCTTTATATTTGTTTTCTAAGATACCAGAATAACCATGTTTACATATAACTATGGGAATAAATTTACTCTTATAATATGATAAAAATCTTAATAAATAATTTTCAATACCACCAACATTCAGGCTCGAAATAAGAAATAGTGTTTTTTTCATTGCCTAATTTTTCTTATTCAGAGCCCTCATCATATAATAATTAAACATAATTATTATAAAAATCATTACAATTGATTTTAAATTAAATAACAACGAACTTCTCCCCATGTAAATACTGGTTGAAAAATAAACCAATATAGCAACGCCTAGAAATTTATTATTTATTCCATAATACAGCGCAGTTTCTCCAGCTCTTATAAATACTCCAAATAAAAATAATCCTAACAAAATACCTATTGAACCAAAATCTAAATATAAATCAGCATTTATACTTGTTCCATCACCGTACCTGCGAACATTGCCTTGGATCAAGTATGTAATAAAGGCAGAACTTCCATCATAACGCATGTCACTACCTTTCAATTTCAAAATAGCGCTACTCCCTCCTGGAATTACAGAAAAAAGTTGTTTTAGTTGAAAATATCCGAAAGTGAAATTATAATTTGAGGGTACATTAGCTACGACGTGGTTAAAACATCTCGTTGACATTGCCAGTTCTACTGTGCTTTCAAATGGAACAGATTGATTGTCTACAAAGCGTCTTCCTTTTGAATTGTCTTGAATTACAAATGCGATTTTTTCAAACATATTCATGTCTCCATTCATCCTTCGAACATTGGCAATTATCGAGAAGAAATAAGATGATATAATCAAAACTACAAGCAGTGGAATCAATTTAACTCTAGACCATTTAAAAAAATACAATCCAAAAAAAAGTAAACCATAAGATATTATTGGTCCTCTATCTCCAACAATAAAAGAAAAAAACATATGCCATATTATTAAACCGGTAATTGGCCATCCAAACAACTTAATATACTCAAAAAGATTTATTTTTTTTTCAAAATTACTGATAAATATTAGACGCTGAATTAAAATAGCAGATAACAATATATTAAAAGCAAAGAAAAAATAACCAGTAATCGCAGGTTCATTTACAAAATTATATTTACCAACTTTATAATAATGTGATGAGAAAAAAAATAAGAAATAAAAGATAAAAGAGAACAATATTGGGAAAAATAATATTTTATTATTTTTTGATGAATTTAAAAATTTATCAGTTTTTGTAGTCACTTTTAACTTCACTCTACTATGAATCAAATAACCTATCATAAAGCCAAGTTGCCCCAAAAGCGAAATAATGGCAACTTTAGTCAAAATGGCATCATTATTCCATATAAATACAAACAAACTAGGTTTAATAGGATACTTTAATATCCTATAACAAAGCATTTGAAAATTTACTATCGTATAGCTTAACAAGAAGAGGGCGGTCGGTGATATCCAATTGACCTTTCCCCATATTGCCTTATAAATTCTAAAAAATAAGAAAAGGGATGAAAATTGCATTATCAACACTAAGCTAATGAAACCACTGTCATAGTGATTAGGAGCAATAATAACAAGAATTACTGTAAACAAACAGATAAATATTAGTAAAATATATTTTAGTTTGGTACTCATATTAAGATTATAAGTTATTGTTATCCAAAAATAAATCTCATTACGGACGCCTGGACGGGAATTCAATTTTTAAAAATCCATTTCGGCTAATAATCATTGGGATATCTGCTTTCCTTTTTACCTATTTCAATTTCAACCATTTTCTAAAATCTTTTTTGAGAAATTTACCTAGCAAAATAATATCGTCCTTAACAAAATTTAAAATTATTTTTTGGCTTTCCTGAGAAAAGGCTGGCCTTTGTGTAAATTTTGTATTCAAATGATTCAGCGTTTGTAAAAAGGGAATTTTTTTTAAAAGAGGTATTTTTTTTAATCTCCTTATACCTTGTCTATGATTATTTGATAAATATTTTAAAAATTTCCTTATTATCCTTGATCTATACTCTTTATTTGGATTAATAATTTCAAACTTATTCCGATCATCATCTGGAATATTTAGAAATTCAAGAGTTCTTTGATAAATTATTTTAGTGCTATCTTTGAATTTATCAAAATCAATAACTAATATATTCTTAGCTGGAAAAATATGATAAACATTTTTAACATATTTATAATATTTAACTATATCTTTATAAAGTATAAATCTATACTCAGTACATTGCTTTGGAATATTCTCCCCCATCTTTCTTGATTCATAAAGATTCCAAGCACTTTCAAAATCCTTTTCATCCTCTTCTAAGCTATGCCTCTTCTGGTAAAAAAGAGAATAAACCATATCTACCGGATTTCTCAGCATAATTATTACTTTTGCCTCAGGATTATGTTTTTTAATCTTGATGAGCGCCGAATGAGAATAAAGATACCACACAGACCCTTCCCCCCAGATTTTTTTTTCATCACAATGTGCGAAACAGCTGTTAATAAATGAATTTAGAGACCCTGAATAGCCGAAATTATCATTATCAAAGAAATAATGAGGCTCTTTCGGTTCCGAAAAACAAATATCTTTATGTTGGCCTAGGTAAGCTGCTAGGGAAGTTGTCCCACATTTTGGTGCTCCAATAATAAAAAAGTTAATTTTTTTCATAAACACATCCTGAATCTTTTGTATTAAAAGTATATTAAAATTTATAGTTTAAACTTTTAAAATTTAAAATTTTTTTAATCACATTGCCTCCTTTTTAAAAATAATAACCAACCTGAAATAACAAAAATATAACATATTACAGTAACAATTGAATAGATCGAAATTGTAACCATAGCATCATAATACTTTGGGATGATAAAGAGAATAATCAACCGTAAACTTCCTAAAATAATTGAATAACACATATATAATTTTTGTTTATTGAAGATATGGAATAAATTCATTGCTGGAGGATTAACAATAGCAATACCAATCCACAAAAACATCCAACTAGCAAATCTTCCTGACATTATCCATTTGGAGCCAAAAATAAAGGAAAATAAATTTGGACCAAAAAAGAATAGAATTGAGATTGGGATTGATACAATAATGAATAAACTGAAGGTAGTCATATAATAGAGTCTGAATAATTTCTGGGATTCGTTTTTTAAATCAGAAGCCTTTTTTAAAAAAACTTTAGTTAAGGACTGTTTTAATATATTTCCTGGTACTTGAATAACTTTCATCGCAAAATAATAAAACCCAACTATCTCAATACCATAATAAAATCCAAGAAAAAAAATGGGTAACTGGCTTGATAAAGTATCAATAAACGATTGAGGGGCCGCAAATTTAGGAAAATTTGAATATTTTTTTACTTCATGCTTCAAACTTGAACCAACTGAGATAAAATTAATCCCAGCCAATTTAGACTTTATTTTTTTAAATATAACGAGAGCTCCTAAAAGGTTCCCCAATGTATGGCCAATCAACAAACCGAAGACTCCAAAGCCTGCAAAACCTAAGGATATTTGGGCAATTGAATTACCAGATTTTTGAAATACCTGAGCTGTTGCCATAGAATGATATTTTTTTTTACTATTTGCGTAAAATTTCATTATATTATATAAACCCTGGCAGATTATGATTGGAAACACGAATAATAAAATTTTTACCATACTTTTATCCTCTTTAATAAAAAGAAAATATACGGAAATAAGAATTGTAGAGATAAAAGAAATCAAAATCAGCAAATAAATACAAATTTTAAAAATGTTATTTTGGGATTTTTGATTGCTCTCTAAAACCAGTGCTATTTCGTATTTTAAGGAAGCAATTATGACAATAACACTAGTTATAGCCACAATTCTTCCCATCTCCCCAAAATTCATTGGTTGATAAATTCTTGATAATAGAGGTGCTGATAATAACCCGATAATTTGAGCAATTATTCCTCCACTCGATAATAAAAGAATATTTTTTACAAAAGTATAGGACTTTATTGTTTTGATAATTTCCATTTATTATTCAAATTCGTCAAGACAGACTATTTTTATGTATAGCTCCTGCATTATACTGCTATTCAAATCTTTCCCAAACTATCCCAAACATACCTTACTCCCATCAAAAACAGATATGATTGACCTGAATCCCCTAACTTTGTTTTTCACTTTATTTTTATTATATTATTTTAATATTTTCATTTTGATTAACTCTTTAGTAGTAAAAAACTCCCCTTCTTTTACAAGAATGTTAATCCTTTTTCACAAGATTCACTAATACCTGACCTTTATATTTGAAGGTTTGAAGCTCCTTAAAATGAAAAAATTTATATCTATATTTCTCAGAAATCAATAAATAATCTGCCTTATTTTTTTTTGCTAATAATACCATTCTATTACATATTTTTTCAGGTACATCTTTAGACTTCACTCTTCCTAATACCTCAATTAATCTTCCTGTTTCTTGGGCCCTATGATACCAACTAACTAACTTTTTATTGTTCCCAGAATATAAAAATACACACCCATCTTTAAAACTGTAAACCAAAGATCTTTTGGCTTGATATCGCACATACAAACAAGCCCATCTTCCTGGAAAGTGAAAAATGGCATCTCCTATTGACGTATTTTCTTTGATAAGCTTTGTACCAACATCAGAATAATTTTGTTTTGGTTTTTCGTAAAATTTTCCCTCAATCCAATTATTTACTACTGGAATGATTGTTTTTGGTATATAAATTGTAATCATTAAAATTGCTATAAATATAATAACCAGATTTGATACAATATTATATAAAATCTTTTTATCTTTAATACCTTCCTCTAATTTTTTAATAAATAAGAAAAAAATGATATAAACAAGGAATGGCAAAAAAATATAATTCCTTGCCAAATCGATCTCATAAGGAAATCTTTTAAATAAAGAAGTGATTTTTTGATCAAGAAAGGGCAAAACAGAACCAACAATAATTAATGAAATAAACCAAATAAAAAGAATAAGATGCTTTATTTCTTTTTTTTTCTTTAATACAAAAAATAATATTATTATGATTGATAATATTGTTAAGATTTGTAAAAAAATGGGGAAATTTTCCCATATAGCTAAGGGGAAACCGAAAAGTTTAAAATAGGACCTATTAATTCTAAAATGAAAAATCTCCATAAGTTTTTGAAAAGAAAGATTACCGTCATCCATATCTATATATCTGTTTGTATAAATTATTATATATGGCAACATTGTAAATAATAGTATAAGTAAATATTTTACCTGAGATATTACTTTTTCTTTTAATTTAATATCAGTATCATTCAGAAACCAGAGGGAAAACCATATCGATAAAATCCAATAAGGTGCTGAAACAGGATGTATATAAAAGGTTAATCCCAGAATGAAAATCATGAAATATCTGCCTCTTTTACTACCCCGATATTTCCAAACACCCCACAGTACTAATGGCAAAAGGCTTATAAATAACACTGTAGGTCTGGGTGCTGTATGTGGAATTGCCCATCCTCCCAGCATTGGGATTTTTATAAAAATAAGATTCATTAACATAAACAATATTCCATACCTAGTACCACCAATAAAATCACGTCCAAACAAATAGCATCCCATAAGAAACAGAAACATTAAAATATCAATCTGAGACCAGAAAGCTAAATAGTAATTTCCTCCAAATAAACCGGAAAGAGATTTAATAAGAAAAATGTATGCAGGAGTATACCAATTATACATCTTTTTATCATATAAGATTTCATCTTTTTCAAAAATGTTTTCACTTGAATTCAGGCCCTCAACAAAGGATGCAATATTTCCCGAATCACTTGGCAATGATCTTGTGTTCGGTATTGTTGCTAATCTATGGAATAGCACTAATATAATAATTAAAATAATTGGAGAATACTCTAAAATTCTTTTTTTCATCAGTATTTATCCGTAACCGGGCTTACAACTTTAAGCTTAGTCCTCAAATTTTTCTTTTCTCAACGCATTAATTTTATCAGTTTCAACTCCCATAAAAAAAGTTAAAACACCTGATAATATTATTATCAAATTCTAACCCCAAATAGTACTCAGTCTTTAATATCCCATTCACTCGCTCAGCTTGTGCATTTTCATAACAGTGATTCTCTTCTGTCATACTAATCGACACATCCACAGATTTTATGTCTGAGGTTAAATATTATTTTTTTTCAAAATATTCTTTTAAATCTTGAAGGTTTCAATAAATCATTTAATAAATTCATCATACTGCCTATCCTTTTCTAATTTTACACTTCAAAAATTTATCATTTTTTATTTATTTTTGTATTTTTTTCTTCATTTCATCAATTCTTTCCATCTGAGCTATTCCGAGAACACAATTTATATGAAAGTAATCTGAAAAATGGCAAAAATTTTATCTTAGTTTTATTATACTCAATTTCTTTTTTAAAATTAAGGTTGACCATCCAAAATTCTTTTGGTTTGTATTTATCAATAAAACTTCTGATTGATTTTCCAATGGTTGGTTTATCTATTTTTTTGTACTTTACCTCTATTGGTAAAATTTCTTTGCCAAAATTAATTATAAAATCAACTTCAGCCCTATCCTTTGTTCGCCAAAAATGCAATAAACTGCCACCAAAATGGAATTTTTCTTTTAAAATGTTGAATATAAAGTTTTGAAAAAGAAAACCATCTTTAATTAAATTTGTATTACCAAAGATTCCTAAAGCATAATTTCTTAATCCAAGATCGTAAAAATATATTATTGGTGATTTAGTGATTTCTTTTCTAATATTCGTAAAATAAGGAGTTAATCTCTGGGTTATAAAGGTTTTTTCCGCGTACCAAAAATAATTTTTTGTGGTTTGAATAGAAATTCCTAAAGTAGAAGAGATTTCTGAGAAGTTTATTAATTTTCCGGTTTGACTGGCCAGAATTTTGATTAAAGAGCTAAAAGCGTCTAACCTTTTTACTTTTAGCAGGTAAGAAATATCTTTTTCTAAATAACTATGAAAAATTTCATCAATAGTTTGTATTTTTTCTATTAATGTTTCTTCCAGTATGACCCGGGGATAACCGCCAAAATTCAGATATTCATCAAGAAAACTTTTTGTTCTGTCTTCCTCAATGCTAAAAAAATCTGCTAATTTGGTTTCATATTGATAGTTTGTTTTAAAATTAACAAATTCATTGAAAGTAACAGGATTTAGTTCAAAAACTCTTTTTCTTCCTGTTAGTGATTCATGTATCTTTTCTTTTAATTCCAGGCTTCCAGAACCAGAAACAATAAATTTATAAGGCAAATTCATATCATAGATACCTTTTAGAAAAATTCCTGCATTTTCTTTTCGTTGTATTTCATCAATAAAAACATATCCATTTTTACTTCCTAACTCTAATTTTAGTTTTTTAAGTAAAGATTGTTGGGAAATAAAAAATTGTTTATCAATCTCCGAATCAAGATTCAAAAACACTGTCTTTTTATCCCTTTTCTTTAAATATTTTTGCAAAGACAGCATTAAAGTAGTTTTGCCAACTTGCCTTGGCCCAATAATTAAACAAATTTCTTTTTTAGAAAGATGTTCTTTTATTTCTTTTAATAGTTTTCTTTTAATTATATTCATATTATTATTTTAGCCCGAGAATTTCAAAAGTCAAGTTGTTGATTTCTCGCCTATAACTCTTTACAATATTATTTTTTTAAAATATTTTTCTTATTATTAACCCACCATTCTATTATAAATGCTGAGAAAATAAAAATAAAAAAAGAAAGAAAAAATGAGATTACAATTATGAGTTTTTTCTTTGGCTTTATTGGTTTTGAAGGCAGTTTAGGTCCAGAGGCAAATCTCATAGTTTCATAAAATAAGTGATAATAGCTATTCAAATCGATAATAATGTTATTATATACTTCTTTATTTACACCATTTTTTAAGTCAAGATTTTTAAAAAAACTATCCTTTAATTGATAAATTTTTTCAAACAATTTTGTTCCTATTTCTTCAACTTCTATAATCTTTTTCGCTTCTTTTAAAAAAGCTACATTTAAAAAGTTAATAGCTTTGCTCCTATTGTATTCCTCTAAATTTGTTTTTAAATCAGCTAACATCGATTCTATACCAACTAACTGGGCAATCGGAGAAAGGTATCTATAACCATCTTTTTCAGTGGAAACAAGTTGCCTTTGCTCAATACTCCTTGATTGAGGATATCTTTTTAAAATCTGTTTTATATTGCTTCTTTTATTAAGAGTTTTCTCTATATTAAAATTTATTTCTATTATTGAATTTTCATTTCTTTTTAAATTATTGCTTGATATATTATAATTCTCTGCAATATAATCAAATATTCTCCCATACATAAATGAATCTCTAATAAAATCAGATATTACTTCAACATATAGTTTCGCTTTATGAGGATCTGAATACTCGTATGAGAGATTTATACCTATAATATAATTTTTTACATCTTTTGAAATTTGTGCTAAATCCTTTAAATCTGTTTTTGAATAAGCATAAACAGGCTTAATTTTTTTAGATAGGTCTTCGGATTTAATGATACTTTTCCTCAGGCTTTCAATATCATCGGAATTTAATTCTTTTTGTTGCTTCACATATTTGATAAATCTCTTATGATTTGTAAATACAGAAGAATACTTTTTATACTCTGGTACAGACATCTGCTGATCTAATTCTTGACTACGTTGATCTAATTCTTGACTACGCTGATCTAATTCGCTACTACATGATAATACGTAAAAAGCATCACTTTTATAAGTTTTTGGAATAAGAAAAGATATTATTATTGAAATCAATGTAAATATTGCAGTTCCCCATATTATAATTTTTTTTCTTTTCCATAATACCTTAAAAATTTCCATTAAATCAATTTCATCTTCATGATTTTTTTGTTTTTCCATTTAAAACTCCTTATTCAAACATATATTAAAATAAATCTTTAAAATATTCTGTTCTGGACAGGCAAATCTGAAATCTAAATACTGAGTTTAAACTTAAGTCTAAGTTTAAGTATGAGTTTAGCTTTAGCTTAATCTTAACCTTATCCATTATTTAATATTCCATTTTACCATTTAACTATTAGTCTAATTAACTATTTAACTTCTCTTCAATTTCCCTTTATAAGACCACTTATTTCACATCCCACTTACATGAACATGAACTTGCACATGAACTATCAGCTGAACGCTGAATGCTTCTTTCACTTAATTAAAATAAAAGATAAAGTAAACAAGAAATGTAACTGATAAACCTACAAATAAGTTCATTACAACACCTATCTTGAGAAAATCGGTGAATTTGTAACCGCCCGAACTATATACCATAAGATTTGTCTGATATCCAATTGGTGTGGCAAAACTCGCTGAAGCTGCTATTGCTAAAGTTATTATTAATGGCCTTGGATCAAAATCAAGAATATTAGCTGTTGCTAAAACTATAGGAAACATTATAGCAGCTGCAGCATTGTTTGTTATTATCTCAGTATATAAGCTTGTAATAAAAAAAATTCCTGCAATAATCCCAATTGGTCCTAAAAAATACAAAGCTTTGATCAATGCATTTGCAACTACAGATGCTAATCCTGAATTTTCAATAGCTTTCCCAATAGCAAAAGAAGATGCGATTATTAAGAGCACGCCCCAATCAACTGACCTCATAGCACTTTCTGGATTAATTACCCCTATTAGAATCAATAAGACTGCAACACAAGCAGATGCAAAAATTATAGGGACTATGTTCAAAGCTGCTAATATTACCATAACAACTAAAAGAAATATTGCTAAATCACCTTTCCATTTCGGTTTAGAATAGATTTCAAAACTGGAAGAAACCAATGAAAAATTTTTTGAATGATACCATTTTCGATCAAATCCTTTCTTAGCCAGAACAAATAAAGTATCACCTGATTTAAAAACAATATCACCAACCTTTTTATTTACACGACTTCCAGCTCTATGAATAGCTAAAATAACAGCATCATATTTAGCCCTAAAATTACTCTCTCGTACAGTTTGCCCAATTAAATGAGAGTTGTTCGAAATAACTGCCTCATAAGTACTAAGTTTATCAGAATCCAAATTTTTAATATCAAACTCAGGATCTTTAACCACTTCCAATCCGGGAGTTTTTTGGAGTTCAAATATGGTTTCTGGTAATCCTGTAAAAAACAATCTATCTCCAACAAGTATCTTCTCTTCATGATTTACAGGAGCAATTATGCTATTTTCGCGGTTTATTTGGAATAGAAACAAACCCTGTAAGTGACGCAATCCAGCATCTTCTACTGTTTTATTTTTCATAGAGAAATCGGATGAAACCCTCATTCCAACAACAAATTCTCGTGTCTCTTCACCCAATTCAACAATCGGATCTTTCCTTGATGGAAGTATCTTATGACCAATAAAAGATACAAACAATATCCCAAGCACAGCTATGGGAAACCCAATTTTTGTTAATTCAAAAAAAGAAAACCCATCTAATCCATGATCCAGAAGCATTCCATGAACAACAAGATTTGTACTGGTCCCAATTAAAGTGCAGGTTCCTCCCAAAATGGCAGCATATGAAAGAGGGATCAAGAATTTTGAGGGTGAAAAATTCTTACGTTTGCACCAATTTTTAACAACAGGTATTAAAGCAGCTACAACAGGAGTATTATTAAGAAAAGCTGAAAAAGTTGCTACAGGAAACATAATTCTGAAATATTTGAAGCTGATTTTTTTGCTATTCTTACCAAAAACTCCAGAAATAAATTTATCAAATAGTCCCGAGCTTTGCAATCCCGCACTAACAATAAACAAAAAACCTACAGTTAGCATTCCCTTATTAGAAAACCCTTGAAAAGCTTCATCTATTGTAATAATCTTTCCCAATACTAAAAGCAAAACTACTGAAAATACAATGATATAAGGTTTGACAAATTCCTTTGCAAGAACAATGGTCATTAATATAATTAAAGCTGAAGTGTATATGATTTTAAATTCCATTAGTTCTTAATTGTTGAATAGTTTATTGGTTTAGTAGTTCTTTTTTCTTTCATCACTTTTACCTTTTTACTTGTTACCCATTTACCCATCTACTCATCCACTTGCACATGAACTTTTTTTTGCTGAAAGCTGATTGTCTTCTTAATCCTTAATAATTGCTTCAACAATTTTCTCCTGGTCTTCTAATTTTAAATATGGATAAAAAGGAAGACTAAAAATAGTTTCAGATACATGTTCACTTACAGGGAAATCACCCTTTTTATATCCCAAATTTGAAAAAGCTTCCTGCAAATGAAGGGGTTTTGGATAATAAATAGCAAAAGGTATCTCTTTCTCCTTTAATTTTTTCAAGAGCTTATCTCTCTCAGAATGCAATACTGAGTACTGTGCCCAGGCAGAAACATTAAAATCCTTCACATACGGAACATTTACAAAATCTTTTAGTTTTTCAGAATATCTTTTTGCAACCCCTTGTCTTAAGTTTATCTCTTCATCAAAAATCTCAAATTTAGCTAAAAGAATTGCTGCTTGCACAGTATCAATTCTCCCATTAACTCCAATCCTTACATTTTCATATTTATTTGATCCCTGGCCATGAGTCCGTATTGAAACCAACTTTTTATATATATCTATATTATCTGTAAAGATCATACCTGCATCACCATAAGCACCTAAAGGTTTTGCCGGGAAAAAGCTGGTACATGAAACATCTGCCAAAGAGCAGGCTTTTTTTGATTTATAAGATGCACCAAAACTCTGAGCTCCATCCTCTAAAACAAAAAGATCATATTTTTGAGCTATGTGTTTGATTTCATCATAATCTGCAGGTTGACCAAATAGATCTACAGGTATAATACCCTTTGGGGTTAAGTCCGTGCTCTGAGTTTCTATTATTTTATCCTCGAGTCTTTCAGAATTCATATTAAATGTATCAGCATCAATATCTACAAAAACAGGAGTACCACCCATAAGCTGAATCACCTCTGCTGTTGCAATGAATGTAAAGGGAGTTGTAAACACTGCATCACCAGGACCAACTCCATAAGACATAAGAATCATCAATAAAGCATCTGTTCCACTTGCAACTCCTATAGAATACTTTGTTCCAACATAATCAGCTAATCTCTCTTCAAGTTCTTTAACCTCAGGCCCTAAAATATACCTGCCATGATCTAAAACCTTTTTTACATTGTTTTCAATCTTTCCTCTAATTCTCTTTTGCTGTACATTTAGATCAATAAATTGCATATAACAACTCCTTATTTTTATCTACAAAATTTCCTTAACTTTAATTCCAAGTTTTTTGTATTTTCTTCCACATTTTTTACAAGTATCCTGCTCCTCTGATACAGGATCAGTACTTAAATTTAGTTTTGTTCCACATTTACACATCCAACCCTTTATTCTTGCTGGACTTCCAACAACCAAAGCATAATCAGGTATATCTTTTGTTACTACAGATCCTGCTGCTACAAATGCATATTCTCCAATCACATGACCACAAATTATTGTTGAATTAGCTCCCAAAGAGGCACTCTTTTTTACAAGAGTCTTTATATAAAATTCAGAACCGCGTTGAGGAAATTCAGAGCGAGGGTTTAAAATATTAGTAAAAACCATTGATGGACCACAGAACACATAATTTTCAAGCTCTACTCCTTCGTATACTGAAACATTATTCTGAATTTTTACACTATTGCCAATAACTACGTTATTTCCAACATTAACATTCTGCCCAATGGAACAGTTCCTCCCAATTTTTGTGCCCCCTTGAATATGAGAAAAATGCCAGATCTTTGTTCCCTCACCAATATCAACATTTTCATCCACATAACTACTTTCATGAACAAAAAACCTTTTTTCTTTCATTACCTACTCCTTTTTTACCTCTTATACGCTATACTACCTTTTTTGAACTTTCTCTTTAATTCTCTTTATATGACCTCTACCCAGACCTTTAACCTCACAGCCCCGCTCAATATATCTTCGAATTTTCTCATCACCAAGAATACCAAAACAATCTATAACAGCCACTGGTTTACCTATTTTTTCAAGGATATAATCCGGATTTAGATCAAGATATTCTTTATGTCTCACAGCAAATACAAGAACATCAATATCATACATAGCTTTTTCTAAATCTTTTTCAACATTCAAGTTCTTAAGTTTCTTCTGATTTCTAAAAAATAGATGTTTGCTATGATTTGGATAAACTTCCTGATTTTTAAATTCCCACCATATATCCACATAAGGATCATGGACTCTGATCTCTGCTCCCATTTCAGACAACTTTCTTATCAATATTTCAGAACCACTATATCTTGTATCACCCACATCCTCTCTATAAGATGCACCTAAAATTAAAATCTCAGCGCTTGCAATTGGGAGACCCATATTACGCAATGCATCACGAACCAATTGAGCTGCATGAAGCGAGCGAGTATCATTTATATTAATAGCAGCAGGCGTTACCTTAAATATATTATCTTCAAAACCAAGTATGTGCTTATATGCCCATATACCAAGCCCACCATCTTTAGGAAGACAATAACCTCCTATTCCAGGTCCAGGAAAAATCATATTACTGTGAGTCGGGCGAACTTTAATTGCTTTAATTACCTTCATAATATCAACACCGTTTCTTTCAGCAAATAAACTCCATTCATCCATAAAGGCTAATATTGTTGCTCTATAACTATTCTCAATAATTTTTGCTGTTTCAGATTCAATAGGCCTATCAAGAACAGTTAATGGGAATTCATCTGTATTCAGAACCTCATTCAAAAATTTAACCACTTTGGCTTTTGCTTTTTCATTAACTGCACTGCATACACGCCAGAAATCGCGTATAGATGCTACGTAATTTCTTCCAGGCATTACCCTTTCATAACTGTGTGCAAGAAGAGGGTCAGCTTTAATCCCCCTCTTTTTAAATATTCTTCTCATTAATGGTAACGCTACCTGTTCAGTAGTTCCAGGAGCCACTGTTGTTTCAATTAAAACCAAAGCCTCAGGAGAAATGTATTCTGCAATAATTCCAAGAGATACTTCAAGTGCTTCCATATCAACATTTCCTGTAAACACATTGCCCAAATCTTTCTTCACATAATCAAGCTGTACATCCACAACAACAACATCTGCAAGAGATAGAACATCATTTGTATAAGTTGCAATCAAAGTTTTCTTTTCCTTTACACAACGTTCAAACATTGGTGCAACTTCTGGGTCTTCTGCTTTTACTGGAGCTAAACCCCGGTTAATTGTTGGAATTTTCCAGAAACTTCTTGAACTTGGGCGTTGCACACCAATAACAAATTTAGAGGATTTACCATTTTCATCTATTGTATCTGCAACAATAGCAGCCATAACAGAGCCGACAAACCCCACGCCCATAACTACTACAATTTCCTGACCCAGTTCCCTTGCTTTATTTACTAATTTTTGAATCTTCTCAAATTCTTCTTTATAATCTTTTTTTTCAGGCAGAGTATATTCAATGCCCTCAGGACTCTTTGAAATCAAATCACTCATTTTTACCTCTCTAATAAGTTATTAATTTATTCATTACCCAACTTCCACTCATACTAAATTCAAAAGGTATTGACCATAATCACTACCTTCTAATGGTATAGCCAATTTTTTTAACTGAAATTTATCAATATATCCCATTCTATAAGCAACCTCTTCTACACAGGAAATCTTAAGCCCCTGTCTATCTTGAATAGTCTTAACAAATTGTGCAGCTTCCATCAAAGAATCATTCGTACCTGCATCCAACCAGGCATATCCTCTTCCCATTAATTGTGCCTTTAAATTATTTCTCCTGAGGTATTCATTGTTCACATCAGTTATTTCAATTTCACCCCTATGTGAGGGTTTAATATCTTTTGCAATTTTAACAACATCATTATCATAAAAGTATAAGCCTACAGCTGCATAATTTGATTTTGGCTTTTCTGGTTTTTCCTCTATACCTAAAACTTTTCTATTATCATCAAATTCAATCACTCCATATCGTTCAGGGTTTTTTACATAATATCCAAAAATAATTGCTCCCTCTTTCAATTTAGAAGATTCCTGAAGTATAGAAACTAAATTTAAACCATAAAAAATATTATCACCTAAAATCAAACATACATTTTCTTTTGAAATAAACTCTTCACCTATAATAAATGCATCTGCCAGACCTTTTGGATAAGGTTGCTCACCATATTTTAATGAAATCCCCCATTTGGAGCCATCCTGCAATAATTTCTTAAATTTTGGCAAATCTTCAGGCGTTGAAATAATTAAAACATCTCGAATACCAGCCAGCATTAAGGTTGAAAGAGGATAATATATCATTGGCTTATCGTAAATGGGAAGCAGTTGCTTTGATATTGGAATTGTAATTGGGTATAGCCTTGTTCCAGATCCACCTGCTAAAATTATTCCTTTCATATAAAAACCTCCTATACTTAGCTTTCAGCGTTCAGCATTCAGCTTTCAGCAAAAAACACCAATTACCAAATAAACAAATCAATCATTCAACTATTCAACCAATAAACCAAGTGTCACTAACACTAACCATACATCCTCTCATAGTATTTTTCATATTCACCTGTTGTTACATGTTTCACCCAGTCTCTGTTTTTCAAATACCACCCAATTGTATCTTTTAACTTTTCTTCAAAAACACTATGTGGAGCCCATCCTAGATCTCTCTTTATCTTTATTGCATCAATTGCATATCTTCTATCATGACCTAATCTATCCTTTACATATGTTATCAAATCTTTGTAACTGACTGATTTTAAATTTTTAATTTTGAATTTTAAATTATTTTTAATTGGATAAAGTTCATCTAATATTTCACAAATTTTATTCACAATATAGATATTTTCTAACTCATTATTTCCACCAATATTGTAAACTTCTCCTGGTTTGCCTTTTCTCAACACAGTGTATATTGCATCACAATGATCTTCTACATAAAGCCAATCACGGATATTCTTCCCATCTCCATAAACGGGCAACATTTTATTATTCAATACATTATTTATAATTAAAGGTATTAATTTTTCAGGAAATTGATATGGGCCATAATTATTTGAACACCTGGTAATCATGGTTGGAAGTCCGTATGTATAAAAATAGGATTTAACCAAATGATCAGCTGAGGCTTTAGATGCAGAATAGGGACTGCGAGGTTTCAACGAAGTCCTTTCTGTAAATTTGTCAGATTTTTTATCTTCTCTAAGACTCCCATAAACCTCATCTGTTGAAATTTGCAAAAACCGTTTTTCATGCCACTCAGATTCCTTCCAATTTTTTTTTGCTGAACATAAAAGACTTGCTGTTCCCACAACATTGGTTTCAATAAAAATATTTGGTTCTAAAATAGAGCGATCAACATGAGACTCAGCAGCAAAATGTACAACAAAATCAAAGTCATATTCTTTAAAAATAGTATCAAGTAATCTGGTGTCACATACATCACCCTTTAAGTATCTATAATTTTTACTATTTTCAATATCCTTCAGATTTTCCAAATTCCCAGCATAAGTCAGCTTATCTAAATTAACAATAAAAATATCTTTTTCCTGTTTTAACATATAATGAATGAAATTTGAGCCAATAAAACCTGCTCCACCCGTCACAAGAATCGTTTTAACCTCAGATTTAACACCCGTTAATTCAGATACGATTTCAATCATTTATTCTCCTTTTCACGTTTAAAATTTTGATTACCATTTTATATTAGCAATATAAATAATTTAAGATAAGCTACCGCCGTTAAGATATTGCGTGCTCAAAAAACAAAATATTTCATTTCTATAAATACAGGTCACCCCATATTTAAATTTTATATAATTATAGCCTGTTTTAATACAAAAATAAACCTTGCCTATACCCAAATCAAAAATATTCATTTTTTATTAATTCCTGAATTTTTCTGCATTTTTTTTATTTCATCAATATTCTGGAAAAAAATCTTTAATTCAACCCCTCTTTTTTCAAAAAAAGGATAATGCGTAATCTTCATATTTTTCCCCAATTTTAACTTCTTTATCTCTCTTTGCCATTCTCTCTCTTTCTCTGTATAAACAGGATAACGAAATTTAAACATTTCCTCCACAATTTTCTTCTGGGGCTTTTCCAAATTTAAATATTTATAAATTTGCAGTTTCTCCCAAATCGCTTTAATTGAAGATTTATCCCTGAAAAGAATTTCTTCAAGCATCTCTAAAATTTTAATTTGATAGGAATATGTAAATGAAATTCTGTTAAAAAGTGCTACTACATCTTTTCTATCTTCTTTTTTAAAATCACAAAGCCTTATAAGAATTGTAAAAGTGATTTTATTATTTATTAAAACATCTTTAAAATCATCTGATATAATCAAATCCAATTTTTCCAATAATTCTTTATTAATATTCAAATCAATATTCGTTCTCCTTAATATTTCCCCTTTTTCTGAATAATTTAATATTTTTTTTAAAAAAATAAATTTCTCAAATGGATTTATTCCATAAAATCTCTCCTTTAGATTGTAATTTAAAAAGAGAGCATCTTTTTCTGATAAATCCATTTGCACAGCAGTTATTTCTTTAAAATCATTAGATTTAAAAAAATAATATGAATCAATTCCATATATTACTGAATTTTCTTTATTAAAAATAATAAAAGGTAAATAGGGAAATTTAATTTTTAATTCATTATAAATTTCAGGTCTTATTGGAAAAGAAAGAATATAAAGGTCATCAACCTTCAAATCCTTTAATTTAATCTCTTTTATTTCCATTTTTCAACACCTTCACCTCTACTCCCTTTCCAATATTTATTAAATGTGCTCTACCTCCAGCACTCTTAATAGCTTCAGCAACCTGTTCCTGTTTCCCAGGACAAAATGCAAACATACAGCCTCCCTCTCCCGAACCATTTATCTTTGCACACAATGCACCTGCATTTAAAGACTTTTCAATCATTTTCTCAATTTTTGGAGTTGAGATTTTCAAATCATCCCTTAAAGTTTTGTGGTGTTTATTCATCAGATCACAAATTTTTTCTATTTCTGGAGATTTCTCCAAAAATTCATCCCTTGCCTTATCTGTTATTTCATGATTCATCAAAGCTGCTCTCAAATAAGGTCTTATATCAGAACATATATTATTTAAATAGGGCTTAGCTTCCTCATACTTAACATGAAAATTATCCTTAAATTTTATTAACTTTGAAAGCTCCTTAAATCCATGTTCTTGTCCTTGCCTTATCCTTTTGAGAGTTTTTATGGTTGGTTTAGGTTGTAAAGAATCTCCAAGAACAAATTCTTTCATACTCACAGGAAGCTTAAATGGTTTTACCCCTCTATAAAAATCAATATATACAATCCCTCCAAGAGCTGAGACATAATGATCCATTCTACCACCTTTTTCTTTAAACTCTTCAACCTCTGCAAGATATGAGAGTTCTGCAATTTGATTAAGATCATTTAAATGGTTTCTGAAACATGGTGAGGCTCCGAGTAAAAACCCTATCCATGCTACAACAAGAGCTGATGAGGATGATGTACCTGACTGAATCGGGATATTCCCTTCTATAAATACATTAATACTTTTATGTTTGAATAGATTTTTTTTTTTTAAAACCTTAACAGAGCTCTTTAAATAATCTCTTTTAATTGTATACTCAATCTTTTTTGAACTAAATTCAATCTTTTTATTTAAATCTAACAAATTAATCTTGATTGCATCACCTTCAGACACATTGCCTTCAATATTAATTTTCATATCTATTGCACCAGCAATAACAGGGAAACCCATATAATCCTGATGCTCACCAAACAAACAAATTCTTCCTGGAGCAGAACTTTTAATTCTCATATTTTAAATATTTCAGATCTTCAAACTCTAACCTTCTCTCTTTTCAAATGACACTCTTTCATTATCTTTTATTTCAACATTTTTCAAATACACAAATGGACCTATCTTACAATCTTTACCAATTTTTGTACCTGATGCAATGTAAGTTAAAGGGTATATAATGGTATCTCTTCCTATAGTTACATTATATTCAATAGTAACTGTTTCAGGTTGGAGAATTGTCACACCATTTTTAATTGAAAATCTTTTTAAATTTTCTCTATTAAACCTCTCCTGAGCCCGTTGAAGTTCCCTACGATTATTTATCCCAATGGAAACAAAATGATCATCAGCAATAACTGCATCTATTGAATATTTTCTCATCTTCAATATTTTTATTATATCTGTGAGATAATATTCTTTTTTTTCATTTTTGTTATCAATTTCATAAAGTAATGGAAAAACAATTCTATTATTAAACATATAAATGGATGAATTCACCTCTTTTATCTTTAATTGTTCTTCTGTAGCATCTATTTCTTCAACAACATCAATTACCATATTTTTTTCATTCCTTATAACTCTTCCATATGGAGGAAGAGTTCCAGGGAAAATTGCAGAAATAAAAGTGCATTCAGAACCATTTTTTTTATGATTAAAGATTAACTTTTTCAATTCATAAGAATTTATATAGGGATTGTCACCAACTGTAACAAGCAAATCTCCTTTGAAATCTTCAATAAATTCTTTTGCACTCAAAAGGGCATCACATGTGCCAAGCTGCTCTTTTTGAATAGCATAATTAACCTCTTTTTTTACTGAAGATCTGATTTCTTCTATATTTTCCCCACAAACAATTATTATATTATGCTCATCCACACCCGCTTCAACAAGATTATCCAATAAAAAATTAATAATCTTTTTCCCAAGTATTTCATGAACTACCTTAGAATGATTTGATTTCATACGTTTCGATTTACCTGCTGCTAATACAACTGCTTTTATTTCTTTATTCATCATATAACCAATTCTATATTCTAAATTAATATTGTTGTCAAGAATTAATCTATATTTATTACAATATATATGATATTATAATACTTCTAATATTTATTTAAACATTTTTAGATATTTATCGTAAATTCTATGGAGGTTTAACAATGAAAAAATTAATAACAAAATTTTCTATTTTATTTATTTTAATCTTTTTGTTTATTTTTACAGGATGTGGAAAAAAAAGTGAAACCATATCAAATGGGAAAATAAATCTTCTCTCTCTGATACCAGCAGATGCTTCAGGAGTGTTTTCTATAAATTTTGAAAAAATCACAAAACTCGAAAATTTTAACAAAATTGTAAATGAGATTAATAAGGAAGAAAAGAAGTCTTCCTTAAAAACTTTCAAAAATTATCAGGATTTTATTGATAAGACTGGAATTGATCCAAAAAAAGACTTGTATTCAATTGCTCTTGGATTGTATGGTGAGATTGAAAAAGAGAATAGTGATATTGCTTTAGTAATAAACCTGAATTACAACAGGGGCAAAATCTTAGATCTTTTTAAAAAAGAAAACAAAAATTACTATGAAGAAAAATTTAATAAAATTGTTATTTACAAATTTTCAGATAAGAAAAACAGAGAGAGATGCTTCTCCTTTATTGATAACAAAATTATAGGTTTTGGATCAGTTGCAAGAGTTAAGCAAATAATCGATCTTTTTAATGACAATGGTAAGAGTATACTTACAGATGAAAAAAAGAAACCATATTTAAGTGATTTTAATCCTCAATCAGTTATCTCGTTTGTTTTTGACTTTCCTGAAAAAGCAAAAAAGAGTGAAGCACAGCAAGACTCTCCTTTTAAAATGGATTTTAGTAAAGCTGAAATCCTCTGGGGTGAAGCTGATTTTGAAAACAACATATGGTCTGGGAAAATTAAATTGATTTCTCATGATGAAGAAGCAAATAAACAAATAGTAAATATTTTAAATGGAATAAAAGGAATGGGAGCTATGGCAGGACCTGAAATTGCTGAAATCCTTAACAAAATAAATTTAACTTCATCTACTGACAATATAGAATTGACATTCTCAATCCCAAATGAATTACTAAAAAAGGTCCAGAAAAAAGCAGAAAAAAAAGTAAAAACATTTACTACTCCTGATAAATCATTTTCAAATGAAAACAAGGAAGTAGAAAAATCAGAAAAAAAGGGTAATTTATAAAAATAAACTAAAAGATTTTTCTATAATTATTGAAAACTATTTTATAGTATGCTATAAAATATTAAAAATAATGTAAAAGGAGGATTAATATGAAAATTGGAAAAAGAAAAAAGGGTGATGTAACAATTCTTGATTTAAAAGGAAAAATACTTGTTGGAGAAGGTATTGATGAATTAAGAAGCTCAATAGATGATTCAGTAAAAGAAAAAGAATCAAAAATATTATTGAATTTTGAAAATGTACCATATCTTGATTCAACAGGCCTTGGAGAAGTTGTTAGGTCTTATACTTCAGTAAGAAAAATGGGCGGTACTATAAAAATAGTAAACCTAACAAATAAAGTAAAAGACCTTTTATCAGTAACAAAATTAATCACTGTTTTTGAAACATTTGAGGATGAAAATAAAGCTTTGAATAGTTTCAAATAAAGATAAGTAAGCTAATTTGTGGAAAAAAGTATTAAGTATTTCTTTATTATATTTTTACTTTTTATAATTTTTTTTTCCCTCTCAACTAACCTTCCAAGAAGACATAGAGGAGGGTTCTTATCAGATGAATCAACTTACTTTTCAATAACTCAGAGTTTAGCATATGATTATGATTTAAAATATACAAGAAAAGATATTGTAAGAATAAAAGAGAGATTCTGGGTAGGACCAACAGGGCTCTTTCTTAAAAAGGGGAAAAATGGAAATCTTTTTTATGCAAAATCTTTTGCATACCCTATTTTTGCAGCTCCCTTCTTCAGAATCTTTGATGTGAATGGTCTACTTTTATTCAATGGCTTAATGCTTTTTTTTTCCTTTTTTATGGCATATCTTCTATTAAAACAATTATATTCAAAAAAGAAAAGTTTCCTGTTTTCAGCAGTCTTTATATTTGCGAGCATTACCCCGATTTACATATCATGGCTTACAGCTGATTTATTTAACTTTTTCACAATGTTTGCAGGTCTGTTTTTTTTCTTCTATAAATTTAAAAAACCCAATTGGTTTTATTTAGCAGCCTTGTTTTTCAGCTCAGCTGTATTTTCAAAACCATCATGTATAATTCCTGTTGGAATAATCTTTTTAATATTGATCATTAAAAAGCAATATAAGAAATTTATACTAATTTCATTAATTTCAATAATATTATGTTTGAGTTTTGTATTTTTCTTATATTTACAAACAGGTGAAATAAACTTTATGGGTGGAGAAAGAAAAACATTTCATGGGAAATACCCATTTGAAAAGCCCCAATACACTTTTGAAGATGGATATAAAATGAGCGCAGATAACTACTGGCAAAGGTTCTATATTTCCCCTAAAGTTGCGATTTTAAATTTATTCTATTATTTTTTTGGTAGATTTACTGGGATGTTCATCTACTTTTCCCCAGCATTCTTCTTATTTATCATCTTCTTCTTTCAAAAAAAAATACCTGAAGATTGGTTAATATTGTTTGCAATAACAATCTCAATTTTAGTTTTTACATTGATTACTCCTGAAAATTATTTTGGCGGTTGTGGCTCTATAGGGAATAGATATTTTTTAACAATATTCCCATTATTCTTCTTTCTTGGCTATAAAAACAGGTTTTTTAAATTTTCATTGCTTCCTGTTTTCATATCAGTTTTATTTCTTTCAGGAGTTTACATTGACAGTTTTTCTCACTCAATATATACAAGACAAGCAGGCTTATCATTTCCCATAAAATTGTTCCCCCCAGAAAAAACCCAATATCAGACTCTTCAAACTAATGAAAATCCGAGAGCTTTTGGTAAACTGCTCAGGCATGGAAAAAAGAAATATTGGATACACTTCCTGAATGATAATTTTTACTCAATTGAAGAAAATTCTTTCTGGACAAATTCGAATAAAGAATTAGAACTCTTCTTAGCAACTCCCAAGAAGGTTAAACAATTCGAAATAGAATTAACAAATTCTCCTGTAAAAAACAGAGTCTTTTTTCAAATAGAATCTCAAAAGAAAAAAGTTAATTTAAAGCCTCATCAAATGAGTATAATAACATTCAAAAAAATAGATGGATTAAAAATAAGAGAAAGATATGTATATCATATAAAAATAAAAAGTAGTGAATCTTTTTGCGCATACTTTAACAACCCCACAAGCAATGACAAAAGAATCTTAGGTATAAAAACACATATTGGATTTGATTATTAAATGTGTGGTATCTGTGGTTTCTATCAATCTGTTCTAAAAGCCGATAAAGCAGATTTAAAATCAATGAACAACCAGATCATCCATAGAGGTCCAGATGATGATGGATATTATTTTAACGGTAGAGTTGGTCTTGCTGCAAGAAGGCTCAGTATAATTGATTTAAATACAGGGCATCAACCTTTAACATCTCATTCAAAAATGAACTGGATCACATATAATGGTGAAGTATACAATTTTAAAGAGTTAAGAGAAGAACTAAAAGCAAGAGGTTACAAATTTAGAACTTTAACAGATACAGAAGTAATCGTAAATCTATACGAAGAATTTGGACTTGATTTTGTAAAAAAGCTCAGAGGAATGTTTGCCATTGGAATTTATGATATAAAAAGAAACAAACTGATCCTTATAAGAGATCGTATAGGAATAAAACCTCTTTATTATTCTTTTCAACCTGAAAACAAGAACCTTATTTTTGCCTCTGAGATAAAGTCAATATTAAAATATCCTGGAATAAAAAAGGAACTAAATAATAATGCTCTTGACCTATTTTTAACACTTGAATATATTCCTGCCCCTTTTTCTATTTTTAAGAACATAAATAAATTACCAGCAGGACATATCCTGATTTATGAAAATGGTAATATTCAAATAAAAAAATACTGGGAAATTAAAAAAGGCAGGTTAAAGGGTAATTTTAATGAATTAAAAGAGCAATTTCTTGAACTCTTAAATGAATCTGTTAAGATGAGAATGATATCTGATGTTCCTCTTGGAGCATTTCTTTCAGGAGGAATAGATTCAAGCGCAATCACATCTGTTATGTCATCAATTTCAGAAAATAGAATAAAGACTTTTTCAATTGGGTTTGAAGAAAAATCTTATAGTGAATTAAAATATTCAAAAATGGTATCTGAAAAATTTAATACAGACCATTATACTAAAAGTCTCTCTCCCGATATAAATGAACTTGTTTTACTTCTCTCAAATTTTTTTGATGAACCATTGGGAGATTTTTCAAACTTTCCTACATACCTTGTTTCAAAAACAGCAAGAGAAAAGGTTACTGTTGTCCTTTCAGGGGATGGAGGAGATGAAATATTTGGGGGATATGAACATTATATTGCTCAAAAAATCGCAAGGTTTGTTGATTTTCCAATATTCAGACCATTTCATAAATTATTCTCTAAAACAACAAATCTATTCCCTCCTTCTGAATTAAAAAAGGGTTTCACAAATAGAATAAAAAGATTTAGTGAAGGATTGTCAAACTCATATAAGAACAGACATTTCAGGTGGATGCTTTTTCTCTCAAATTTTCAAAAGACAAAACTCTATTCTCCTGATTTTTTAGATCCCAGATTTTTAAATATATTACCAAAAAGGGAACCTTTTGAAAAATATTTTGAACTTAGCAGAGAGTTTGATGGATTAAATCAAGATCTATGTCTTGATCTTAAAACTTATCTTGTTGACAATATTTTAGTAAAAGTAGATAGAATGAGTATGGCAACTTCCCTTGAAGCAAGAGTACCTCTACTTGACCATAAAATTGTAGAATTTGCATTTTCAATCCCCGAAGATTTCAAACTAAGAGGTTATACAACCAAATGGTTCTTTAAGAAATCAATGGAAGGAATTTTGCCAGATGAAATAATTTACAGACAAAAAGAGGGATTTTCAATCCCAATAAAAAATTGGCTGAAAAATGAATTAAAAGACTTAATGTTTGAATATCTATCTGAAAAAAGAATTAAAGAAACTGGGATATTTAATTATAATTATATAAAAAAAATGATTGATGAGCATATAAATAATAGAGAAAACCATTCACACAGACTATGGACTCTGATTCTATTTAACATGTGGAAGGAAAGATTCCTTTGTTAGTTTTTTTGTTTTGATGTTTCAATACTCATATGTGTTGGTAAAGAAACTATTTTTATCCCACCTTTTTGTGCAGTTGAGATTAATTTAACATTTTTATCCTTATAATTTTTTATGACATTGTTATGTGGAAAATCGAATCTATTGTTAAATGCATAAGAAAAAACAGCAATATTTGGCATAACACAATCTAAAAAACCCTTAGTTGATGAAGTTTTTGAACCATGATGAGGAACTTTTAAAACATCGGATTTCAGCCTTTTACAATCATTATTTTTCAAATACTCTTCTACCTCTTTTTCAATATCACCAGTAAATAGAAATGAATGATTTTTATCCGATATTTTTATAACCTGAGAGTGATTGTTTTGTGTAAAATTAGATTTAATAAATCTTTTAGGGAATATAAATTCAATTTTACAATTTCCAACCATTTTCACAAATGAAGAATTAACCCTTTTTATTTTTGTTGATTTGTTTAAAGATTTAATAAGTTTTATATAATTCAAATCTTTTTTCGCCTCAGATGATATCCATAACTCTTCTGGTTTTATTATATTTATAATCTCAATTATTCCCTTAAAATGATCCGGGTGATAATGTGAAATAGCAACCCATTTTACTCTTATTCTTTTTTGAAGTAAAAATGGAAGAACAAGATTTTTACCAACCTCAAAATTTGAATAATACGAGCCTCCGCCATCTATCAATAATGAATCCCCGGTGGGGAAAACAATTAATTCAGAATCTCCCTGACCAACATCAAGAAAATAAGTTTCTAAATGTGCAGGTTTATAATATGAAATGTTTAATAATATAAATATGCTTACAAATAAAAATATTAATGTAAAAATTATCTTTTGAAATTTAAACCCGTTTTTTATTGAAAGAAAAACAAAACTAATCAAAATTATCACTACAAAAAAAATTGAAGGAGAAGCTCTAAAAATATTTAGATCTACAACTTTTGAAAAAAGATCTACAATTAAGAAAAAGAGATTAAGCAGTACATTGTTTAGTATTAATAATATGTTTGAAATAGAACTTGATACAGGTGCAAAAAAAATCAAAAATATTCCAATTGCAATAATTGCTCCTGTTAAAGGCAACAATATAAGCCCGGCAAAAAAACCAGCAAAGGAATACCTCTTAAAGAAAAAAAGGGATAAAGGAAAAGAGATTAAAGAAGCTGAAAGGTTTGCACTTAATAACTCTTTAAAATATATATGGAGTTTTAAAAAATATTTTAAAAAAATATCCCTCCCAATAACAATAGAAGCAGTTAACACATAGGTTAAAATATATCCTGGATCAAGAAATTCAGCTGGATTTAAAAATAAAATCACTAAACCTGAAAAAGATATAATATTAAAAATATTTAAATTAAAATAAGATATATTTGCAATAAAAATCAATATAGCCATAAATACAGCTCTCTGAGCAGATATCTTAAATCCAGAAAGAACTAAAAAAAGGAGTAAGAAGAGAGCTGTAATTATGTATCTCTTTTTATATCTGAATCTTAAGAATCTCAAGAAGATCAAACAAAATATTGCAATAACGCCTATATGAGCACCTGATATTGCAAACAAATGATATACACCTGAGCTAAGCAATCTTTCCTTTTGTAAATTATCAAGCTTTCCCCTGTCTCCAATTAATATTGCTTCAAGAAAAACTCCTTTTCTATTAAGCTCCCCATTCTTCTCTAAATATTTTTTTTCAATAGCTTCTCTTATACTGTTTCTCCATTTTCCTATACTTCTCCAGAATAAATTTGTTCTTTTTTCAACTGTTACCATCAGCTCAGATTTACAATATCCACTAAAATGATTTTTTTTTATTAAAACATAGTTTCTAAATGGATTTTTGTAAAAATTCTCATTAAATCTGTTTTTAAAAACTTTTGCATCTATATTAATAAAATCCCCTCTGTAAATATTTCTCAAATCACCCTTTACTTTTATCCTTATATTAAATGACAAAAATCTTTTTATTTTATTGTATTCAATGGATTTTACTTTTAAATTAATTATTGAGTGTTCTTTTTTTATCTCTGGAAAATCTCTGAGTTTCCCATAAATGGATATGTATTGTGTTTCAGGGATATCTATTGCACAACTCTTTATAAAGTCACTTTTATCCTCTAAAAATTTAAGGCTTAATAGAAAAGAAAAGGAGATAATGATAAGCAAATATGTTATTTTATATCTTTTAATAACAAAAAAAAGTAAAGCAAGTATAAAACTTGAAAAAAAAAGCGGGTGCAAAACTTCATAAAAAATATCCAGATTGTTAACCAGGAAAAGAGCAGATAATACTGTTAAGAATATAGGAGTGAAAACATTCTTCATTGTACAATATCTTTTTCAATAGAATATGTATATATTTTAGCTTTAAATTTTTAATAATTCAAGCTCAGTATTTCTATTTTTCTAATTATGAAGTTTAAGAGATGCCTTTATAAATTCAAATATATCTCCATCTAAGACCTTTTGACTATTACCGATTTCTAAACCAGTTCTATGGTCTTTTACATTCTGATATGGATAGAGCACATAAGATCTTATTTGATTACCCCAGGCAATTTCCCCTTTTTTATTTTCGGTTTTATCCTTTTCATGCATCTTTTTTTTCAATTCCAGGTCAAAAAGTTTTGCCTTTAGAAGCTTCATAGCTCTTGCTCTATTTTGATGCTGAGATCGCTCACTTTGACATTGAGCAACTATGTTTGTGGGAATATGTGTTATTCTAACAGCAGAATCAGTCTTGTTTACATGCTGACCTCCAGCACCTGATGCCCTGTAAGTATCAATTCTTAAATCTTTTGATTCTATTTCTATATCAATTGAATCATCAACCTCAGGAAAAACAAATACTGCTGCAAAAGATGTATGCCTCCTCTTATTTGCATCAAAAGGAGAAATCCTTACAAGTCTATGTACACCGGTTTCCTGTTTTAAGTAGCCATAAGCATACTCGCCCTCAAATCTAAGAGTTACACTTTTTATTCCAGCTTCTTCACCTGCAAGTATTTCAATTATCTCTGTTTTAAAATTTGAACGCTCACCAAATCTCAAGAACATCCTCAGTAACATCTCTGCCCAATCCTGGCTCTCTGTTCCTCCTGCTCCGGGATGTATGCTTAAAAATGCATTATTCGCATCATTATCTCCACCAAGGTAATTTTTTACCTCAGTTTTTTCAACAAACTCTGAAAACTTTTTGATCTCAAACACAAGCTCATTCATTAAATCAGGATCTTCTTCTATTAATAAAAAGTAGGTTTCAATCTCCTCAATATCTTTTTGTAACTTATTACCAAGTTCAATGAAACCCTCTAACTTTTTTTTCTCTTTCAAAAGTTTAGCAGCTCTTTTCGGATTATTCCATACTAAAGGGTCTTCAAGATTTTTTTTTATCTGCTCTAATCTATTTAACTTATTTTTGATGTCAAAGGTACCCCCTGAGATCAGAGGCTTTTTTGTTCAACTCTTCAAAATTATACTTTAGTTCTCTAATTTCCATGATCTCATTCTATATTTATTTACAAATAGAGTCAAGATATTTTATGATGTAAAAAGCCTTTGACAAGTTTAAAGTAAAAAATACCGAGTCGTACAAAAATATCAAATAATAGTTACTCCTGATTAGAGTTTTTATTTTTTTTTAGGGCATAAAGATATTTTAAATCATCCAGGTCTTTGTTTCTTTTAACTGCATTTTTATTCTTAATCAATTCATTTAACCCAATAAAATAAACAGAATAAGTTTTGCCATTAATTACAATTTTCTCTTTTACTTTATAATTCCATGCTTCTTCAAATGTAATAGAGTCTATAGAGCTTATTAAATCAAGACGGTTGGGTGGTCTGCCGAATTGAATAATGTTATTCTCCCCAGCTAAATCCTCTTTGCATTTTATGCCCGGAATAGAGCTATGCCAGAATTCTATGAGAGCAAAATACAAATTCTCTGCATTTTTTAGGGAAGAATCATAAAAAAAATCAATATCTCCAGTAACTCTAATATATCCATAATAAATAACCGCCTCTCCTCCTACTATTACATAGTGTACATTATATTTATTCAATAATACTATGAATTCCTGAATGTCTTTGGAAAAATAGGATGCTTTCATTGATTCTTATGATATTCTCGAATATCAGGATTATTCTTTCCATATACTCTTTCTTTTATTTTTTTTGCAGCAGCCTGCCTTTGTTCAGGAGACATAGAAATATTCTGATTTATGTTATATTTTTCAGCATCTTTAAAGTTCTTTGTTTTATGAACAATTCTTTCCATACCTTAATTATAGCAATATTTTTATATTTATTAAAGTAAAAAAATAACACCTATCCTCACATTCCTTGTTTCACAATTTAGGTGTCTGTCTCTATTTAATGATAATGAGAAAAAAAATTATTTGCTCCTAATTAAGTCGGGCTTTTTTAAGGAAGGGTTTTTGGTATGAAGAGCCAAAATATTCAACAGGCTCCAGATCTTCAGAATTATGAATAGGAATTTTATCAAAAGTTTTAAAAGCCTTTAAACGTTTTCCTTCACGAAAAAGCATTTGCCCATGCAGGTTATAATATGTAGCAAATTCATATCTATTAATAGTATCAACAACCTGTTTTCTGCTTTCAGGTGCTTTATCAATATTTATAAGATACTTTTTCACAGAAGTTCTGTATTTTAATAAATCAGAGTAGTTCAATAAAGCAGTCATATGTTTATCTAACGCCCTTCCAGACATATATTCAACCGACATACTATCATCTGTGTGAACAGGCACATCACCTACAAATTCTCCAACTTTTTCATTAGCAAAGAAAAAGAAATCTAATATCTTATAAGGGTTTTCACAATTGATCTCCTTCAGATCTTCAACTACTTCAGGAATCTTTAATTTTGAACAAATAGCTGAAAAATCTATCATTGGACCATCCAATTTCCCAATTACAATAACATAATCATTGAATGTACTGTTAATAAACCATATTGAGGTATTAGGAAATACTTTATAAAAACTTTTCAAAATCATCTTGAAATTTTCAGGAGTAATGCTGTAAAAGGGAAGCCATTGAGAAACCAAGCCTCCAGGTTTTAACCTCGTTTTTAATAATTTATAATATTCATATGTATATAAACTTCCATTACCACTAAACCTTGGGTGAACTGAATCAGAAAGTATAACATCATATTTCTCTTTACTGACAAGAACTTTATTCCTTCCATCTGTAAATTCAACTTTAACTCGAGGGTCTTTTAACACCTCATGATTAACGCATTTAAAGTATTTAGATGCCTTTTCTATCACACTTCTGCTTATTTCTGCAATTACTATCTCTTTTACAGGGTACCTTGATACTGCCCATGCTGTTCCACCACTACCAAATCCTATATGAAGCACTTTTTTTGGGTTTTTATTAAGCAGAAGAGGTAAATGCCCCTGCATCTTCTGTATATAGAAAAGTTCCACTGAAGTACCTGCAACATTAACTCCATTCATGCTCAATTGTTTCCATGTACCACGAACATCTGATCTCTGCTCTACACTTACAGTAGCATAAACATCTTCATCATAATCAAGGAGTTTAACCTTTGAATTAGCTTCATCCTTAAACACTCCAGCAGTAAGAATTACCTGATCCTTGAATGTAAAACCAAAATATCCCAAATAGAAAAAAACAATCACACTAAAACTTACTATTACCTTTTTTATTATTTTATTTTTTACTCTTGTGAAAAGGTAAATCCCAACCAAAAGATTTATTGACCCTGTTAACAACAGACTGATTTGAGCTCCTAAAAAAGGCAGGAACACAAAACCAGCTAAAAAGGATCCGAATATGCAACCAACAGTATTGAATGCATAAAGCTGACCTGTTTCTTTTCCAACTTCTTCTTTATTTTTAATAAAAAGTCTTGCTGCTAAAGGGAAGCTTGCTCCAAAAAGAAGGGTTGGAAGTATTAAGATTTGAAACGTTGCAAAAATAACTGCCACAGTATGTGAGAAATAACCGTGCAATCCAATAAATTCTCCTACTTTTGCAAGCATATCAGGCATTTGTGCAAACTGATTTATCAATAATATAAGATTAAAAGCAATCAAAAATTGTATGATTGCAAACACAAGAATCGGTTTCCTGACTTTTTCAACATAATGACTCATAAAACCTGCACCAAGAGTAATTCCCAAGAGATATACTCCTAACATCACAGCATAAGCATATACACTACTGCCAATATGCAAAACAAGTATACGATTCCAAATTATTTCATAACTCAATGATGCAAATCCTAAAACAAAATATACCCAGATCACCCAGTTTCTTTCGATCTTTTTAAAACTTATTTTAAACAAGCCATATTTGCTAAAACCAGCACTTTCTCCTCTTGTTATTATAAAACTGATTAACAAAATAATTAAATTTATAATAGACCCTATAAACACAGTAGCTTTCAGCCCAAATACAGGGATCAGAAAAAAACCTGCAATAAAAGTTCCAACAACTGCTCCAAAAGTATTTATAGTATAAAGAGAGCCAATTTTAGAGCCTGCCTTATCTATATTCTTAGTAAAACACTTTGCAAGAATAGGTAATGTTCCACCCATACATATAGTTGGAGGTAGAAGAATTATAAACCCAATCAAAAATTTAAATATACCCAATATCAGATCATTACCTCCTGTTATTGAATTTATAGGAGTGTAAAGGATATGAAGTTTACTGAAAAGCAATGGAGTTAATACTGCATAAACACCAATAATTCCTTCAATAATACCGTAAAGTCTTAAACTTGATTTTGTTTTGTCAGCAATTCGGCCAAACAACCAGCTTCCAATTGCAAGGCCAGACATAAATGCAGTAAGAAGCGTGCTTGATGCCCATACTGTATTTCCAAATACCAGAACAAGCATCTTTAGCCAAACTACCTGGAAAGTAAGTGATACAAATCCTGAGAAGAAAAAAAGTAATAATGCAACTGGTCTTTGTAATTTGTTTTCTATCATTTTCTTATTTCAATATTTAAGATTGTTCAATGCTTTCTCTTGTAATTTAAGGATGCAATTCTACAAATAACTCCATCTGGAAGTTGTGTTGAAAATTCCCTTATATTCAGAATAAGCCCTTGTACATCATTATCACTAATAGCATAAAATGAAACAGTATTAAAAGCACATATTACATTTTTTAAAATAGTCCATTCCCCAACCTTAATCCATTTATGAGGAACACTCCCAACAGGTTTTAATAGATCATCATAAATAATAGCAATCTTAGCATTATTGGTGTATGCCCATTTTGTAATATTTACATTAGTGTACTCTCCCCTAATAATAAGATCCCCTATATCTTTATTACAAAGCCCGAGAATATCCAAACATTTAATGTCAGCTAAAAAATTTGTTGCTCCAATATCATTTACAATGACATGCTCTCCTTTATAATATTTATCCAAAAATAAACCCATTTGATACTGTTGAGAATATACATTGAATGTAGCTTGAGGAACCCTGACACTCATTCGAATCCCTCTTTCAGCAAGAGGTAAAACACACACAAAAACAAGTACTATTAAAGCTAATCTTTCAAGAAAGTTTCTCTTTTGTATAAAAATCTTCTCTCTTAATATGTGACCAAAAAAGTTAAATATTACAAACAATCCGATTGCAACTAAATAAGAATCATACCTGACCTGTTCAGGACGATTCAAGAAAAAACCAGTTCGGGCAAAAATCATATGTATAAAAGTTGTAATCAGAAAGATCACACATATTACAGGATAAAAAGAAAATAAAGATTTTTGCTTTTTTAATAAAAAGAGAAGCACACATAAAATAATAATAATAAGTAAAAGAATATGGATATTATAAACAATATGCCTAATGCCTATATAAAAAAAATTAAGAAAGCCTTCAAAATTTAAAAGATCTTTCAATCGATTACCCTTTAACAAAACAGAATTAGGCAAAAAATACCATCCCTTTGAGACTGATACTATTCCATAGATCACCACAGGTAAAATCCCTGTTATGCCAAGGATAAATGACTTAATAAACTCCCTTTTAAACAGTAATAATATACAAACAGCAAAAACAAGAAACATACCCTCAAAACGAACCATTGTAACTAAAGGAGCTAATAAGAAGATAAAGATATCATTTTTATTAATCTTGTCCTTTAAAGATGCATGTTTTGTAATAGCTATTGATGCTATATAAATGAATACAAGATCTATTAATATTTGTAAAATATGCTCAAGCCCTGAAAACACAAGAAGAGGAATGGGAGTAAAAATGATAAAACAGATCAATACGAATAACATCTGAAAAAAATTGAAATTAAATTTTTCAAATAAATAATATAAAAATAATAATAGAACTGTGGAAAAGAAAAAATTTAAAACAAAAGGGGTTAATTCATTCACTCCAAAAATAGAATAAGAAAATGATAAAATAGACGTCCATAATAAAGATGAAGATGAAGATGAGAACTCATGTTTTGTAACTCCCCACATCCCATGTTGAGAAAAATTTTTAGCCATTGCCATATGAATATAAGCATCATCATGTGAATAGACCAATTTTCCACCCGTTTTTAAAAAAGAAGAATTAAGAAATAGAGTTATTAATATCCACATACTTAATATTGCTATAATCAATGCAACAAATTTTCCTTGATCTTTTTTCAAATCTTTTCCTTTTGAATCTTATTATAAATGAAATTCCTCTTTTTTCAATGCAAATCCAGCTCAATTTTAAAGTTTTAAACTTTTTTGTATTGTTTAAAATTATGCTTGTTTATGCTATATATGTATATTGTTTGTTATTTTTATATACTATATGGCTTTGCAACTTTAACGGCGGTAGCTTATAATAAATTTAATTAAGAATTATTATTTGTTTATGATTTTATTCTATGAAAAAGTTCAGACACATATTGTCCAAAAGATATAATTATAAATTAGACGGTGGATTTTGTCCAATTCGTTCGATTGAAATAAATTAATTTTCCTTCTAAAATATAGTTTAAAGTAAAAAGGATTTTCCTGTGGAGACAGATCAAGCAATACTTAAGCTATTTTTAAATGGAGCAGTGACTTTATGAAAGTATTATTTGTTTATCCTAATGTTACCCGTGCAAAAAGTCCCCAACTTGGAATTTGTATGCTGGCAGGCATAACACAACAGTTAGGTCATGAATGTGATTTGTATGATTTAACCATTATTCCCGATGGTGAAGAGATTCCTACTTTTCAATCAAAATTAGAAGAATTTGATCCTAATTTAGTAGCTATATCATGTCGAAGCAACGAATGGGTATTTTTGAAAGAACTTTTTCAGTCTGTAAATTTAAACAAAACACTTGTAGTTTTTGGTGGCCCTCATGCTACGGTTTCTCCCGATGAGGTCATTAAAATTGGCGATATCGTAGTTCTTGGAGAGGGAGAAGAGACTTTTTCAGAACTACTCCAAAAGATATCTAATAAGAAAGATATCTCCAATATTAAAGGCTGCTGGGTAAAACAAGAAGGAAAAATTATGAAAAATGAAATGAGGAATTTGATTTCCAATCTTGATGATCTTCCCTTCCCATATTGGAAAATTTTCGATGATATTCATTATTATGGTTCCTATATAAAAAGACTTTTTAAAGGAGCCAACGTTGTAGGCACGTTTGAATGTAGTAGGGGGTGCCCATACGCATGTACTTATTGCACAAATGACTATGTTCGGAGATTATATAAAGGCAAAGGGAAATGGCGCCGTGAGAAGTCACCAGAGCGAATTATACGAGAGTTACAGTTGTTTCGTGACGAATATGGACTGGATTGTGTATACTTTATAGATGAAGTTGTATTGACCCATGTTAATCGTTTAGAGAAATTTCGTGATCTTTACCGTCCTGAAATAGGAGTGCCATTTGTTTTTATGGAGCGTCCAGAGAATATAACTGATAAAAAGGTCAGTATCATTAAACAGGCTGGTGCAAAGATTGTATCAATCGGTATTGAATCAGGAGATGAAAACCTTAGAAAAACCCTACTAAACAGGAAACATTCCCAGGAGACCATTATTTTGGCGTTCCAAATAGCTAAAAGACATGGCTTGATAACGCATGCATTCACCATGATTGGATTTCCTGGCGAAGATATCAAATCGTATAAAGAAACCTTCAAACTCTTAAGAAAAGCCAGACCAAATACTGTTCAGACAACAATTTTTTTCCCTCTAAAAGGAACACAAATATTTGAAAAAGTGGTTAAAGAAAGATTTTTTGATCCCAATACCCCTATGCCACAAAATTATTATGAAAAATCTTCTCTGAATTTTTCAAAAAGAAAACAGAAAGAACTATTACGGTACCAATATCTTTTCTCCCACTATAATAGCAAACTGCTTTTTCATGGTTACCTTCCTAAGATTCTCTTAACTATTGCTATGTTTTCTCCCTATGTTTTAAATAAGTTAAGGAAAGAAGGATTTCTTTCAACATTGAAAGCAATATGGAGAAAGATTGTATAAGATGCAAGGACGGTTTTCCACATTGACCATTAATGTAAAGTTGATGAAAAAATGCCAAATATGTTATGGACTCTTACAATCTGTTGACAATTTTTTTATAAAATTGTATTAATTGATTGGGATAGAAATGTGTATAATCCCTTTTATTTTTTTTATTTTAAATACTTATAAAGTAATTATTTACTTAACGGCGTAAGCTTATTTAAAATTAGTGAAAATTATTAATTTATATGAAATTTTTGTTTAGATATAACAGAAATCATATATAATAATAAATATGAGTAATATAAAAACTTTTGAACCTGATAATATATTGAAACAGGGATACTTTTCTACATTTAAAAGAATATTCCAAGAAATAGTCCAAAATCGCTGGTTAACTTTTCAATTGTTCAAAAGGGATTTTTTTGCAATATACAAACAATCCTTTATAGGAATTTTATGGGCAATAATTATTCCATTTGTTAGTGTAGGAACATTTGTTATTTTAAACCGATCAGGGGTTTTTAATATTGGCAGCATAAAAACTCCTTATGCGATTTATGCTATTTTTGGAATGGCAATATGGCAAATATTCTCAACAGGGCTTATTGCAAGCTCAAACTCTCTTGTGAAAGCGGGCTCAATGATTGTTAAAATAAATTTCTCAAAAAAATCTCTTGTTATTGCCTCTTTATGTCAATCAATCTTATCTTTCTTAATCCAATTTATTGTGTGTTTAATTCTCTTTTTCTATTATGGAATTTCACCAAAAACATATATTCTTCTATTACCAATTTTAATAATCCCAATTTTTCTGTTGACTTTGGGGCTTGGTTTTATTTTTTCAATTCTTAATGGAATTATGCGTGACATTGGAAATGCTTTGTCAATATGTATTACTTTTCTTATGTTCTTAACTCCTGTACTTTACGCAAAACCTAAAACAGGATTACTTACAAAAATTTCCTTTTACAACCCATTATACTATCTTGTCGCATTTCCAAGAGATCTGATTTTAGCGGGAAATACGAATGAACTAACAGGGTATATAATTTCAAGTATTTTTGCATTTATTATCTTATTTGTTTGTGTTTTTGTTTTTCATCTGTCAGAAACCCGCATAGCTGAGAGAATTTAAATGGTGAATGGGTGGATGGGTGAAAGAGTAGATGGGTGGATGAGTGAATGGGTGAATGGGTGAAAGAGTGAAAGAGTGAAGACACATAAAGATTTAGATATATGGGAAAAGGGCATTGATTTAGTAACTGATATTTACAAAATTACCAGAAAATTTCCCAAAGAAGAAATTTATGGATTAACTTCTCAAATGCGAAGATCAGCTATTTCTTATCCCAGTAATATTGCTGAAGGTGCAGCGAAAAATACTAAATCAGATTATATTCGATTCATCTATATTTCTTTAGGGTCTTTATCTGAATTAGAGACCCAGATTATAATATCAAAAAATTTAGGATTTACCCCTGATGTTAATGATTTATTAAAGGGAATAGAAATATTACGTAAAATGACACTCAACTTTATAAAATATTTAAAAAATAAAATTAATGAGTAGAGAAGTAAAAAAAAGGACGAAATGAGTAAAATAACCGATTCGAAATCACAACAAATAAATAATTTAGAAATTAACTCATCTACTCATCTACCCATCAACCCATCTACCGATAATGTTATAAAAGTTGAGAATGTTTCAAAGAAATTCTGCAAATCTTTGAAAAGATCAATGATCTATGGAATGCAGGACATTTCGAGAAATATATTAGGTCTGAATTCAAAATCTGATAAACTTAGAAATAATGAATTCTGGGCTTTAAATGAAATATCTTTTGAATTAAAAAGAGGAGAAACACTTGGAATAATCGGACCAAATGGCTCCGGGAAAACAACACTTTTAAAATTGCTAAATGGAATTTTCTGGCCTGATAAGGGTAAAATTACCATTAAGGGAAGAGTTGGTGCATTAATTGAAGTAGGGGCTGGTTTTCATCCCATGCTAACTGGAAGAGAGAATATTTATGTAAATGCTGCAATTCTTGGAATGACAAAAAAAGAGGTGGATAAAAAATTTGATGATATTGTTGAGTTCGCAGATATTGGAGACTTCATTGATTCCCCTGTAAAAAAATATTCCTCAGGAATGTTTGTAAGGCTTGGTTTTGCAATTGCTGTTCACTGTGAACCTGATATTCTTTTAATTGATGAAATATTAGCTGTAGGAGATATTGGGTTTAGAACCAAATGTTATAATAAAATCGCAGAGCTTAAAAAAAATTGCGCTATCATCTTTGTCTCTCACAACATGTCAGCAATAAGCAGAACTACTTCTCGCTGTATTGTTATAAACAAAGGAAAGGCACTCTTTCACGGTATTACAGAGACGGCTATCCAATCTTACAATTCTTTATTCAAAAATAAAAACAATAACAGGAATACTATCTCCAGAGAGGGAGAAACCCAGCTCGATTCCGTCGTTATATACAATAAAAGTAGCAAAAAAGAAACGAAATTCACACATGGAGACCCTATAACCATAGAGATGGGGATTTTTATTCCGTTAGAATACCGATCTTTTATGGTTTCTATCGCTTTCATTAATTACAAGGAAGAATATGTGGCCCAATGTCACTCTGAATATAATAAGTTTACATTAAAAAACAATAACAAAAAAGAAATAATTAAAATTACGATTCCTCATTTAATTTTAAACCCGGGAGAGTATACACTTACTATTATTGTATTTGACTCAAAAACCAAAAAATACCTTGGTTGGTATCCGAATTTATGCCCCTTCAAAGTAAAAGGTGATTTCTTTGGCGGAACAGACATTCAACTTGTAGGAAAGTGGGAACAAACAAATGTAAAAAATGACTGAGCCTGGGTATATAATAAAAAGTAAAAGGCGAGAAATTTGAAACCTAGTGACAGTATCAAAATAGAAAGATTTCTCAAATTTTTCAACTCTATTCATCACTTAAAAAATAACGAAGCATATGGTGATCTTGACAGAACAAAACCGAATCCTAATAAATCCGCCAGCAAAGATTTATTCAAACAATCGATTCCTTTTATAAATAAAATTCCATTAGATCGGATCACTTCTGTCCTGGATGTAGGGATGGGATATGGATTTCACTGCGAGTATTTCACTCAGTTGGGGAAAAAGGTCACAGGACTGACGGTTCATTTGACTGACACCCTTAAAAAGGAAGCGAAATCTAAAAATTATAAAGTGGTTGAAATGGACATGCATTTTCTTGATTTTCCCCCGGAATCTTTTGACCTCATATGGAGCCACCATAGTCTTGAACATAGTTTCAGCCCGCTGTTTGCATTGAGAGAATGGTTTTCCGTGCTTCGCCCTGGTGGATATTTGGCTATTACTGTTCCGCCCCATAAAGATATAATTGTCAGCGGTCATTTTAATGTCGGCTGGAATATAGGACAATTGGTTTACTTGTTGGGAGTATGCTGTTTCGATGTTAAATTCGGGTATTTCATAAAAGAAGGGTACAATGTGAGAGCCCTGGTTATGAAACCGAAAGAAGAAATCGAATCCAAGGGAATTAGTTGGATGCACCAGTTGGTTTATTATTTACCAAAGGCTCTGCAGAAAAGGATGATCACCTCACCGAAAAGTATTGGAAAATACTCTTTCGATGGTGCTCTGAAGGAATTATCTGACGTTGTCTATGTTCAAAAACCTCATAAAAAAAATTTTTATTCTAAGTTATTAAATTCCAAAGAAAAGATTTTCAATTTTTTTAAAAGGAGTTTATGATGAAGAACCAAATATTTCTTATTTTTGATTCTCTTAGATGGGATATATTCAAGAAAGCTAAAACACCATTTCTTAAGAGCTTAGGAAAATGGAGGAAAGCTTATACTCAAGCAACATATACATTTCCAGCAATTATGTCATTTTTTGCAGGAAAATTACCTCAGGTTTTCAACAATAGGGATTTTTTTGACACTGTAGCTACCAGATTTAATCTCAGGGGTAAAGGTTATAGGAATATACCCTTATGGAATTTATCAAACCCTGAATCCCCAAGAAAATCAAAACTTTCATTAGATGGAAAGAACATTATTTTTGGTTTTAATGAATTGGGTTATAAAACCATTGGTACTGGTGGAGTAAATTGGTTCAATCCTACTCTTCCAGCAGGAAAATATTTAACTGAAGCTTTTAAAGAATTTAAATTTTTCGATGGACCCAATTTTGCATTTCAAACCTCTGCAGAAGATCAAGTTGATTGGGTAATTAATAGTGTTAAAAAATCAAAAGAGCCTTATTTTGTGTTTGTCAATTTTGGAGAAACGCACCATAAATATATATTTAGAAATTGTGAATGGTTCGATGAACCGAATCCATATGGGAATCCATCAGAGTGTAAAATTCGGCAAAAGAAATGTATTGAATATCTTGATAAGATTGTTGAGATTCTGTTAAATTCGCTCTCAAATTTTGACCTGATTATTTGCTCAGATCATGGAGATGCAATGGGAGAAAATGGATTGTGGGGGCATGGTTTCTTTCACAAAAAGGTTATGGAAGTCCCTATATTAATTAAGTTAGATTAAGTTTAAACTATTTAAAGATAGCTGAAATGTATAATAAATTTAGAATAGTTTTTGTTACATGTAGTAATGATCCATGGATTAATGATATAGAAGATCTATTCATTAAAGCATCAAAAGAAATTAATATTGAAATAATTGTAATAAGTTCCGGGAAAAAAAGGGAAAAAAATTATATTAATCTTGAGTGTATAGATAATGATATTTTTTTTGAAAAAATAAAAAATAGAACCAAAAAAAACATAGAACTTCCAAAGTATATTGTTCAAAGAGAGTCAGCTTATTATAAAGCTTCAGGAAAAGGTTCTATTAATGACATTTTTAACAAATGGGATATTGAAGCAAGTTTTATTCTTAGAATAATTCAACCGGATATTATTTTTGTCTGGAATGGTATGGCTACAATACGTTGGGTATATGCAAATTCAGCAAAAGAGTTAAATATACCTCTTTTTTTTCTTGAAAAGGGAATGTTTCCCGATAGCTGGTATATAGATCCATATGGAATTGGGTTCAATTCAAAACCAGCAAAAACCAAGAAAATTGACAACATATCTTCCTTTGATATTAATGACTTTAAAAATAAAATAGAGGAAATAGATAAAAAAGGCAAAAGCGCATGGGGTCAACCTGACAGAATTAATATTAAAAAACTAAAACAAAAATTAAAAATAAATAATAAACAAAAAATCATTTTTTTCCCAGGACAAGTTGATGATGATACTAATATAGTTCTTTTTTCCAAATATTTTAAAAGTACTTTTGATGCTTTAAAAGCTGTTTGTGATTCTATAAAAAATGATGCCCTTTTTATTATAGCTAAACCTCACCCAAAAGGAATTTCAAACATAAATGATTTAAATAATGTTATCAGTAATAAGGGAGTTTTAATATCAGATATAAATATAATAGATGCAATAGAATTATCTGATATTATTGTAACGATTAATTCAACAGTAGGATTTGAAGCTCTTTTAAGAAAAAAACCAGTGCTCTTCTTAGGCGATAGTATTGTTTCAAATAAAAAATTTACATTCCAATACAGACCTGGTATAGAACTTAATGAACAAATAAAAATGTGTTTGGATGATCATTATAAAAATTCTTCAAAAAATTATCATAAAGCTTTAATGTTTGGTGCTTTTTTAGATAAAAAATATTATCTATATAAAAAATCCTTAGATCCATTAAAAGAGAGAATGCATAGTATTATAAAGGGGAGAACGCCAAAAAAAAAGAACTTTGAACAGAATGAAATTATAGATATTTTCTCAGAATATAAAAACACCGATATAATAAACAGCTTTGAAGGAAGAGTGTTATTATTAAATGCTTTGAGAAAACTAAAAAGAAAATTTTTGAAAAGTAAATAAATTTTTTCCAATAAAAACAATAAAAGCTTAATTAATAAATTAAAATGATTATTAAAACAAAACCTAAAGTAAGTGTGATTATTCCTCTATATAATCAAAAACAATTTGTTGGACAAGCAATTGAAAGTATTTTAAACCAGAGCTATGAAAACATTGAAATTATAGTGGTTAATGATGGTTCTACAGACAATCCATTTTCTGTGTTAGAAAAATATAAAGATAATATCATTTTGATTAATCAAGAAAATAAAGGACTGGCAGGAGCAAGAAATACTGGAATAAAGAATTCTTCTGGAGAATATTTGCAACTTTTAGATGCTGATGATTTTTTACATGAAGATAAGATAAAACTTCAACTTGAATTTTTGAAGAATCATAATGCAATTATTTCATATTGTGAAGCGATTCAATACGACAATGATAGCAAAAAAATATACCCAAACTATATAGGAAAAGTAGAAGATATGTTCTCATCCATATATAATATCTGGGAGAAATCTCCATTACCATCTCATTCATTATTAATAAAACGAGAAGTATTTGACAGATTCGGATTGTTTGATGAACAACTTAAAGCAAGTGAAGATACATATTTTTTCAGTAAACTTGCTGCAAAAGGAATCGATTTTAAATATTATCCCTTTTATGGATGTTTTCGAAGGTTACATAAATATCAGATGACTAAAAATAATTTGAAAATGATCGAATATCTTATTAAATATTACAAAAAATTAAATGAATATCTGGGAGATAATTTTTTTCTTAATAAATATGGTTACACTGGCTTTCAAATGATGTGTGCAAATTTGACCTATTTATATAGATTTAGCATTTATGCTAATGTAAAGAGAAAAGAGCTGCGATCCATAAAAAGATTATTAAAGAAAAATAGAATAAAATTTGAGTCAATGCCCATTCCATTGAATTATAAAAGATTTAAATTAAAAAGATTTATTCTTTCAGCATATCTAAGAAGATTGCTAAAAAAAACATTCACAGCAAAAATCATGAAAACTTTAGAAACTATGAAAAATTCATAAAACAGAGAATGAAATTATCAAAAAAAGATTTAAAAATTCTATTTTTAGTTAGCTGGTATCCAGATAGAACACATCCTATAAAAGGAATTTTTATAAAAAAACATGCTGAAGCAGTATCAAGGTTCTGTGATGTTTCAGTTCTATATTTGATTCGCGATGCAAAACTAAGAGACAATACATTCGAATTAAAGTATTGTATTGAAAATAAAGTTAAAACAATTAGAATCTATTATAAAACAAAAGATATTAATATACCGCTTTTATCTTATTTATATAAATTGATAAGATATATTAAACTGTTTTATATTGGCTTTAAGACTATAAAAGAAAAGATAGGAACTCCTGATCTTGTACATGTTAATATAATCTACAGAACAGGATTTTTTGCCCTGTTTCTCAAATTCATAAATAGGATTAATTATATAGTTACTGAACACTCTTCAGAATACCTTCCTGAATCTGAAATGGAGAAAAATTTTATCAGAACACTAATAGCCCGGCTTGTTGTAAAAAATGCCAGATATGTAACAACTGTTTCAAAATCATTAAAAAAAGCAATGATAAAGAGGGGCTTAAAAAATAAATATTTTATTGTTCCAAATGTTGTTGATACAAATCTTTTTTATCCATTAAAAATCAGGCATAAGAGAAAAAAGAAAAAATTCCTTCATGTTTCTTCTTTTGGTGATGAAAAAAATGTTTCTGGAATTATCAATGTAATGAAAAGACTCTCTGAAACACGCAATGATTTTGAACTTCATATAATTGGTGAAGGAAAAAACAGGAAGAAACTTGAAAAATTAAGCAAGGATCAGGGCATTAAAAATAGATATGTCTTTTTTTATGGAGCAAAAAACACAAAAGAGATAGCTGATATAATGAGGTCATCTGATTGTTTGATTATATTCAGTTATTTTGAAAGCCTACCATGTGTTATGATAGAAGCAATGGCAACCGGTCTTCCAATTATATCAACAGATGTTGGAGGACTTTCTGAACATATTAACAAAGAACGTGGTATACTTATTCATACCTCAGATGAGAAGGCTCTTTTAAACACTGCAAATTATATGCTTGACAATTATTTTAATTATAATACAAATAAAATAAGAAACTATGCTGTTGAAAACTTTAGTTATGATGTAATAGGAAATAGATTTAAAAACATATATAATTCCATTTTATAATATGCAAAAAATTTTAATAATTGCTTTTACTGATTTAAAGAATGATTCAAGAGTATACAGGCAAATAGATTTTTTGAAAGAAAAATATAAAATAACAACACTAGGCTTAAAAAGTTCAGAAATCGAAAATGTCGACTTTTATCAAATAAACCCTATTTTGAGAAGCAATCCGAAAAGGTTTTTTAGAGCATTTGATTATAAGTTTAGAAGGTTTGATAAAATTTATTGGTCTCTTTTTCAGTTTAATCAAATAATACCTGTTTTATTGCAAAAAAAATTTGATCTAATAATTGCAAATGATATTGAAGCAATGCCTCTCGCATTAAAGATCAAAAAAAAGGCAAAAATAATTTTAGATGCACATGAATACTCTTCAAGACAATTTGAAGACAGCTTTACGTGGCGTTTCTTTTTTAAAAAATATAATGAGTATATGTGTAAAACATATATTAAGTGTTGTGATACAATGCTTACAGTATCAGAGGGAATAGCTAATGAATACAAAAAAAATTATGATAGACTCCCAATTATTATTACAAATACCACTGAATATAAAAATTTAAACCCAAGCCCAACTCCAGAAAATAGAATTCGTTTAATCCTACATAGTGCAGCAAGCCCATCAAGAAAGATTGAATTAATGATCACAATGATGAAAACTTTGGATGCACGCTTTACACTTGATTTGATGTTAATGCCTAATAATAAAAAATATTTTAATAAATTAAAGAAGAGTGCCTCTAATAACCCAAAAATAAAGTTTATTCCCCCTATAAAAATGAAGGAGATTCCAGGTTTTATAAATCATTATGATATAGGTGTTTATATTCTCAAACCAAGTAATTTCAATCAAAAATATTCATTACCAAATAAATTTTTTGAATTTATCCAGGCAAGACTCGCGATTGCTATTGGGCCATCTCCAGAAATGGAAAGGATTGTCAAAAAATACAATTTAGGAATTGTTGCACCAGATTTCTCTTCAAGAGAAATGGCCAAAATTTTAAATCAATTAGATAAGGGGAAAATAGATTTTTACAAAAATCAATCACATAAATTTTCATTAGAATTATCATCAAAACATAATATGGAAAAATTAGATAAAATAATATTTGATCTATTAAAAACTTAACCTAAAAATGAAAGAGATTATTAATGAGAAAAACATTCTTTTAATAGCCTACTATTATCCGCCTATTAATAGCGGAGGATCTGTACGCCCTGAAAAAATGGCAAAATACCTTTCAAAATTTGGTCATAATGTAACAGTTTTGACCCAATCATATAAAAGAACAGATTTTACACAAGAAAATATGATCCGCATTTATGATATAAGCCATAATAAAGGCAGAAAGGGTATAAATAAAATTAAATGGTTATTTTTAAGGTCATTCACTGAGATTTTAAATCTATTTGGTATTTATTACTCAATTTACTCATTATGGAAGAGGAATGTAATAAAATATGAAAAAAAAATAATAGACAAGGTCAATCCTGATATAATTATCACAACATACCCTCCTGTTGAAACACTTGAAATTGGATTACTATTTTCAAAAAAACATAAAATACCCCTGATATCTGATTTTAGAGATGGCATTATATTCGAACCAATTGAAAAAAAGAGGATAAAAAAATACAAATGCATAAGACACAGATATAAAAAAATTGAAAGAGAAGCTGCTGTTCAATCAGATGCAATCATAACAATTGCTGCTCCGATAACAGATTATTTTAAAAAGATGTATAAAGTAAAATCTATGACAATCCTTACCGGATTTGATCCTGATGATTTTGAGAACTTTCCTCCTGATATAAAACTGGATCATTCAAAATTCAACATTGTTTTTACGGGAGGTTTTTCCCTAGCAGAGAAATTCAATAGAGTGGATTATTTTTTTGAATCAATAAGAATGCTTATAACAAAAGATCCTGAACTCACAAAAAGGATAAGGATACACTTAATAGGAGATTATACTAAAAAAGAATTAAATCAATTAAAAGACTTAATTGATAAAGATATTATTGTTTGTCATGGGTTTGTTGAGCGAAAAATAGCCTTGGCATTTCAAAAAGAGGCAGATATACTTTTAATAATTACATTACCGGATAGAAAATCTTCAACATCAACAAAAATTTTTGAATATATTTATTCTAAAAAACCAATCCTTGGATTAACTCACAAAACTGTTCTTTCTGATATAATTGAAGATACAAAAACGGGATGGGCTGTTCACCCCCAAAAGCCAAAAGAAATATCTGACCTTATATTTGACTTAGTAACAAAACCTGATCTATGTAGCTCTATAATACCTGATCCTCAAAAAATCAAAAATTACTCCACAGAATCACAATTAAAAAACCTGGACATATTATTGAGAAACATATTAGATGAATATGAAAAATAATAAAAAGTCTCTGTGTGCAGGAATCCATCAACCAAATTTTATGCCATGGCTTGGTTTTTTTTACAAATGGTCTAAATGTGATACATTTGTCTTTCTTGATGATGTTCAGTTTACAAAGGGAAGTATTATTAGCAGGGTTAAAATAAAAACTATTAAAAGCGATCAATGGCTAACCATACCTGTGAAACAAAAGGGACGCTACCCACAACTTATTTCTGAAGTTGAAATTGAAAATAATATCAAATGGGGAAAAAAGGTTTTAGGAACAATAAAAACCAATTATGCAAAGGCTCTACATTTTAAAAAATATTTCTATGATTTTGAAAATATAATAAACAAAAATCACAAATTTCTTGTAGATTTAAATATTGATCTATTAAAATGGCTGGCTAATGAACTGAACATAAAAACCAATACTATCAAATCCTCTGAATTAAAAGATATAAAGGGGAAATCAACAGAAAAGCTTATCTCAATCTGTAATTCAATTGGAGCAAAACAATATGTTTCAGGATTTGGGGGGCAGAAATATCAAAAAAAAGAACTATTTAAAAAGAATGACATTGAACTAATTGTGTATGATTTTAAGCATCCGGAATATAATCAATTATGGGGTCAATTTATTCCAGGTTTATCAATTATTGATCTGTTATTTAATTTAGGTACTGAAAGTGGTAAAATTTTAATAGAAAAGGAAGCATAAAAAGTGAATTATAAAAAAATAAAAGAACAGAACATTAGATTCTTTTCAAATACTTTAAAAAATTCTTCCGATGAGCATCATTCAGTTGCACAATCAGAAATCTCTCATTTAAAAAGATTTGAGAAAATATTGGAATTAGGGAATTTCAACAATAAAAGAATACTTGATGTGGGGTGTGGAATTGGTGGATTTTATGGTTTTTTAAAACAACACGGAATACATACAGATTATACTGGTATTGATATAAATAAGCATATGATCGAAGCTGCAAAAAGAAAGTATCCAGAATTACAAAATCATTTTTTTGTTCATGATATCATTGAAAAAGAGATGAATGAAACTTTTGATTACATCATTTCCATAGGTCCATTAAACCTTAAATTTAAAGGAACTTTAAATACTGATATAACAATGAAACTGATCAAAAAAATGTATGAAATGGCAAATATAGGCATTGCTATTTCTATGACATCCTCTTTAACAAAAAAACCAAATAAAGAAACATTCTATTATGATCCTGTTAAAATTCTTTCAAAAACCTTTGAATTCTGTAGAAATGTAAGATTTGATCACACATACATACCTCATGATTTTATTCTTTTCTGCTATAAAAAGGATTTATATGATTTTTAATTATTATAGAAAATTTCTGGGGGAAAAATGAAAGAAAGTTTTAAAAGAATTCTTATCTTAGCTCCACACACAGATGATGGAGAATTCGGGTGTGGCGGTACAATATCAAAATTTATTGAACAGGGCAAACAGGTTTACTATACTGCATTTTCAACTGCTGAAGAATCACTTCCCCATGGATGGCCTAAAGATATTCTTAAAACAGAGGTAAAAGAGGCAACAAAACGCCTTGGTATTCCAAAAAATAACTTGATAATCTATGATTATGAGGTCAGGAAATTAAATTATATCAGACAGGAGATCTTAGAAGAATTAGTCAAAATAAAAAAAGATGTTAAACCTGACCTTGTTTTTATACCTTCTCTCAATGACCTTCATCAAGATCATCAAACAGTTGCTATGGAAAGTATAAGGGCTTTTAAGCAGGTGAGCATTGTGGGGTATGAACTTCCATGGAATAACATCACTTTTCATACGAATATGTTTGTTAAACTTAATAAAAAGCATATAGAAAAAAAGATTTTTGCTTTAAAAGCATACAATTCACAAAAAGACAAACACTATGCAACAGAAGATTTTGTTATAAGTTGGGCAAAAACAAGAGGTACTCAAATTGGAACAGATTTTGCGGAAACATTCGAGGTAATTAGATGGGTAATAGAATAGATCTAAATAAATTTATAAGAAGTTTCAACAAAAAAGGAGGCTTTTTTGAGCTTATCAATAATAGTACCTGTTTATAATGAAGAAAAAAATATAAAAAAAACAATTACCAAAATAGCTACTATTCTCAAAAAGAGTGATCTAAAAAATTATGAAATTATTATTGTTAACGATGGTTCAACAGATAATACAAATGAAACTCTAAAACAGAGTAAGATAAACTTCAACTTAATTGAACATGAACGAAATATGGGATATGGAGCATCCATAAAATCAGGAATTAAAAAAAGTAAATATAATGTAATTGCAATTACTGATGCTGACGGCACTTACCCAATAGAAAAGATTCCTGAAATGTATAATAAAATCAAAGATTTTGATATGGTTGTAGGCTCCAGGACAGGGAAAAGTGTAAAAATCCCTTTCATAAGGAAACCAGCAAAATGGTTTATAGGAAAATTAGCAAATTACCTTGCTGGATTTAAAATTCCAGACATAAATTCAGGGCTCAGGCTTTTTAAAAAAGAAGATGCTTTAAGATTTTTTAAAATCTTACCAAATGGTTTCTCCTTTACAACCACAATAACACTTGCAATGTTAACCAATGATATGCAAATTAAATATATTCCAATAAACTACATGAAAAGAAAGGGTAAAAGTAAGATAAGACCAATACGTGATACATTAAACTTTATTCAACTCATTATCAGAACAGTAATGTATTTTAACCCTCTAAAAATATTTGTTCCTGTTAGCTTAATTTTGCTTTTAATCTCTTTAATAGTTTTTATATATAGCTATTTAGCTCTTCCCAAAATATTGGATACAACTGTTTCAATACTTTTTATCTCATCTATTCAAATACTTGCTATAGGAATGCTTGCAGATATGATAAATAAAAGGAACAATTAACCTTACACAATATGAATATATTACTGATCAATCCACCCTCTTTTAATGAATTAATGGGGAATAACCCATCTATAATAGAATCAGAAAGAGGATACAATCCGCCTCTGGGGCTTTTATTCCTTGCAGGTTATTTACTCGAAAAAACAGCACATAAAGTATATGTAATTGATTCTCAAGTAGAAGAATTAACCTATGATACTCTGGAACAAAGAATAAAAAATATAGATTTTGAAGTAGTGGGAATAACAGCAATGACATTTACACTTATTGATGTTATAAAAACCATAAATATTGTAAAAAAGATAAAACCTGAATCTAAATTAGTTCTTGGCGGCCCTCATGTGAATATATATGCAAGAGAAACTATAAACATCAAAGGTGTTGATTTCGTGGTTTTGGGTGAAGGTGAAAAGATATTTGCTAAACTTATTGATAATATATATGATTTTAAAAAATTAAAGAACATAAAAGGGCTTGTATATAAGAACAAGGATGGGACAATAGTACACACAGGATTGCCTGATTTAATTTCTGAAAATGAACTTAACAAACTCCCTTTTCCAAAAAGAGAATTAACTCCATATAAAAAATACACCTCTATTTTAGCCAAAAGAACACCAATAACAACGCTTTTTACAAGCAGAGGGTGCCCATATAAATGCTCATTTTGCAATAGACCTCATCTTGGAAGCAGATTCAGAGCAATGAGTGCTGAACGAGTTGTACAAGAAATTGAGGAATGTTTGAACCTTGGGATAAATGAATTTTTAGTCTATGATGACACTTTTACAGTAAGAAGGGATAGAGTAAAAAAAATATGTGATCTGATAATTAAAAAAGATCTTGATATTGGTTTTGATATAAGAGCTCGAGTCGATACTCTTGATGAAGAATTATTGCAATTATTAAAAAAGGCTGGATGCAGGGGAATACATTATGGCATTGAAGCAGGAACAGAAAAAATTCTCAAAGTTTTGAGAAAGGGTATTACATTACAAAAAGCAAAAGAAATATTTGAACTTACAAAAAAATATAAAATTCAGACTTTAGCTTATTTTATGATAGGTTCTCCTGAAGAAACAATAGAAGATATTTTTGAAACTTTCAGAGTATCAAAATGGTTAAAACCTGATTTTATTCATATGACCATACTTACTCCATTTCCTGCAACAGATATTTATATTCAGGGATTATCAAATGGGGTTTTTAAAAATGACGTATGGAAAAAATTTGCTAAAAACCCAGATGAAAATTTTGAACCCCCATGCTGGGAAGAAAATTTCACAAGACAAGAGCTTGAAAAGCTCCTTATAAAAGGGTACAAAACATTCTATACAAGGCCTTCCTATATAATTAAAAATCTGTTCAAAATAAGCTCTTTTGGAGAATTTAAGAGAAAGATAAAAGCAGGGCTTAAAGTGATTTTTATGAGAAAAACTAAATAGAAAAAATGAATATTGATAATATCAAATCCAATAAATTTATAACAAACATTCTTATCATTTTTGCAATTTTAGTAACCATTAATGCTTTTTCTCTTAGATATCCTATTTATGTAATTCTTCCTTTTCTAAAAGCTCTTTTATTAATTTTTGAAATATTCATCTATGGTTTTTTCTTTATAAAATTTTTTAATAAAGGAAAAATTGGAGTATTAGAAAGCTTTGGCACAGGATTAATTTTCACAACATTTTTCTTCTTTATAATATCATTCTTCAAAATCCTCTCAGCCTGGATAATTATACTCTTTTATCTAATTCCAGTAATAATTCTCTTTTTTATTATTAAAAATCATAAATCAAATTTTTATAAAACAATAAATTCTTTTATTAAAAGACCATCCCTTGAATACCTTATTTTCATTTTCCCATTAATATATGCTTCTCTTCCATCTTCTTTTTATGACACCTTAGTTTTTCACCTTGGAATACCAAACCTTTATCTTCAAAATTCGGGATTTATTTCAGCCCTACAATTTTTATATGCAAACACCTCTATCTATTATGAGATCTCATTAATACCATCTGTTTTTGCTGGAGACATGGTCCCACGTTTTTTCCACTTTTTTATAGGCATTATCTTAATATTTTCTATTATAGATTTTGCGATTGAAAATCTTAAAATAAAGAAAAGAAACATATTATTATTAACCATAATCTCTATGCCAATGAGTGTGTTCCTTATATCAATAGTTAAGAATGATCTTTTAAGTGCGTTTTTCATTTTTATTGGCATAAAATATTTTTTAAAAAAAAGGGTGAACATATCTGCTATATTCTGGGGCTTCAGTATAGGTGTGAAATACACAAATATAATTCCCCTGGTAATCTTTTTCATTGCCATATTTATAAAGGAAAAATGGTTTGATTCAAAAAAAGCAATTATCTTTGGATTGATTATTCTGGGCATATTATTCCCATTAATAGTAAAAAATTACAATTTCACAAATAATCCCGTTTTCCCATTTTTCCATAACTATTTTGAAAGCGAATTCTGGGATTCATCGAGGTCTGCTGTAATGACAAAAGATACAAGCAAAGTGTTTCACTCTTTCAAGGATGTGATTAAATTCCCTTACAACATATCCTTTTCCCAATTAGGCTCAGGTGGAATTATTGGAGCTTTATTTTTAATTTTCTTACCATTCCTTATACTAAAAAAAGAAAAAAATTACTTCTTACTTATATTTTCTCTATTAACGATTTTTGCTGGAGCTTTTTTTAAGATGAGTATTCGTTGCTGGTATATTTCTTTTTTATTTCTATCAATATATGTTGTAATTGCTTATGAATCTCAATCAAAAAAGATCATAAAATATATCTTTTTTATCATTATATTTTTAAATCTCTTAACATCTTTTGCTTTGATGGAGCGCATTTTTCGCTCATATTATCTCTTTTCAGGAAAGCTCAGCATTGAAGAATACAAAACTTTAACCTTCCCAACCTATCCTGCAATATCTTTTATCAATAAAAACTCCACAAAGGAGTCAAAAATCCTTATTGTGGGAGAATCCAGGAACTTTTACCTAAAGCGTGCCTATCAGGTATCTTCTCCATATGACTATTCAATTTTGAAAAGATATTTAAAAAACAGTAATAATAAAAACGAATTTATTAATGAATTAAAAAAAGACAAAATCAATTTCGTTATATTTAATATGGGGGAATTCATACGCCTTCAAAAAGATTATAAAAGAATGAGTGAAAATGAATTAAAAAAATTCTCCTCTTTTATGAAAACTCTAAAACCGATTTTCAGAAAAAACAATCTCTTTGTTTTTAAAATCATATAAATAAATCAATAAATATTTTTTTTAGATTAGAAATTCTTCTATCTACTTTTATATAAACACTCATAATTTTATTTCTCTTTAAAATTCTTTTATAATGAGAAAAATGAGCTCATCCACAAAAAGCTTGATTTCAATCTGTTTTATATTGATAATCACTACTCTTGTTTTTCTCCCATCATTAAATAATGGTTTTCTCAATTGGGATGACCAGGCTTATGTCACACAAAATCAATCAATAAGAGAACTCTCTTTTAAAAACCTGAAAAATATTTTTACTTCTACATTTTTGGGGCTCTATATGCCAATGGTAATTTTATCACACACAGTAGAATTTCATTTCTTCAATCTCAAACCTCTTCCTTATCACATACACAATCTTATTCTTCATCTCATTAATTGTATACTCATATTTTATCTAATTTTAATATTAAGTAAATCCTATTCAATCTCTCTTTTAACAACACTTCTCTGGGGAATTCATCCCCTCCGTGTAGAATCAGTTGCATGGATTTCAGATAGAAAGGACCTTATTAGTTCAATTTTCCTTTTAATAGCTTTAATACTTTACCTGATTTATAGAGAAAAACCAAAAAAAAGGATTTTTTTTTATTTTAGTCTAATCATTTTTATATTTGCTTTATTATCGAAAATCACAACTGTAATCTTCCCTTTAATATTAATACTTTTTGATTTCTATTTTGAAGGAAATATAAATAAAAAAAAAATAATTGAAAAAGTTCCTTTTTTTGAAATCTCATTTATCTTTGGTATAATTGGAATGTGGGTTCTGAAAATTGATCAACCATCCACATATTTAACAATTTCAGAGCGTATTTTAAACGTTTTAATTAGTGTACCTTTTTATTTAAGCAAAATATTTTTACCTTTAAAGCTATCACCACGTTATCCTATCCATGCTAATGAAATTTTCCCAAACCCACTTACTGTTTTTGTTCTTACAATAGTTGTTCTGATTATTATAATCTACTTTTCAAATAAATACAGAAGAGAATTTATTTTTGGATTTCTTTTTTTACTAATCACACTAATTCCAATAATCCCACTTATATTAGACGGTTTCCCTCATGCTGACAGATATACTTATATATCTTCTATTGGCATATTCTATTTAATAAGTAAATTACTAATTGATTTATTTAACAAAAAAATTAAGAAAAAATGGTTAGTAAGAATACCATTGTTGATATTTCTAAGTGGAATCTTATTCACTTTATCCTTCTTGAGCTGGCAAAAATGTCATGTATGGAAAAATGATATAACATTATGGAATGATGCTCTTAAAAGTTACCCAACTCATATTGTTTATGACAATAGAGGATCAGCTTTTGCAAAAAAAGGGTATATAGACAATGCTATTTCAGATTTTAGTATGGCTCTAAAAATTCACCCTAATTATGAAACCTTTTATAATAGAGGCTTTGCATACAGTAATAAGGCCAATTATGAAAAGGCAATAAAAGATTATAATAAGTCAATTGAGTTAAATCCAAAATATGCAAAAGCATTTAATAATCGTGGATTTGCTTATGCAAAGAAAAGCAAACTGGATTTTGCAATAAGAGATTATAGTTCTGCTATAGAACTTGCTCCAAATTATATTATAGCTTACTTTAATAGAGCAACTGCATATAGTAACAAGGGCAATTTTAAACAGGCTATCTCTGATTTTAATTCAACAATCAAGATTAACCCTAAGTTTCTCCCCTCTTACTACTGTTTAATAGAAATTTATAAGAAAGAACAATCAAATGATAAACTAAAAATAATATATAAAAAAATTTCAAAACTTAACCATAACAAAAGAAATATTAAACACAAATAAACATTCTTCGTATTAAATTCTCTATTTTATTTCTGTGGGACCTTAAATAAATTATACAAATAGGTTGCCTTTTGATAATCTAATTTTTTAGCTTTAGCTAAAATTTTATTTATTCTAATTTCAAATTTCTCTTTATTAGAAAAATAGTTAAATCTATTGTGAAGAAAATATAGAGCTGAAATAAATTCAGGTTCGAGCTCTAAAGCTTTCATAGCTTCTCTTTTTGCAAGATTTTTTTTATTAAATTCAAAATAAATTTCAGCCTTTTTTAATTTAATAAATGGATCGAATGGTGCATAAAACTCAGCTTTTATTAATGGAGCAATTATCTCCTTATCCATGGAAACATACTTAAGTTGTTTTTTTAATATCTCAAGAAATAAATCAGATTCTAACAAATAAGACTCAATAAAATATTTGTTTAATATTTGAACTTTTTTTATACTCTTTAAAGCATAAGAAAAAGAATCTAAATCCGATTTTCTCTCAAAATAATTATAGTGCAGTAAAGACTTGCGATAATATACCCGATAATCTAAAGGGTTTAAATACTCTGATCCTTTCAATAATTTGAAGGCTTCTATGATATTCTTACTCTTTTTTGACCTTTCAATTAAATTATTGGATATATAAGGGACAAAATAGCCAACTAAAAAAATAAAAATTAATAAAAGTGAAAATATTAATTTGAAATTTCCGTTTATACTCTTAAAACTAATATTTTCCTCGAATAAATTTTTCAACAAAAAGATAAACATAAAAAAGAAAAATGTATGAAACATTATATTAAACAAAAATGCATTAAATAATAAATAAAGGATTATTATTTTTGATATATTAAATAAAGAAGAGGAAAATATCTTTCTTAAAATAAAAAATATAAATAGAAGTAAAATTATCAATCCAAATATACCTGTTTCACACAAAACCTTCAAATAATCATTGTGAGGAATTCGAGGAACCTTGAAATAATTTGCAGGTCCTTTTGTTTGCTTAAAATTGTATTTTTTTGAAACCTCGGAAAAATTTCCGAGTCCTACTCCATATAAAAAATTATCTTTAAAAATATTTATAGACATTTTCCATATATCGATTCTATTAAAAGCATATGGGTCCTTTGTTAATGAAAACTCAAACATATTTTTTATGGGATTTGGAATAATAAATATCAATATAATAAGGATTATTAAAAAAGGGATCAATCTCTTTCTTTTAAGAATGATCAATACAAAAGAAAAAACCACAACTCCTATAAAAGCTGCTTTTGAGGCTGAAACAAAAACTCCTGCTAAATTTATAATCATTAACACAAAAAAAATCCAATTGAATCTTTTTAATATATAATAAAAGGCTATAAGTAAACCAATACCAGAAATAAGCCCCTGCATGATTGGATTTGAGAAAAGAAGATTTTTCTCCTCAAATATTGAAAAAGAATAATTAACAATATTTATAATAGAAAAAAGAGATATTAAATACAAAATCAAAAAGAAATATTTCTGTTCATCATTTTTATCATAAAAAAATAATGCAAAATAAATACAAATAAGAAAAATGTCTAAAAGCAGAAGAATTGACTTGAGTTTATATGAGGAAAAAAATATACTGATTATGAATAATATGTTGAAAAATATAAGAAGATACAAAAATAAAGATTCTACTATATTTTTGATTGAATAAATATTTCTAATAGAAAATAAAATAATTAAAAGTGCAAATATCAAAAAATAGAAGAGAGATTCCTTTTTAGGAAAAAAAAGAATCCAACTCAGAATTATAAAAAATTCAAATTCCTGTTTTACTGAGTTCAATTTGTGTATTATTCTTGATAAACTCATACCACCTCTTGTATTCAAGATTTAATCTATTTTTATTAAATGCTAAACTTGCACGATATAAAGAATTCAAAAAGTGTTCCTTCTTAAAATCAAGTCTTGACTTCAAGTAATTAGCAAAAGCAGAATCCGGATATAATTTTAATGATCTATCGAGATACTTTTCAGATTCTAAATATTTGTTCTTAATGAAATTAATGTTTCCTAAACCAGTTAAAGATTTAAAATTAAATGGATTTATTTTAAGACTCTTTTTATAATAAATTTCCGCTTCTTCAAAACTCTTTTGACTTAAAAGAAAACTGGCTTTTTTTTGATAATTATCCGAAAAAGTTTGCACCATTAAAAAAATTGACAATAACACAAAAATACCAAGGTTTAGTTTATACTTTTTATTCTTTTTTTCATATATTTGAGAAACAAGCACAACAGTTATTATTCCAGCAGAAAAGAAATAAACCCCAATATCAATTAAATTATACACAAGCATAATAATAAAAGCTGAAATATACAAAACTTTTTCGTTAGAATTTTCAGGTTTTAGCCTCTTTATTGACAAAAATAAAATCAGTAAAATAAAAAGAGAAATAATTACGCCCAGTTCTGAAATAAACTGAAGGAAAAAATTATGTGCATAAACAGACTTTGCCTCTCCAGTAAAAGTAAAATAAGAGATTTTTGATTCATAATTCCCAAGCCCTATTCCCAAAATGGGGCTGGATTTTATTGCTCTATAAGCCTGTTTCCAGTTTGAGAATCTTAATTTAATAGGTTCAAGCTCTTTTGCCTCTGAATATCTTAATCCTGTTACTATAAAAAAAAAGAGAAATACAACCATAATAACAGGTGCAAAGTTCTTAAAATTTAAAATCCCTGATAAGAAAAGATAAACTAATACGCCAATGGATAAATATAAGATTCCCCCAAAAGATTGGGTTAAAACTATATTGATTATACCTAAAATCAATAATATAGCCCAAAAAATCTTATTTTTTTTTGATTTTAAAAAATAGTGAAAAATAAATAAGATCAATACTGCACATATAATTGCATACAGAGAAGGTAATGTGAACAATGAGAAAACTCTTCCTGTCTCCAATCTTGTTTTAAAAGCCTGGGAATAGAAATTATTTTCATTACCTAAGTTTCTTAAATAATAAGGAAATAGAATAAATTTTTGAAGAATCCCATAAACAAATAAAATCAGGGAAACCCCACCAACAATTGGTATAAGTATCCTTTTCAAATTGAGTCTTCTTAAAAAAAAGAAGAGAAAAATCAAAAAGAGAAAATATATTAAACGTAAAAAAAAGAGAGTTTTATATGAACTTATAGAAAAATTAAAGAGAAAAAAAAAAGCAGCTGGAACAATCATCCAGCTGCTTTTTTTCATTAAGGATTTTTAAATTATTTTACTCTTGGACCGTAAGTATAAGTTCCGTTTGAAAAGATGATATCAAAGTCAAAATTACCCAGAGAATTTACAATGTAAGGTACTGTCTGAGACTGATCAAAACCGGCAAAACTTCCGTCTCTTCCACCTGAACCAATTGAATACAAATCTAAAGCTGTTCCGCCTCTTGTATAGTTCCATCCATTACCCCATCCATCAGAAATTGGTATCTTTTTCATATAAAAACTTGTAATATCAGCATCAGTCATAGTCCCTGGTGCCAGATAATTATCAGTCATATAAGACTCAACAGCAGTTCCAATGGATTTCATATCACCCATTGTTGCTTTCTGTTTTGCTTTCTGAAGCGCAGTTAATAGATTCGGAATAGCAATAGCTGCAATAATACCAATAATTGCAATAACGATTAATAGCTCAATCAAAGTAAAACCCTTTTTGCTTTTCATTATTTTCCTCATAAAAAGACCTCCTTTTTAAATTTTACAATAATAACATTGCAATTATCATACCAAAAGCAATATTCCCATTTAATAGGGTTTTCGATAAAAAAAGATATAAAAAATCATAAAAAATGTCATTTATAAGGACAAAAATTGTCAAATTTACAACATAAAATTTTAGTTTTACAATAAACAAATCTTTTGATAGAATTTATAGATGAAAAATTTAAAAGATCTAAAATTTTGGAAAAGAGGTCAAAAGTTTCTTAAGGTTGATTACCCTTTAATTTCAGGAGCTATGACATGGATAAGTAATTCAAACCTTGTAAGGGCAGTTAGTGATGCAGGAGGTTTTGGAGTACTTGCTGCAGGTAATATGCCTGTAAGTATTCTTGAAAATGAGATAAAAATTTTAAAGAAAGAAAAAGCAAACTTTGCAGTAAATTTAATAACAATATCACCTAATTATATAGAGCATTTAAAAAAGGCATGTAATATGGGAGTCCCATTTATAGTATTTGCTGGAAGCTTCCCAAGAAAAAATGAAGTAAAGATAGCAAAACAGGCTGGAGCTAAAGTCCTTTGTTTTGCATCAACTGAATCGATTGCAACACGTATGATCGATTATGGAGCTGATGCTTTAATTCTCGAAGGTTCTGAAGCAGGGGGACATATAGGCCATGTTTCAACTATTGTTCTAATACAGCAAGTACTTTTCAAATTCCCTGAAATTCCCATTTTTATTGCAGGTGGGATTGCTACAGGCAAAATGATCTGCCATCTCTTTTTAATGGGTGCTTCTGGAGTTCAGATGGGAACAATATTTGCAATGTCACAAGAAAGCCCTGCTCATCCAGCATTCAAAGAAAAATTCAGAATAGCAAGAGCAAGGGAAGCCTTTGCCACTCCACAATATGACTCATCTCTACCAGTTGTAGCAGTAAGAGCATTAAAAAACAAAGGCATTGAAGATTTTGGGAATTTACAGCTCAATTTACTTAGAAAAATGAAAAACAATGAAATATCACGATTAAAGGCTCAATTCCAAGTAGAAAACTTCTGGATCGGAGCATTAAGAAAAGCTGTACAGGAGGGAGATATTGAACATGGTTCATTAATGGCTGGACAGAGTGTAGGGCTTATAAATGAAATAAAGCCTGTAAAAAAATTAATAGAAAATCTAATACATGAAGCTAATGAAGAATTTTTGAATATAAAAAAGCTATGTGCATAAATTGCTCTGATTCTTAATTAGTTAATTACATTACATACAGAATAACACTTAAATTTGAAGAACACTTTCATACAAATGCTTTGCATTAACCAGCAAATATGGAGATCCAATATTATAATTTATATTAAAAAATTTTATCTCTTTTGATACTTTCAATATATTCAGAAAATATGAAAAAAAAGAGGTTTTAAAGTAAAAATGGACAGGCTCATTGATATCTCCATTTTCAAACCTGTAACCATATGCAGAAAATATCCATTCATCATTCTCAATATTTTTTAATTTAATTAAAGAAACAAGAATACCTTTCCCTGCATCCATCATTAATTTATTTAAACTTAAAACCGAAGGTTTAATAAAAAAGTTGGAAAACCTTGGAAATGGAAATATTGACTTATCACTCCTAAAACCATTACCTGTAGAACAAGCTCTTTTGTTGTAAAAAGCTCTCTTTATATCTGAAATCCGATCCAAAAAAACACCCTTATTTACTAAATATCTTTCTCCTGATTGAACGCCTTCATCATCAAACGGCACAGAACCAGTCTGATAATCCAGATTAGGATTTTCAATAATACTTAATACTGATGGGAAACTTATTTTTTTTAAACTCCCTTCAAAACTTAAACAAAAATTATCAGAAAACTCTCTTAAGACGAAAACAGATGCTTCAGGAGAAAATATTAAAGCACAATCTTTTTTGATATGCATATTATTATCTGTAAGAGAATTTAATAAATTAAACGCTCTTGAAATCATTCTGAATGGATTTATTCGATTAAAATAGATCTCATTCTCACTTATTTCAATTGAATTATTTTTATATTCAAAATTAATAGTCAGGTTGAAATTTGTTTTTTTATATTTAACATTAAGCCCTTTAGTATTTGAAATATAACATTTCTTTAACACTTTAATAAACTTAATTCTTTTTAGAGAAAGCCCTGGAAAAGATACAAGAATTTCTTTGATCTTTTCTACTAACTCATCAAATTTCTTAATATCAAAGCTTTTTATAGAATCATCAAAAATATTTATCTTAACTTTTTGAGCATGTGAGGGTAATAAATATGCATAATTTTTGTTTCTTCCTGGAATATTTAAAGAACAAACACTTGAAAATCCTGTTTTAATTGATTTTATGTCAGGTTTTGACAAATTAAATCCAACAGGCTCTCCAAATTCCCAGAAAGCTCTGACTGATATATTATCATTCTTTACGAAATGAGAAGCATTATAATCTAAAAGTTTCTCATATTCCTGTTTCTCCTTTTTTTCATGGAAAACCTCAACTGTTGAAAACCCAGCAGCTTTTCCTTGTAAGAGTATTTTCTCAATCATTTAAACCACTTTTAACAAAAAGGTTATTTATCTTAACTGTTGGTTGACCAACCCTGACATTTAATGTCTGGCCATTCTTGAAACAATAACTGATACCCTTGTCATGTCTGAAATCATCAGCTACCATATCAACTGAGTTTAAGGTTTCCATAATATTTCCTTTCACAATAACATCACCAAGAGGAGAAGTAAGTTTACCATTTTCAATCAAATATGCCTCTTTTATATTAAAGAAAAATGAATTTTTATTAAAATAAGTTTTTCCCTCACCAAATTCTTTTGCATATATTCCATATTTTGTTGATTCAATTAACTCTTGAGCATTATAGGGACCTGGTTTTAAGTAAATTGCAAACATTCTCGGCATTGGAACTTTTGAAAAATCTTCCACCCTTGAATAACCAGAATTTTTTATATTTAACAGATTTTTATAATAAATGTCTGAAATAAAGTTCCTTAATATTCCATTCTCAACTAACATGGAAGATTTTGAGGATACTCCTTCATCATCACACATTCTGTTTGAGAAAAACATATCTCCTTCGTAATCAGCAACTAAATTTACATTTTTTGATATTATTTGATGTCCCACATCATATATTGATATTGGAGACAACTTTTGATAAATATAATCAGCCTCTAATGAATGTCCAAGGATTTCATGAAAGATTATACCTCCATCACCTGAGTTCAGAATTACTGGAATTCTATCTTTAAAATCATTTTTTTTTTTGTTCTTATGATTATTAATCACATCTTTTATTCTCAAGCTAAGCCCTGTTTGATTGAATTTAAAGCTACCAGTTGATCCTTCTCCAATCTCAATGTAATTTCTACAGTTATTTAATTTTAATTTTATTATAATACTATAATGTGTAAATCCATTTCTCAATCCTTTATTTTTATTGTTAATAATAAGGCGGTTTAATGCCTTTACTCTAAATACGATCTTCCATTCTTTTAAATCAAGTGATCGTAAAAAATTTAAAATAAATTCATTGTCTCTTAACACTTTACCTGGGCTAAACTCAATGTTATTGGTTTTAAAGTTTTTAAAACTTGAAGATTTAAAATCCTTTGAAATATATACTTTTGCATCATTTATTGAGTTTAACTCAAAAGAACTGCTAAGCCAGCTTTCATTATATTTTCTTTTTAATATTCCTGTTTTTTTCTTAAAAATATACTCTTTTCTATTATATGAATCATAAGTGAAATCATGAAAAAAATTATCCTCAATAAGATCTACTGAAAATTTTTTCATACTTACAATTCTATTAAATTTTTCCCATAAAAGCAAAACGAATTTATTAATTGTACAGGGTTTCAGAGAAATGTTTTAAAAAATTTAATATTTTTTTTTGCGCGCATAGACATTTACAAGTCCCATAAAGCTAAGATTTATTGGCTTTTTAATCAATTGACAGCCAGCTAAAGGTTTGAGCATTGGTTTTAACACAGGTAATAAATTCCATGTCCTGTCCAAAAGATAATCCAGTATAATCGTACGCTTATGTTTTCTTATACTTAGGATTTCAAAACCCAACATACATAACATACGAGATAGAGTATCTCTTGAAAAATGAACAACATGCATATCCATAAAAAAAGGATATCTTCTTCCAAGCACTTTTACTGCCCAACTATCAATCATATATGTACTTAATGCCAAAATACCACCTGGCCGGAGCAAAGAAGCAACCTTTTTTAAAATTTGTGTTGGTTTAGAAAGGTGTTCAATTACATCCCACATTGTAACTACATCCATACTGGATGAATGTAATTGGATCTGATCAAGAGCACACTCAAATACAGCCCCTTTTCCCAATTTCTGTGCAATTGATGCTGCCCATGAACTCAATTCTACACCATAGACTGTCCAACCTGAAGCAATTGCAGTCTCCATAAAAATTCCAGTATAACATCCAACATCAAGCAAATTCCCGGGTGGTTTCATGTATTCTTGAAGTTGACTGATAGTATGTTTAAATGTAAGTTCCCTTCCTTTACTCTGTAGTATATAGGATGGATCCACAACCTCTTTATAGAAATTTATCAATTGATCCGCATCTGGCTGAGGATTATTATAAACCATTTTACAGTTCTTACATTGAACAATATCACCATGATTTGATAAACCTGTGCTCGTACATATATAAGAGTCTTTGTGCTTTATTTGATTGGATTTTGATGTTGCTGGATAGATAAGCCGGGTGTTATTATGATTACAAAGCGGGCACCGAACAAATTTTAGATTAACGTTCATGACTAAAAAAGCGGAGACGCAACAATGTAAAGGCTCCCCTGTATATCTCTTGCTTGGATATCTTTGATTTACCCATTGTGCGGTCCACAAAGATAATTGGGATTTCTGTGATCTGAGCACCCTTTTTCTTTGTAAGAAAAAGCATCTCAACAAGATAAGAATATCCATTTGACTTTATTTTATCCAGATCAATTGTTTCAAGAATAGATCTACCATAAGCTCGAAAACCTGATGTTAGATCATGTCCTCCCAGTCCTAATACAAACCTGGCAAATTTATTGGCAAGCCAACTTAATAAAATGCGGCGGATCCTCCAGTTGATCGTTCCACCATGTTTAATATACCTCGACCCTACAACTATATCATATTTCTCAATAGCATCCAGGAAAGCAGGTAAATGATCTGGATTATGAGAGAGATCTGCATCCATTGTGATGATCACATCATATTGATGCTTCAATCCATATTTGAATCCTGTTGTATATGCAGTCCCAAGGCCTCGAACTCCTTTTCGGACAATAATATCAATTTTTGTTTTAGTAACTTTTGAAAAAGCCATTACTTCCTGTGCAGTCCCATCAAAGGAATCATCATCAATCACTAAGATATCAATATTAGAAACGGTTTCAATGATCTGTTTCATAAGAATACTGATATTTTCACGTTCATTAAAAGTGGGAATAATAATTAATATTTTATTTTTTTTCATTTAACTACTCATTTAAATTTCATTCATTCTCTTTTTATGTTTACAAACTGTAGAGCCTGGACTTGATCTGGAAGGCAGTGATATCTATTATAGAATTCTTTAAGGCTTGTATTATATTTTTCAGTAAAAGAAAAACCATTATCTTTAAATACAAGTACTCTAAACTTTCCTTTAATTACACTTTCCAATTCCTTTTTGGGAATAGGGATCATCAAATGCTTGAAAGGTTTCCCTGAAAAATTTGCCAGAGAAGCAATGTAGACCATCTGCCATATTCCCTTGTTTCTTACAAATAATAATTTGGAATATCCTTGAACACTTTGTGATGCTTCACGTACAGCTTTTTTAGTACCTGCATTTATAAAAATTATAGGTTGATTGAGAGGTAATTTATCTTTTACCTTATTATACATATTAACCACTTGTTTGTGTGAATTTCCAAAACTTTTATAGTCTTTTATTTCCCATTGCAACATAATAACCTGAAAAGATAAATAAAACACCAAGGTGGTAATAACAATAATTGATATATAAATTTTCTTAATTTTATATTTTTTTGATAACCATTCTATCCCTTTTTCAAAAAAGGCAATTACCATTATATAGAATCCCATAAGAGGAAGATAGTTATATCGAGATGGTGCATACTTAATAAGAATAGTGGGAAGCATTGAAAGAATCATAAAAGCCATACCCCAGAAAGCCAGCCTATTTTTTTGACAAAACAGTAAAAATCCAAACCCACTAAATGATACAAAAGCAAGCAATATTTGCCAGATTTCACCTGTATATAAATTCCCAAATCCAGTATATTTAAAAATTAAATACCCTGCTTTTTTCAATCCGTAATTCATGTCATAGTCAGCATAATTTGTTGGAGAAGGAGCATTTGAAATTATAGGCACTACTATAAAAAAAACCAGATATAATATTAACAAAAAGATAATCACAAAAGAGCTCTTTACTGCGTCTCTAATTGTATACTTTTTTATTAAAATCAGAAAACTTATTAAAACAAAGGGAAGGATAATCCAGGTTTCTTTTGAACAAGCTGACCCTAATCCAAATATAAATAATAGGAAAAAATCCCTTTTTTTAATTTGTTTCCCGGGTTTGGCTACAACGATTAAAGAGCTTAGTATAAATAAAAGCATAATAGAGTCCGGCCTTGCTGCTGACCATAAAGTAATTTCGCTGTATAGCGGGGAAATACCAAAAACAAGTGAGGTGATTGAAGCAGGAATTATTCTGCGTGTGATTCTCAAAATCAAGATATACAATAATAAAACATTCCCAAGATGAATCAAGATTGTTGTTGCTGCATAAAAAGGGGTATTTGTGCCAAACAGAGTATAATTCAATAGATAAGAAAGCTTAACCATTGGTCTGAAAAAATTGTTGATTGTCGAAAATAAATTTAATGGCTGCTTCCAACAACCGTATATTGAGTTGAGCCATTCGAAGTCATCTCCCCTAAGGTAAATATTGAGGGCTGAAAGGTATGCCATAATGATCATTAAAATGATTATTGTTCCTATGAGAAATGAAAACTTTTTATTAAACATTACACTCAAACTTGCATATGTGTCTGAAATTATAACTTATACAAAATTCCTTTTCAGACATAATTTAAATATTATATGATATATATATGGATTTCAATAAATATGTGTGTTTTTTATAAGATTTTAAATATTATATTTGTGAATAAAGTCAAAGAGAGGTAGAAGATAAATCTTCTACCTCTCTTTATATATACAATAATGGGGTGTTATTTTAATCCGACCTCTTTTAAAATACGATCTGCTTTCCCCAATTTTTCAGTAATAAACATAACATAACGCACATCAACAGAAATTGTTCTCTGTTTAGCTTCATTAAATTCCCAATCACTATTCATAGCTTCCCAGTTTCCATCAAATGCAATACCAATCAATTCACCATTTGCATTTAAAACAGGACTTCCGCTATTTCCACCCGTTATATCACATTTATGAAGAAAATCTACAGGTACATCATTCAAAATTGGATCTTTCCATTTTCCAAAATCCTTTTTTTCATAAAGTTGCCTTAAAGCCTTGGGCATATCAAATGGGGATTTACCAGTATCTTTTTCTACAATACCTTTAAAAGTTGTAAATGGAGCATAGTAAACTGCATCTTTTGGGCTATAGCCTTCAACATTTCCATATGTAAAACGAATGGTTCTGTTTGCATCAGAATAAATAGTCTCACCTTTCCATTTTGAAAGTGCTGAGATGTATTGTTTTCTTAATTCAGTTATATTTGCATTAAATTTCTCATTACGTTTACGAAGCTCCTCTTTCTCAGCATAAAGGCTCTTGCCCATATTTATGAAAGGATCATCCAATGCTTCTAATTCTTTTACAGTCTTGCTGAAAAGAGACTTTACATATTTCACATCTTTAAGTTTGGTATTCTTGTATGACTTATCTACAAACTGCTCTATTGTCATACTTTTATTCTTCAAAATATAATCTAAACCCTTAATTCGTGAATTTTCCGGGAGCTTGGAAGCCATTTTCAAAGTTTTATTTAAAAAAGCCTTATCTGAAGGTTCATAAAAAGACATAAATCTAAATTGAAGACGTGAAACAGCTCTCTTTATATCCTTTTCAGAAAATCTCGGGTCACGCAATTTCTTTGGTTTTTCTCTCTCTCTTGCAGTATTATATATCTGAATACCCATTCCAGGAACTGTACCGCCTAAAAAGCCAAACATGGAGAATAATTCATCATGATCTCTGGTCTTTTTATTTATTTCATAAAGCGCTTTTATTTTTTCAAGAGCTTTTCCATACTTTTTCTTCAATTTCTTGTTCTCATTCAAAAAAGCCATGAATTTCTTTTCCTGTTCTATTTTCTTCTGCAAATAATTTATACGGTTCATATCTTCAATTTTACCCTGATAATTCTTCATACCATTATTCAATCCCTTAATGAATCCTGACACCTTCATCTTTGCAATCATTGAATCCTTACCATATTTCTCTAACAAATCAATAAGCTCTTTATATAATTTAATCCTGGTTGGGTATACATGGTTTAAATTTTCATCAACTGAATAAGATGTTCTATATCGGTTGGTCCTTCCAGGGTATCCCATAATAAAAGTAAAATCTCCATCTTTTAAATTATCTTTTGCTATTTTTAGCCAATATTTCGGTTTATATGGTACATTTTCCTTGTTATACTTTCTACCTGACCCATCAGGAGCCATATAAATCCTCAAAAAAGAAAAATCACCTGTATGACGTGGCCACATCCAATTATCAATATCTCCTCCATAATTTCCAATTGCCTTAGGTGGTACATAAACAACACGAATATCATCAAAACGTTTGTGCACAAACAAAATATACTGTTTACCCTCATACATTCTTGCAATTGTTGCTCTTATATCATCTTTACCCTTCTCAATTTTATCAGTTATCTTTTTTATCTTCCTTTCTATTGCCTTTTTACGTTTAACAAGATCCTTTATTTTCTTAAACTTAACAAATTGATTTGTGACATCTTCCATTTTCTGGAGAATACTTGCCGTATATCCAGGAGCTTCAATTTCATCTTTATAGGACTTAGCAAGAAATCCATTCGTAACAAAATCTGTTCCTTTTATAGATGCACGTTGAACAGCTCCAAAAGCCACATGGTGATTTGTTAATATGAGTCCATCAGAAGAGATTAATTCAGAAGTCCCCCCTCCAAGTAAAACAATAGCATCTGCAATGCAGGGTTTGTCTGGACTATAGATTTCTGAAATATCAATTTTCAAGCCTTTTTTTTGCAGATTTAATCCTTTTAGCTGATTTAACTGCCACATTCCTTCCTCTCCAAAAACAAATAGAATAAGGCTAAATAACATAAATAAAATAATAAAATTTTTTTTCATAAGCACTCCTTATTTATAATCTTATAATTATACGAAATCATAAGGCATTTTGTTCAATTAACTTTAATTTTTTTATCTCTTTTTTAAAACATGGATAAATAACCCTTTTTTCCGTTATAATTGCGCTGATTAAATTATTTGGTGTAACATCAAAAGCAGGATTATATACCTGTGTTTCAGGTGAAGCTATTCTTTGATTTCTAAAATTAATCACCTCATGTTTAGGCCTCTGCTCAATTGGGATTTCTTTGCCTGATGTAATTGAAAAATCAATTGTTGATATAGGGGCTGCAATATAAAAGGGAATTTTATGGAATTTAGCAAGAATTGCCAATGAGTATGTCCCTATTTTATTTGCAGTATCTCCATTTGCTGCAATACGATCCGCACCAACAATAACAGCATCTATCAAACCTTTAGACATAAGATATCCAGCCATATTATCAGTTATTAGTTTTACAGGAATATTATCTTTTTGTAACTCCCAAACAGTTAACCTTGCTCCCTGTAAATAAGGTCTTGTTTCACCAGCAATAACTAAAATATCTTTTTTATTCTCATAAGCAGCTCTTATCACTCCAAGTGCAGTTCCATATCCAGCAGTTGCAAGAGCACCCGCATTGCAATGAGTTAAAACTCTTTGACCTGACTTTAATAGAACCTCCCCATTTTTACCAATTTTCTTGTTAATTTTCACATCTTCTTTATCAATACACAATGCTTCTTCAATCATTTTCTTTTTTAAAATATCATAATCATAATTAAATTCATTAAAAACCCTTTTCATTCTTTCCACTGCCCAGAAAAGATTTACAGCAGTAGGTCTGGTTGAAGAAATAACTTTTATTATCTTAGGAAACTCCTTTAAATAATTTTTATTTTCATTTAAAACACCTAAGGCAATTCCCATAGCAGCAGCAACCCCAATTGCTGGTGCACCTCGAACAACCATGTTTTTTATACTTTGTGCAACTTCAGTATATTTTGAGTGTTCAACAAATTTCTCCTCCAATGGCAATAACCTCTGATCAATCATATAAACCTTATTATTTTTCCATTCAATAGCAGGATACATTGTAATTCCTCATTTGATAGATTTTACTCAATAATTTTTTGTAAAAAAAATCCTAAAAATGCAGGTTACTACCTAATCCATCCTGGGGGTACACCTGCCTTTCTTGCTTTATCAGAAAGTGAATCCATATCTTTCTTGAGATTTTGTAATTTTAGTTTATCTTTTTCCAACAAATCTGAAAACTTATCAATCTGATCTTTTATATTAATCTTTTGAAAAGGTAAACTCATGGAATAATAATCACTATACATTTTATTAAGCCTAAGCTGATCATTTCTAACTCTCTCTTCTAAGGTCCTTATATCAAACTCCAATTTCTTTTTAAGTTCCTGCCAATATTCTCTTGTTTTCTCAGGATCTTTTGGCTCTTTTTTCTCTATTTTTACATTAGGTTCCTTCTTGCTTTGTTTTTCTTGTTCATCATCTTCAACAGACTCCATTTGAATAAAACTATATTTTTTTACAGGAACTTTGATTGTATTTATATTAGCATTGCTAACAATAAGTTTCGGTTTTTTTAATTTCTTTCTCCTTTCTTCTTCCTTTTTTTTAAGTTTTACAAGGTCAACATCACCTTTACTATAAAGATTCATACAAGGCAAATTTAATATAAAAAAGAAACAAACTAAAATTGACAGAAAAGATTTAATCATTTTTTTCATTTTCCAGTTATTTCAATATTTACCCGCCTATTTTTTCTTCTCTCAAATTCTATGCTATCATCATATATGGATTCTTTTTCACCATAATAGTAAGTTTCAACAAGATTTTCATCAATTCCATATTCTTTTATTAAAAAACTCTTCACATTTTCCACTCGTTCTTGAGATAATTTTAAATTATATTCAAACTCTCCTATACTACAAGCATAACCTCTTAAAATTATAACATACTGAGATTTATCACTTATAAACTCTTTAATCTTATTAAGTTCATCCTTATACTTTTCATTAATTTCATGTTCACCAATTCCAAACAAAATATTTAGTTCTACAGATTCTACTTTTCCAGCCTCTTTCTCCTTTTTAAGAGCCTCCACAATAGGAATACTCTCACCTTCTTTTAATGGTTGTTCCTGCTCTATTTCAGGTAATAAAATTACAAGTGTGCCTAATTCAATACAAGATGCAGAGTCTAAAATCTTAACAGTTGAATTTGTATTCTGTGCATTAATTACAATTCCAGTTCCAATTATTACAGGTGGGAGCTTTTTATTGAGCATTTTATAAAATAATAAGAAGTCTCCTTTTTTTACCATAGCTTTACCTAAATCAACAGCTATGTAACTTGAAGTACTTGCAATTTCCTTTTGAAAATTTGTATATAAATCAATATAAACAACTTTCCCTTTGACTTTCGATTTAGGGAGTATGCATTTTTTATATTCAGCTTTTTTCTTAAATTCAATCTCTTCTTTTTTATAAGGAATTAAAATATCTCCAATATTTACAGCATTACATCCATTTATCAAGGTGATTATAGATTTATCTGGATAAGTATAAAAAACCTCTGCAAGAGATTTCTTTAAATAATAAGTGCCAAGACTCTTCAGTATTTTAAATGGATTGGATATACTATGACCTTTTTCAAGAACCATAAAAATATCACCTTTATGTAAACCATCAGCAGACCCTTTATTAATAAAAAGCTTGTCTCCATCAGAATATCCTTCTTTGCTTAAATCCATTTGTTTTGCACCAATGATTACAATATCTTTTTTTATCTTTTCTCTTATAAAAAAAGTACAGTTCAAATCGGTTTCAGAAATCAAAAGAGAAGCTTCTTTATAAGAATAAGATTTAGTAATACTATATTTCTTCTTTTGATCCTTTGAAAAAAGAACTATAAAAAACATCATAATAATAAAGAAATAAATGATTTTTTTCATTTTAATCTCCTAAATATACTCGATATAATTCATCCTTATTAAACTTTTTACATATAAAATAAATGAGGATATCAACCTCCCATTTTAGTAAAAAACTTAACCTACACAAGACTTTAATAAAACAAAATTAAAATTTTGTCAAGTTTTATATGAAATTTCATTATATTATTTAATAAATACATAAAATTATTCCTTATATTTAAATAAAAACCAAATATAAAGTTAAATTGACAAAAAGTTAAATCTATAATAATATAAAATGAAGGAGATAACTAAAATCTTACAGAAATTATGCTAAAACAAATAAATAAAACTCCAGTTCCAATAATTTATAGAGACATTTTAAAAAACAAAATGAATGGTGAATTAACTATAAGAGGTCATGATTTTACTAAAATCCTATTTTTTCTTAATGGAAACTTAGCATTTGCTAAAACAACAAAAAAAGAGGAAAGATTTGGTGAGATTTTACTTGAGCTAAGAAAAATAAATCAATCACAATTCTTAGAAATTAAAGATTTAATTGAGGGAGAAAAAGATAATTTAGGAAGGATTCTAGTAAATAAAAAGATAATAAATAATAAAGATATATACTTTGCTCTCATTCATCAAATAAAAACCATTGCAATATCAACTTTTTCTCTACCCTCTGTAGAATGGGATTTCAATTCACATGTCCTGAACATTCCAAGTAATTCAAAATTTGATGTTGATTTATTAGAAATAATAAATGAAGGAATTAATAAAATAAGTGATTTTTCTTTTTATAAAAACAAATTCCTTTCTCTTGCAGTTGAGGTTTCCTCAATTCCAGAAAATATCAAAAAATCCCTGTCTACAGAAGATTGTCAATTTTACGAAAAATTATTTGATTTTAAAAACAGGTCAATTGACCAAATATTTTCTGAATTAAAAATAAAAGAAGAATTTTTTTGGAAAAAAACAATTCTATTCTACCTCTTAAATATTGTAAGCTTTTATGAAATTAAAATTGATGAGAATCTTGAACAAAATATCAAAGAACTATTAGAATTGTACGAAAAAATAAAATTAGACAAAATTAACTTATATCAATTACTTAATATAGAAAATAATGCAACCCAAGATGAGATAAAAGATGCTTATTTCAAACTTGCAAAAAAATATCACCCCGATAGAATTTCTACTACCTCTAAACCTGAAATACAGGAAATCGCAAACCTTGTGTTTGCTTCTATAAATCAAGCATTTGAAACATTACGCGATGAAGACCAAAAGAGAAAATATGACAAAGAAAGTCTTGTGACAAAAAATAAGACTTATGAAAACTTAATAGAAAGGGCAAAAATCCTCTACAGAAAAGCCAAAACTCTATACAATAATCAACAATACTGGGAAAGTTCAACTGTTATGAATGAAGCTGTAAAATATGATAGCTCAAGATCATCATATTTTCTCCTGTTAGGACTTAGCCAAATGAATGTGTCTACATTGAAAAGAGAAGCTGAAAAAAACCTAAAAAAAGCAGTTGATATAGATCCATGGAACGCAGAACCACTTGTTGCATTGGGTAAATTATATTTTTCAGAGAATATGATAAAAAGTGCTGAAAACTATTTTAAAAAGGCATTATCAGTAAACCCAGAACATGCTCTGGCAATAAAAAGATTAGAAGAAATCACTAATAAGCACTCCAAAAAAACTAAACCACCCTTTAGTTTCCTGTTCAAAAAGAAAAAAAATTAGTTTCTAACCCTTATTTAAAGATTTATCTACATTGAATTGAGGAAATCTAAATTTCAATCTATATTTAACTCAGAATTTAATACTTTTTTTATCTTTTTTACAACCTGTTGAACTTCTTTATTTACCTGTACAGCTTCTTTTGCTAATTTTGATTTAAAATCCTTATCATCAATACTCTGAAGATTTATCATAACATTATAAAGAGCTCCCTCGGATGCAGCAGATGCAGTCAAACCTGCTACTCCTGCATCTGACAATGAATTTTTATTACCTTTTTCAGTAACACACAAAGCCAATTTGGCAACCTCTTTTGATTTTTCAAGAACTGAAAGAGGAATTAAAGTAGCTTTTTTTGTTCCCTCTTGAATTTTTTCATTTCTTAATTCTTTTTCTTCATCACTCTTTTTTGGTAAAGAAAAAGCTTCCATTATCATATTAAAAGCTTCTGTATCTTTATCAATTGCTTCAAGAAAAAAGTCTTTTAATTTTTGAGCATCCTCTGATGCTTTAATCATTTCTTCCCTTACTTCATTATATCCTTTCTTATTATATGTGAGATTTCCAACCATTGAGCTCAAACCAGCAGACAGCGCCCCATTTAAAGCGGAAATACTTCCTCCACCAGGAGCAGGCGAATCAGAAGCTAATTCATTTGCAAATTCATATAAACCCATTGATACTAATTTTCCTTTCTTTTTAAACCTGTATTCAATAATTTTATGCTCCATTTTAAATTCTGATATTTCATTTAACCCAAGACTTTGTACTGCAGTCCTTACAATTTCTTTTTCAGAAACTCCTGTTGAAGCTCCCTGTTTTATTAAGTAATGCTTTCCAACATCAAGAATCGCTTCAAGAGGAATTAATCCAACCAGTTCACTACCTGTTGCTCTCACACCAAATTCTGCAGCAAATCTCTCTGCTTCCTCAAAGACCCTGTATAGAGGCGTTATTTTATAGTTCAAAAGGTTTATAGAAATCTGAGCCATATTATATTCCTCAATATACCAACCAACAGCTCTAACTTTTTTTAGTATTCCAGGCACTTTTTTTCTTTTACCTGTTTTAATATCTTTTATAGTCCTACCCTTCTCTCTAATACGATTAGCAATTTTTCTTGCTATTTTAACGTCTCTTGTATTCAAATTAACATTGTAAGCTATTAAAAACTCTCTGGCACCTATTGCAGTTGCACCTGATTCTCTATTAAATATTGGTTTCCCAAAATCAGGTTTATATTTTTCAGTCTTCAATTTCTCAGAAAGAGCTTCATACTCACCTTCCCTTAAATATGCAAGGCTTTTTCTCTCCTCTGAAGTTGCAGATTCTTCATATAGATAAACAGGTATTTTTAACTCCTCTGCAACTCTCTTTCCAAGATGTTTTGCAATCTCAACACAATCTTGCATAGTAACTCCAGAAATAGGTACAAACGGGCAAACATCTGTTGCTCCCATTCTTGGATGTGCTCCTGAATGCTTAGACATATCAATTAATTCAGCTGCTTTTTTAATTGCTTGAAAAGCTGCTTCCTTAACATCCTCAGGAGAACCTGCGAAAGTCACAACAGTCCTGTTAGTATCTTTTCCAGGGTCAACATCAAGAAGAACAATGCCCGGAATTTTTTTTATTTCTGTAGTTATTTTATCAATAATAGACAAATCTCTTCCTTCTGAAAAATTTGGCACACATTCTACTATTTTTCTCATGTTTTTCTCCTTTTTATATTTCTTTTCCTCCACTCAATTATATCTCTATGATTTCCAGATAATAAAACCTCAGGAACTTTTAAATCTTTATAATCCCTTGGTTGTGTATACTGGGGAAATGCAAATTGATTATCATAAAAAAATGAATCAGTTTTAACAGATTCAGGATTCCCAACAACTCCATATATCATTCTGCTCACACTTTCAAGAATAACTTCAGCAGCAACCTCTCCTCCCATTAAAACATACTCTCCTATTGAAATCTCCTCATCTACAATCTCATCAATAACCCTCTGATCAACCCCTTCATATCTTCCACAAAGAAGGATTAAATGATCTTCATCAGAGAGTTCTTTTACCTTTTTTTGTGTTAATAATTCAGCATAAGCAGAAAATAAAATAACCTTTCCCTTCATTTTTTTTTGAATATGATTAACAGCATTAAAAAACGGCTCCGGCTTCATTACCATTCCAGAACCGCCCCCAAAGGGTTTGTCATCAACTTTTTTATGCTTATTTGTAGTAAAATCCCTTAAATCATAAACATCTATATTAACCAATTTTTTTTCAATAGCTTTGTCAATTAAACCATAAGCAATAAAATTTTTTAGCATATCAGGAAAAATCGAAACTATTGAGAAATTCATCTTTTATTTAAATCTTTTAACCCTTCTGAAGGATCAATAATAATTAATTTTTCTTTTCTATTAATCTTTATTATATCATTAAATGGAACATAGACAATATCATTCTTATATGTAATCTCTAAAATTATATTTAAACTACTAACTCTTATATTCTCCAAAGTTCCCCATAAATCGCCTTTAATATCTTTTACTTTAAAACCAATTAAACTATTGCATTCAATTTTTCTTCCTGGTTCACTTAAACTACAAATCGAATATCCAACAAGTTTATAGGCTTCATTGATTGAGTTTATACCAAAGAATTTTAATACCCTTATGCCCTGAATTACTCTAATATACTCAATTCGTTTTTTTTTTTATGTTTTTCAGATTTTAATATGACCTCTTCCCCTTCCTTACAGGGTAGAGAAATAAAATCAGGGAAAAGTGTATACACTACCTCCCCCTTATTTCCTCTAATTTTTGAAATTCTCCCGAAAAAAATCAAATAATCTTATTGTTTTTCGCGATCTTCGAAATTTTCAATAATTTCTAAGTTAAACCTTCTTCTCTGCTTCATACCAGCAGCAGCAAGAATTGTTCTGACAGCTCTTGCAGTTCTACCCTGCTTACCAATTACTTTTCCAAGATCAGATTGGTTAACTCTCAATTCTAAGATTGTGGTTTGCTCTCCATCAATCTGAGTTACCTTAACCTCATCCGGATTGTCAACTAATGCTTTGCATACTGTTTCAACAAGTTGTTTCACTTTGTCCTCCTTAATTATCAGAATTAACTTTCTTTATTAACGATTTTACTGTTTGAGATGCTTTTGCCCCTTTTTTTATCCATTCATTATATTTATCTAAATCAATCTTAATTTCTACTGGATCAGACATTGGCTTATAATATCCAATTAAATCCAAGTAATTAGAGTCTCTTGCCTTTTCCTTTTCAATTACTACAATTCTGTAATGGGGCTTATGCTTTGTTCCTTTTCTTGTAAGTCTAATTGATACCATTAAATTTTACTCCACTTTAAATTAGATGATAAATTTAACCCATTTTTGATAAAAAGTCAAATTTTTTTATCATCTTTCTAAAAAATGGTTTTTTCATATATTTCTTCATATCTAAAAATTGTCTAATAAGTTGATTTATTTCCTGAACAGGCCTCCCACTACCTTTTGAAATCCTCAGTCTTCTTCTCCCATTTAAAATCTTTGGCTTTTGTCTTTCTTTTTTTGTCATTGAATTTATAATAGCACATAAATGCTTTATTTTTTTATCATCAATATCTGGATTGTTGTTAATATTTTGACCAATTCCCATTGCAGGTATGTTAGGTAACATACCTACAATATCGCTTATTGAACCAAGTTTTTGAACTCGATTTAATTGCAACTTAAAATCTTCAAGGGTAAATTCATCTCTCATCATCTTTTTAGCAATAAGCTCGGATTCTTTTTCATCAAATTCCTTTTCAGCTTTCTCAATCAGAGTTAACACATCTCCCATTCCAAGAATTTTAGATGCTAACCTCTCAGGATAAAATTTTTGAAAATCTATATAGTGTTCTCCAACACCTATAAATTTTATTGGTTTACCTGTTACACTTACTATAGAAAGAGCTGCTCCACCTCTTGCATCTGCATCCAGTTTTGTGAGAGCTATAGAGTCAATCCCAAGCTTTTCAGAAAAATTCTGTGCTGAATTAACAGCATCCTGACCAGTTAAAGAATCAGCAACAAAGATCACTTCAGCCGGACTTAATATATCTTTTATTTTTTTCAACTCTTTCATTAACTCTTCATCAATATGAAGTCTCCCAGCAGTATCAGCTATCACATAATCATACCCATATTCTCTTGAAGATTTCATTATTCCTTTTATTATATTTTTAAGGTTGTTGGAATCTGTTTTAAAATAATTTACACCAACCTCTTTTGCAATAATCTCTAATTGCTCTCCTGCAGCAAGTCTCTTCAAATCAAGTGAGCATAAAATTGATGATTTACCTTGATTTTTCAAATAAAGGGCTAATTTCCCAGCAGTTGTGGTTTTACCAGTTCCCTGAAGTCCTACTAACATAATAATTGAGGGTTTTCTTGAAGATTTATTTAGTTCTTTATCTTCAGAACCAAGCATTTCAATTAACTCATTCTTTACAATTTTTACTACCTGCTGATAAGGAGTTAAGCTCTCCTGGACTTCTTTTCCCAGGGATTTTTCCCTTATATTTTCAATAAAATTTTTAACAACCTTGAAATTAACATCAGCTTCCAATAGAGATAGTTTAATCTCTCTAAGTGCTTGTTTTATATTATCTTCAGTGATCTTTGCTTCACCTTTCAAATATCTTAAGACCTTATTAAATCTCCCTGATAAATTTTCTAACATTTCATTCCTCTAAAAGATTTTATCATAAAAAATAATTCAATGTAAGTTTAAGAATTATTCACAAAAGAGACAGATAATTTGTTTACTCATTGGAAGTTGACTTGATATTTATCCTAGATTTAACCCAATTTCCCTTTAAATACCATACTAATATCATTAAAAATGCAAACAAATTCGAAAAAAACATTCCACTCCATATTCCTACAGAAGAATTAATATCATTAGGACCATTTAATAAGACGTATGAAAAAAAGTAAACAAGCGGGATTCTAAATACCCAGATCCTTGCAAGATTTGTTGCCATAACTGGAATAGTAAAACCAGCACCCTGAAAAGCACTATTAAAAACTGAAGTTAAAGCAAAAAAGATAACTGATGGAGAAACAATGTAAAACATTATATTGCCTATTTGATGAACAAGAGGGTCATTAGGGATAAAAAAGATAGTGATATATTCCCCGAATAAAGCAGTTAATGTCATAGAAGGAACTATAACTACCAAAATCAAATATACCCCTTTCTTCACTGCATCTTTTGCTCTCCTCAAATTATTTGCACCAAGATTCTGTCCTACTATAGCAGTAACTGCAGAAGAAATACCCATTGCAGGCATCATAAAAAGATGAACAACCCTGTTAGCTATACCATACGCAGATATAACAGGAGTACCGAACCTATTAACAATGCCTATTAAAACCAAAAATCCAAGAGAAGCCCCAGACATTCCTATAGATGAAGGAAAACCTATTTTAAACATTAATGGGGTTAATTTAAAATCAGGCTTAAGGTGTTTAAGATTAAGTTTAATTCCCTTTGTTCCTGAGAAAAAGTAATATATACCTACAAATGATGCGATTCCTCTTGTTATAATAGTCGTTAATGCAGCGCCTTTTACTCCCAAGCATGGAAATCCAAACCATCCAAAAATTAATATTGGATCCAGAATCAAATTAATCGCAGCTGATATGATCTGAATTTTTAATGGTGATATTGTATCTCCATACCCATTCATAACAGATTGATAAACAAAAAAAGGAAATGCAAGAGGCATTCCAATAACCATAACTCTATAATAGGAAAGTGTTAAATTAAATGCATCTTCAGGAGTTGCTAAAAAATTTAAAAAACTTCTGTCAAAAAAAAGCCCTACAAAAACAAAAAAAACTGAAAAAAATATTAGATAAAACAGAAGGTTTCCAGCCACTTTATTCGCCTTCTCTTTTTCCCCTGAACCAATATATTGAGAAACAAGAGAAGTGCCTGCTATTGAAAACCCCATTCCAAGAGAAATTATAAAAAATATGATATTAAAAGATATTATAGGGGCAGCCAAAGCTTCCCTTCCAAGTTTTCCAAGCCAAAAAGTGTCAGCAAGGTTATAGAGCATTTGTACAACAGATGCTATTGCCATTGGATATCCAAGCTTTAGAATAGTTTTGTAAAGATTACCCTCTAATAAATTCATTCCATTTTCTTTAGTCATAAGTGTTGCATTATATTATATTTGCATTCATTTTAAAACTTATTTAACTATTTAGTACAATCTTTAGAATTATTGATTTTTGATTCCGTATCCAATTTTTTACATAAAATTTATTTTTATTGAATATTTTATAAAATTAAATTATTATAATTATTGGGGGTAATAATATGGAGTTATATATTTTAATGACAAAATTAACTCCTGAAATCTCAGGAGATCTTAAAAGACGTGAAGCAATTGGAAAAGAATGGAAAAAAAAAGTAGACAGGCTGTGCCCTGATGTGAAATGGATTGCTCACTATTCTCTACTTGGTCCATATGACTTTATGGATATCTATGAGGCTGAAAATAATAAAACAGCTTCAAAGGTCTCTATGATTACAAGAGCTAATGGAGCTCTTTCTGTTGAGACCTGGCCTGCTATGAACTGGTCTAATTTTCTAAGTATGATAAAAAAGGTTGAATAGTTTCAATAATATTTAATTAAACACATTGGATGAAAGTAGAAGAGATTGATGTGTCTGCTTATTCAGGCTACAAACTTTATGAGAAACCCCTAAAATTCATTTACAAAAATGAGGAATTCACAATTGATAAAATTTTAAGTAGAAGCACAAAAGATTCATTTTTAAATCACAAAACACAACATTGGTTTAAAGTACTGTGTAAGAATAAAAAAATTTTTACAATTTTTTATGACATTAATCAAGATAAGTGGTTTATTTCTCTATTCCCTCTCTAGCTTGCACATTCTCTTTAAAATAGTGTTTTATCTCCTTCATCTCTGTTACTAGATCAGCTTTTTCCTTTATCTCTTCAGGAGCATAACGCCCTGTTAAAATCAACTCAATATTCTCTGGTTTACTTTCAATAATCTCCAAAATGTATTTTTTGTCAATTACTTTAAAATGCAGAAGCACATTCACTTCATCAAGAATAATAATATTATATTTTTTGCTATGTATTGCTTTTTTAACAGCTTCAACCCCATTCATAGCACACTTTTTTTCCTCTTTAGAGGGCTCTTCTCCTGTGTGATGAAACTCAGGTAAACCAAACTGCTCAATTTTAATATATTCATTTAGATATCTATTTATTGATATAAGTTCATTATACTCTCTTTTCTTCATGAACTGTGCAATATATGTTCTCATATCATTTCCTGCTGCACGAAGAGCAAGTCCGAGAGCTGCGGTGGTCTTCCCTTTTCCATTACCAGTATAAACCTGAACATAACCCTTAAATTTCATATATTAATTATATCATATTAAAGACTCAGTTGATTGATTTAGAATTTCTTTTTAATTATTAGATTTTTGCAGTAATTCCCTTTTTGATTCTTTCATTTTTGTTGAATAAATTGTTGAAACACCATTTTCATCCATACTTATACCATAGATATAATCAGCTTCTTCCATTGTCTTAAAATTATGTGTAATAATTAAAAATTGAGTTTTTTCTTTTAGTTTATGAAGAAACTTAAGAAATCTTTGAATATTTGCCTCATCTAAAGATGCATCAACTTCATCAAAAATGCAGAAAGGAGAAGGCCTATACTCAAACAAAGCAAATAAGAATGCTAAAGATGTTAGGGCTTTTTCTCCTCCAGAAAGTAGCCTTAAACTTTGAAGTTTCTTCCCAGGAGGTTGAGCTTTTATCTCGAGCCCAGTTTCTAGAACATTATTTCTATCCAATAAACTAATTTCAGATTCGCCACCCTCAAATAATATTTGGAAATTTTTTTTAAAATTATTATTAACTTCATCAAATGCCTTAAAGAAACTTTCTTTTGACTCTTCATCTATCTTTTTTATTGCATCATTCATGTCACAAATTGATTTTACAATATCTTCCTTTTGAGCATTTAAGAATTTATAATCTTTTGACAAAATTTCATGCTCGGATTCAGCTGAAAAATTCAGCTTGTTGCTGTCTCTCATTTTAACTAATCTCTCATTATAAAGCTCAGTTTTCTGCACAAGCTCTGATATCTCTAAACCCATCATTTCATCAGAACCCACAATGTTCTTTAATTCTGTATTTAATTCCCTAAAGGATAGATCTTCAAGCTGGAAAAGATCTTTTTTTATTGATGAAATCCTGATTTCAATCCTGCTTTTATAATCTTTTATATGCTCAAGAGACTTTCTCTTAATGGTTAAAGCCTCAGAATTATCCTTTATTTTAGAGTTGATATTTTTAAAATCTTGTTCCTGTTTTTTTATTAAATTTTCTAAATCTTCTTTTTTTATTTCCAAACCTTCCAAGCTTTCATTTATTTTTTTCTTTTTTATATCAATTTCATCTAAATCTATGTTGAGTTTTAAAACTTCTTTCTCTTTAAATTTAATAGTTGTTAAAAACCTTGATCGATTTCCTTTCAACCTGTTATTATTAGTATTAATAGACTTAATCTTTTCATTTAATAAACTTATAGAACTTTCTCTCTTTAATAAATTCTTTTCAACTCTGTTTATTTCATCTTTAGTATTTTCCTCATTTTCAACAAACCTGGTTTTTTTATCAACAAGCACTTCATATTTCTTGTCCAGTGCATCCTGCTCTTTTATAGCTGATTTTAATTCATCCTGATTCTTCTTTTTTTCTAATAAAATCAATTCAATTTCAGATTTATTTATTTTAACTCTTTTCAGGTTGTCTTCTCTATTTTTTTTCATTGATTCAACCTGAGTTTTCAAAAAAATAGCTTCTTCCTTCAATTTACTTAATCCTAAGGTTTCCCTTTCAATTTTTCCTTTTAATTCTTTTCCCTTTAATTTCTCTTTTTCAAATTTCGTTTTTAAAGTTTCTGACTCTTTTTTTAATTCCGATACTTTTTTATCTATCTCTCTAATTTCGGCAATTACATCGAGTATTCCTTTTTCTCTACTTTTAATCAATATTCCATCTGATGTAATTATTTCAGAGTTTTTTGTTACAACATTAATTCTATATTTTACAAATATTTTTATTCCATTTCTCAAATCATCAACAAGTACACCATTTTTAAAATATGATTTTAAGTTTTCATCTTTTAAAACAAATAAATTCTTTACAAATGATACAAAACCCTCTTCTTTTTCTACTCCAATCGGTATATTATCATTTTTATCATTTTTTAATAAAAATTTATTGAAATCTATACTTAAAACATCTTCATTTTGCCCAATTATTATAGAATCCATCTCATCATAATAAAAATTCTCAAGTAATTTATAATGACTTTTCTCTGCTTTAATTAAATCCTGTAAAGAACCAAAATTATCAATACCCGGATTTTCTAAATTACCTTCAGTGATCTTTTTCTTCATCTCAATGTACTTGTTTTTTTGATTTAAGTAATTCTCAATTTCATTCTCATATTTTTTCAATTTCATGCTAAATTCTTCAGTTTTTTCAATATTTTTTCTGTATTCTGTCTCAATTCTTGTAAAATCAACCCCTTTTTCTTTATGTTTTTTATTTAAATCATTATAATTGTTTTCAACCCTTTTTATATCATCAATACTAATCTGATTCTTTAATTCTTCAACAAATTTCTCTTTACTTTGAATCTCATTCTCAATTCTAACCATTCCTCTATCAATTTCATAAATTTTATTTTTAATCTTAGAAATCTCTACTTGAGTATTAAAAATGTCAGATTTCATCTCAGAATCATGCTCAGTAAAATTCTCTAAATTTTTATTTAACAACAACAATTTAGATTTAATTCCATCATATGTTGAATTCTCTAACTCAAGTTCGGATTTAAATTTATTTATTTTTTCATCTCCAACTTCAACCTCTTCTTCTAAATTTACAATCTCTTTTTTATTAGATTTTATTAAATTCTCTATTTCAAATATCTTTTGGCTATTAAAACCTTTTTGTTGATCTAATTTCTCGATCTCATTTTTCGAAGATAATATTCCCTCATTTATTATAAAAAAATCCTTTTGGTTTTGCTTTAAATCTTTATCAATTGCCCACCTTTGTTCTTCAAGATTCAATAATATTTTTTCAATGAAAGAAATTTCTTTGACAGCACCTGCTTCCTGGTCTATAAAATTCTCTACTTTTGATTTTTCAGTTTCAAAATCATTCTTATAAAAATCATATTTCTTCTTTAATAGGGCTTTCAAAAAATCAGTCTTTTTGTTTTTTAATTTGCGATATCTCTGTATATAATTAACCTGATTATTTAATTCTCTTAATCTACTTTTTTTGTCCGCAATAAGCAAATCAACATTTTCAAGATTCTGCTCTGTAATAATCAATTTATTTTCTGTACCCCGTTTTCGTTCTAAATATTGAGAAATACCCGCTGCTTCTTCAATAAGAGCTCTTCTCTCTGAAGGCTTCAATGAAACAACTTTCTGTATGCTTCCCTGCTCAAATATAAAATAATTTCTTCCTCCCAGATGAAGATCAAACAAAACATCTTGTATATCCCTGTTTCTACAAAACTTCTCATTTAAAATATATTTACCCTCACCCGTTCTAAAATATCTTCTTGCAATATATAATGGCTTACCATGATTGACAAAAAAAGCTCCCACATCTGTCATTCCAAGAGGTTTTTTTGATAAGCTGCCGTTAAATATTAAATCTACATTATTTTCGCCTCTTAGATTTCTTATCCTTTGCTCACCAAGAACCCATAGAACAGCATCAACAATATTACTTTTTCCACAACCATTAGGGCCAATAACAGCAGTTATACCTCTGTGAAATTTAATTACTGTTTTTTCAGAAAATGATTTAAAGCCATGCAGTTCAAGTTTGTCAAAATATACATCCATTTTATGAAAAGAAAATATCACAATTTATGGATTTTGTAAAACAGAAAACAATACCTTCAACTATTTTAACTTTTTCAATATTTATAGAACTTTTTTATAGAACTTTTTTTTAATAGTTTCGTATTTAGTATCTTAATGGAGGAGTTTTATGAAGAAATCATTTGAAGTAATATTATTAATAACCCTTTTATTCAGTTTTTCTATAAAGGCTGAAAACAAAACAGATAAAATCTCTTTAAAAGAGGCTATCTATCAGGCATTAGAGAATAACCTTGATTTTAAGATTGAAAAAACCAACATGGAATACTCAAAGGAAACTTTAAAGATAGATGATTCAATTTTTATACCTAAATTTACAGTAGATGCAATTAGCACAGAATCAAACAGACCTAGTACTGACATATTTGGAGGTGCTGATATTCAAACGAATGAACGCTCATCATTAAATATAGGGTTAGAACAGAAAATAGCATTGGGAGGTGTGTTAAACATTAATTTAAGTAATACTAATTATAAGACAAACAGTATGTATTCTACAATAAATCCAAGTTTAAATTCAAGTTTAACATTTTCCCTATCACAACCCCTTTTAAAAGGATTTGGTACTTTCTCAACAAAAAAAGATATATATATTGCTGCAAATAATTACAAAATAAATAAATACAAATTAAAAGAAAATATCTTGAATCTTATCTACAGCGTTGAAGATGCATATTGGAACCTTGTCTATACATATCAGAACCTTGATGCCAAGAAAAAAGCCCTGCAAAGATCAAAAGATCTTTTAAGACAAAATGAAATTAAGGTGAAAGTAGGAATTGCAGCTCCAATCGATATACTTGAAGCAAAAGCAGATGTTGCATCATATGAAAGTCAGTTAATTCAAGCAGAACAATCAATTCAAACAGCTGAAGAGAATCTGAAAAAGATTCTTAATCTAAGTAAACAGGATAAAACAATTATCCCTTCTGATATACCTGAAGTTAAAGCAATAGAAACTGATCTTAATGAATTTTTACTTGAAGCCCTGCAGAATAGACCTGATATTGAACAATCAAAATTAGATTTAAAAAATTACAACATATTGGTTAAATATGCAAGAAACCAGATGCTGCCTGATCTACAATTAACAGCATCCTATTACACCACAGGACAGGGAGGAACTCAGATAATATATGGCCCTGGCAATCCATTTACTGGAGAGAGAGAAATTATAGGTGTAGTTAAAAGAGATATATGGGATTCAATGAAAGACACTGTTTCCAATTTATACAAAAATTACTCATTTGGACTCAAACTATCTGTTCCTTTGAGCTTTTCAAAAGAAAAAGCTCAATTTGCTCAGGCCAAGATCAACATGAAAAGGTCACTTTTAAACTTAGAAAAGGTTGAAAACAATATATATTCTGAGGTAAAACAAGCAATAAAAGAGATTCAAACAAACCTCAAATTGGTAATAGCAAATGAAATAGCATTGAAATTAGAAAAAGAAAAACTCAAAGCTGAAGAGAAAAAACTTTCAGTCGGGTTATCAACAAATTTCCAAGTATTAACATATCAACGTCAATACGCTACAGCTCAAACAAATGCATTACAATCTATAATTAATTATAACCAAACATTAGCTAAAATTAATAAGATTCTTGCAAGAACATTTAAAACTTACGATATAAAATTCAAAGATTTTTTATAAAAATATAATAAAATATTTGTAAGAACAACTTTCAAGTCAAATACCATATTTTTATTTAAAATATAGATGTTAATAAACAATTCTGTTAAAATATATTTATGAAAACCAAATACCTTTTAATAATTTTAATTTTAATATCTCAATTTATATTTCCGAAAAAAATTGATTACACTGTTCTAAGAAAAAATATGATTGAAAAGCAAATACTTGAAAGAGGAATTACTGATAAGAGAATACTTAATGCATTTTATAAAGTAAAAAGACATTTGTTTGTAAAACCTGAATTAAAACACATGGCTTATGGAGATTATCCACTTCCAATTGATGAAAACCAAACAATATCTCAACCCTACATTGTTGCAATAATGACTTATATTATAGCTCCTGAGTACAATAAAAAAATTCTTGAAATCGGAACAGGCTCAGGATATCAGGCTTCTATATTAGCTCAATTAGTAAAAAACGTATATACAATTGAGATAAAAAAAAACCTGTCCTTAAAAGCCAAAAAACTCATCCAATCCTTTGGTTATAAAAATATTAAATTCAAAATTGGAGATGGATATTTGGGATGGAAAGAATACGCACCTTATGATGGGATAATTGTAACTTGTTCTCCTGACCACATTCCACCTCCATTGATTGAACAATTAGCTGTTGGTGGAAGAATGGTCATACCAGTCAGCTATACTTCAAATGTTCAAGAATTGATCTTGATTGAGAAAGATACAAAAGGTAACCTGAAGAGAACAAATTTGATACCTGTTAGGTTTGTGCCATTAATAAGAAATATAAATGGGAAATAAATTATTTGAAAATTTAAATCCTGATCAAAAAGAGGCAGTACTATTATTTGATTCGCCTTTACTCATCATTGCTGGTGCTGGATCTGGTAAAACAAAAGTAATTACTCATAAAATTGCCTATCTGGTACAAAAAGAAATCTGCTCTCCTTTCAATCTTCTTGGAGTGACATTTACAAATAGAGCAGCAAATGAGATGAAGAATAGAATAAAGTCCTTAACAGGAATTGACCCAAATCTATTTAACATCTCAACTTTCCATTCTCTCGGATTAAGAATTCTCAGAGAATCAGGGGATGCCCTTGGGTTTGATAGCGAATGGCAGATAATTGATGACAGAGATCAAAAAAAGATAATTGAAAACATTATAAAAGAAAATTTTAATTATTTTACAAATGATATGACAGAAAGCGTAAGGGTAAAAATCAATTCATCAAAAATGAATTCAGTTTACCCAAATAACCCTGATGATCTGTATGATAAAGGTTTTAATGAGTATGAAATCAAAATTTTCTCATTATACTTTAAATTTCAAAAAAAAAATAAAGTATGGGACTATGAAGATCTAATTTCCCTTACTGTTAAATTACTTCAAAATAATGAGGATATAAAATTGAAATACAACAGAAAATTCAATTATGTGGTTGTTGATGAATTTCAGGACACAAACCCAAATCAATATGAATTGATAAAATTAATAGCACAAAAAAATAATAAAATAACTGTAGTTGGAGATGATGATCAGGCAATCTACTCATGGAGAGGCGCAAGTATACGTTTTCTTTTTGATTTTGAAAATGATTTTCCAGGTACTAAAATCATAAAATTAGAACAGAATTACCGCTCAACTAAACAGATACTTGATTTTGCCAATAACTTGATTGATAAAAATCTATTTAGAAGAAAAAAAATAATGTGGACTGAAAAAAAAGATGGGAATATAGTATACATTTTAAATTCAACCTCTAAGGAAGATGAAGCTGAAAAAATAGCTGGTCTTATAATAAAACTCAATCAGATGAGACCTGACATGCTCCCTGTTGCTATTTTATATAGAATAAATTCACAATCTCTGGCATTTGAAACTGAATTTTTAAAAAAGAATATAAAATTTAAAATCATTAAAGGTATCAGATTTTTTGATAGAAAAGAAGTTAAAGATAGTATTGCGCTTTTAAAATTGTCAATAAATTTACAAGACAATATCTCTTTTTTAAGAATAATTAATTTTTTGCCTCTTGGAATTGGGACTAAAACCATTGAATTATTAAACAAAAAATCATCAGAGCAAAATTTATCTTTATTTGTAACTTTAAAAAGATTCTTTTCTGAAAAATTTCAAGCAAAAACTTTATTCAAAAAAATATTCGACTTAAATAAAAACAAGAGTAATTTTTCATTCTCAGAAATTTTAACACTTGTTCTAAATCATTCAAACTATATTAATTTTTTGAAAGATAAGGGTGAAGAAAGTAAAATACTAAATATAAATGAATTAATTGATTTTATAACAAAATGGGAGCTAATAAATAAAAAAGGTAATTTCACAGACCTTTTAGATACGATTTCCATTAATTCAAATGAAAAAAAAGAAAAAATAAAAGAAAAAGCTTATCTTCTCACAATGCATAATGCAAAAGGAATGGAATTTAAAACAGTGATAGCTGCAGGAGTAAATAGTTCATATATGCCATTTTTCCTGAGAAAAGGAAGATTAGAAATTGAAGAAGAAAGAAGATTACTTTATGTAGCTTCAACAAGAGCAATCAATCAATTGATTGTTTCGTCAGATTCAGAAAGAGTTTCAAAATTTCTATTTGACATAAACTTCAAACTATATAAATCAGTTTATTCAACTGATGAACTTATTCATTATATTTCACATAAAGATGTAGTAGAGGCACCAAAATTAGAAGAAAAGTATATCAAACACCCTATTTTTGGCAGAGGTAAAATTATAAATGAAATAAATAATGAAAAATATCTTATTGATTTTACTGATGAGGGAAAAAAAATAATTGACACTTCAATTGTTAAAATAATTTTTTTTTAGAAAAAAATTAAGGAAATAATAAATTTCTATATCATTTTTCCTTTAAATTATCTGTTTTTTGTATTAAAATACAAATATGGACACAAAAAAAACAATCCAGGAAGAAAAATTATGGAATATTCTAAATCCAAAAAAATCAAATAAAAATTTCAAAATCACAATAAGATTTCAAAAACATCTATCAAAAAATTACGAAAAAGCAATCACAATTGCAAAAAAAAATAAATATTTTATGGACCAAGGTAAAGGTGATTTTTATAAAGTATTTGTCAGTTTCTATCCTGAAGATGTGGAAGAATTATATCAAATATTTGAACTGGTAAAAAATCAGGAAACTACTAAAATTTACTTAAATAATAAACTTATCCCTTATATTCAGGACCTGTGGTTATTCTTAATGTGGTTTCACAAAATTAAATAAAATATATATTACGGATATTTTATTTTTAAATTAACTTGACTTTTTTTAATTATTAATTTATAAAAGTATCTTATAACATAATAGGAGGATTTTATGAAGAAAATTTTATTAATTCTATTAGTATTAATTTTATCCGCATTTTTTATAACCAGTTTTTCAGGGTGTGAAAAACTAAAAATAGATAACTTGAAAGCAAACAATCATCTAAAAAAAGCAAATAGGTTTTATACAGAGGAAAAATATAAAAAAGCAACAAATGAGTACCATGAAGCACTGGAACTTAACCCTGACCTTAAAGTAGCATATTTCTATATCGGCTCAAGCTATGCTTTACTTTATAGTCCATCAAAGACCACGGAAAAAAATAACGAAAATGGTAAAAACGCCTTAGATTTTTTGCTTAAAGCAAGAGAATTTTCTGATAAAAAAATTGAAAATTTAGAAAATAAAGCAATAAATAGCATAAACCAGGAAAAAAGAGATAATATCAGAGAAGAGATTGAATTAAAGTATAAACCAATTGAGCAAAAAACCATAGAAGAGACAAAACAGATGTATAACAGCAATATTGAAGAGCTGCAAAAAAAAGCAGAACAAGAGGCCAAACCTGAAGTTAAGGAAAAAATAAATTCAGAGATAGAAAATCTTCAAAAAAGATTAACAAATAGCCTAAATAATAAGAAAAAAGATATTAAAGAAAAGGTTGATCATGAGTTTAATAAAAAAATAAGAGAATATTTCTCTGAAAAATTCAAAGAACAACTTAAAGATGAAGATACAAATAATAAAAAAATCGTTTTAGCTCTTGGTGATATTTATGACAGAATATCATCAGCTACAAAAACAAAAGAAGAAAAGGAAAACTATTATAAAGAAAGTGAGAAATGTTATCTAACTATCTTAGAGAATGCCAAAACTAACCCTCAATCTTATTATACTTTAGCTCATTTTTATTTAAATCATGGAAGACTTACTGAAGCTGAAATGATGTATAAAAAACCAATTGAAATGACTCCTGAGAACCCTCAGGTATACCTGTTTTTAGCACAATATTATGGAGATTCAAGACAATGGAACAAAGCAATAAAATATCATGAAAAAAGAATCTATGCTATTTTGAATCCTGAAATCCTGGGTCTACAAAAAGAGGTTGAAAAAATTGAACAAAAAATTGAAGATATAAATAAGATCAAAAATTTCATTGAAAATGTGCTTAGGAAGAATAGAACCCTGCCAAAAGAAGCTAAGGCAAAACTAATGAAGGAAAAAACAAAACAATTAGAAGAAATGGGCTCTTTAGAAGATGCTAATAAAGAATTAGAAATCAAGAAAAATGAATTTCAAGAACTAATAAAAAAATCAGAAGAAGAGAGTATAAATTCCCCAGAAGAAAAGAAAAAATTATTAGCTGATGCTTATTATAGAGTTGGACATGTTTGCTGGAACAAAAGTTACCAGACAAAACCTGGGGAAATGTCAGTCGAAGAGAGGCGTCCCCTTATTGCCAAGGGATTTGCTGCACTTGATAAATCCACTAAATTTAATCCATCAAATCCATTTCCATGGTCTTATAAAGCTTTGCTTTATTATCAGAAGAAAATAACTGAGCCCTTAAAAAGTAAAGAATGGGATATGAAATATAAAGAGATGATTGAACAATTCAAAAAATTAAGAAAAAGACAAATTCAAAGAGAAGAAGATAAGAAACGCATTGAAGAAATGGGAAAATAACAAAATTATAAAACAAATTAGGTATATATAGCTACAAAAAGCATTAACAATCTAATCTTAAATTTTAATACAGAATTGTAATATGCTATAATTTCCAATAGAGATGAATTAAACATCTATGGACAAGATAAAGAGAATTTACGTTGAAAAAAAAGAAGATTATGCTATTGAAGCTAAAACTCTTTTAAAAAACCTGAGAGAAAATTTAAATATAAAAAAATTAAATAGCGTAAGAATATTAAATAAATATGATATTTCTGGGATAACAGAAGAGGAATTTAAAAGAACAATCAGAACAATTTTCTCAGAACCCCCGGTTGATATGGTTTATAATGAAGAGTTTAAAACAGAAAAAAATGAAATAGTATTTGCCATTGAATACCTTCCAGGCCAATACGATCAAAGGGCAGATTCTGCAGCTCAATGTATTCAAATTACCACAAATAAATCAAAACCACTAGTTCGCACAGCTAAGGTATATATTTTAAAAGGTGATTTAGCAAAACAAGAAATTTTAAAAATAAAAAAATATCTAATAAATCCAGTTGATTCAAGAGAAACAAATCTTGCAAAACCTGAAAGTTTAAAAATAAATTTTATAATCCCAGATGATGTTAAAATATTAATAGGGTTTACAGATAAAAATAAAAACGAGCTCGAAGCTCTCAGAAAAGAGTTGAACCTTGCAATGAGATTTGATGATATATTGTATTGTCAAAAATATTTTAAAAAGGATGAAAAAAGGGACCCCTCAATAACAGAAATAAAAGTTCTTGATACATATTGGTCTGACCACTGTAGACATACAACTTTCAATACAAAAATTAAAAATGTACATATAGAAAAATCTATATTCAGCTTTCCTATAAAAATAGCTTTTGAAAAATATCTAAAATCCTATAAATCTATTTATAAAGATAAAGACAAAGATATCACACTTATGAACATTGCTACAATAAATGCAAAAGAATTGCTTAAAAAAGGCGGCTTAAAAGATTTAGAAATATCAGGAGAGATAAATGCATGCAGTATTATAAGAGATGTAGAAATAGAAGATAAAAAAGAAGAATGGCTAATTATGTTTAAAAATGAAACACACAATCACCCTACAGAGATAGAGCCATTCGGAGGAGCTGCCACATGTCTGGGAGGTGCTATAAGAGACCCACTTTCAGGACGTTCCTACGTTTTTCAGGCAATGCGAGTAACAGGTAGTGGGGATCCGAAAAAAAAAATAGAAGAAACACTCCCAGGGAAACTTCCACAACAAAAAATTACAACTGAAGCAGCTAATGGATACAGTTCTTATGGTAATCAAGTAGGTTTAGCAACAGGTATGGTTTCTGAGATATATGATGAAGGGTACGTTGCTAAAAGAATGGAAGTCGGAGCTGTAATAGGAGCTGTTCCAAAAAAAAATATTATAAGACAAGAACCTGAACCAGAGGATTCAATAATCTTAGTTGGAGGTAAAACAGGACGAGACGGAATTGGCGGAGCCACAGGCTCTTCAAAAACTCATACTGAAGAATCCATATATACTGCAGAATCTGAAGTCCAAAAGGGGAACCCTCCAGAAGAGAGAAAATTACAACGATTATTTAGAAATCCTCAAGTAACTAAAATGATAAAAAAGAGTAATGACTTTGGAGCTGGTGGAGTATCAGTAGCAGTTGGAGAACTAACAGAAGGAATTGAGATTAATCTTGATTTGATTCCTGTAAAATATAAAGGACTTAATGGAACTGAATTGGCAATTTCAGAATCGCAAGAGAGAATGGCAGTAGTTGTTTCAAAAGAAAATGCCAAAAATTTTATAAGGTATGCTTTTGAAGAAAACCTTGCAGCTGTAGAAATTGCAAAGGTAACATCAGACAAAAGATTAAAAATGTTCTGGAGAGGCAAGAAGATTGTTGACTTAAGCAGGAGGTTTATTAGTACAAATGGAAAGAGACAAAATACCAATATATTTGTATCTGCTCCTCTTAAGAACAACAACTTTTTTAAAAACAGAACGCAATATATAAAAGATAAATCTCCTGACTTAAAAAACATATGGCTGGAAAATATGAGAGATTTGAACATAGCCAGTCAAAAAGGATTAGTAGAAAGATTTGACACTACAATAGGAGCAGGAAGTGTATTCCTTCCTTTTGGCGGTAAATATCAACTAACTCCTATTGAAGCAATGGTTGCAAAAATTCCAGCTTTTCCTCAAAACACAAAAACCGGAACAGTTATGAGTTTTGGTTTTAATCCAAGGATATCAAAATGGAGTCCCTTTCATGGAGCTATATATTCAATAGTTGAAGCTATTGCTAAAATAGTTTCCTGTGGTGGAAATTATAAAAGTATACATTTCTCTTTTCAGGAGTATTTCGAAAAACTTGGACATGATATTAAAAAATGGGGTAAGCCTTTTAGTGCACTTTTAGGTGCATATTATGCAATGAAAGAACTCAATCTTGCTGCAATAGGTGGAAAAGATAGCATGTCAGGAACTTTTAATGACTTAAACGTACCACCAACTCTCATTGCATTTGCTGTTGATACAATTGGTATTAACAAAGTAATATCTCCTGAATTTAAAAAACCTGATAATCATATCATATACATTAAACTTGAAAGAGATAAATATGAATTGCCTTACTTTGATCTTATGAAGAAAAATTATACAAGGATTTCAGAATTGGTTAAAAACGGAAAAATATTATCAGCTCAAACAGTAAAAGAAGCAGGACTTATCGAAGCGTTAAGTAAAATGAGCTTTGGGAATAAAATTGGATTTAAGTTTAAGGATAAGCAAAATATAATTTCTATATTATCTCCTGATTATGGCTCAATTCTGGTTGAAATTGATAAAAAAGAGGATGTAAATACAATATTCAAAGGAATAAATTATAAAAACCTTGGGAAAACACAAAAAAAGGCAAGTATTGAAATAAATGGAAGTAGAATATCAATAGAAGAGATAATTTCAGTCTGGGAAGAACCTTTTGAAGATATTTTCCCAACAAAAGTAATAAATAATCATAAAATTGACAAGAATGCTGAATTCCTTGGCTGCTCAAAAAGAAATACAAAAAGACCTCCAAATAAAATTGCAAGACCAAGAGTTTTAATACCTGTGTTTCCTGGAACAAATTGCGAGTATGATACTGCGAAAGCATTTGAAAAAGCAGGGGGTTTAGTTGACATATTTGTATTTAACAACTTAAACCCAAAATATATTAACCAATCTCTAAAAAAACTTGAAAATAAGATTCATAACTCACAAATAATTGTAATTCCTGGAGGTTTTAGCTCAGGTGATGAGCCAGAAGGGGCAGGGAAATTTATTGCAGCAGTATTCAGAAACCCTAACATAAAAGATACAATCATGAATCTATTGAAGCATAGAGATGGCTTAATACTGGGCATTTGCAATGGATTTCAAGCTTTAATCAAATTAGGGCTTGTACCATTTGGTGAAATAATTGAGATGAATGAAAAGAGCCCTATTCTAACCTTTAATACAATAGGTAGACATATATCACGTATGGTTAGAACAAAAGTAACATCTGTCCTATCACCATGGTTTATTCACTCAAACATAGGAAATATTCACACAATACCTGTTTCCCATGGGGAAGGTCGGTTTATAGCAAATGAACAATTAATGAACAAACTTATAAGTGCAGGCCAGATTGCAACTCAATATGTTGATTTTAATGGAAACCCAAACATGGATATTAATTTTAACCCAAATGGTTCTATAAATGCAGTTGAAGGAATAACAAGCCTTGATGGTAGAGTTCTGGGGAAAATGTGCCATTCAGAAAGAACGGGTAATAATATTTCAAAAAACATCCCGGGAAATAAAGATCAAAAACTATTTGAATCAGGGATTGATTACTTTAGATAAAATGAAAGATATATTCCCATTAGCTGATAAACTAAGACCTTTAAATTTAAATGAGTTTGTAGGCCAAGAGCATTTAGTTGAAAAAAAGAAGATCATAACATCATTTATAGAAAACAAAAGACTAAATTCCATAATATTCTGGGGACCCCCTGGAACAGGCAAAACCACCCTGTCCAGAATTTTGGTAAATGAATTGAAATTTCCCTCAATTGAATTTTCTGCAACAGTTTCAGGAATAAATGAAATCAGAAAGATAATGAAAAAATCCGTTGAAGTAAAAAAGATACAGGGCAAGCCTCTGGTTATTTTTGTGGATGAAATACACCATTTTAATAAACATACTCAAGATGCATTTTTACCTTATGTTGAGAGAGGAGACATTATACTTATTGGAACCACAATTGAAAATCCGGCTTATAAAATAAACAGAGCACTACTTTCAAGAATAAAAATTTTAGAATTTTTCCCATTAAAAACAAAAGATTTAAAAAACATCCTGAGCAAAGCAATCAAATTAATAGATAGAAAAACAGGGGTTAAAATAAATCTATGTGAAGATATAAAAAACATTATAATAAATTACAGTAATGGAGATGCAAGAAGATTGTTGAATTTAGTTGAGATTATTTTTAATGTGTATGATGCTAACAAAAAAATAGATAAAAAATTTATCCAGGATATAATACAAAATAAGATAACTGCTTATGACAGAACAGGAGATGATAGATATCAACTCATCTCAGCTTTTCATAAAAGTGTAAGAAATTCCGATATTGATTCAACTTTATTCTGGTTGTACAAAATGATTGAAGGAGGAGAAGATCCCCTTTTTATAATAAGAAGAATGATAAGGATTTCAGTAGAGGATATAGGATTTGCAGACACTGAAGCCTTAAAATTATGTTTGAACACAAAAGATGCATATGAATATTTAGGTTCTCCTGAGGGAGACCTCTTCCTTTCACAAGCAGCAATCTATTTAGCTTCTGCTCCAAAAAGTAATTCTCTTTACATAACAGAAAAAAGAATGAAAAAGATTATTGATAAGTATAGAAATGTTTCAGTTCCAATCCATATAATCAATCCCTCAAATTTTATTGCTTCCAAAAAGGGAGCTGGGAAAAATTATTTGTATGCGCATGATTTTAAAGAGAAAACCACAGCAATGGAGACTCTTCCAAATGAAGTTAAAGAAAGAGATTTCTTCATTCCAAACAAAATGGGATTCGAGAAAAAAATTAAAGAAAGAATAAATTACTGGAAGAAAATCAAATCAATTTTGGAGAAAAAAAAATAATATAAGTCAATTTCTTCAATATTATCTGGTTTTTTTTGCAAAGAAGTTGAAAAAAAATGAGATTTTTTCAGTATAAATTATATTTAATATAAAGAAAGGAATAAAGAATGAGAAAAAAGATTGCTATAATTTTTTTATTTATTTTTTTTGTACTAACCCTATTCTCTAATATTTTAAGAGAACCTGAAAGGCTCCAAATTAAATCTTCATGGGAAAAATTAAATGCAGTAAAAACTCTAAAAAACATAAAAATAAAAATAATGAACCAACCCTGTTTTGCAGAATTTAAAATGATTGAAATCAAAAAAGTGTTAGAAGGTTCAGGAATTAATGAAAAGGTTATTATTGAATTACATCAGATGGGGAAGATAATTGCCAATTTAGGAACATTTACTCCAACATACATGCCATCTTCCAATCAACCTTATAGTATTAAATTCAATTCTATACCTTATCATAAGAATATTAGTTTTATAGAACCTTGTTTAAACAAAAACAATCCATTTATTTTAGTTTTTAGAAACTCAAAAGGCAAAATTAAAGCAACTCTTAATGTGAAACTAAAAATAATTGACATTTCAACAATCAAGTAAATAGAAAATATTCATAATAAGCTTTTTCGAAATGAATTCTGGCAAATTTCTATTACTATTTATTTAAATACTTAAGCTTTCTTGCTCAACAAAGCTTTTTATAATATAATTTTCAATCTGAATTGAGATTTAAGGTAAAATAATGGAAAAAAAACTAAATAATGTTTATGTAGTGCTAATTGAGCCTAAAAATCCAGGAAATATTGGGGCTTCTGTGCGAGCAATGAAAAATATGGGGATTTCACATCTTCGACTGGTAAGACCTATTAGTTATAGAGAGGTTATAGAGCAGAAAAAAATGGGCTACAGATCTCAGGAAATTATCAAAGAAAGCCAGGAATTTGATTCGCTTTCTAATGCTCTGGCAGATATTTCTCTTGTATTTCTCGCAACACAAAAAAAAGGCAAATGGAAAAAAAATTTCATAACATCTGAAAAAGCAGCTGAGCTAATTTTGCCAAGAACCTTAAAAGAAAAGATTGCTATTGTATTTGGAAGGGAAGATTCAGGAGTTACAATAGATGAGAGTCAACTTGCAAATTATTTAATTTATATACCTTCTGCTGTCATCTATCCTTCTCTAAACCTCTCTCAAGCTGTAATTGTTATACTTTATGAAATTTATAAGCTCTCCTCTGAGAATAAAAAAATAGCTGATTTCCCAAAAATGGCTACAAAGCAAAAATTCGAAAGAGTAACAAACAATATTTGGAACTTGATGAAATCTTTAGAAATAAGAGAAGATAACAACGGACTCTTTCATCGCTCTTTAAAACGCGCAATGGGGAGAACGAGCTGGACAAATGCTGATTTAGCAGTAATAGATAGAGCATGTAAGCAAGTCAGATGGTATATTGAAAACAGAACAGATGGAGAAGAGAGGGAGGTAAAATGAATTTAAGACTTTACAATACTTTAAATAATAAAATAGAGGATTTTAAAGAAATAAAAAAGGGAAAGATTGGTTTATATACATGCGGTCCGACTGTATATGATTTTGCACATATAGGAAATTTCAGATCATATGTTTTTGAAGACCTTTTTAAAAGATACCTGATCTATTTTGGATATAATGTGAAACATATAATGAACATAACAGATATTGACGACAAAACAATAAAAAAATCCAATGAGCTGGGTGTTGATATTAATGAAATCACAGAAAAATATTTAAAGGCATTCTTTAAAGATATAAAAACTTTAAACATTTTAAAAGCAGATATTTATCCGAAAGCAACAGAGCATATAAAGGAAATGGTTGAGCTTATTGAAAAATTGGAAAATAAAGAATATGCATATAAAAAAGAAAATTCAGTTTACTTTAATATTGAAAAATTTAAAGGTTATGGCAAACTTGCAAATATCTTAAAAGAAAACCTAAAAACAGGTGTGAGTGTTGATTCAGACGAATATGATAAAGAAAATGTTCAGGATTTTGTTTTATGGAAAGGAAAAAAAGAGGATGAACCTTATTGGAAGACAAAATATGGAGAGGGAAGACCTGGCTGGCATATAGAATGTTCTGCAATGAGCATGAAATATCTTGGGAATCATTTTGATATTCACATGGGAGGAGTTGACAATATATTCCCTCATCACGAGAATGAGATTGCACAAGCTGAATGTGCAACAGGAGAAAAATTTGTGAACTTTTGGATACATTGCCAGCATTTAATAGTTAATAATCAAAAGATGTCAAAATCCCTTGGGAATTATTATACTTTGGAAGATTTGATTCAAAAAGGTTATAAGCCCATGGCAATAAGGTATTTACTGCTATCTACTCACTACAGAAAAACTCTTAATTTCACATTTGAGGGTCTTGAGAGAGCTATTCATTCTCTAAATAGAATAAATGACTTTACCTTCTCTCTAAAGGGATTAAAAAGCATAAAAGGAGAATCTGAAGATATTTCAAATATTATAAAACAAAATGAAACAAGGTTTAGAGAAAACATGAACAATGACTTAAATATCTCTGGTGCTCTTGGGGTTTTTTTTGATTTCTTACATCAAATAAATTTAAAACTAAAAGAACTAAAAGCAAAAGATATAGAAAATGTTCTTGCTTATATAAAAAGAATAAATTCTGTAATAGGAATTATAAAAGAAGAGAAATCCATTCCTCTTGAAGATGAAATAGAGAATAAGATAAAAATAAGAGAAAATGCACGTAAAACTAAAGATTATAAACTCGCAGATTCAATTCGAGAAGAATTAAAAGAAAAGGGAATTATACTAATCGACACTTCTGATGGTGTTAGATGGAAAAGCGTAAAATAATAAAGATTCAAAATTGAGAAAATTTGCAAGTATCTATATACATTTCCCATTTTGTAAAAGAAAGTGCTTCTATTGTCATTTCACTAAATTTAATTATGAAAAGGAGCTTGTTGATAAATATTTAAACTATCTTGTGAAAGAGATTCATCTTAGATCCAATCTGAATTACAAAATAGACACAATTTATTTTGGAGGCGGTTCACCATCTCTATTGGATGAAGAACAACTCTCAATGATCATGAGTGCTATTTACAAATATTTCAATATTGAAAATAATGCTGAAATAACAATAGAAGCCAATCCTGAAGATGTAACTTATAAAAAATTAAATTATATAAAAAAAATTGGGGTTAATAGGTTAAGTATTGGAATTCAATCTTTTGTTAAAAAGGATCTAGTATGCTTAAAAAGAAATCATAATGTAAAACAATCAATACAAGCAGTTGAAAATGCCTTAAATGCAGGTTTTTCAAACATCAATCTTGATTTTATAATCGGGTTACCTGTACAAACACAAAAAACTCTGGAACATAACTTCTTAAAGCTTAAGGATTTTGAGATCCCTCATGTATCAGCATACATTCTTGAAGAAGTAAAAAAAAAGAAATATAGCGAAGATAGAGATAATGAGCTATATTTCTTTACAAAAGATTACCTGGAATCTATTGGTTATACTCATTACGAAGTATCAAACTTTAGCAAAAAGGGATTCCAATCAAAGCATAATTTGAAGTATTGGAAGGATAAAAATTATATAGGAATAGGGCTCTCTGCCTCAAGTTATGAGAATAGGATTGATTATAAAAATTTTAGTAATTTTAACAATTATTTTAATAAAATAGAAAATAAAAAAATTCCTTATAAAGAATCACAAACCATAGAACATGATAAAAGAAGAATAATAACAGGTTTAAGAATGATTGATGGGATTTCAATAAAAAATTTTAAAAATTATAAAAATGCTCTAAATTTTTTAATTTCCAATAACCTTCTTGTTGAGAAAAAAAGTAAAGTAACTGTAAACCCCGATAAAATCCTTGTCCTCAATGAGATTTTAACATTTTTTTTATAAAACCAATTTATATCATAACTATTTTTTCAAAAACAGATTTTTTATTCCTATAATAACTGATGGAGAAGATGTGTTAAGAACTTGAAATATCACTTTAGTATTTTTCTTTTTATTTGGAATTGAGGTTTCAAATAATCTTTCTTCATTCTTTTTTACATCTCTAAAAAGAAGCTGCTCCACAAGTTCATTATCTGCATAAACCCTTAGTATAAGATACTTTGAATCACCCTTGTATTTGACACTTCCATATACTAAAATGTCCTCTTTATCAGAATTGATGTTCTTATTGATTTGTATCTCATTTCCATCAAGATCTGTAATCTTACTAATACTTATCTCTGCTGAAGCTATTACTATCTTTATATCCCGAATGTCACTTTCAGCTATTATATTCTCGTTACTATCAAATGCCTTAACTTTCCAATATGTCCATCTGTTTCTTTTAATATTTTTCCAAGCCTCAGGTTCCGGTTTGTAATTCAATTTTACATTAACATCGATCCATTTCAGTCTATTAGTGTTATATAATATAGGATACAAATAATTGGAAAAGGCAATCTTATACTTTGAACCACCTTTAGGTTCTTTCCATGAAAATTCTGGGATATCTTTTTCTTTTGTCACATATCCATCATTAGGAGATAAAATTTCAACTTTGTTTTCATAAGGGAGCACAAAATATTTTAATACAGGAAATGTTATTGGAACTTCAACTGGTTTTGTTAATTTTACACTTATTGTATGTATCCCTGATTCTAAAACAGGAAGTCCAGGCATTCTTTTTGTAAAAATCTCCTTTAATTCTCCCTGATGAGCAACCTCATTAAAAAACTCATATGGATTACCATCTACAATCCAATATCCAGATACAATACCAGTACCCCTCATTTTCATCCTCAAAACAGCGCGAATATTTTTAGAATTCTTTGGAATAACTTTGTAATACTTACCATTGTCCAGTTTTATCTCCGCTAGTTCAATATTAATAGCATCATCAATACCCCTTACAATAATATTTACCTGAAATCTCTTCTGGCTCTCTCCGTTTTCATCCTGAGCTGTTATAGTAAAATTTCCAGCTTTTCCATAGGTATGTCTTTCTGTATGTAGTCCTGATTTTTGTGTTCCATCTCCAAAATTCCACAATATATAATCTCCTCTAAAATTATAAGCTGTAACTACTATCTCTTCATTTATACGCACTTCAGGCGAGGAAACTGTAATATACCTATTTTCTGGCAAAATTGTAATGTTTGTAGTTACAAGCCCTTGACCTGTTGCTAAGTTTTCCTTTGCAGTGATTGTAAAAGTTCCAGGAGTCTGATACCTGTATGTCTGTTTTACGCTTCCTCCATATACAACATGCCCGTCACCAAAATTCCAGTCTATGCTCGATGTAAGGAAGTTTTGTGCCTCAAAATATATTGGCTGATCAACTCTTGGGCTTTGCGAAGTATAATAAACACGAATATTACGAGCAGGTTGAGTGACATTTACAGTAATTGTTACAGGTGTTGTTTTTGTGTCTCCATTCCAGTCATATACTTTTACAATATATGTACCTGCATTTGAAAATGTGTGATTAATTACACTGTTTTGATTGGAATAAGTAGTACCATCTCCCATTTCCCAAAAGATATCTGAGGGATTATTAAAATTAATAGCAGTAAAAGTGATCTGCTGACCAACATAAGGTTGGGAAGTTGAGATCTGAATATTTCGATCCTCATCTATTGTAATGACACGTATTTGTGTTGGATTTGGAGTAGCAACAGAAATTAAGTCTACCAACATTACAGTATATGTTCCTGGATTTTTATAATAATGAGTTACACTTTGACTTCCTGTTACCTGCATTGAATTCCCATCTCCAAAAATCCAATTTACAGGTCTACCCGTCCATGAACCTGGATTGGTTGGGCTAAAAGTTAATATATTCCCAACATAATAAGGCGCTGTTGGGGTTATTTCTATTGAGTACAAATTTGAAAATAGAAAAGAAAAGCATAATACAATTATTATTTTTTTCATAATTCCTCCTAAAATGAGAGATTAAAATGTAGATATACAGACACACTATCTGTTTTTATATCACCATATTTTGATTGTTGATATTTAGATACAATTGACAGAATTGGACTGATCTTGTTTTTAAATATCTTTGCCATATGAAAATTAAACCTCCCATTTGCCATAATGGTACTCGAATCACTAAATGTATTATCTATTTTATTGTAAGAACCTGAAAGTGATAATGTAAATAATTCAGGAATAAAGCTGATTTCTGAATTCAAATAAATATTATATGTTTTTGAAGTGCTATTATCAGTTAAATTGTCAGCTTTTTGATATGAGAGAGTGGGATTAAAACTAAGAAAATTTCCAAATTTTAAATTAATAGAAACAGTAGCATCAATATTGGAAGTAAAAGTTTTTGACTCAGTTTTACCAACCCTTACATCTATTCCATTAGAGCCTGCAATATATCCAAGGGTGACTCCATATTTAATTGTATCCATATCACTTCCACCCGTTTGTAGTCCTGTAGATTTATCATAATCCAGATTATCTTTTCCATATTCTGCTCCTATTTTAATATGATTTGCAATTAACCAGTTAAAATTTGCCATCAAATTCTTTGAATGTAGCTCAGGCTGGACGGGGCTTTCCATATAACTTTTTTGATCTGTATAATTAAGACTGCAGGAGAATGTTTTTATATTTAACATAACATTACTATTTAAACCCTCTCTGTCATTTTGCATAAATAGATTTGCAATAGAATTAAACTTATTGCCAATTTTTTTGTAATCTACACTAGCAGATAATACTTTATAATTAAAATTACTCCCTGCTCTCCATGCATCATCTTCCTCTTTATCTATATTTTCTTTATCAAAACTTTTACCGAAATTGCTCCTGGCAAATTCTCCATTTAATTTAAAATGATTCTTAAAAAGGTTTAACTCTCCCCATAAAGAAAACATATTTCCTGTTCTAAAGGGTTCTTCTGAAGAGGCCACTGTTTTACTATCAAGATCATCTTTCCCTGTTAAAAATAACCCCCTTATTTTAAGGATTTCATTGTAAGTCTTACCAAAATCAAATCCAATTGTTGTTCCAAACAGACTTGCATTAGAAGAAGGAATTCCAAAGCCATCGAACCCTGTTTTTTGCTGAGAATTTGTATAAAATGAATTTAAATAAAAAGCCTTATTTTGAAACTCGTAATTTAAGCCTCTTTTATTAACTCCTGTTATTACTAATTGATTATTGGATGATACATTTACATCGCCAACCTCAATTTTATGGCTCCCTCTTTTATATCTAACCATCATGCTTGTAAGATTTATCTTTTTCTCTTTATCTGAAACATGGTTCATATAAGTAAAATTAGAATCAAAATCAAATTGATACTTATCTGAATAAACATTTTTATAAACTCTCATATTACTGTTTACAGAAAATTTCTCTCCTGGATAATCCGAACTATCATGTATTTGATATTCACCTGATATTGAGCCTTGAAATTTCAAAAGAGGGTCTCTTTTCCTTGAAGAAGTTACAGATTGTGAGTCCTCACTTACAAAGTAAACCTCAGGGGATTCTTTTGTTGTGAAATTATGGAAAGTAAAAACAGGTGAAATAGAATTTGAATCTTTATTCCCATTATTAACAATAAAATACTCAATATCTTTACCATAAAGATTTTTTAAGGATAATTGATAATAAACCCTCCCATTTTTGTCATTCTTCATTTTTCTAATCTGATAATTTTTTAACCCCTCAGTTTTGTAGTAAATAAAATAATTCTCGTTCTCTTTTAAAGTATTTACTTCTATAACTAAACTCTTAGAAGATTTTGTTACTTTTGGTAGATAATTTGAATATGAAAATGAGTTTGGAATTAAAATAGAATAATTAATAAATAAAAAAGTAAATATAAAAATAAAAAGTGTTTTTCTCATATCTTACCCCTTATATAGATTACATAAAATATAAAAATTTTTAACATAACCTTAATATAATAACTTTTTATATAATAACATTCAATATTTTACAAAATCTTAAATGATGAAAACTCAGAAGTAGTAAAAACCTTACCCTCTCTATTAACTGCTCTTACAATCCAATAAATCCATGTATTTTTTTTATACTTTAACAAATCAAGATTGAATTCTCTTTTTTGGTTAACTTTTATCCATTTTACCTGTTCATCTCTTAAAAATTGAAATGGGATCTTTGAGACAGCAATTTCATACAACACTTTTGTTTTTATTAATGACCACTTTAGGTCTACTTTTTTTTGCTCAGAAATTTTTGCTCCAGGCAATGGGTTTTTAATTTGAAGCATTCCTGATTCAGTCACAAAATACCTTAATCTAGGTATTTTCCCATTAAATGAATAATTTGTGAAATCAAAAGTATAATTATGAATCCCTAAATCAATAACAGGCAATTTGGGGACATTTCTCCCTTTTATAACATTTATCTGGTTCTCTTTCAACTTTATTTCAAAAAGCCCGACAGTCATACCATCAAGAATCCATTTACCCTTTATTATTCCTCTTCCCTTTGCTTTTATTTTAACATTATAAGCAGGTGGCATATTTTTTTTGGGGACTACTCTATAATATTTTCCATTGTCAAATGCAATTTCTATACTTTTTACCTGAAAATCAGGCAACAATTCGCAAACAAATATATCCTTTGAAAAAACCTTAGCACTCTTACCATTGAAATCAATTGCCTTAACCTTATATTTTCCAATTGATCTGTACTTATGTTTTTCGTTGCTATTTCCATTTTCTTTTATTGTCCCATCACCAAAATCCCATTTAATTCCAGGCCCATTAAAATTAAAAGCCTCAAAATTTATAATCTCATTTGGAAGGCTGTAATCAATTGAGCTTTTAAGTTTTCTTTTATCTGGTTTTACATCTATCTTTTTTATAAGGACAGGATATTTACCAGATTTATCAACAATTTTTATTGTCTGAAAACCGGGAAATTTAAAATTTTTAGATTTCACAAAGTTTCCAGATCTTTTCTCATTATCTCTAAATTCCCATATAAAATTACCCATTTCTGCATTCTGTAGTTGCAAATCAATAGGTTCACCTGTAATTATCTCTTTTGGAAATACAACATTTCTTTGATCTATAACAACATTTACCTGTTTTATTATTTCTTTTGTGTCTTTACCTCCCATATCAATTGCCTTTATTGTAAAAGTTCCGATTCTTTTATAAATATGCTTAATTAAATAACTTCCCATTTGTGATTCTCCATCGCCAAAATCCCATTTAATTGAACTGCTTTTAAAATCCTTTGCTCTTATCTCAACATCTGAACTTATATACAAAACCTGGTACTTTAAATCAATTTTTCTGTTCTCTCTTAACACATTTAATCTCTTTTGAACAGGCTTCTTTGATTTTCCATCAAAATCAAAGACTTTCACAAAATAATTTCCTGGTCTTAAAAACATATGAGAAACATTTTGCCCTCCACTTTGTATAGTACCATCACCAAAATCCCATTTCAGGTTAGAAGAATTAAAATTTTTTGTTTTAAATTTAACATTTGAACCCTCAAACACATATTTCTGAGTTAAATCAATGCTTCTATTTTCTCTTACATTTATAACATTTTTTACTGGGGTCTGATTGGGTATCATACAAATAATCTCATATTTCCCAGGATCTAGAAATTTATACTGTATTATAGTGGGAGAATTCTTCAATATAACATCCATATCAAGGTTCCATTCCACATCTGTAGCCATAGAATTTATCAATTTTATTGTTACAGTCTTTCCTACTACAACATTTGAAGGATTGATATCAACCCTCCTGGTATCTGGTTGAATATTCACATTACAGGTTACTGCAAAAGATGTATTTCCTCCAAAATCATAAACCTTGATTGTATAATTCCCTGGATTTTGAAATTTATGTTTATGATTTTTCTCGGCATTTTCAATTGTACTATCACCAAAATCCCACTTCAAATTACTTCTAGCAAAATTTTTTGTCTTAAACTGTATAACTCTTCCAACAAAAAAATCACTCCCCTCAATTGATACTTCTCTATTATCACCTACTACAATATTTTTTGTGATTTCCTTGTTCTCACCCTCTTCAGACCAGGTAAATTTTACAGTATAGTTGCCAGGTTCTTTATAAAAATGATTTGTTGATATACCATTTGCTTTAGGGTTACTATCTCCGAAATTCCATTCAGGGTTTAATATTGAACTTATATTAGAATGAATAAAATCAAATTGAACATTAGTTCCAACAAAAATCTGATTCGGATTAATATTTATATCTGTTGATTGTAGATTTAAAAATAAAAAGAAAACAAAAAATAGTAGAAAAAATTTTTTCATTTAACACCTTCCTTACTAATATATTAAATAAAAGAAAATAAAAAAAATCTCAATTTTATTAATTAAAAATAAAAATTGTAAAGAATATAATTTGCCCATATAAAAGGATGAGAAAGAGAAATTTTTATATCTTCTTTAAATTTTATATTTTTTTTCATTAACTTAAGTTTAGCATCCCTTAATGCTAAAGAAAATTTTTTTGCTCTTTTATAATTTTCGTAAAACAATGGTACTAACTTTGAACTAAACTCATCAACTGGCCACATACTCACTATAACAGATTTAACACCTGAATTTTTGAATGAAAAACTTATACTGTTTAATCCGTTTAAACCAAGTATATCCTTTTCCAAACTTTCACAAGCACTTAGTATCACCAATTCAGAATTTAATTTCAATTTAGATATTTCATAAATATAGTAGAATGGCGTATTATTATCTCTTGATGAAAAAAATAAAGCTGAATATTTAGGAAAATCAATATTATTTATGAAATGTGTAGCTATATGCACTATTTTTGACTCAGACGCATAACTTTCAAAATTTCTCTTATTAAATTCTTTATCCAAAAAAATTTTACATTCTTTTCCAACAAATATTCTTTTTATATCAAGTATTTCTCTTCTTGAAGAGGGAATCTTGTTAAAGTATTTAAAATTTATTAGCATACTCTCTGATTTTTCTCTCAGCCTATCCTCAATTACTGGATTTCCAAATGCAGTAACAATATATTTCTTCCTGTATTTTTCTTTGAACCTTTTTTGAATATCAAAAAGAGAAAAATAATATGAAATTGTAAATTTTTGTATTAAGTAGTTAGCAGATCTATATTCTGAGAATATAATTTCAGGATCTAAATCTTTATCATTAAAACCTGTTACCAGGGCTTCAAAGGGCAGTTTAAATAATTCCTTCTCTGGAATGATAAAAATCTCTTCCATATTTTTGTGATTTTTTAATACTTGCCTTAGAAGCATATTGTATAGATAATTTGCAATGTTTAGATTATAGTTAATTCTTAAATAATCAACATTACCACTCTTAAAATCATCAAGAGGTTCAGTTAGATCCTTTATTTTCTTGAAAATTTGATTATATTTAACTTTTGGCTTAATATAACCTATAGATTTATTAGTAATATAAAAAGCAAAAACATCTTCTTTTAAAACAGTATATTTTATTATCAACTGACCTGGATTCATCCTTTTTTGAATTAGTTTTGTATTAAAATCTTTGAATCTTAGTGTAATTGGAATATCTGAAATAAGTTTCATCAATTCTAAATATTCCTTATTCAACGAATTTAGTTTATTTTCAAAAAAGCTAATTTTGTTTTTACTAAAATTTAAACTTAATAAATTTTTCAAATATTTATTATTTATTAAAAAATATTCCTTTCCATTTTTATTTATATTAATATTTATATTAAAAAGTAAATCTATTTTATTTTTTTTGAAATTTAAATTATATATATATATTTTTTTTATCTCACTAAAGTAGAGAGCTTTTTCTATAAATATCTTATTACAAGTTTTATCATATAAATAAAGAAAATATCTTATAATGCTTGAAAAAATATTTTCTATTCTTTCAGAAATATAGTGATATCTGCTATCATCTGTATCAGAAAAATATTTATTTGATTCTTTTACATTTTTCTCTAAACTATTTTGATCTATGCTTATTCCACTTAAAATAATAGAAAAGAAAAAAAATAATAAGAAAAACATTCTCCCAAATCTCATTTATTGTAATTTTAAACTAAAAAAAAAAGAATTCAACTCATTAAAATATTGAAATTTTAGATAAAAACATATATATAAATATTATGAAAAGAATAATAATTTTTTTAATTTTAATTGGAAGTATTACAATAGGAATTTTCTCTAATAACCTTCCAGATTTTAAAGTCACTGACATTCTGGTACATATAGATAAATTCATTTATATAAAAATTAATAATAACTCAAATTTTAACTTTCAAATCAAGCCAGAATTAAATGAAATTATCTTTCTAACAATATATATTAATAAATTAAAAAGAGCGGAATATAAATTGAAATATATAGACAAAAAACTTTTTACAAGCAATTCTACAATCTTTTTTAAAACAAACTTCAGAGCTCAACCCAGCCTAAATATAAAAGTAGAGATAAATAGAGAAAAAACCATTCCTGAATTAAACTATATAAATAATTCTATGGAGAAAAATTTTATGTGACAATGACAAAAAATAAAAGTTGCATTGAAAGATTAAAAAATAAGGAAAAAAATATTCAGATTGAACTAATAAATAGATTTAATTCTAGAATTTTTTCATATTTTAGATGCAGGGTAAAAGGAGAAAACTCTCACGAAGATCTTGTCCAGGAAGTTTTCGCTGCTTTTTTTAATGGAATTGAGAATAACAAAATTATTGATGATAAATATATAGCTCCATATATCTTCGGGATTTCAAAAAGAGTCTTGTACAATTATTTCTATAAAAAAAAGAAAAATATAAACATCCAAAAAAAATTCAGTCAAACAATTGAATTATCTTATAATTTGAAAGAGAACGAGAGACTCGAATCAGAAAATATGACTCAAATAATAAATAAGTTTGTCAACAAACTCTCTGAACTCGATAAAATAATTTTAAAGGAATTCTATCTAAAAGAAAATAAAATTGATGAAATCGCAGAATTGTTAGGTAAATCAAAGCATTATATTAGTGTTAGAAAGATAAGGGCATTAAAAAAAATAAAAAATGAGATTTTTAAACAAAAAGATCTATATAGTATATGGAGAAGAAAAAATGGAGTGTAAGAAATTCTCAATTCTTATTGATAGTTACTTGAGAGAAGAACTATGTGAAAAAGAAAAAGAAAAATTTGAAAAGCATTATTTTGAATGTGATAAATGTTACCTTGAATTAAAATTAAATGAAAAATTAAATAAAAAAAGGGTTAAAATTGTCTTAAGAGGCAAAAAACCAAGATTGGTTTTTAAACCATTACTAATATTCTCATCTTTTTTAATAATACTAATATCATCTATTTTTATAATTAAAGAATCTAATCAGAAACATATATTATTGAAAATTTCATATTTCACACCTCCCGTGTATATAGAGAGTGAAACCAGAAACCAATCAGGTAATGAGTTATTTTCTCAAGCAATGATTTATTACAATAACACAAAGTTTAGTAAGTCCCTTCATACTCTAAACCAAATTAAATTCATTGATAATAACCCTAAAGTACTGTTTTTCAAAGGAATCTGTTATCTATTAAATGATCAATATAAAAATGCCATAAAAATTTTTAATTTAATCATAAAAAATGCTAATCCTTCTTATTATGATGAAGCAATATATTATAAAGGAATTGCTCTTTTAAGGTTAAATAAAAAGAAAGAAGCAATAAAATTATTTAATAATCTCTCCAAAATGTTCAGTCCCTATTCTGGAAAAGCGGAATCTATCCTAGAAAAAATCAATAAGATTTAATAAAAAAAAATAGTATTAATCATAATTGTAAATAAAATCGAAGATGATTTTTATAATTTTTTTAATAATTATTAATATAATATAAAACCTTAATTTTGGAACAAAAAAAGAGTGTTTTAGATTTCATTCAATATAGCCCAGTTGCTTGAGCATTTCATGAACCTTTTTGTGACCTTCAGAAGCTTCAAATATTTTAAATTTTCTAAACCTGACATATACCTTTTCCCCTTTCTGCCATTCGAACTTAAAAAAATTTTCTTTAGGGACAAGTGATTTTACATTATTAGTGCCGACTTTTAAATCAACCTCATAGAAACTTCCTCTATAATATATTCCATTAATAATACAAGGTACAGTATCCTCTGTTGAATTATCCTTTATAATGATATCTTCTGGCCTAATAAGCAACACTATGTTCTGAAAATTAATTCCTGTTTTCTCTTTAAATTTTATTTTTTCTTTTGTTCCTGTAATTACAATATAATTTTTCTTAATGTTTGCATTAATCACATTTACATTTCCCACAAAACTTGCAACAAATTTTGATTTAGGATGTTCATAAACATCAGTTGCATTGCCAATCTGCTCAACCTTTCCCCTATTTATTACAATAATTTTATCAGAAATTTCTATAGCTTCGTTCTGATCATGTGTAACAAAAACACTTGTTACATTAACCCTGCTATGCAAATCTCTTATCCATTGAGCCAGGTTTTTCCTTACCTTAGCATCCAAAGAACCAAAGGGTTCGTCAAGAAGAAGAACTTTTGGTTCTGTAGCAAGTGCCCTTGCAAGTGCTACTCTCTGACGCTGCCCTCCTGAAAGCTGTGAAGGATAATGTTTGTTGTAACCATTAAGTTTTACAAGATCAATTAATTCTTCTACCTTTTGTTTTATCTCTTTTTTGTCTTTTTTCTGAATCTCAAGGCCAAATGCAATATTCTTTTCAACTGTCATATGTTTGAAAAGTGCATAATGTTGAAAAACAAAACCCACATTTCTTTTTTGTGTTCTCAATGGAGTAACATCCTTTCCTGTCAAAAAAATCTGCCCCATGTCTGGGTTTTCCAGTCCTGCTATAACCCTTAATAATGTACTTTTCCCTGAACCACTTGGTCCTAAAAGTGCAGCAAGTTCACCCTCTCTAACATCAAAACTAACATTATTAACTGCAACAAAATCACCGAATTTTTTGGTTATATTTTTAACCATAATTCCACTCATTTCAAATTCTCTCCTTTCTTTTCTGTGCATATTGTATTAAATTAAGAATAATAAATGATATCAATGCAAGGATAAGAGCTGCAGAAAAAGCACCTGCATAATTTAAATCAGTAAATTGGTCATGTATGCGCAATGTAGCAGTTTGAGTTTTATTTATAATACTTCCACTTACAACAAGAACAGCTCCGAATTCTCCAATGGAACGAGCAATTGTCAGAGTAACTCCATATGCTAATCCCCATCTTATAGATGGAAGTGTTACTTTCCAGAAAATCTGCCATTGGGAAGCTCCGAGAATCAATGCAGCCTCATCCTGCTCAATTCCAAATTCTCTTAAAACAGGTATTATCTCTTTTGCCACAAACGGAAGTGTCACAAAAAGTGTCGCAATTATCATTCCAGGTAGAGCATATATAATTTTTATATTCATTGAATAAAACCAGCTCCCTATCCATCCTCCTGGCCCAAACAGTATTACAAACATAAACCCAGCTACTATAGGAGAAACTGCAAAAGGCAGGTCAATTAAACTTTCTAAAAAAAGTTTTCCCTTAAAATTCTGCTTTGCAAAAACAATTGCCATAATAGTACCAAAAATGGTATTTATAACAATTGCTACAAATGTTATTAATATTGTCAACCAGAATGCATGTGTAGATGCTGTAGAACTCAAAGATGAAGTAATAACAGATATTGCATTTTTAAAAGTCTCCCTTACAATTCCAATTAATGGGAATATTATCAATGCAAAAAACCATAATAATACAACAGAGATGAGAATCCATTTACCTGTTTGTTTTTGCTTGCGTACAACTTCTACACAATTAGTTTTACTTTCCATATTTGTTGCTCCATCTTTGTATAAAGTTCAAAAATATTAAAACAATAAAAGAACTTAATAAAAGTACAACTGCTGTTCCTAAACCGCTCTGAATATTAGCACTTTCAATTTCTCCATAAATGTATACAGAAGCAACCTGAGTTTTCATAGGTATATTACCTGCAACAATTACAATTGACCCAAACTCCCCTAAAGCTCTACTGAATGATAGGGCTGCACCTGTTAACATAGAGGGAAAAATTGTGGGAAGAACAATATGGAAAAAAATTTTAAATTTAGATGCACCAAGCGTTTGCGCGGCTTCTTCCATATCTCTTTCCATTTCTATCAATACAGGCTGAACTGAGCGCACAACAAATGGAAATGTGACAAAAATAAGAGCCAGAATTATACCAGGTTTATTATAAATGATTTCAATCCCATGTTTTCCAAAAAAATCACCTATTAGACTTCTTGGGCCGCATAGAACAATAAGCATCATTCCTGTAACAACTGTTGGAATTGCAAAAGGAATATCAATCAACGCATTAATTGTCTTTTTTAATGGAAAATCATATCTAACTAAAACCCATGCAGTTGCTGTTCCTGTTATTATATTGATTACTAACATTATTAAAGCAATAATAAAGGTGAATTTTAATGAAAACAAAGCCTGAGGCAATGTTATTTGTTTCCATAAATTCGGGATCCCACCTTTGAAAGCCTCTGTGGTTATTGCTATAACAGGGAGTATGATCAATAATCCAATATAAAAAAGGGCTATGCCCCTGACAGTTAAATCCCCTTTCACAAAACGTTTAAGACCTTTATTCATTTGCAATTTCTAATATTATTTTTAACCAGACTCCTTGTTCCCCATATATATCTTTTGAAACTTTTTCCCATCCTCCAAGATATTCTATATTAAAGAGCTGTGTTGGTACTGGGTATTTTTCCTTAAATTCTTTTAGAATTTCATTGTCAACAGGTCTGAAACCATATTTTGCAAAACTTCTTTGTGCTTCTTTTGACTGAACAAAATCAACAAAAGCCTCTGCAAGTTCACGATTACCATGTTTATCGACATTTTTATCAATAACTGCAATTGGGTTTTCAATCAGAATAGTTGCATCTGGGATAATGAATGGGAATATTTTTCCCTGTTTTTGTCTTAATAAAGCTTCGTTTTCATAAGTTAGCAATACATCTCCAATTCCGTTCTCATATGTTGTAACTGAAGCACGCCCTGATTTATCCATAACTTTTACTCTTTTTTGAACTCTTTTTAAAAAATCCTTTGCTAAAGAGAGGTCCTGTTTTCCATTCTTTAACTCACTGTTCTTAAGTGCTGAACCATATATAGCATTAACAATCCACATTGCACCACCTGATGTTTTAGGGCTCGGGTATATCACTTCTACATTATCACGCGTAAGATCTTCCCAATTCTTTATATGTTTTGGATTATCTGGTCTGTATACAATTATAACAATTGATCTTGTGACAAAACCATTATGTTTTCGTTTCTTCCAGTTGTGTGTTATAAGACCTTTTTCTTTAAGCCTATTTACATCCTTTTCTAAAGACAAGGCAGCAATATCTGCTTCAAAGCCTGATGCAATTGTCCTTGATTGTGCTCCTGAGGCCATATATGATTCTTCAAATTTAACTTCCTGCCCCGTTTTTTCTTTCCACATCTTTTTAAAAGCAGGTATGATCTCCTTCTGATAAGCCTCTTTTGGTACAGTATAAGCACCTAAAGTTAATGTTACTTTTCTTTCTTCTAAGCTTCTTCTACTTGTTTTACATCCTTGAAAAACAAAAATAAGTACAATTAAAAACAGAACACATCTTTTCATAATACCTCCAATAATACTACAATTATGCTATAATTATAGCACTCTTTTGTGGATTTTTCAACAATTAAATTAATTTTTTTGAAATATGTAAAATCTTTTTTTAGAAATATCCCAGATTTTGCAATCTTTTCTTAATAGCTTCCATCTCTTCTTTTGTTAATTCAGCCTTATCTTCAACTCCTGATGAGACCAGATCTCTTAGTACATATACAACAAATTCATTTACACTGGAAAATCCACTTTCTTCTATAATTTTTTTCAATTTATCATATAAAGGTCTTGGGATTTTTAATGTTACCTTATCTTTTGACATAGTATTATTCTATTTTTATTTAAACAAAATGTCAACAAATAAGCTTTAGGTGTTAAAAAAAAATTATACTAAAAATGAGATTTAGAGATTTAAAAAATTTTACAAAAAATCAATTAAATGATATAATAAAAAATTAACAATTTTTAAAAAAGGAGAATTAATGGAAACCCTTTTACAAAAACAGGCAATAGAAATTAGCAAAAATAAAAATTTTAGTTGGGATAAAATGGAACCACTTTACAGAAGCTTAATTTTAATTTTTGGAATAATTATCATATTAATAGCTATAAAAAATGATATTTTCCTTAACTGGGAATTTAATAAAATGGGAAGAGTGGAAAGTTTGTTCTTTAGATATTTACTTTTTATGAGCGGATTTATTTTCATAGGTTCAATAATTTTCAGAACATTTTTATGGTTCAAATACAGCCCTTACAATATAGACAAAGTTAAATCATGGCCTACGGCAGTTGTGGTAGTACCTGCTTACAATGAAGGAGAAACTGTTTATAAAACCATTTGCTCCATAACTAACAGTAATTACCCAAAAAACAAATTAAAAATCATTGCAATTGATGATGGGTCTACTGACAACACCTATTTCTTTTTGGATAAAGCAAAAAAAAGATTCCCAAACATTATACAAATAATCAAATTTAAAAAGAACAAAGGAAAAAGAAGAGCTCTATATGAGGCTTATAAACAATCAAAATCTTCCTTTATGATAACAGTTGATTCGGACACTTACCTTAAATCTAATTCAATAAAAGAAATTTTAACACCACTTATTCTTAATAACAAAATCGGAGCAACTACAGGAAGAATCAGAATCTGGAACCAAAATGCAAACATATTCACAAAAATGCTTAATGCCAATTTTGCTATGGCTTTTGATTTCTCAAGAGCAGTTCAATCCACTTTTACCAGCGTGTTTTGCCTTTCAGGAGCATTTTCCGCTTATAGAGTCTCTATACTTAATAATGTTATTGAGGATTGGATAAATCAAAAATTTTTGAAAAAGCCATGCACTTATGGTGAAGACAGAAGCTTAACTAACCAGGTTTTACGCACTGGCTCCGGGACTTTTTACCAGAGAAGCGCTGTGTCTTTTACAATTGTCCCGGAAAGTCTCCCAAAAATATTAAAAATGTTCACTCGCTGGACAAGGAGCAATATTAGAGAAAGCATAATTTTTTCAAGATTTATGTTCAACTCTAAAAGAAAAGGTAATCGGATTCTTCCTTTTATTGATTTTTTTTCAATAATGTCTTTAATCATCTTTCATTTTTTTTGGTTTTATTATTTTATCTTATCAGGTTTTGTTGGTGGGAATTTAATGATACGTATACTCGCCTATTCAACCCTATTCAGCTTTTTTTTTATGCTATATTACTTAAGAATAGAAGGAAAAAAAGATGTTCCTTATATGCTCGTTTTTTCTATTTTCACAACAATTTTTTCAATATTGATATATACTGTAGCAGGTTTCACCCTAACAACCAAAAAGTGGTCAAATAGATAACAATCAAATTAAAGTAAGTTATTGAAATTTAAGTATTCCTGAATATTATATCTTCTCTCTGAAACCACTTAGCACAAAAATACAAACTTAAACCAGCAAGTATAAATAAAGACATATAAACTTCTGCAAGTAGACCCGCTTTAATGGTTCCAGAAATAATCTCTTTTGTTGCTAAAGACACATTTAAAACAGGAATTAAAGCCGTAACTGAATCTAACTTAACTCCGGGGAATAACCCTATAAAAACAGGGAATATAACAAGAAAATTAAAAGGAGTCATAATACTTTGGGCTTCCTTAAATGAGTGTGCAAAAATGGAAATAGATAGCAATAAAGCAGCAAAAAAAACACACAAAGGTATTAAAAGTGTGAAAACAAGCAAAATAGATTTGTAATCTACAATTCTAAGTAAAATAGTTAATATTTCCTCTGGAATCTCTTGAGATGTTTTTAAAGCGAGAAAAAGGCTGAATACTGATATAGCTGCGGTCATTATTCCTGCAAGGAAAATAACACCAAATTTTCCATACACAATCTGCAATCTTTTAGCAGGAGAAACTAATAATGTCTCAAGCGTGCTTCTTTCCTTCTCTCCTGCACCAAGATCAATTGCAGGATACATTGCACCTATAAAACAAAAAATAACAAAAATATATGGTAAAAATCCACCAATTTTTTCTCCAAATTTTTCCTTCATAGATGCAATATCATGTTCATCAATTTCTACTGCCTTTACAATACTCCTGTTTATTTTCAATTCTTTAAAGCGTATGAATATCAAATTATCTTCAAATTCCTTTAATAAATTTACCATTCTACTTTTCTGAATGTTTACCTCTTCAGATGATTTATAATAAAGACGAACGATGCCAGATTCTCTTTCATTAATCTTAGAATCAAAATCTTTGTTAAAAATAATTGCAAAATCTAAATTTCCATTTCTAATCTTATTAGTTATCTCATGTTCTTTTACATTTTCTTTCAAATTTATTTTTTTATTACCTTTTAACAAACTTTTAAAAGATCCGCCATTTTTGTTTAAGATAAGAGCTACATTTAATATTTTTTCTTCTGCTTTCTGTCTCTGTTTAACTGTAATTTTAGTAGCAATATTAATAAGTATAGGAAAAAGCAAAAGTGGAATAACGATCATTACTAATATTGTTCTTTTGTCTCTTAATGTATCTAATAATTCTTTTTTAAAGATGATGAATGTTTTTTTCACCTTATGCCTCCTTTATGATTTTTATAAATTCATCTTCTATTGTTCTGGTTTTCATGTGCGCAATGAAATTCTCATAAGTAGAATTATAGAGAAGTTTTCCATTATGAATAATCGCGAGATCATCACTTATAAGGCTAACTTCTCCCATAATGTGCGTAGAAAAAATCACTGTTTTACCCATCTCTTTTGAATTTTTTATCAAGTGAATAATACTTCGAGAAGTTATAACATCAAGCCCAACAGTTGGCTCATCAAATATTACAACATCAGGATCGTGAATCATTGTTCTTGCAATTGAAACTTTTTGTTTCATTCCAGTTGAGAGTTTTCCTATACGACGATTTGCAAATTCATTGATGCCCAAAATATCAAACAAATCATCCCTTCTTTTTTTAAATATAACTTCATCCATTCCATTTAGATCTGCATAATATTTTACAAATTCTTTCGGAGTAAGACGTGCATATAAACCAGTTGTACCTGTTAAAAAACCGATATTTTCCCTTACATGTTCAGGGTTTTTTACAGTATCATAACCAGCCACTCTTATTTTCCCGGAACTTGGCTTAAGCATTGTTGCAATCATACGAAGAGTGGTAGTCTTTCCAGCACCATTTGGCCCAACCAGAGTAAAGATCCGTCCTGGCTGACATTTAAAACTCACATCTGAAACTGACCATATAAAATTATCCTTATAACCATTCCCCATCTCTCTTTTCTGTTTTTTTGACAACCTGAATTTTTTACTAACCTTATCCAATACAATCATTTTTATCTCCTAAAAAAAGTCATGTTTTTTTTCAATTATATCTTATTTATTAATATTATACTTATATTTCATTTCTTTTGTTTTTTTATTTCATATTTGACTATTTTCCTTTTATTTGCTAATCTAAGAACATGAAATATTAAATTAACTAAGGAGGTAAGTTAATATGGACTTTAATGCAATTATTAAAAGAGCTATTGGAATTATCACAAAACCCCATGAAGAATGGAAAACTATAAAGGATGAATCAGCAACAATAAGTGATCTTTTCATTAAATATGCAGTTATCTTAGCTGCTATACCAGCAATAGCAGGATTTATTGGGTGGACAGTATTAGGTAGGTCTTATATGGGATTTGCTATAAGAATGCCTGCTGGAAGAAGCTTAATGTGGGCAATTTTCACATATGTTTTCTCTCTTATCAGTGTTTATATATTAGCTTTGATTATTGATGCTCTTGCTCCAACATTCGGAGCACAAAAAGATATGATCAAATCCTTAAAAATTGCTGTTTACTCAGCTACAGCAACCTGGGTTGCTGGGATTTTATATATAATACCAGCTCTCGCATTCCTTGCTATAATTGCTGGTTTTTATTCTCTTTACCTCTTATTTACAGGAATTAAGAATTTAAAGGAAGCTCCAAAGGATAAAGAAGTTGGTTATTTTATTGCGATTATAGTTGCTCAAATCGTTTTAGCAGTTATAATTGGAATGATAGTTGCTACCATTGCTTTTGGTAGTGCAAGAGCCTGGATGTAATTTATATTAATTTTTTATTTTTTCATATTTCAGTTAAAATCATCTTATATAGTCTGTGCTATATAAAAAAGACTGACTAATTAATTTGATTTTATCATCTTTTTTTAGTAAATTTATATATAATGAAAAAGTTCTCTATCTGCATAATTATATTCTTAACCATAAACACATTTTTATCTTCTTTTAAACAACAAAAAATTGTCTATTTAAAAGATATAAGATATTATTCATACCCTTATTATACAAGGGTTGTTATTGATTTATCATATCCAATAAAGATAAAAGAAAAAATTCTGCCAGATCAAAATAAAACAAGGCTCTATTTTGATTTAAAAGACTGTAAACTATCCTCACAGTACCCTGATGAAAAAACTAGAGAAATTATTATTGATTCAGGGAATTTAAAAAAAATAAGAACTGGAAAAAGAGGTAAATATACAAGGCGTATCGTATTTGAATTCGGCCACATAGAAAAGTATAATAAATTCTATTTGGTGTCTCCATTTAGGATTGTCTTTGATATTTTTCAGGATAAAACAGAAGAACCGTCTACTTACAACACACCAATTACATCCCCTAAAAACCTGGAGAATAATTATTCAATAGCCAGACAGCTTGGTTTAGGAGTTCACAGGATTGTTATTGACCCAGGCCATGGAGGAAAAGATCCAGGTGCTATTAATAGAAAATTTAAAATTTATGAAAAAAATGTTACCCTTGATATTGCAAAAAGACTAAAAAGTATAATCAAAAAGCGTTCAACATATGAAGTTATTCTAACAAGAGAAAATGATCGTTACATTTCTTTAGAAGAGAGAACTGCTATTGCAAACTCAAAAAAAGCTGACCTTTTTATCTCAATTCACTTAAATTCAGCTCCAAGAAAAAGTGCAAGAGGAGTAGAAACTTTTTACTTAAGTTTTGCATCAGATCCCTGGGCAATAAGAGTAGCTGCTCAAGAAAATGCCACAAGCACAAAAAATATAAACGAAATGAAATCAATTATTGAACAAATAGTAAAAAATACAAAAATTAGCGAATCAAAAATACTCTCCAATTGCATTCAAAAAAACCTTGTGGCTCAATTAAAAAGCAAATATAGAAAAATTAATAATTTGGGTGTTAAAAAAGCACCTTTTTATGTTCTTGTTGGAGCAAGGATGCCTGCTGTTTTAGCTGAAATATCCTTTTTAAGTAATAGTCAGGAAGCAAAAAGATTAAAAACCTCAAGCTACAGGTATGAAATTGCAAATGGAATATATTATGGTATAATGTCTTATATTAAAAGTTTAGGGAAAAAGTGAAACTTTTTTGTATGGGAAACCGTCTAATTCATACGACAAAATTTTAGGAGGAATTTAATGAAGAAAATAGGTTTTATTGCTGGCGTGAGTTTCTTAGTTGGAGCTCTTTTCTTTGCCCTGACATTTGGATATCTTCACAAAACAGAAAACAACAAACCAATAATATCCCAGGATATAACATTTGCAGAAACAACAAAAACTAATATGGTTAATTTTGCACCCCTTGTTAAAAAGGTAAGACCTGCTGTTGTAAAAGTTTTATCTGAGTCAATTATTGAAACAGGAGGATCTCCTTTCGGTGATGATCTTTTTAATAGATTTTTTAGCACTCCAAAAAGGAAAAGAAAAGTAACTGGACTTGGATCAGGTTTTATTATCTCAAAAGATGGATATATAATTACAAATAACCATGTAGTAAAAGATGCAATAAAAGTAAAAATCGTTACCCTTGATAAGATGGAATTAAATGCAAAAATTATTGGCACAGACCCTAAAACTGACCTTGCTTTATTAAAAGTTAAAGCAAATGATCTCCCTTTTATTACACTAGGAGATTCAAACAAAGTTGAAGTAGGAGAGTGGGTTCTGGCAATAGGAAACCCATTTGGACAATCCCTAACCGTAACATCGGGAATTGTCTCGGCAAAAGGGAGGCAACTGGGTTTAGCTGAATATGAAGATTTCATTCAAACGGACGCAGCTATAAATAGAGGAAATTCAGGAGGTCCACTTGTAAACATGGAAGGAAAAGTAATTGGAATTAACTCAGCAATTATTGCACCAATGGGCGGAAATGTTGGAATTGGATTTGCCATTCCATCAAACATGGCTAAAAAAGTAATAAATGACCTGAAAACAAAGGGAAGAGTTATAAGGGGTTGGCTTGGCATAAGTATACAGGAACTTTCAAAATCAGACGCAAGAGAGTATGATCTGCCTGAAGCAGGAATCCTAATTGGCTCAGTAGAAGAGGGATCCCCTGCAAAAAGGGCAGGATTAAAAAAATTTGACTTTATTACTAAAATAAATGGGGAAAGAATAACATCAGGTGATGAACTTAAGACAAAAATTGCAGATTCAAATCCTGGAACAATAATTGAATTAACAATCTATAGGGGAATTAATAAGGAAATAATTAAGGTAAAAATTGGTGAAGCACCTGACACACTAAAATTTAAAGCAAAAGGCGAGGATGGGAGAAGTTTTGACCTCGGAATGATTCTTGTAAAAAACAATAAAGCTCTTGCAAGAGAATATGAGTTAAATACATCAAAAGGAATTTTAATTAAAAAGGTTGAAACAGGGGGTATTGCATTTCAATATGGAATAAAAGCAGGTGATATTATTTTAGGAATAAATAGAATTGAAATAAACAGTGTGGATGATTTTAGAAGAAATTTATCAAAAAAAGAGCCCGGATCTAATATTTTTTTATATATAAACAGATATGGAAATGAATTTATTAGAAAATTTACTTTACCTGAATGATTTTTTATAAAACAGTTTCTTCAGGAAATGATTTTCTCCAGATTGATGTAAGCCAGATAAAATCAGAAAGTTTTTCTAAAAATGGTTTAACAAAAAAAATATGTACAAATCATATTGGTGCTGGGGCTGATGGTGTTGTTTATTACAAAATTCATAATGATTCAGTTGACTTTGAAATTTTCAATCAAGACGGAACTGAAGCAGAACTTTCTGGAAATGGAATGGCTGGGTGTTCAGCTCTGCTTTTTTATTTGAACCATTTTAAAAAGAATATCGTTTTAAATACAAAAATCGGAAAAAGGAAGATTGCTTTATTGAATAAATATAAAAATCAATTTAAATTAGATGTTGAGATTGGAGAACCTGATTTTGAAAATAAAAGATTTTTCCCTTTCCTGAAAAAAAATAAGCTTGATTATATATATGACAAAATAAAATTCTACCCTGTTTCTGTTGGGAATCCACATATTGTTATAATTTTAAAAGACAATATTTCAGAGGAAAAACTTACAGTTATTTCTAAAAAACTTGAGAATGCAACCATATTTCCTCTAAAAACAAATATTGAATTTATACTAATTCCAGATGTCAATGGATTTGATTTTGAGAAGGATGAAAATTTTAGAGTCTTTTTTTACGAAAGAGGAGTTGGCAAAACCATGTTATCATCAACTGGAAGTTCTGCTATTTTTTCTGTTTTACATAAATTAAAATTGATTCATAATAGATTAACAATAAACACTTCATCTGAGAAAATAAAAATATATTATAAAAAGGAAATTTATATTGAAAATCTAACCAAAATAGTATATAAAGGAATATACTTGGATTTTTAAAATGAAAAAATCATATATTATTTTTTTTTTATTATTGCTTCTTCTTAAATGTAACCTAAAAGGTGATCTTCTATACACAACTGATGGTAAAATCTATGATGGAAAACTCGTAGCATTTAAATTCAACACAATTTACTTCAATGTTTATAAATATGGAAAATTCTTCAGAAGCAAGAGGTTCCCTCTATTTTTGGTTTCCAGAATTGATTTCAACAAACCTCAAAAAGATAAATTGCTTTCATCTTTTGATATTGAATCATATTATAAAAAAATCCAAAAAGGAAAAAGAGTAGTAAAAATAATATTAAATGCAACAAAAAAATGGACAGATACTGGAATTAATTTAAAAATAGGTCAAAACATCCTATTTTCTGTTTCAGGTTATATTCATATTAACAAAAAAACAAAAGTTTTTCAAAACGGAGAATTAATACTTACATGGAACAATAAAAAACCAATACAAAATCAACCAACTGGAGCAGTAATTGTGAAAATTGGGAAAAATGGCCAACCATTTTATGTTGGAAATGATAAAGCTCCATTTCATATATCCAATAAAGGGAGATTATATGTGGGTATCAATGATTTCAACTTTGAAGATAATTCAGGGCAATTTAAAGTAACAATTTATTATTAATTATATTATTATCATAAAGTAAAAAATTCTTTCTAATTTTTGAATTAACCTTTATTTCTTTTTATCTGTTAATAATAAATGTAAACTCTTGCTATAAAAGCCAATTATATAATTTTCTATATAGTCTCTTTCTCCAGGTATTCCGGGAAGCACAAAAAAGATTTTTCCATTTTCACCTACTCCAAAAATTGTAGGTGTATAATTGGGATTAAATCTTTTGTAAGATGCTTTAAAACTAATTAGATTAAAATATGCTCCAGTTATTTCCCTTAATTCAGTTTCATTTTCTAATTCTTTCTTCGGAACAATTCCCGTAACTATAAATTGAGACTGTCATTTAAGTTTTAAAAGAGCACTGTTTTTTGCAGATTTAAGTTTTAAAAGTGCACTCCTGTTTTTTTGTATTTTAAATGTTTATTTTTTAGGACTATCAAATTCCCTCTATCTATATAAGCATAATGCATATAAACATTCCCCTGTCTGAAATTCCAGACAATATTACATATGCTAACTCTTAAATCTAATTTTCCATTTTTTTATATTTGGATTTAATTTCATTAAAAATAGCATTAATCTGTTTGAGTTTTGTATTTTTTCCGTTTTTATATACACTTATTATCTCTAATAAAGATTCCATATTGCTTTTAATTATATTTTTCTGATATGAAGGCAGTACCAACCATTTCTCTTGCAATATCTAGATATATTTTATTTAGTTCATTATTAATTTCAGGAAGTAGTTTTTTTGCTCTTTCAAGGTAATTATAATTTCTAACCTCAAACATCTTTTCACGGATCGAAATAAGCAAAAGAGAATAAAAGAGCTTTTGTTTTATATTATTATCGTTTTTTATTTTCAATGCCTTGTCATAATTATCAATAGCATTTTTCCACCCTGCCCAGTACATCTTTTTAAACTCTTTATTTCCTTTTTCTTTCAATTCTACAAATTTAATTTCATTCTCTTTTAAAGTATGATTGATTTTTTGCTTATTAATTCCACAGTTTATAAAAATAAATAAAATCATAAAAAGAAAAACTACTTTATGCATTTATATCTCCTATCTATTTATTTTTAAATGAATTAAAATCATTTTTCAACTAAAAAAATTCACTATTTTATAAAATATTTGTTTAATCAAACGTATATCTTTTATTATTATCTCTACTTCTCTACTCATCCCAAGGAAAAGCTGGAATAGATATTTTTTTATGGAAACTCCAAGGCGTGTTATATTTGATCTGTCCCGTAATTTGTCAAGAGAATAGTTTTTACCATAATATTCTGCAATCATCTTTAAAGATGCAGGTCCACAATCCACAGCATCATATTGCCGAATAATAGGAAACTTCATTGAGATCTTATAAATCAAAAAACATTAAATTTTATTCTTAATACTTAACCAATTTTTAATTTTAAATCTTTTAACTTTGATATCTTCAGATTCATTATTTTCATCTATATAATATAAATATCCATTTCTTATCAAATTTGGAATAAATGGGACTCTAATTTGATAAATATAGTACCCATCTTTATTAAAAACATCAAAAGTAATATGTGTGTCTTTTTTCTTTTTTTTTATAACCGATTTTAATCTTGCTACATATATTCTTCCTTTTTCATCCACAATCATCCTGTTAAAAAAGGGGCGATACTTAGGAAATTGAAGGGCCTCTTGAAGAACCTTTTTACCCCATTTTTTTTCATAATATGGTGCAAACTTTCCATAAATTATTTTTTTCTCTGTTTTTAAAATTGGATAACCTTTTTCTTCTTTCTTTATTTTAAGTAAAGTATTTCCTCTTTTATCTATAACTATTAATACATAATTAGATGAATTTGAAAAAACGCATTTATCATCATACATTCTTGCAAAATATAAACCAGGAGTATAAATATGTTCAACATAAAAAGTAACTTTCTTATCACCAATTTTTCTTCTTATTATTTCACCTTCAGAAAAGGCAGCTATTTTTTTCTCTGTTTTTAAATCAGAGCTAAACAATGCAACAATTATTTCTTTTTTCTTGCCTGAGTATGAGCGGAAACTTATAATAATTTCACCTTTTGAGTTTACGAAAAAGTTAGTAGCATATTTATTCAACTTTATTTGCTTTTTATAATTTCCACTATTAGTAAGTATATGAATAATGCGATTATCCAATACATAAATTTTTCCTTTTTTATCTATAAAAAAATCTCTAGGCCTTCTGAATTCTGCGGGACCAGCTCCCTTTCTCCCAATTCTGTATAAATATTTCCCTTGATTATCATATTTAAAAATAGTACATTTTTTACTATCAAGTAAATAAATATTATTTTCACAATCTAACTCAATTTTTGATATCCACTCAAATAAATCATTTTCATCTTTTCCAAAATGAATACTTAGATTTTCTTCTAAGTCAAAGTTTATCTCGCCAAAAATAGGTTCCCCAGTATTTGTTTTTATTATTATGCCATTCTGAAATTCACTCTTTCCTTTCCAAGATAAATTAATGTCTTCTCCACTTAGAAAATTATAATTAAAAATAAAAAGTGCTAAAAATAAAAATTTCAATAATTTCTCAATCATTTATTTTCTCCTTTTCTATTAACTTCCTTTATTTTCATAAACTTTTTTCACATATATTTTCCAAAGTTCCTTTTGATAAACACATGCTGCTTTGTTTAATTGATTTTCATTGTCAATACCAGTATATATACAACCTCCTCTGCAAATCCCGACTAACTCACAGTTGATACAATTTTCATATAAAGCTTCAGCTCTATTTTGAATAAAACGACTTGAGATTTCCCATAGTTTAGGATTATAAATATCATAACCAAGTTCTCTAAATGTAATAGTTGCTTTTGGAATATAACTGCATAATCGATTAATACGCAAAGTACTTAAATTAAATGACAATTCTATTTTAGGGAAACAACTTAAACCTATACAATTAAAAAAGAAAAAATATTTCTCAAGATTAATTAATTTTTTCATATTTTCGAAATACGTTTCAGTAACCTTGAATTTATTCTGCGAGTTCAAATGCAGAAACCTTCCCATTAATTTTGCCTTTTTTATCGCATCCTCTTCTGAAATATTCAAGAGATTTGGTGCAAGTCTTGCGGAATAAAAGCCATACTTTCCCATTTTATAAACTTCAAGAGGATCAAACTCATCAGGATATTCTATTGTGCCTTGAAACCCTTCAATTTGATAATTCTTGTTATATTTTCTAAAAATTCCCAAATTCTTAATTACATCATCAAAGGAACCTCTTCCATCATGATATATACGAGTTTTATTATGTGCTTCTTTATAACCGTCAATACTAATATAAACTTTAAATTTATATCTGTAAAGGAACTCAGCAATTTCTTCTGTCATTAATGTCATATTGGTATTTAATGAATATTTTACTTTAATATTTTTATATTTATTTGATATCCTTTCTATTATACTCTTAATTAATTTCCAGTCAAGTAAAATCTCTCCACCATTAAATGAAATATTTGTACTATAAACATTATTTTTTAATTTATAAAGGAAGAATTGGTCAATACATTTATTAATTAGTTTGATTTTTTCATCAGTTTTAATTGAAACAGGAGAAAAGAGATTGTTGTAATTCTTAACGCAATAAGGGCATTTTAGATTACAAATATCATTAACTATATTTAACTTTTCATAATCTCGTTTATATTTGTAAAAATCATCCATATTTTTATTGATTCTTTGAATCTGTACATTTATAGATTTAAAAAAATCATCTTTAGATGGATCAGGATTACCATTAAAAAAAACTTTATATTTATTAAGCAAATCTCAATTAGTTAAATTATAACAATTTATTATTAATTATATTATTATCATTCTAAATAAAATTGTATTTTGAAAAAATTAAATCATTTTTTAAAGGGAATTTAGCTTTAATAAAAATGGTAGCGGGGGCTGGATTTGAACCAGCGACCTTTGGGTTATGAGCCCAATGAGCTACCGAACTGCTCCACCCCGCGTCACAATAAAAAATTATATATTATTAAACAAAATTTGTCAAATTAACAAACGCCCCAAAATCCACCACCTAAATTTGGATATTTCCCCAAAATCAAGCAGGCGTGTCGGCTTCCCTTTGAACGGCTTGCGAATCCCATTTCTCGCCAATATCGAAAATGGGATGAGACGCTCCCAAAAACGATAACCGTTTTTGGGTAAAGTGAAAAAGGATAGCGACTGTAGACTGCGAAAAATTTGATGGTGAATTAAGGCACCTATAAATAGAGTATATATTCTGGTTATTTAAATTTTTATTTTTTAGGTTTTAATTCTTTCTTTATCCTGTATTTTTCAGGTAAAGGCTCAAACCCTTCACCATAAACCTGATGAACATCCTGCACAATAACAAATGCCCTTTCATCTATAGAGGCAATAATTCGTCTTATAACAGGGATTTTTTTCTTTGGAACAACAGAAGTCAATACAAGTTTTTCGTTTCCACTATATGCTCCAATCCCTTTAAATATTGTTATCCCTCTGTTCAAACTTGATAAAATAGCCTCTTTCATCTCATCCGGATTGTCAGTAAGAATCATAATTCTCTGGCTTGCATTTATTCCATTCAACACCATGTCTATTACCTTAATTTCAACAAAAATAAAAATCATTGAGTACATAATACTTTCAAATGGTATAAATATAATTGAAGCAGTTCCAAGCACAAATATATCAATTATAATTAATGTTTTTCCTATTGGAATTTTCTTCAATTTCCATAGGATTTGTGCTATTGCATCAGACCCACCGGTTGACGCACCTGAAAAATAGATCAACCCAAGGCCAAAACCAACTATTCCCCCACCATATATAGCAGCAAGTAAATTATCTCCTGGTGATATAGGAATTTTTGCAATCAATAAAACATCCAATGTTATATTCATCAAAATTGTAGCATATATGGATTTAGCACCAAATCCTTTGCCAAGAATTTTAAAAGCTATAATAAACACAAAACCTGTAATTATAAGAGAAGTTGTTCCAACTATTGGTAGGCCTGTTATATGTTTAACTATAATGCCAATCCCAGTAACACCGCCTTCAACCATATTCCTTGGTAAAATAAAAATAACATACCCTGCAGCTGATAATATTGCTCCGAAAGTAATTAAAATCCAGGGCCAAATATTATGAAAAAAAAATTTCTTATTCAATCTCATTTTATGAATTTTTCTCCATTTTCAAAATTAAAGGCATGCATTATAACTTTTTATTCGGACAAAATCAACACCTATTACTATGTATTTTTTTGTTTAAATAAGAGCACGCTGCTATTCACTTTTTCACTTTTCTTTTATTTCAAGGATATGCTCTGTTGTATAATTGACACATTTTTTTTAACTTTTTTATTACATGTTTGTTAAACCTTTCCGGAGTTAATTTCCATATCCAATTATTCACAGAACTTGCTGGGTTATTCATTCTGAATTCTTCTCCATAACCTAGTATATCCTGGACTGGTAATATTGTTAAATCAGCTATAGAACTCATAGCAATACGTATAAGTTTCCAATGAAATTCATCTCTGTTATCTGCACCAAGATATTCTATAATATATTCCCTTGTATTCTCATCTATTTCTGAACCGTAAAACCACCCATTAGTTGTATTATTGTCATGAGTGCCAGTATAAACAACACAATTTGTTGTTCTAAAATTATGAGGTAAATATTGGTTTTTTTTATCAAAATCAAAAGCAAACTGAAGAATCTTCATTCCTGGCAAGTTCAAATCATCTCTTAATTGCTCAACACCACATGTTATATTTCCAAGATCCTCAGCTATTAATGGTAAATCTCCTAATTTATCCTTTAATCCTTTAAAAAATTTAATACCTGGTCCTTTCATCCATTCACCTTTGACCGCGTTTTTTTCTTTCGCAGGTATTGACCAGTAAGATTCAAATCCCCTGAAATGGTCAATTCTTACAATATCAACTATATCTAAAATATGCTTAAACCTTTTTACCCACCATGTTAAAGTTTCTCTCTTTAAATCCCCATTTTCAAACCAATCATAAAGAGGGTTTCCCCACATCTGACCTGTTTTACTGAAATAATCGGGCGGAACTCCTGAAACGGCAATTGGCTTACATGTGCTTTTATCTAATTGGAATATGTTGGGATTTGACCATGTGTCTGCACTATCAAAACTAACATAAATAGGTAAATCTCCTATAATTCTCACCCCATTTTCATTTGCATATTTTTTTAATTCTTTCCATTGGTCAAAAAAAATGAATTGAAGAAATTTTTGAAACTCTATTTCTCCTTGAAGTTTTTCCTCCCATTTTTTTATTGCTTTGGGATTTCTAAAACAGATCTCCTTATCCCAATTCAACCAGTTGTAATTATTATTATAAATTGAAATTGCAGAAAAAAGAGCATAATCATTAAGCCAATGTTTATGATCTTTACAAAACCCATTAAAACTTTCCCTTACTCCTTTATCTGAATACCTTTTAAAATTCTCAAATGACATGGTTAATAACTTCATTTTTTGCGAAAACACTTTAGTAAAATCTATAAAGTTATTGTTAAATTCAACATGTAAAGTAGAAAGAATATCATCGCGCAGCCAACCTTTTTGTTGTAGAATTTCAAGGTTTATGAAGATTGGGTTGCCTGCAAAGGAAGAAATCGAAGAATAAGGACAATAATTCAATACAGGAGAAACAGGGCTAACAGGTAATATTTGCCAATATTTTTGGCCCCCTTCCCTTAATAGATCAACAAAATCATAAGCCTCTCTTCCCAAAGTTCCAATACCATATTTTCCAGGAAGAGATGTAATATGCAGTAACAAACCAGTACTTCTCTTTATTTTCACTTTTAAATCAATTTATTTAATATTTTTACAAGCCTGTAGCATAATATCCTGAACACGGGGGACTATAGTATCAATATTATCAATAACCCCCTCTCTTAACATCATATTATCTAATAATTGAAGAGAAATAATTTTTAATTCAGGAGAATCTGGTGTTGCTTTATGAATTCTTACCATTTCTTTAATTAACTCATTATCAGGATTTATCTCAAAAATTTTCTTTGAATATTTATAATCCTTATTTACCATTTTCATGATTTTCTCCATCTGAACTGATGGACCATCAGTTGCATGAGTAAGGATACATGGGCTATCAACCAATCTTTTTGAAATCTTAACATCAGTGATTCTTTCTTTATAGATAGTTTTTAAATATAAAATAAAATTTTCAGTATCCTTTAAATAATTTTCATCGTTTCTTACATCTTTTCCCTTTTCAAGCTTAATGTCCGCACTTTCAACCATCTTGAAAACCTTGCTTTTATATTCTCTCAAATGGTCTATTACAATCTCATCCAGGGGATCATTTAAATATAAAACTTCTATATCCTTCTTTTTAAATGCTTCAAGTGCTGGATTTTTTTCAATAGATTCAATATCAAGACCTGTTACATAAAATATCTCCTTTTGTGTTTTATCCATTTTATCTATATATTCTTTTAGGTCAATAAAATCCTTTTTTAATTTTTTTGAAGAATGAAAAAGAAGAAGATCTGAAATCTTTTCTTTATTTTCAAAATCATAAGCAACACCCTCTTTTAAATTCTTAGCAAAATTTTTCCATATTTTTAGATATTTTTCTCTGTTTTTTTCTTTTATTTTTTTTAAGTGCTCAAATATTTTTTTTAAAGAGTGTTTTTTAATTCTATCAATTTTAATATTATTCTGAATGGTTTCTCTTGAAATATTAATGGGAATATCTTCCGAATCAATAACACCTTTAACAAATCTCAAGTATTCAGGAATGATATCCTTACATCCTTTTTGAATAAGTACTTTTTTTGAATACAAATCAACTCCAGGTTCAGCTTTTAAAAAACCTGCCATTTCAAAAGAGGTCTTTGGTATAAAAAATATGGCATTAAACTGAACAGGTGCATCAGATGAAAGATGAATATATGTTTCAGGTTCTTCCTGAGTATTTTCAAGAAATTTGTAAAATTCATAATAATCTTTTTCTTTAAGGCTCGATTTTGGCTGAGTCCAAATTGCTTCAGATGTTTCAATTTTTTCTTTCTCAATATATAGTGGAAAAGGAATGAATTTCGAGTGTTTTAATATAGTATGCTTTATTGTAAATTTTTCCAGAAACTCTTTTTCATCATTTTTTAATAAAAGTTCGATTCTTGTGCCTCTAATTTTTTTGATTGTTTCTTCTATTGTATAATCTGCATCCCCTTTTGATTTCCATAAAAAAGCTTTACTGCCCTTTTTAAAAGATTTTGTATAAACATGTATCTCTTTTGCAACCATAAAACTAGAATAAAAACCCACTCCAAACTTTCCAATTAAATCAATTTTTTCTTCCTCTTTGGACTCAGATAACTTTTTTAAGAAATTAGATGTTCCTGAATGAGCAATAGTTCCCAGGTTATTTACTAATTCATTTTTTGTCATTCCAACACCAGTATCCTCAATCATAAATTTGTTCTGTGTTTTGTTTACAGATATATCTATTCTCAGATCTTCATCTTTGTCTTCAATATTTTTATTCATTAAAATCTCAAACTTTATCTTATTTAAAGCATCAACTGCATTTGAAATTAATTCTCTTAAAAAAATCTCCTTATTCTTATAAAGAGAGTATACAAGTATATGCAATAATTGTTTTACCTCTGATTCAAATTCAAATTTTTCAAGTTTTTCTTTTTCCATTTTACCTCCTAAAAAATCTTATTATACCACCCATGTCAAGTTTTACTTCTTTAATAATAATTACTAAAATTACTCTAATAATGATGAAACAAAAACTATTTTTATACCATTTGAATAAATATCATTTATTGAATCTCTTATTGCTTTAAATGTTGTTTCAAAGGGATGACCAATTGCAATTGCTTTTCCTTTACTTTTTGCTATTTCTATAAGTTTCTGTATTTGATCCTTTGAATGAGAATAAGTTTGAATATCATCCAAAAACACATCTCTATAAGTTGTTTTTATTTTAAGTTCTTTAGCAACATCATAAGCAACGGTTTCATAAGTTGTTCTGGAATCAACAAAAAACAATCCCTCCTTTTTAACTATTTTCAATACTCGTTCTATTACTCCTCTCCTTGCTGTAACAAGAGACCCCATATGATTATTCATCCCCTTAGAAAAAGGAACAATCTTTTTTGCCTCTTTTATTAGTTTTTTTATCTCTCTATTTGTTGAATTTATTGTAACAAAAACTTTTCTCGGAAGTTTTATGCTTGAATCTTTTGGCTGCATAGGAAGGTGTATCATCTCTTCTAACCCATAAGAATTAAGCTTTATTGCTTCTTCCTTAGCAAAAGGTGTGTTTGGTAATATAGAGCCTGTGATTGGTATATTTAATTTTTTTAACTCCCTGGAAGCATCCTTTTTAAAGCCAATATCATCAATTATAAAAGCAATTCTATAGGAGTTATCCACTTTTTTTACTTTCGTAACATATTCTTTTATTTTATTTACTAAAATTATATGTGATATTTTCCTTTTAAAATTTAAGTTAAAAAGTAGTATAGATTTAGTTTTTGAGGTCTTTATTTCAGAAAGTTGTAAACTACCCTTTAATTGTTTTACAATTATCTGTGTTTTCAAGAGTAAACTATCAAATTTTAAGTTTTTTATATCTATTTTAAAATGATATTTTCCGTGTTTATCCTTAAAATAATTATATGAAATGCTATTTTTTTCTAACATCTTTAAAAATTCTTTATTAAATTGTTCTCTTTTCTCAGAATAAGTTTTTAAATTAATTACTCTTGTAAAGATAAATGATCTTTCTCCTTTTTTAAAATCAATGTATTCTAATGCAATTACTATTAAAAAAGCAAAGAATATAAACAGAGTAAAAAATAATGTACTTGATTGTCTATTTTTCTTTTTTTTTGACATTAATATTTTTCAAGAATAAATAAGCTTTTATCTAAAATATGTTCCCAATCTTTATCCTTTAATTTAATTTCAGGATTTACTTCTGATTTTCTTAAGTCTTTACCTTTTAATAAAAAAATACCTCCTGTAATTAACACTGAGCTTCCATCTTTAAGGGAAATATGATCTAATTTGGATATAAAACCCTGAGTTTTACTCCCAATAAGGGTTGTATTTATTGATTTAAAAAGAGCTGCTAAAAGTTCACTATACATTATTGTAGATTGATTAATAATAACTACAGCCTTAAACTTTAATGGATTTACAGAACCTAACAAAACTTTTTCTTCTTTTTCCTTTGTTTTTATCACAACAGATGTTGTTTTTTTAAAAAACAACCTTGTAATATCAATAAAAGAGTCAAAATCTCCCCCAGAATACTTCCTTAGATCAATTATCAATCTCAGAGATTTTTTGTTCATTAATCTCTCTTTTATTAGTTTTACACTTAGCTTATCAATTTTTAATAGCTCAACATAAAAAACATCATTTTTTATCTTTTTTATTCGAGTATTACAGTTTATTAATTTAGTTTTCAAATTAATTTTATCCAATTCGGATGTGCCTTTTTTAAAAATAACTAAATCAATATTTTCTAATTTCTCTGTTAATAAAGAAAAATACATCTCCCAAAAAGAGAGAGAAAAAATGGTTTTACCTTTAACTGATTTTACAATATCCCCAGCTTGCAAACCTACATATTCTGCTGGAGAATTTTTCACAACATCAGTAATATAAAAATAGTTTATTAACTTAATCCCATATATACCTGTACTATATAATATGCCTTTCTCATATAATTTATATATTCTAGTCTTTTCTGGATCAAGATAGGCAGATAATTTATCTAAATGAGCAAGCATTGAAGAAAAGGCTCCTGGGAATTTTTTCTCCGGATTTACTGTTTCAACATAATCATTTTTTACAAGAGTTGCTATTTCAGAAAAAAGTGACAAGTATTTCTGTTCTTTTGTTTTACCTAAAGAAGAACAGAAAAATCTCCCATTGCTAAAAAGATAAAAAAATATTAATATTACTAAAATAAATAATACAATTTTGAATAATTTTTTCGTCATAAAATCCACTTTGTATTTTATCACCTTTTACGAAGCCACTTCAAGGGATTCTGAACTTTCAATTTCTTCCTTAATTCAAAATAAAGGCTTTTCCCATAAATTGAACCTGTATCTCCAACAATACCTATTACATCACCCTGCTTAACAGCATCTCCCTTGTTTTTAAACATTTTTTCGCAATGACCATACAGGGAGTGAAAGTTCTTGTAATGCTGAATTATAATAACATCGCCATAACCCTTTAAATAATCAGCAAATACAACTGCACCAGGGAATACACTCTTTATTTTATCACTATTTGAAGGTTTTATTTCAATTCCATTGTTAAAAACATAAGTATCAAACCTTGTACTTCTAACTTTTCCAAATAATGAAATGATCTTTCCATTAATGGGCCATATTAATCTCCCTTTTAAAAAATCCACATCTTTGGATTTAAAAAAACTCTTTGTATACTTATTATAAATTAATGTATTTAAATTTTCAGCTTCATATTTCAATTCATTAATCAATCTTAAATGTTTTTTTTTATCATTACTTATATTGCTTATAAAATTTAATTTGTCTTTCTTTAAATTCTTTATTTTTTCAATCTTTTTATCCTGAATCTTTTTTAAATCGATTAATTTTGTTTGCTCAAATTGTAAATCTTTTTTTATTCTATCAAGCTTAAATATACTTTCTTTCACTTTTTCAATTTCATGTATATTGTAATCAATTAAAGTAGTAAATAATCTATAATTTTTATATAATTGATTAAGGCTTTTTATCTGTATGAAAACTTTTAGATGAGCATTACTTCCAATTTTGTATATAATTCTCACTATTTTTTCCATTTTTTTTTTTGACTTTTGAATCTCCAACCCCTGTTCTTTTTTTTCTATTTCCTTTTTATTTATCTTCCCCTGTACATTATTTATTTGAATCTTTATCTTATTGTTTTCAATTTTTTCTTTTTTATATTTAAGTTCGATTCTGTATATTTCATTTAAAATTGATTTTTTTTCTCTTTTTAATTTTAAAATTTTTCCATTAATATCTTTAATTTGTTCATTTATTTTATTCAGAGTTTGTTTCTTATCTGAATATAAAAATATAGACCCACACACACAAAAAACAAGAATAAACTTTCTTATATCCATAAATATGAATTATACGACATAAGAGACAAGAGGTAAAGAAATTAAAAGAACCAACTCTTTATATTACAATCTTTTACCACTTTAATTTCATCAAACCTCTCAAAGCACAAACTGCAATTATCATGCCAAATATAGTTAATTACTTAAAACACTTGTTATCAACTATATACAATAAATTCGGGAATATTTCTTTTTTATCAGAGATACCTTATAGGGTATCTAAAAAGAAACATTTCAACATAAAAGGCTCTAATATCCAATCATAACGGACTTATTGAGAGCATACCCTATTGGGTATCTCACATACCCAATAGGGTATTTGTTTAATTTAACACTGAATAATATTGACAAAGGCTAATTTCATATAAACTTTGGTATCATAACTATTATTTATTTTTAATATATGAACTTAACTTTATACCATATAATTTTATTTTAGTTTTATTCATACCTTTATTTAGAATATTTAATATTATGAAATATAGGGGACCGATAATGAAATATGAGATCTGTATCCACAGAGGTGCATGTATGCAATCACAAATAGGAAGACCTTTGTACTTTGCTGTTGCAAGATTTCTTATTTCTAATATGTGATATGAAATGGTTTCAATAGCAATCAGTCCAAACCAGAACAATACTGAAAATATTATAAGTTTAACTTTAAAGGTTTTTATATCAAATATTAATTTTACATCTCTAAATAGTGATATGGCCATAAATAATCCAAGTGTCCAAAAAAGTATGGGGTAAAAATTTAACAGTTCTGTTTTAAAGCTACTTTCAGCATAGACATAATATTCTTCAGCAATCCAACCCCAAATTACTGCGATCATTAATGCTATAATCAATGAAAAAATCAGACCTTTTCTTTTTGTTATTATTAAAAATGGACAAACAGCAACTAATAAAATAAACATTGTACAATCTATTCCTATTAGAAACAATAAAATAAAAAACAAAAAAATAGTAATAAGATCAATAATTAGATTCTTCATTGTGTATAAAAATATTCATCTCTATATTTTAGATATCTTTAAATACAAAAATCATATTCATCAGAATTGAGACAAAAACTGATTTTATCTTTGCCAGTCTTAAAGGTGCATTATACCACAAAAAACAAAAATATTATAAAGTCATTATTATTTGCAAATATTAATTTCTAAGATTTTTAATTATCTCGAACGTGTCTTTTTCAAGAGTTTTTTCTGGATTTTCTATTATTCTTCCAATCTCTTTTCCTTTTGAATAAAAAATTATGGTTGGGATTCGTTTTATATCCTTTAATTTATAAATTTCAGATCTTTCTGCTTTTCTCCAGAGAATCGCAAAATATTTTACCTTTGCCTTTTTAATAACTTCGAAAATTTTTATAAGTTTTGGCACATTGTTTTTAGAATCCTTGCACCAAGTACCAAGATATATCTCAACTTCAAATTCCTTGCTTAAAGAATTTATTTTACTAATTATTTTTTCATCAGGCTTATAATTATCATAAATCTCCTTCCAATCTTTTAACGAAAAAATCTCATCCGGACCTGTTTCACCAATAAGAAGTATTTTAGCCCAAATTAATATTGAAAATATAAAAAGTATCAGAAAACTAAATATAATTATCTTTTTCATCTATTTCTCCTCTTTAATAAATAATTATAAAATATATTAAAAAATAGAGCAATAATATATTTATTTCTCTGGGTGAATTTTATATTTGTGTATTGATGATATAAATCTTGGATACTCTTTTTCTTTTATTCCCATTTTTCTTGCTGTTTCTTTCAAATTTTTATCACTTTCTAAAAAAAATCTTTTTATTATACTCTTAACTTCACTTCTCTTTACATCTCTACTAATAAATGATTTCCATAAAACTTCCCAGAAGCTCTTACCTGATTTAATTTGTTCCCATATATGTCCTGTTTTATCAATATCTATCTTCCTCGTATTTATTATATCTCTATATGAATAATGAGCAATACTCTTCTTAACATCAGCTCCTGTTAATTCATGATTTTTACTTAACACTCCAACACGCTTCAACACTGATATCAACTCCCTCACATTTCCAGGCCAATCATAATTCTCTAATTCCTCCCAAAACCCTTGCCCCATGACCTTACCCTTTAAACACCTCCCATTTTCCAATACAAATCCTCTTATATCTTCTTTGCGCTCTCTCAACGGAGGTATCTCTATTTCAAAGGTATTCAACCTATAATATAAATCCTCTCTAAAATCCTTATTTTTAATCGCTTCAGATAAATCCCTATTGGTTGCTGCTATAATTCGGACATCTGCTTCTCTCTCCTTATTCTCTCCTAACACCCTATATCTCTTTGTATCTATAAACCTCAATAACTTCGACTGACTTGAAATTGGCACCTCTGATATCTCATCAAAAAATAATGTGCCTCCTTCTGCATCACCTACCAATCCCTTCTTATCACTTATCGCATCTGTAAATGATCCCTTCTTATGACCAAATAATGTACTCTCAAAAAGAGACTCTTGAATAGAAGGTGTATTTATTACAACAAAAACCCCTCTCCTACCTGAATAATTATGAATTAACTTAGCTATATGTGTCTTGCCTGAACCTGTCTCTCCTGTTAATAAAACAGGCTCATCTTCAACTGAATATTTCAACACCAAATCTCGTATCACTCCTGCTGAATCACTCACACCTGTAATCTCCTTGAAACCACTCCTCTTCCTTATATAATGAAATACCTCACATAACAACTCTCCAAGCAACCTGAATGAATTTATCTCCATTTCTGTAAAAAACTCCTTATTACCACTATCTATGTATACAAAAAACTCCTTATTTATAGGTAATATCAATAAACTCTTTATCGATAAATACTCAGCTGAATCCGAATTCTCATCTCCAGACATTTTTATTATTGCATCCTTACTCTCCACACTGTTTAAGTTTTCCAAACTCTCTCTTATATGGGTCTTGCAAAAACCCATACCATCTTCTAGTGACTTCCCTTTGATCTTTCTCCCTCTATGCCACAGAATCTCACCCTCTCTGTGAAAGATCATTGCTAATGAAACCTCTTTGTCTTTTAATAATTCCCATATCTTGTTCTTTATTATTCCAAGCATTTCAATCTCCTGATTTATTTATGCTTAACTAAATTTGTTTACATTTTCACAAATTAACAAATACTTGTCAAATTAAATTTATATTTAATATAAAGTTTGGAATAGTTTTCATTATCTTGCAAGATGCAAAAAATAAAGTAATCAAAAAATAGAAACCTGACACCCTTTTTATTGAAATTAATTATTTTATTTATTAGAATTAACGATTCAGCAATAAGGAGTTGAAATGAAAAAATTAATAATCATAATATGTTTTGTAATTCTTTTATTTTTATTCAGTATAAAATCAAATGCAGACAACACATCACCTGTAGGTTTCTGGAAAACCATAGATGACAGTACAGGTGAGTTGAAGTCAATTGTTAAAATATGGCTTGAACATGGAAAATTAACAGGTAAAATAAAAAAAGTCTTTCCCAAACCAGAAGAGGACCCAAATCCAAAATGTGATAAATGTAAAGGCAATAGAAAGGATAAACCTATTCTTGGAATGGTTTTTTTGTGGGGATTTACTCCTGCTAATAATAAATGGGAAGGAGGAAAGATCCTTGACCCTGAAAACGGTAAAGTTTATAATTGTGCATTGAGAGTAGTAGATGGAGGAAAAAAACTAAAGGTTTTTGGCTATATAAGAATCATCTTTAAGATAGGGAGAACTCAAACATGGCTTCGTGCACAAGAGAGCGATCTCTAATTCAAATTAATAATTAATTAAAAAGCATACCTAATCCCTATTCTAAATGTACGTGGGACTCTGGGTCCATATGTATATCCAGCATCACGATAAGCTCCCCTATCAAGATCTTTTTGAAAATTATCTAAAATATTTAGAATAGAAGCATGTATAATTATATCCTGTCCTTTTATCAAACCAAATTTTCTATTTAAACTAAGGTTAATAACAACAAATGGATCACTCTCTTCAAGAATATCCTCTTTTACATATCCAGCAAAATGGGGAACTTTCATGGAACCTGTGTAAATAAGCTCTGATAGAACATCTACAAATTTTGGAATATTCCACTCTATTCTTAAATTACCATAAATATCAGGGGACCTAAACATCTTCTTACTATTAAAATCTGGTTCTGGTTCATCATGTTCACTTTTCTGGAATGTCCAGCCTGAAAAAATCTCAAATTTCCCTGCTATTTTAAAGCCAGCCTCAACTTCAATACCATAAACTTTTGCGCCTTTACTATTGAAACGTTCAAAAACTTGCGCACTCTCTATTGGATCAATTTTTCTCAAAGTAAAAACATCATATAAACGGTTGTAAAAACCACTTATACTAAATTGATAAAGTTTATTTTTCTTCTGTTTCCCAAAATCTATCCCAAATGTAAAACCTCTGGATTTTTCTTCCTTTAAATCGTGTTTATTAACAATTATCTGGCCTTCACCTCCAACCTGTGTGATATGTAGATCTTCATCAAAAACTTGAGGTGCTCTGAACCCTGTTGAATATGTTCCCCTTATTGCAAAGTTTTTAATCCCTTTATAAAGTAAACTTGCTCTTGGACTTAAAATTAAATTTCCAATCTCTGAATGCTTATCAGCCCTTGCTCCAATCAACAATGTAATATCATCCATAAATTTGATTTCATCTTGAACATAGAAACCAAAATCAGTGTATGTTTCGTTTATTTCACGATTATAAGCAGGAGCTATGTCATCTATCTTATCAGATCTAAAATTTAAGCCTATAACAATAAAATGGGTTTTTAATGAAAAATTACTATAGTTTAAGTTACAAAAAAACACAGGATTCTTTGTTTGTCCATATGCATTTGGATCCTGTTCTGCTCCATAATAAGATTCTCTCTTTGTATAAGAATATGAAGTGTCAAATTTTAAAATTGATTTGGAATATAAAATCTGTTCCCAGCCTAAACCAAAATCAACACGATAAGTTTTTATTGATTCAGCAATATCTGCAAAATGTTCAGGCTGGTCAAATTTATTACCTCCTCGACGATTCTCGAATATGGAGGCAAAATTTAATTTTAATTTCCCATCAATTTTACTAAAAAAATGGCTGAAATTTGAACCAAAACTGATATTTGTCAGTTCCCCAAGATCTGAAAACCCATCATCATTATAATCCATTTGCTCCCTTCTCTGAAAATTTGTAAAAGAGCTTATTTTAGTGGTCATGTTTTTAGAGACATATTCATTGTTAAAATTTACAATACTATTGGGCTTATCCTTTATAAATTCCTGTGTAAAAGAAAACCTGCTTTCTGATTTTATAGGCTCTTTTAGCAATACATTTATAACTCCAGCCATAGCATTTCCCCCATAAAGTGCAGAACCTCCTCCTTTTACTACTTCAAGTCTTTCTATCATATTTGATGGGATTTGCTCAAGTGCATATACACCGGCAAGAGCTGAAATAACAGGTTGCCCATTAATCAGAATCTGGGAATATTTACCCTCCATACCATTGATTCTAACCTGTGTAAAATTGCAGTTTTGACAATTATTCTCAACTCTGAGCCCAGTTACCATTTCTAATGAATCTGCAAGAGAGACAGCCCCTTTTTTTTCTATTGCTTTTCTTGAAGTGACAAATGTCTTTACAGGAGCTTCATTATACAGTTTAGGAGTAGATGTGCCTGTAACAACAATTTCTTCTATTGGAGATTTAAAAAGAATAATATCAGGGAGCTTAATGCTAATTTTTTTTGCCATTTTGAAATAATCAGTTGAAGCAGGTAAAAATCCGATCTTAAAAACCTCAATATGCATTGCACCACCACTGAAAAATTCAATAATAAAACGCCCGGTTTTACTTGTCTTTGTAGATATATTTTTCTCCGGTATTATTACATCAGCATTATAAATACCATCTCCATGTTCATCAAACACAAATCCTTCAATTATCTTTTTATACTTTTTTCTGTCAATTTTGACTATCTCCTGGGTTACAGATATAATATAATTATATGTTACTAATATTGTTATTAGTAACAGAATTACTTTTTTTAATTTTCTATATTTTTCCATTATGTACTCCTTTTAAATTATCATACTAAATGGAAATGGTTTTCATTTTTGAAACAGTAATATAATATAAACTTTTCTTATTGTCAACTATTTATGATATTTTAGTTGATTATTAGGAATGTATAATTGTGCTTGACAAACAAATTAAAAAAAATTAATGTTTTCTATATCATATATTTTTGGTTCATATATAATCTTTAAATTTAAGTAGGTATTAAAATATGAAAAAAATGTATGTATTTATAATGATATTTTTTATATCTTTTTTTACAATAAATTTTTATGGGAAAAAAAACTCGGGCTATTGATAATTGCACATGGCGATAAAAATTATGAAAAAATATGGTCAGACCTATGCATAGAAATAGGTTCTTATATTTGTGAGGAAACAGGCATAAAATATTTTAACTATGCTTTTGTTGGTGTTGGACAATCTTTTACTGTTAATGGAGTACCCGAGATTTTAAAGGCTAATGAGAAGTATGAAAAAACAATTGTACAGGGATTATATCTTTCAATGGGTGTTAAAAGTATGTCAAAAAGATACCAGGAAATATTCAAAGGGAAAAATATAGTTTTTTCAAATAAGGGTCTATTACCTGACAAAAGGGTTTCTGAATGGATAGTTAATAGAGCATTGGAATACGCAGAAAAAAAGAGAAACCTTGACAATTCTTGAACTAATTTAGATAATACCTATTGATTCATAAAATAAAACATAAAGGATAAGAAAATGAAAAGAATTGACATTCAAAAGGTTAAAGAAGCAGCAGATTATATTCGCTATTTATCCTTAGAAAGCATTGAAAAAGCACAATCTGGACATCCAGGTCTTCCTCTTGGTTGCTCAGATATTGGAGTTGTTTTATATAGATATATTTTGAAACATTATCCTGAAAATCCTGAATGGACTAACAGGGACAGATTTGTACTTTCAGCAGGACATGGCTCAATGTTGCTTTACTCTCTCCTTTATTTATCAGGTTATAATATAAGCCTTGAAGATATAGATAAGTTCCGGCAAATGGGAAGTAAAACTCCGGGCCACCCTGAATATAATATAAAAAATGGAGTTGAAACCACCACAGGTCCTTTAGCACAAGGTTTTTCAAATTCAGTAGGTTTGGCTATTGAAGGTAAAATATTGGCTGAAAAATTCAATAAAAAAGGGTTCCCTCTTTTTGATTATACAATTTATACTTTGATGGGAGACGGATGCAATATGGAAGGTCTCAGTTATGAGTCAGCTTCTCTTGCAGGACACCTTGGACTTGATAATTTAATCGTAATCTATGATTCAAACAACATATCTATTGATGGTAATACAAATATTACATTTACAGAAAATGTTGCTAAAAGATATGAAGCTTTTGGATGGGAAGTTGACTTTTTTGATGCAACCAATGGTGTTGAGACATTTGATGAAAAATTAAATAATCTGAAAAAAATTAAGGGGAAACCAAAGATTTTAGTAACTAAAACAATTATTGGTAATGGCCTTAATAAAAAGAAAAATACAAATAAAATTCATGGCTCACCTGCAGGAATTGATGAGATTGCCTATTTTATTCAAAATTCAGAAATAAAAAATATATTTGAAAATAAATATGGAAAAGAATCAGTTAAAAATATAGAAAAATTAAAAGAAATAATTCGAATCAGAGTTAAAAACAAAGAGAGCTTATTACAAAACAAAGAAGTTGTGCTCTTTATGAAACAATGCATTGAAAATAATGAATTCATTTATAATAAATGGAAAGAATTAAATTTAAAATACAAAAAAGCTTTTCCAAAAAAATACATGAAATTAAAACAATTCTTGAATCTTTCAATAAATAACTCAATAAAAGAGAAGCTTTTAAACTATATTGAAGACAAACCAGATTCAACACGAAATGTTGCTGGTAGAGTTCTTAACTTATGTGCTGAACAAATTCCTCAAATTATAGGGGGTTCAGCTGACCTTGCATCCTCTACAAAAGCAAATCTTTTATCATCGAAATATATAGAAAAAAAAGATTTTTCAGGAAGAAATATTGCTTATGGTATAAGAGAACATGCAATGTGTTCTATAAATAATGGACTTGCTCTAAACCAGACAATGCTCCCATTTTCATCTACATTTCTTACCTTTTTTGATTATATGAAGCCTGGCATAAGACTTGCTGCATTGATGAAATTAAATCATATGTTTATCTTTTCTCACGACTCATTTTATGTTGGAGAAGATGGTCCAACACACCAACCAATTGAACATATTAACTCTCTCAGATTGATTCCTGACATAAATGTTTTTAGACCGGCAAATGATATTGAAACTGCTTTTTCTTTTCTTTATTTTCTTGAAAATCTGAATGGACCCATAGCTATTATAACTACAAGACAATCTGTAATGGAAGAAGCATATAACAATTCTTTTAAAAGACCTGAGCTGTATGAAAATTTCAAAAAGGGAGCTTATATTTTTTATGAAACAAGAGGGCTAAAAAAACCAGATGTAATAATTGGAGCTTCAGGTTCTGAATTGGGAGTATCATATAGAACTGCAAAACTCATTGAAGAAAAGGATAATTTAAAAGTCAGGGTTATAAGCATTCCCTGTTTGGAACTATTTAGTAGATCAGATAAAACTTACAAAGATCATCTGTTATTCAATAAAGAAACATTTTTTGTTTTTATCGAAGCAGGTTCACACAGGGGCGTTGATCTATTTTACGACAAAAATATGATGCTTATTGATATTCAACATTTTGGTGCATCAGCTTCAGGTAAAGAATTGCAAAAAGAATATGGAATATACTGTGAAGCCATTTATGATAAAATAAAAAGAATTATTAATTAATTTTTTATTCTAAAAATATATAAATTTAAATATTTTTATCTATTTACAATTATAAATATTTATCTTATAATAGACTGTTTTCATTCAATTCAAATGAATTCTGTAGAAATAAAATGGGAAAAAGATTAACTTCATATAAAGAGGGAGATAGAATTAAAATCACAAAAATTGATGCTGGACATGGAGCCTTAATTAATTTAATAAACTTAGGATTGAATATTGGAAATATTGTTAAAATTGGAAGAAAATCAAACATGAAAGGACCTGTTATTGTGAGCTATCAAGGTACAGAAGTTGCAATTGGATATGGTTTAGCTTCAAAGATCATAGCTGAAATCACATAACAATGGAGTTTATTCTCGTAGGGCAGCCTAACTGCGGGAAAAGTACAATATTCAATGAAGTTGTTGGATATAAGTCAGTTGTTTCGAATTTCCCGGGCATAACTGTTAAATATACAAAAAGTCATATTGAACTTGAAAATCAAAAGATCAGTGTTATAGACATCCCGGGTACATATTCACTTCAAACATCTGATGAAGCTGAACTAGCAGCCACAAAATATATCCTAAATGCTCCAGAAGATGCAGTAATTATAAATATTCTTGATGCATCTGTTCTTTCAAGAAGCCTTGAACTTACACTACAATTAATGGAACTTCAAAAACCAATGGTTGTTGCTTTAAATATGATAGATGAAGCAGACAGAAAAGGAATAAAGATCGATTCTGAAAAATTGTCTAAAATTATTGGCGTTCCTGTTATAAAAACGAATGGTAGAAAAGGTAAAGGAATCTTTCAGCTCTTTAAACGGGCTCTTTTGGCAGGCAAAGAAAAGACAAAGCCATCAATTATAAAAGTTCCAGCTAATATTGAAAATTTTTCTAAATCCATGTTAAAAATAATGAAAGAAAAAAGGATTCCTGAACGCTGGAATTATCGTTTTATGACATTAAAATTACTTGAAAAGGACGAATCTATTATTATATTTTTAGATGATTATTTTAAAAAGAAGGATTGGGAATTTATAAATGAAAAAGTTAAAAAGATTGAAAATATACCACAGAGAAATTCTGAATTTATAGTATCATCAATCAGGCATAATATGGCTTTCCAGATCTTTGAAAATGTTGCAAAGGTTGAACGTAGTATAAAAAAGGATGTAAGAGACAAGCTTGACAATTTGTTCATGCATCCATTCTTAGGTTATGTTTTCCTGATTTCTATTTTATACCTGACTTTCTGGTTGATATTCACAATTGGAGGAATTTTTGAACCATTGTTTCTAAACAACTTTGAGAAATTATCAAATCTATTATCCACAAAATTTGCAAACATTCCATTTCTACTTTCTTTTCTAAGGGGGTTTGTCCAGGGAATTGGCGGTGGAATTGGAATAGTTATTCCCTTCCTTTTACCATTCTTTATAATGCTATCACTTCTTGAAGATACAGGCTATCTTGCAAGGGTTGCTTACCTTATTGATAATTTAATGCATAAAATTGGTTTACATGGTATGTCTGTTGTTCCAATGATTCTTGGATATGGATGCACTGTTCCTGGAATTTTGGCCACAAGAATTTTAAAATCCCCAAGAGATAAATTTATCACAGCCACATTAACAACAATGATTCCATGCTCAGCAAGAATGACAATAATATTTGGCCTTGTAGGATTTTTTATATCCATAAAGGCTGCAATTTTAATATATATTATCAATATTATTATTCTTGGTTTTACTGGCAAATTAATGTCCAAAGCTATGCCAGAAGTAAGCCCTGGTTTAATTTTAGAAATACCAAAATACCACCTCCCTGGTGTTAAAGCACTATTTAATAAAACCTGGTTCAGATTAAAGGAATTTATTTATATTGCGTGGCCACTCTTAATTATAGGAAGTATTATACTGGAATTGATTGAGCACTTTAATTTAACAAATTCTATTAACTCATTTCTATCCCTTTTTACTTCAGGTATTTTAGGCCTTCCTGCAGTTGTAGGTGTTACCTTAATATTTGGAATAATGCGCAAAGAGTTAGCTCTTATTCTCTTGTTTTCAGCTTTAAAAACAAAGGAAGTGTTAACTGTTATGACTCCTGCTCAAATTTACAGTTTTACAATATTTGTCACATTTTATGTCCCATGTATAGCTACAATTGCTGCATTAGCAAGAGAATTAAATTGGAAAAAAGCTGGTCTAATAACAGGTTTGACATTTCTTATTGCTATTATTCTAGCAGTTTTGGTCCGTTTTATTTTCCCTATATTTATTTAAATCTTAATAAATTTAAAAACCAGCTTTTATTTGACCCCAGGAACAAACACCTTCTTTATCAACAACATAAAGAATTGTCTGAGGAGGTAAAATTTTATTAGAACTTATCTTAATGGCAGATTCTACCCTCTTTATTATTTCTTCTATATTTTTTTTATTATTCGTATATATATAAACAAGGATTTCATCCTTTTTTACACTATCTCCTTTTTTTTTGTTAAAAACAAAGCCTGTACCATGTTCAATCGAATCCTCTTTTTTTATTCTTCCTGCTCCAATATAAACAGCAGCCAGACCTATTTTAAATGCATCTATCTTTGAGACATACCCATCTTTTCCAGATCTTAATTCTACTTTATATCTACTTTTCGGGAGAAGATCGTAATTATCACATATTTTATCATTTCCTCCCTGTGCTTTTATAAAATTTCTAAATATTTCAAGAGCCGCACCTGAGTTTAATCTCTGTTTTAACCTCTTAATAGCTTTAGAATAATCATTTTCAATGCCTGCAGCAATCATCATAGATGCTCCAAGAGCATATGTTACATCCATAACATCATCAGGTCCATTACCCTTTAATGATTCAATTGATTCAATTATTTCAAGTGAATTGCCAACTGATTTTCCCAAAGGTTGGTTCATATTTGTAATAACTCCAATTGTTTTTCTATTGGCTTTCTCTCCAATATTTACCATTGTCTTGCATAAAAGAATGGAGTCTTTTTTATTTTGAATAAAAGCACCTTTTCCGGTTTTAACATCCAGAACTATTCCATCAGTACCTAAAGCCAACTTTTTACTCATAATACTGCTGGTTATTAATGGAATACAACCAACTGTTGCTGTTGAATCTCTCAAAGCATACAATTTTCTGTCTGCAGGGACTATATTCTCAGTTTGACCTGAAATAACCATACCCACATCATTTAACACCTGCTTAAATCTATTAATATTTAAAAACACATTCATACCAGGAATAGATTCCAGTTTGTCAAGTGTCCCCCCTGTATGGCCTAAAGCCCTTCCAGAAAGCATTGGCACTTTTACTCCACATGATGCTACAAGCGGACAAACAATAAAGCTTATCTTGTCACCAACACCGCCAGTGCTATGTTTATCTATTTTTTTCCCCGTTATCCCATCAAAAGAGATATAGTCTCCTGAATTCATCATAATTTCAGTCAAATCAGATGATTCCCTTTCATTCAATCCCTGAATATAGATTGCCATAAGAATAGCAGACATCTGATAATCAGGAATTTCATCCTTCACATAACCATTTATAATAAATTCAATCTCTGCTTTACTTATCTCTTTTCCATCTCTTTTTTTTGAGATGATTTCATATATACTAAAACTCATATTCACACAAAATTATTCAACGCAAATGATTTTCAGACTTGAACTTGCACCAATTCTAGTTGCTCCACTCTCTATCATGGCTTTAGCTGTATCAAAATCTTTTATACCCCCAGCTGCTTTCACTTCCGCTCTATTTCCAACAACCTCTTTCATTATCTTTACTGCCTCAACTGTTGCGCCTCCTTTTCCAAAACCAGTGGATGTTTTAACAAAATCTGCTCCTGCTTTAATGGCAATTGAACAGGCTTTCCTTATTTCCTCATCTGTAAGAAAACAAATTTCTAAAATTACCTTTAGAACAATATGCTCCGGAACTGAGTTAGCTACATAGCTTATATCTTTCTCAATTTCATTATACTTTCTCGATTTTAAATAAGAGATATTCATCACCATATCCAATTCATCTGCTCCATCTGCAACAGCCTTAATTGCCTCAACTGCTTTAATCTCTCTTGTACCAGAACCAAGAGGAAAATCTACTACTGAACAGACCTTAACATCACTACCTTTTAAAATATTAAACGCATAAGAAACAAAACACGGGTTTATACACACTGATGCAAATTCATATTTCAAGGCTTCATTACAAAATTTTTCAATCTCCAATTCAGTAGCATCTGGTTTTAATATTGTATGATCAATGTATTTTGATAATTCCTTTGGGCTATTTATTATCACATGTCACCTCTTTATAAAAAATCTATAGAAAATTTGAAAGGAATAAGTTCCTCAACTGTTGTTTTTTTATATTTTCCATGTTTGTTGCACATATAAACTATTGTTCTTTCTGTTGAAAATTCAGAAATAACCTGACGGCAAGCTCCACATGGTGGAAGAAATTCTTCAGTGTCGCCAATTACGAGAATTGCTGAAATTTCCCTTCCCCCATCATTAACCATTTTAAAAATAGCATTTCTTTCAGCACAAATAGTCAAACCATAGGATGAATTTTCAACATTACTTCCAGAATAAATTTTATCATTCTCCCCCACAACTGCTGCGCCAACATGAAAATTAGAATAAGGAGCATATGAATTCTCTTTTGCTTGTTTTGCCTTTTCCAATAATCTTTTTATTTTATAATCCATTTTAAAACCTTTATTCTTTTATCAAATTCTAATTTATAAGAAAGAATATGTCAATACAATTAAATTTTGACTTTTTTAAATGGCTGTGTTAATTTAATTTTTTGAACATTATGTCAAATAATAAACGAGTAATTTTAATCATACTGGATAGTGTTGGTGTAGGAGAGATGCCTGATTCTGACGAATTCGGGGATAAGGGAGCAAATACTATTGGCAACATAGCTGAAGCTACAGGCGGTTTAAATCTTCCTAACCTTCAAAAAATGGGACTTGGGAATATCTTATATATAAAAGGAGTTGCTTCAAATTCCAATCCATTAGCATCATATGGCAAAATGATGGAAGCTTCAAAGAATAAAGACACAGTGACAGGTCACTGGGAAATAATGTGTTTGATTACAGAACAATCCTTTCCTGTTTTCCCTGATGGTTTCCCAGAAGAAATCCTTGAGGATTTTTTTGAAGCTACAGGAGTATACAACATTCTGGGAAATATACCAGCTTCAGGAACTGTTATTATTCAAGAACTTGGTGAAGAACATATAAAAACAGGTTTTCCTATTGTTTATACGTCTGGTGATAGTGTATTTCAAATTGCAGCTCATGAACACATTATACCTGTTGATAAACTCTATAAAATGTGTGAAGCTACAAGAAAAGTATGTGATAAATACAATATTGGAAGAGTGATTGCACGTCCATTTATAGGTGAGCATGGAAATTTTACAAGGACTTTTAGAAGAAAAGATTTTTCCATGAAACCCCCTCACGATACAGTTCTTGATATATTGAAAAAAAAAGGGCTTCCAGTAATTGGAATTGGAAAGATTGGAGATGTCTTTGCAGAACAGGGCATAACAAAAATAATACATACAAAAAACAACAAAGAAGGTATGAAAACTTTAATAAATGAATTATCAATTACTGATCATGGATTAATATTCATTAATCTTATTGATTTTGATATGTTGTATGGTCATAGAAGAGATGTAAAAGGATATGCTAAAGCTTTAGAGGCTTTTGACAATGAATTACCAGATTTATTACAACATCTTGAGCATAACGATATATTGATAATCACTGCTGACCATGGTTGTGACCCCACGCATCATGGAACAGATCATACAAGAGAGCATGTTCCTTTATTGGTATATTCAAAATTAATGCATCCTGTAAACCTGGGAATACGAAGAAGCTTCTCTGATTTAGGTGTTTCTATTCTTAAATTATTTGAAATAGAACATCAATTTCCAGGTAAAAGTTTTTTTTGAGGTTAAAATGAAAATTTACGATCAAATCAATGAATCTATAAGTTTTATAAAAAAGAATGATTATTTAAAACCCGAAATTGGGATTGTCTTAGGTTCAGGACTTGGAGAATTTGCAAATACTGTTTCTAAAAAGAACATTTTTAATTATTCAGATATTCCTCACTTTAAAAAGGTTAGTATAAAAGGTCATGCTGGTAAATTAGTATTTGGAAAAATTCAGAACAAAACAATTGTTATTTTGCAGGGAAGATATCATTTTTATGAAGGACATGACATTAAAGATATAGTATTCCCAATAAGGGTATTGTGCGGAATGGGAATAGAAAAAATCATATTAACCAATGCTGCAGGAGGAATTAATCCAAAATTCAGACCAGGTGATCTAATGGTTATTCATGACCATATAAATTTAATGGGAATCAATCCTCTAAAAGGTGAGAATGATGAACGTATGGGACCCAGGTTCCCTGACATGAGCAATGTTTATGACAAGGAGCTTATTAAGATAACACTTGGTATAGGCAACTCATTGGGTTTAAAATTAAAAACTGGGGTTTATGCAGCTTTAATGGGACCATCGTATGAAACTCCTTCAGAAATAAAAATGTTGTCAATACTCGGTGCTGATGTAGTTGGTATGTCAACAGTTCCTGAAGCAATTGTTGCAAGGCATATGGGTGTAAAGGTAGCTGGAATTTCCTGCATTACTAACCTTGCAGCAGGTATTTCAAAATCCCCTCTAAATCACAAAGAGGTTACAGAAACAGCAAATAGGGTAAAAAACAATTTTATTGCTCTATTAGAAAAAGTAATTCCTGAATTTTAATAAATTTACAAAATCAAAAAAAGCCCCCTGGTTTATCAGGGGGCTTTTTGACTAACAAAACTTTATTCTAAATGTATTAGAATTTATAACGCAATCCAACCATTCCTTTCCAGCGAGAAAATTCCTGGTTGATCTGGTAACGAGCATCATCGGTTTCAGAATTCCCTCTAAATTTAAATGTAGGAACACCATCGCCATTATAGCCAGCGAATTCAAGCGGAGCATCATCAAATTGGATGTACTTATAATATCCCCATTCTTTGTTCACTAAATTAAGGAAATTTTCAATATCAAAGGTTAAAAATAGTTTATTACCTTTCAACCCGGGGATTGGAATCTGTTGAGCGATTTTTATATCCACACGATGGAACCAAGGGTCACGACTGGCATTACGTGGAAGAATCTCTCCGCGATGTGAATCCAGGGCAGGATCACCTTTAATATAAGCATCTAACTCAGCCCAGGTACCGCTTACCAGGATGATATCACTCTCATCCCTGGGTACATAGATAGAGTCATTACTCTTACCATCGCCATTAAAGTCATACACATAGATGGTAGAATATGGTCTTCCTGACCGTGCCTCATAGAAAAGAGAGAATGTGGTTGGAGCATTTTTAAAGAAATCGAATTTTTTAGAGATAGCTAAAGCAACACGGTGACGGATATCATGAGAAGAATAAGTCATTTCCGGATTATTGGGATCACCGGATGTGATGTTATATCCCCAGTTTGATATCGCCTGTGAGGAGGTACCACTGAAGAGGTCTTTTGACATGCCATAGGTATAAGATATATTAAAAAGTCCTCCACTCTTAAATTCCTTTCGCAATTGAAAAGATAGGGAGTAATTATATCCCTCGTCAGTATTGGTCAGGTATATAACATTAGTGAACTCCTTGTATTTCCAATCCACATCCCAGTATGTCTTATAATTATTATGCCCGTAAACAGGACGTCCGTCAGGCTGGGTACCTACCTGTTGGAGGTTGAGATTCTCATATTTAATCTCGTTAATAGCTTTGGAATAGACAAATTCAACAGTGCCCGTAAAACCATAGGGCAGCTCCCTGTCTACAGCTATATTGGTTCTTAAGCTTTGGGGGAATTTATAATTCTTGTCATGTATGTTGATCTCAGCTGTAGATCCGCCAGCCATTTTGGGCTGATTATATGGATCCGCAACAAAATCAACACCTGAATAGTTAGTATAATAAATCTCTGTAAGATCTACTCCATTAACAGAATACTGATTCGATATCCATACATAAGGAGTCCTTCCTGAAAAAATGCCAATACCACCGCGAAGTTGAGTTTCCTTATTTCCAAGATCAAGGTTAAAACCTACACGTGGAGAAAACAGTATATTTCCAGTGGGCATATGATCAGTGGGTATACCGAATGCAGCTAATACAGCAGGATTAGCACTTGGCATATCCGGAAACATCGGCACATCGGCACGAATCCCGAAGATCAGGTTAAATTTAGGTGAAACAGTCCATTCATCACCCACATAAAAGCCTAATTGGCTGACAGAAAATTCTGCTGGAGCTAAAGGGTCATCGGTATTTGAATAAACATGCCTGTATCTATATGCTTTTCCTGCTTCAAAATCATCCAGACTCTGGAAATAGTAATGACCATAAGCTCTCTTAACAAAAACATTATAGAATTTGAAGAACTCATTATGAGTTCCAAAGGTAATTGTATGGTCACCAGCATAAAGTGTAAGATTGTTGGTGATTTCAAGCAGATCCTGGTCTAATTGGTTCTTGTGTGAATAGGCTTCACTTCCCGCGTTAAAGCCAAGATCGCCCATAATTTGAACAGTTGGGAATGGTTTACCTATGGGAGTTCTATCATCACGGATCGTTGTATAGTTCAGGATCAATTCATTAAACAGATTCTTTCCTAATGTACTGTCTAACTGAAGCACAGTAGAATTAGTTTTACTCTCCATCAGGTAGGTCTGATCTTCAAAATTAAAAGCATAGTCGGCGTTTCTCCTTAGGATTTCCCTGTTTGCATCAACATAGTTATTACGCAGAGTCAATCTATTATTCTTATTGATATTCCAGTCTAACCTCAAAAACAACTGTTTACTGTCAAAATCATTCGATACCGGGCCATAACTACCTGGATCGTATCCATACTTGTTATCGAGAATACTGACAAACCTGTCTGCTTCAACTTTGTGCCCGTAATCTATTGAACTGCCTGTACCGTCAATAATGTAATTCAGGTCTTTTTGACTCTTCTCTTTTTTCATTTCACCACTAATAAAAAAGAAAAGTTTGTTTTTTATAATGGGGCCGCCAACAGTTAAGCCAAAGGTACTTTCGCTGAATTCAGGGAATTCCATGAGCTCACCCACTTCATTGGAACCTTTTCTCACCAGGCTTTCATTTCGACCGTAGAAAAACGCACTGCCGTGATAATCATTGGTTCCGGATTTAGTGATAACATTTACACCGCCACCGGTAAACATACCCTGGCGAACATCATAGGGTGCCAAGACAATCTGGAATTCCTGGATTGCATCAAGACTGATTGGAGTAACAAAGGTTTGACCACCTGGTGTTCCACTATTTCCCAGTCCGAACAGGTCATTGTTCTGTGCACCGTCAATCTGGATATTGTTATAACGGGGACTCCGGCCGGCAGCAGAAAAGGATCCCGAATCTTCACCACTGGAAAATTGGGGAGCAAGACGGGTAAAACTACTCAAGTCACGTGAAATTGAGGGTAAATACTCAATTGCTTCCTGTGCTACATTCTGAGATGCACCCGTTCTAGAAGGATTAATAATTGGGGTAGATGCAGTAACAATAATTTCTTTAGCTTGAATAGTTTCCAGATACATCATAAACTTGAGTTCCTTTTTTTCACCAAGTTTCACTGTAACATCTTTTTTTTCTTCAGTTGTGAAACTTTCCAGAAGTGCAGTAACTGTATAAGGACCACCAACTCTAACAGAGGCGATAAAAAAGCGTCCATTAGATCTTGTAACTGCTGTAAAAAGTGTTCCAGTAGGGATGTGCAAAGCTGTGATCGTTGCCCCAGGTAAAGGAGCATCTTCATTATCAACAACAATTCCAGTTATTACTCCAGTTGTTGCACTCTGGGCAAAGACTGCTGCAGGTAGAATCAAACAAAACATTAATGTAATGAAAAAAAAATTTTTCATTAAGTTCACCTTCCTTTTTGAAATTTTTTATTCTTATAAATAAAATATTTATACATAATAATTATTAATTTTTGATAAAAATATTATATAATAAAAAAATAATTTTTACTATAAAATTATATTATTTTATTTAAAAGAAATAATTTTTTTTTATTAACAGCTTCTATTCATTAAAATTATCTTTTTCTCTTAATATGAAAAAATAAAAGTCAGTTTTTTACCTTCCAACCCTTTTTTTTGAATATATCTTCTATATGTTTCTGTTTATATTTTCTGACAAACGATTTCCAATCTTTCTCCACTGATTTAAAATACTTCAAAGCATTCTCTTTACTAAAAAAATGTATTAAATATACCTCATTTCCCTCTATTTTTGGAACTGCATAAAACTCAAATTCTACATTCTCTTTACCCTGTCCTGACACAAAAACCTGGGGAAAAGGTACATCAATCAAATCTCTAATAAGAGCACTTTTTTTTGTGTCTTTCCACTTCTCCTCGAAAATTTTCCTTTTTTTCAGTATATTAAAGTGATAAACAGCAAAATCCCATTGGAAAAATTTTCTATTATTCAAAATAAGTGCTACCTTTTCCCCCAAGGGTAAAACCAAATCCTCTTTATCTATTTTTTCAAATTCAGAAAATGTAAGTTTAAGAAAAGGCTTATTCTTAATATATGAGATCTTCAAATTCTCATTCTTTAATTGAATATTTTTTGGCCAATGTACTCTCTTTAGCTCCTTTATAAATTTATATGGGAGAATATTGCTAAAATTAATATTTAGAAAACCAGAATGAAAATTAAAGAACATATCAAGATTTTCTGATCTTAAATATTTTTTTAACTCTTTAGAAATAAATTTTTCCCAATAGAATTCAAATGGTTCTAATTCTTTACCAATGATTTTTTTTATTTCTTGGAAATGTGCTTCCATGTTTGACTTTCTTATTTCAAGTTTATAATTTTGTTTATTCTTTTCATACCAATCAAGAACAGCCCTGAGTACAAGCTCTTTTTCTTGAGGGTCTTCCCATTCAGGTGTTGATGTATATATAGAGAGAGCTTTGTTACCAAAATAAATTTTACTTAACACATTAATCTTATTATTTTCAATTTTTACTTCCTGCTCTTTTTTATATGTAAAAGGACGGAGCTCTTCAAGCAGTTTTAAAGATAATTCAGTTGCAAATGTAAGTAATTTAAGGCATTTTTTCTCTTTTTCTTTGGTTCTCTGATTTTCCCAGTCTATTACTAAATCAAAAGGTATCCCTATTACCATATCTGGCCTAATTTTGAAAAGAATTGAGTTTCTATCAAGTTGACGATCTTCATTATCTTTTGTGTACATTTCTCCTTTTTTTAAATAAACACAATCAATAAAACTAGAAAGTATAGCTCTTAACAATATTTTATGTTCTTCTAAATGACTTATACTGACAGATTTATCAAATTTGATTCTTTCTTTTAATTCTCTATAAATTTCTTTTGCCATAGAAAGCTTTTTATAGCTTATGATCTTTTTGTTTTTATTTGCTGAATTCCAAAGAGCCAATTGATTCAGCAGGTCAGAATTATAAGGTCCGGAATAATACTTTCCTCCAGTATATTCTCTGTTTAAAATCCCCTTTGTTTCCAAAATTGAAATCAATTTCATTGAATCTTCAACAACATTTTTTGAGCCTTTTGTTGCCTCAATAAGAAACCTTGAACTCCGGATTGAAACAGGAAGTTCAGCCATTTTTTCACCATCTTCAGTAATTTGTTCACCATTTGAAATTGCTTCAAACACCTTTAATTTTTGTATTGCTTTATAAATCAAACTCCCTTTTGGTTGATGAAAATATGGGAAATCCAAAGGTGAAATACCCCATTTTATTAATCGTAAAATAACTGATTCCAGGTTTAATCTTCTTATTTCTGGCTCAGGATAATCAATGCGATCTTTAATATCTAAATCTGAACATAGAATATATTGACCGTTTTTTACCCTGCCTGCTCTTCCAGCTCTCTGCATACATTCTGATTTAGAAATATCCACTGGATACAATCCTTCAACACCTTTTACAATGCGAATCTCCTTTTTTATTCCAGTATCAATCACAGCATCAATATCATCTATTGTTAAACTAGTTTGAGCAATATCAGTTGAAACAATCACCTTGGGGATATCATAGTGTTTAAATACCTTTTGCTGATCATTTATAGAAAGCTCAGAATAAAGCGGTAAAATTTTTGCTTTTAATTTATCATGTTTCAATGTTTCTTCCAAACTCAATATAAATTCTTCAATCTCTCTTTTCCCTGACTCAAACACAAGAGTGTTTTTTTTCATCTCTACCATTTGAACTGTATCCGAAAGAATAAAATCTGGATGATTGCAATGCATTGTAACAGGGAATCCTCTACCTGAAACTGAAATTATTGGTGCATCTTTTAAAAAAGCCGACAATTTTTTAGCCTGTAGAGTTGCACTCATTATCACAACCCTCTTTTTTACTTTTGAATAAAAATTGCTGTCAAGATTCTTTTTTACAAGTCCAATCAATACTTCCTGATTCAAATTCCATTCATGGATCTCATCTAATATCAAAACATCGTAATCTTTTTTACCCTTAATTTCTTTAATCATTTGAACACCATCAGTAAGATAAAGAAGGGTAGTTTCTTTAGAAAATTTCCTGTCAAAACCAGTTTGATAACCTATCTCTTTGCCCCATAAATTAGATGTGATTTTAGAAATGTAATAAGATAAAGATCTAACTGCAATACGCCTGGGTTGTGTAACAAAAACCCTTTTTCCTTTTTGCCAGAGCCAAAAAGGGACTCTTGTAGATTTCCCAGCTCCTGTTTCTGCGGTTATAATAACAACAGGATTTTTTTCTATTAAATCTTCAATAATATGTTGATAATCATCAATCGGAAGCTTTGGTACATCATATTGCATTGATGAAGATAATACCAGATAAAATCACATGTAGCAAGAAACCGCAAAATATTTTCTGTTAACATTATCATATTTTTTAAAATGTTATAATTCAAATGAGATATTTTTTAAAAAGTTTTATATAATAATTGTAAACAATAATGGAGGTAAAATGAAAAGTTTTAAAATTTTATTATTTGCAGTGATTGTTTTGTTTATACATTCAGTAGCATATTCGCAATCGATAACAGTAACCAGCCCTAATGGCGGAGAGAATTGGGTAAAAGGTACGACCCACAATATTACCTGGACCTCTTCAGGTATTACTAGTGGAACATTTACTGTTCGGCTCTTTGATGGAACAACGAGCATAGGAATTATTCAAGCAGGTATCCCATGTACTGATGGAGTACATTCTATTCCATGGACCGTGGGAAATTTAGCTGGTGGTGGAACAGCTTCACCAGGTTCTAATTTCAAGATTAAGGTAAGGCAGGCAAGTTTAGCACCTAATGATTTCAGTGATGCACTTTTTACAATTTCCGAGACAGGAGGGGAACCCCCGGGGTCTATTACAGTAACCAGCCCAAATGGCGGAGAGAATTGGGTAAAAGGTACAATCCACAATATTACCTGGACCTCTTCAGGTATTACTAGTGGAACATTTACTGTTCGGCTCTTTGATGGAACAACGAGCATAGGAATTATTCAAGCAGGTAT
>Ga0210003_1000021_pt1 | contig 194347 bp, 174 predicted proteins | sample LantaG_FD_182804 | JGI IMG/M metagenome (GOLD analysis project Ga0210003, IMG submission 182804) | Deep subsurface microbial communities from Baltic Sea to uncover new lineages of life (NeLLi) - Landsort_02402 metaG (SPAdes) (version 2) | ecosystem: Environmental > Aquatic > Marine > Oceanic >... | reverse complement strand
TTGTCTTTTCTCTCAAATCATTCATCAATATTCCTCCTTATAGTCCTAATTTTCCGGGATTCATGATATTGTTCGGATCCATGGAACATTTTATTTTTCTGAAATTTTCAAGCCCTGCATTACCCAGTTCCAGCTTCATGAACCGGCCTAGATTCAGGCCTATTCCGTGCTGGTGATTAATTGTTCCGCCAAGATTGTGGGCCAGTACAATTCCTCGCCGCCAAATCTCGTTGTATGTCCGACCAGCCTCGGTGCCTTTTTTTAATTGCCCCACAAAAGTAGGGTATATCATCCCACCAGTGGGATAGAAGTGCGAGAAGTGGGCAGCCAGAAACATATTCATTTGTTCCATGGTTTCTTTGAGTTTTCTTTGAACAGCGACAAGATAGTCAAAGGAGCCGGCAGAGTCAATACAGCCCGAGACCCTTATATGGCCCGGAAAGGGTATGCCGAAGAGAGGATGATCACTGGTGGGAAAGGCGATAGAAAAACGCTTCTTTTCCCACCACTCACGGGCAGGGCCTTCGCCCAGGTCTTTGGCCTTGAGATCATGAGCGATCTTCATGGTTTCTTTTAATTCCAGGTCGCAGAGTTCCTCAAAGCCGTCAAACATAAGGGTTACTTGCGATCCACTGTCCTGATGCTGAAAATATTGGGTTTCCAGCTCGTCGTGAATACGTATGGTAGCGGGCCAGAGCCCTCTCCTCATAATGAAACGGGCAGCATTCATTGCAGTGGGGAGATCGGAAAACAAAAGGGATAAAAACTTTCTCGTCTCCGGGAGGGGCCTTATTCTTAAGGTTGCCTCAGTGATAACCCCCAAGGTCCCCTCGGCCCCCATAAAGAGGTGGTTAAAGTTAGGCCCAGCCGCGGAGTTAGGGACAGCCTTAGTCCGCATTACTTTTCCATTGGGAAGAACCACCTCCATGCCCTGAACCATCTCTGAAATCTTTCCATATTTCGTGGAGACTACACCAGCGCTGCGTGCCGAAAGAAACCCACCGATCCCGCTGACGTGCTGCGACTGGGGGAGATGGTTCATTGTGTATCCCACGGTGTTTAAGGTCGACTCCAGTTCGTTACAGATAACACCGGTCTGTGTAGTAACTGTGTGATTGTCTGTGTCGATATTAATGACTTTATTGAGGGCCTTTACGTCAATAACAATTCCTCCGAATATGGGTAAAGTGCTTCCGCTCCCCTGTGCGCCTCCACACTCCGGAATAACCGGGACTTTGTGGGTGTTGGCAATCTTGATTACCTCTGAGACCTCCTCGGTGGTCTCGGGCCAGACAATGAAATCTGCCACCGGCGGTTCACAGTCTCCCTCGGGGAGCGGGCAAGTCCAGGGAACGATCAGGTCCCTGGAGTATACCTCTTTGTCAATGAATGAGGTGGATACCTTCCCGGCCCCCAGGGCCTCAATGAGTTCATTTTCAACAACGGCTTTGTGAAATTGATACTTGGAATCGATATGATTCATAAAATTCCCTCCTTTTTTAGTAACTATACTTTCGTTAAAATAAATCGGACGTCCCGTTTGTTTTAATATACAATTTACCTGTTCCCTCCTTTATTAGTTTTGGGGTGTCTTCTTGGACATTTTTATCTTCTCTCCTTTTGGGCAATATAAGTTATTATAACATCCTCTGCTGTACGACTTATCTCATCAAAATCAATATTTTCCCCATCTATAATTTTTTGTAATCCGATACCAATAATATTGGCAATTATTATTACCGCAATATTTTCAGGTGTTATATTTTTCTTATAGATACCTGCATCCATTCCTGACTCAATCGCATTTGAAGACATCTCACGATATCTGCGTAGGAATCCCTTTAGGATATATAGATAATCAACATTTTTGCTGCTCTGGGAAAGAAAATCTATTAGGACATACATCAAAGTCATATCATCCCTGATCATCTTAAACCCACCACTTAAACCCAGACGATATCTTAGATCGAATTTTGAGTTAGTTGTCTCTTTGATTTTAGAGAGTATCTTAAGCAATTTTTTATCCAACTCGTTCAACACCCCAATCAATATATCCTCTTTGTTTTTGAAATAATAATTGATCGCACCTTTGCTCAGGTTGGAATACTCGGCTATGGAATTCATGGTAACATTCCCATACCCCTTTTCAGCAATGCATCTAAACGTAGATTCTATTATCTGGTCAATACGCCTAGCAGCCTTGTCATTTTTCATTCATTCTCCTTTTGAGTAAAGCTCCCCGGCCACAGTGAGGGGCATCTAAAATAATTCCTGATCACTTTAGCCATTACTTTACCCTTTACTACATGGACAATAATTCCCATAAATAAACCAGACGTTCAGTTTATTATTTCTTTTTTTCTTCGCTTGTCAAATATTATTTTGCATTGAGACATTTGCGCTGTACCCCTTTCGAACAATTTCCCGGAAAAAATTTGGTAAGATGCAGAAGTGGCAAGTAGATAAAAACAAAAAAATTTCAGAAGGTTGCTACTAAACTAAATTTTACATGATGTGAACTATCAGCAATAATAGGCCTATTTTATACACAGTTACCCATCAGAGGAGGCGGGGGGTCAAGTCTACGTTTGACTTATGTTCTTGGTTCTGACGCATAAGGAGTATGAGTAGACCATTACAGATAGAGTATGAGGGCGCCTGATATCATGTGATGAATAGAGGAAAAGGCGTCAGCCCGTGACATTGGACAAAATGAAAAACTGGTCCAACCATTCATTCCAGCCGAGAACTAAAAGCGGCGGCTGAATTCAAATGTTCGGAGTAACTGCCCGATTGCTTTTGCGCGGTAAAAATAGTATATTGAAATCATGGACAGGAAGCATACAGCTATATACCGAATGTCGGACAGCCGGAACGACGACTTTGTTCCTGGCAAGCCGGCGGACCGCATTAAACTCGTATGGGTTCTGACCAGAGAAATCACGTCCCTGAGCAAAAAACACGATGCTGAACGAAGACTACAAAGACATGTTACACGCCTTGTGCGACGAGAAGGTTAAATTTCTCCTCGTCGGTGCCTATGCATTGGCAGCTCACGGTTATCCTCGGGCTACCATGGACATAGACATTTGGGTCATGCCATCACCTCAGAATGCTGATGCCGTGCTACGAGCGCTGCGCCACTTCGGCGCACCTCTACACAATTTGACCAAGGAAGACCTCCAGACGGATGGGACCATTTTTCAGATCGGAGTTGCGCCAAGGCGAATCGACATCATCACTGCGGCATCCGGGCTTCAGTTTGAGGAGGTATATGGGCGATCCCTGTCTGTGAACATCGAGGGAATCGAAATACATATCCCACTAATTGACGACCTGATTCAAAACAAGAGGGCATCAGGAAGAACCAAGGATTTAGCTGATGTAGAAGCATTGGAATCCCTGAAGAACTCCGAACAACCGCATTGAAACAAATAGCGCCAGGTCTCGACTTTTAACACAAGTGTTAATCCGGGATGGCAACAGTCCATGTCAAGACCATTAAGTGAAGTTTAAAGGCCTGACTCCTAAAGGCAAGTGCGCCCAACAGGATTCGAACCTGCGACCTTCGGATTCGTAGTCCGACGCTCTATCCAACTGAGCTATGGGCGCTTAAATAGATAGAGACAAACTTATAAAACCTAATCAAGGCGGAGTCAATACACACAATAAAAAAAGGGACCATTTAGGTCCCTTTTTAGCATAAACTTTAGCTCGGCCTTTATCTTTCAGCAACAGTCTCTGCGACCATAATCTTTACCTCAGCACGCCTTAAACGCTCAACCCACTTGTTATACGCCGGATCATCATTAGAAAGGCTATCCACCTTGCCTTGTGCGATCTCAAGATCCTTCCTTGCCTGGTCTATATCGATGTCTTCCGCCCTGTCTGCTGTCTCGGCAAGGATAATAACCCTGCTGCCTGTTACCTCTGCAAAACCACCACTTACCGCCAGATAGATATCTTTATCCTCAGCCTTTGCAATAACCTGTCCAGCCCTGAGTGTGGTCAAAAATGGGGTGTGCCCTGGCAAAGCACCAAACTCCCCTGCTGCACCCGGCGCAACCACCTCTTCAACCCTGCGGCTAAGCACAGCCCTCTCCGGAGTGACCACTTCTAACTGCATATATTCGGCCATAGCTAAACTCCTTGCCTATTCGGCCAATGTTTTGGCCTTTTCCAGCACCTCTTCTATTGGACCTACCATATAAAATGCCTGTTCAGGTATATCATCCATCTCACCACTGGTAATCTTCTTAAATCCCTCTATGGTATCCTTTAATTCCACATACTTGCCTTCTGTTCCTGTAAACGCCTCTGCCACAAAAAAAGGCTGCGAAAGGAATCTCTGAATCTTTCTCGCCCTGGACACTATTAATTTATCATCCTCAGAGAGTTCGTCCATACCCAAGATTGCTATGATATCCTGCAATTCCTTATATTTCTGCATTATTTGCTGAAGCTCTCTTGCAACACCATAGTGATCTTCCCCTATAACCTTGGCATCCAAGATCCTGGATGTGGAATCCAAAGGGTCAACAGCAGGATAGATCCCCAGCTCAACGATCTGACGTGACAATACCGTAGTGGCATCAAGGTGACCGAATGTGGTTGCAGGGGCAGGGTCAGTAAGGTCATCTGCAGGGACATAAATAGCCTGAACAGACGTAATCGATCCGTTCTGAGTCGAGGTGATCCTCTCCTCCAACTCTCCCAAGTCAGTCCCCAATGTCGGCTGGTAACCAACAGCAGAAGGCATACGGCCCAGCAGGGCTGAAACCTCCATGCCAGCCTGGGTAAATCTAAATATATTGTCAATGAACAAAAGCACATCCTGGTGCTGTTCATCCCTGAAATATTCTGCCACAGCCAATCCAGAAAGTCCTACCCGGGCCCTTGCTCCTGGTGGCTCGTTCATCTGTCCATAAATCAATGCCGCCTTGTCCATGACACCGGATTCCTTCATCTCCAGCCACAGATCATTTCCCTCTCGGGTACGCTCACCAACCCCCGAGAATACAGAAAACCCACCATGTTTCATAGCAATATTGTGAATAAGCTCCATGATGAATACTGTCTTACCAACACCAGCTCCGCCAAAGAGTCCGATTTTCCCCCCACGCATGTACGGGGTTAAAAGATCAATTACCTTAATGCCGGTTTCAAAGGACTCAATTGTGGTTCTCTGCTCTGTAAATGCAGGCGCATCCCTGTGGATGGGATTCCTTTTTTCCGTAACTATGGGAGGGCCTTCATCCACTGGATTGCCAACCACATTAATAATTCTGCCCAAAACCTCATTGCCAACAGGAACAGTTATCGGCCCGCCTGAGTCCCTCACCTCCATGCCTCTGACCAGGCCGTCAGTGCTGTCCATTGCAATAGTGCGCACTGTCTTGTTTCCTAAATGCTGGGCAACCTCTAATACCAGATTATCCTCTTCATCTGAAAGATAAGGGTTACTTATAAACAATGCATTATATATGTCAGGCAGATCTCCTGTACCGAAATCAACATCGACAACAGCGCCTATAACCTGTGAAACCTTTCCTACACTCATAATCTACTCCTTATTCAATATTTTTATCCTTTGAGTGCCTCAGCGCCACCCACCACCTCCATCAACTCGGTGGTAATAGCAGCCTGCCTGGCACGGTTATATTTAATAGACAACTTATCTATCATCTCAACTGCATTGCCCGATGCATTCTCCATGGCTGTCATCCTTGCCCCATGTTCTGATGCGGCTGATTCAAGAAGCGCCCTGTAAAAGAATATCCTGAGACTCATGGGGATCAGGGTATCCAAAAGGGCCTCTTCTGAAGGTTCATAAAGGTATTCCACCGTGGACATCTCATCATCTGCCTCCATGGGCTCAACAGGTAAGATTTTATCTACGTGCAGGACCTGCCGCATAGCAGACTTAAACTCGTTAAATATGATGGTCAATTCATCAAACTCTTCTTTGATATATCCATCTATAAGGTCATCGGCAATCTCTACTGCAAGCTCATACGTGGGAGTCCCTATCATGGTACTTTTCCTGACCGGAAATCCCTTTCTTTTGAAATAATCAACACAGCGTCTGCCTGCTAAAACCAAAGAATAATCCTCATAACGACCTTTATTCTCATTAGCAAAGGCCTCCGCTGCCCGAAAGACATTATGATTAAATGCCCCACACAGACCTCTGTCCGAGGCGATTACCACTAAAACCCCTTTCTTGGGTTCCCGAACCTGTAAGAGTGGATGCACATCAGGATTGGTCCTGGTTACCAGTGATACCAGCACCTCATTCATCTTTATCGCATATGGTCTGGCAGCAATAATACTAGATTGAGCACGCCTCAACTTTGCAGCAGCCACCATACGCATGGCCCTTGTTATCTGCTCTGTCTTCTTAACAGATTCAATCCGTTTTTTCAGATCCTTTAAGCTTGGCATTATATCTCCCTACTTTTGGACAACAAATACCTTCTTGAACTCTTCTATCGCATCTTTTAACGCCTTTTCAGTATCAGCGTCTAACGCACCTGTGTCACCTATAGCCTTTAAGATTTCAGGATGCTGATTATCAAAGAACAGATAGTACTGTTCCTCAAAGTCATGCAAGACCTCAACCGGATATTCATCAAGGTATCCATTGATACCTGCGTATAATAGGACCACCTGCCTGTCTACAGATAACGGGCTATACTGCGGCTGCTTAAGAATCTCCATTAATCTGGCCCCGCGATTGAGCTGGGCCTGCGTGGCCTTATCCAGGTCAGATCCAAACTGCGAAAAGGCTGCCAGCTCTCTGTACTGAGCCAGGTCCAGTCTCAAGCTTCCTGCCACCTTCTTCATGGCCTTGATCTGCGCATTACCTCCAACCCGGGATACAGAGATACCCACATTGATGGCAGGCCGAAATCCAGAATAGAACAGGTCTGTCTCAAGGAATATCTGGCCATCAGTGATAGAGATTACATTGGTTGGTATATATGCAGACACATCACCTGCCTGCGTCTCTACGATGGGCATTGCAGTTAAAGAACCACCTCCCATCTCATCGCTGTACTTTGCGGCCCTCTCAAGCAACCTGGAATGCAGATAAAATACATCGCCAGGAAACGCCTCACGCCCCGGTGGTCGCCTGAGCAGCAGGGATATCTGCCTGTATGACTGGGCCTGTTTGGTCAGGTCATCATATACAATCAAGGCGTGCTGTGCATTATCCCTGAAATACTCTCCCATCGCAGCTCCTGAATACGGTGATATATACTGCATAGGGGCAGGATCTGATGCTGTTGCAGCCACTACCGTGGTATACTCCATGGCCCCATGCTGCTCTAACGTCGCCACCACCTGAGCTACCGTGGACCTCTTCTGGCCTATTGCAACATAGATGCACTTCACATCTTTGCCCTTTTGATTGATAATAGTATCAACTGCCAAGGCAGTCTTTCCTGTCTGGCGGTCGCCGATAATCAATTCTCTCTGGCCTCTGCCTATAGGTGTCATTGAATCTATGGATTTCAACCCTGTTTGCAGGGGTTCCTTAACAGGCTGCCTCTTTACAATACCAGGGGCCTTTACATCAACAACACGCTGTTCTTTGGCATCTATGGGGCCTTTGCCATCTATAGGTAGGCCTATGGCATTTACTACCCTGCCAAGCATAGCATCACCAACAGGGACCTGCACAATCCTCTTGGTCCTCTTTACCTGATCCCCTTCCTTGATGCCTGCCACCTCGCCAAAGACAACACACCCGACATTATCCTCCTCCAGGTTAAGGGCCATACCATATATCCCTCCTGGAAATTCTATCAACTCGCTGGACATAACATTTCTGAGTCCATAGACCCTGGCAATACCATCACCTACAGAGAGAATCGTGCCGGTCTCAGCAACATCAATCTCCTTTTCATAACCCTTGATCTGTTCCTTTATAATCTCACTTATCTCTTCTGCCCTTATCTGCATTGCCTATCACCCCTCTTTTAAACTCTGTTTTATTTTTTCTAACTGCGTTTTTATACTGCCATCATAGACTATCCCTTCGACTTCCGCAATAACCCCGCCTATAAGAGACCGGTCTTTCTCAACCTCTACCACCACCTCTTTACCTATAATTCGGGATAGAGCTTGCGCTATTTTATTTACCATTTCTCCATCTATATCCATCGCAGTGAGCAATTGCACCCTTACCTTGCCTGCCTTTTCATCCAAAAGCGTATGGTAAGAATCCAGGATGTCATCTAAATACTTAAATCTGTCCTTTTCCAGCAATATGTCCAGAAACCTTAGCATGTATTCAGATAGTCCTGCCTTGTTCGCAATATTGTCAAGTATCCTGCGCTTTAGAAGAAGATCATACAGTGGAGATTCCAGGATTGATTTTAGTTCATTACTTGAAGCTACAATCTCGGTCACAGTCTCTAATTCCTTAAAAAACTGTTTCTCATTGGCTACTTCCTCTCCAACCTCAAATAATGCCTTCGCATACCTCTTTGCTACTAAATCGCCCTTCAATTTTGCCTCACCACCTTATCCAAATATTCTTCTACTATTCGCCTCTGATCATCAGGTGTAATCTTCTTTTCAATAATATCCGCAGCCATTTGGCAAGCCATATCTGCTACAGCATCTTTTAGGCCTGCCTTTGCCTTTTGTATCTCCTGCTGGGCGCTATCCTTTGCCTGCTCAATAAGCCTCTCGGAAGCAATCTTACCTTCTTCTATAATTCGAGCCTTTTCCTTTTCTATCTCGCCTAGGAGCACCTGCCTTATTTCTTGTATATCCTTTTCTACATCCTTTAGTTTCTCTTCATATTCCGCATGCCGTGAGGCGGTATCTCTTTTACTCTTATCCACATCTTCCAACAACTGAGCAATCTCGACACGGCGTCCGCTAAAATACTCTCTTACCCTGTCTGCCAGCAGCTTATAAAGTATTATTACAAGGATGGCAAAATTCACAATCCTCCAGACCATATCCCAGATCTTTCGGCCATCTCCACCGCCTTGTTCTGCGGCATAAACAAGGGACACGATAATCAAGAGAAAGAATATAACAAGAGGCAGGCTTTTTCTTATCTGTCTTATCATAGAGCCTCCCTGCCCAAGACTCGCCCGGCAATAGATGTCGCCATGGAACCAAGCTCTGTCTCAATGTCTTTTTGGGCCTTTTCTACTTCCTGTGCCATTTCCAGCCTTACCTGGGCTATCATCTCCTCTGCCTTCTTCCTTGCTTCAACTATAATCTCATTTGCTTGAGCCTCTGCTGCCTTCCTTGCAGAGTTCTTGGCTTCCAATGCCGTAACTCTTCCTTCATATATCCTATCTGTATACTCTTGGAGCATCTGCTGGCTTTTCTCTTCAAGTTTTTTTATCCTTTGTTGACCACCTACTATCTTCTCATCTCTTTCATCAAGGATCTTTAAGATAGGCTTATACAAAATCTTGTTAAGGACAAACATCAAGACAAGGAAATTGACCATCTGCACCAAAAAGGTCCAATTAAGCTCTATCATTATGCCCCCTTACACAACGAATATCAACAGTAGAGCCACCACAAGCGAATAGATTCCCGTAGACTCGGATACTGCCTGGGCTACAAGCATGGTTCGCGTCAAGAGGCCGGCTTCATCCGGATTTCTCCCTATTGCCTCACATGCCTTGCCACCAACAAAACCTTCTCCTATGCCAGGGCCTATGGCACCAAGCCCCATTGCAATACCCGCACCGAGAAATGACGCTGCCCTGATCAGATCCGCACCACTAATATCCATAATTATATCCTCCCTATCTACTTTATCTTCTTATCTTTATACGACAAACATGAGCACAAAGGCTATTACCAGGGCATATATAGCTGTTGACTGAGCTACTGCCTGGGCTATCAACATTGTCCTCATTATAAGCCCTGTCTTGTCAGGCTGCATTCCTAGCGCCTCACATGCCTTTGCCGCAGTTAAACCATTACCATAACCAGGGCCTATAGCGCCAAATCCCATAGATATCCCTGCAGCGAGTAAGGCCATTGCACCTGGTAGAGTGACTGGCCCTGCATAATTCCCAAATATAAGCATAAGCGATATCATGAGCGAGAATATCACAGGGGTCTGCCCCACGGCCTGACCTACCAGCATAAAGGTCATCATCGGCCTTGTTACACTTGATGTCCGACTGATTGCCCTGCATGCAGACTCAGATGTAATACCATTTCCCATACCAGAACCTGTAGCGCCTAGGCCTATAGATATCCCTGCACCCAACATGGCGCAAGAGACCAATAAATTTCCATCCTTAGGCCCCATAGCGATCAGCATAAGCGCTATCAAGAGGGCAAATATCGCTGGGGTCTGCGCTACGGCCTGACCAACCAGCATCAACGTAGTAAGTGACCCTTTAAGCCGGGGTTGCCTTGCAAAACCTTCACATGCCGCACCTCCGGCCTGGCCTCCTCCCCATCCAGAGCCTATTGCACCAAATCCCATGGCAATGCCTGCACCTAAAAGGGCTGCGCTGTATGGCCATGCGGAAATACCGGAATAATCTTTGAACACAAGCAAAAATGCTATGACCAATGCAAATATAGCAGGGGTCTGGCAGACAGCCTGACCAACCAGCATGGTGGTAGTCATCTGACCGCCAACCAAGGGCTGCCTGGATGTCCCCCATATTGCCTCCAGAGAAGAATAACCAGCACCAATACCAGAACCAAAAGCGCCCAGCCCCATTGCAAGCCCTGCACTTATTGCAGCAGCACTTGCGCATATGCCATTACCTGATAGATCAGTGAATAATAATAAGACTGCCACCATTAATGCAAATATGGCTGATGTCTCTGCAACGGCCTGACCAACCAGCATAGTCCTGGTAAATGGAGATGCCATCTCAGGCCGCCTGGCGATAGATCGGTTTGCCCAGCCTCCGGTTAGACCCTCACCTACAGCAGCACCTATTGCACCAAACCCCATACAGAGCCCGGCCCCAATATATTGTCCTGCCTTTACAATAAACTCTACATCCATATCTAATTCCCTACTTTATCTGCACAGATATATATACTAACGTCAACATGGTAAAAACAAACGCCTGAATAGTGCCGATGAACAGACCAAAAAATGCATATAGGATAGGTGGTAAGACCAAAGAATAGATTAGATAACTTACCACTAATATAATAATAGACCCACCCATCATATTCCCAAATAGACGGAAAGAGATAGAGATCACCTTTGCCATCTCCCCTATAAGATTCAGTGGCATCATAAAAAATATAGGCTCAAAGTAGTCCTTAATATATCTCTTAAATCCTTTAAATTTTATCCCTGAATAATGTGCAACAACAAATCCCATAACACCTAAACTCAAGGTGGTATTGATATCCTTTGTTGGCTCAGATAAAAAGGGGATAATACCCAGCATATCTGATATCCAAAAGAGTAAGAATATAGTGCATATAAAAGGAAAATATCTCCTATCGGTAAGATCCAAACTGTCTTTTACCAGATCATCCCATGTGGCTACCAATAGCTCTGCAGCGCTCTGAAGCGGATTGGGGACCAGCTTTGTGGTCCTTGTAGCAAGAAGAGCGAATAAGACCCAAAAGGCCATAACTATCCATGTCATGATAAGGGTCTCCTTATTTAAGACCATTTGATGACCTGCTATATTAAGTATCCATTGAGAGACGCTACCTATCTCTTCCATTTATTCGCCATCTCTCGCTCTTACCTGGTCTATAATGAACACAACATGCGCAAAGAAAAAGCCTGCGGCAGCGGCAAAAAAGGCGGGCATAGAGATCAAGATACTCAAGGTAAGGATGCCCCCCAGACACGCAAAACGCAGTATAAAGGCCCGGACAGGTCTTAGCCCCCCAAGCGTAGAATAGGCCATCATCAAGGCATTCATCAAAGAGCCTGCAACACCTATGACAATACCAAGGGAAATATCCGTATATCCAAGAATAAAGAATACTAGGAAGCCCAACACAGCAATAGGGACCACATGTATAAAGGTAGGCCTTACAAAATCAACCGCCCTCATTATTTTTCTTTGGTCTCCCCAAGTCCTGTATCTGCCTATATACTGTCCATCCACCGCCAAATATCCCTATTAGTATAAATATAACCAATACAAGCCCATGCGCACCTAACCAACCATCCAGCTTGTATCCTATCCAAAAACACAGCCCTATTGAGGCTGCCATAGTAAGGCCTACTTGCGTGACTATAGCTAGTTCCTCAATTACCTTTATATCTCTACGCCTATTACTACTGCTAAAAAGGCCCCTCCTGGGCCTTTTACTGAATGGCGTATCACTCACTTTTTATCATTACCTCTATGCGCTGTCAAGATGTTTATTGAGTAGCAGGCGCTATAGCGACCTTTTTTTCTTTTTCGTTCATCTGGCAGCTACCTTCAAATATGACACCTTCTTCTACCATCAGTGTAGCTGTCTTGATATTACCATAAAGTTTCCCAGGAGAACGAATCTCTATACGGTTTGATGCCACCAGGTTTCCATGGACCTCACCATTTATTATAATGGTATCTGCTTCCACCTCAGCCTGCACCGTAGCGCTTTCACCTATGACAAGCACGCCCTTAGTAAACACCTCTCCCTTAAACTTGCCGTCAATACGGACTGTTCCTTCAAAAATGAGCTTGCCATCAAATTCAGTCCCTTTGCCCAGCATACCTACTATATTCTCCATATTAATGGTATTCTTTTTCACAGGTCACCCCCTTTATCAAGTTCGGTATTGAATAGCATAAACATGATTGTTTTTCCAATCTAACTTTATATGGAAACAGTAAACAGTGAATAGACTCAGCACTTCGCAGTGAATCCTGAGTAATCTTGAGGTAATCGAGAGGCAAAGAAAAACAGCTCCGCTTTTTACCTCCCGATTTAGCAGGATTAAAAATTGCCAATCTAAACCATTAAACTCTTAGATGTCATCCAGGGGATTTTTTTTCCTCGGATATTTTGCCGGGTCTTTTAAAGCCTTGTCTATTTCGCTAAAAATCTTAGATCTCATTTTGCTACCGCCTAGCTTTTTTTCGATCTCAGCAAGACGTTGGGCCTGCTGCTGCTTGAATTTCCCAACCTCATCTTCCATGTCATTTGAAGAATCTTGCCTCGGCAATTCCTCTATCCGGAAGTGCTCAAGTATATAGAGCCTTTCCTCAAACTCAGCCTTTACAATCCGTATAACGCCTAAATCCTCAAGCTTTTTTGATATAAGAGTAGATGACTCTAATGACATCTTTAAAAAACTTGCCAACCCTTTTATTGACGGGGCACTATTGTTTATATGTTCATACACCCTTATACCTGCCACCCATAAATGCGCTTGATCATATATGCTGGATCGCTGCATAAAGAGTATCTATCTTAAATCCTATTGTCTTTCAAGAATATATTCAAGAATGAGCTTGACATGCCCGATATGTATAAAACAATATATCGTAAAAAAGGGAGGACCTGTTTTGAGAAAGATTATTATAGTCTTTATTGGTCTGCTGGTATTTATGAGCGTCTCACCCAAGCTTTGGGCTGCAGAAACCATCCATACAGTAACGGAAGGCGACACCCTATGGGATATATCTGTTAAATACCTCAATACACCATGGAATTGGCCAATCATATGGGCAAAGAACCAGGACATCACCAATCCACACCTGATATACCCAGGCGACAAAATAATCATACGAAAGCAAGAGAACAAGGTGGAGATTGTAGTTATCCAAGCAAAAGAGCCATCACCTCCAAAGGTATACTCCCCTGAAAAATTTGTGGAACAAAAAGAAAAGACTGTTGTTATATCTCCAGCTTATTCAACCCTTATCTACACCAAAGCCCCGCTTAAGGGGATCGGAAATGTCCTTGAAAATGAGGATGGCAGTAGCTTTTCCATCCTTGAAGATACAATCCTGGTAAAGATGTCATCAGATGTACACCCGGGAGATGGCATTGCTCTTGTTTCAAAACAAAAGGAGATAAAAAGAGAGCCTGCCATAAAAAGCTACCTTTATAAGGTTGTTGCATTAGCAAAGGTAGAGGAGCTAATCGGAGACATTGCCCGGTGTAAAATCCAATATTCCAACCAAGAGGTCAAAAAAGATGATCTCGCTTATGATCTTAAGAAGATTAAACCTCTTTCTCTGAATATCTCTTACCCTCAAGTTACAGACCCTGCGAGTATTATAGATGTGTATGAGAACAGAACCAAGATCAGCGCGCATGATGTAGTGTTCACCAATATAGGAAAAAACCAAGGGGTAAATAAAGGAAGCCTGTTAAGCATATATAAGGAAAGAAAGCTGGGTGAGGATGGGCCTATTATTAATAAGTATCAGGGGATGATGCTGATACTAAAAGCACTTGATAACCATTCAATGGGCCTTGTGGTGGAATCCAAGATGCCTATAGAAAAAGGTTTTTTAGTAAGGGGGCTGAATAAAAAACTATAGTTTTTGTAGTGTTTCCCCGTAAATTCTTTATTGTAATTTTGGATTTTGTAATTGTTTAGGGTTTAGTCTGTCACAAATTGGTGGATTAGGATTCGTATTTTCACATTTTAACTCTATGTTCGGCAAAGAAACTATACTACTCTGTGTTACAACTAACCTGAAGATTTTCCGCTTCCGTGCATGCCCTTGGAAGAAGGCTAGGCTGTTATCGTTTCAATCCCTCTTCTATCAATACTGGTAAAATTGATGCCTACACCCTCAGGCGTTGTCCTGACCACATTTCCCTGAACCCTAATAATCTTTCCAAAATCACTGGCATCCAGGCTTGCAATTACCAGCGTCCCCTCATCTAAAGGGGATACTGTCTCTATGAACATGCCACCATAACTTATGTCCTTGACTCGACCCTTTTCAAAGGTATCCAAAGAACCCTTATAGATGGCATTTATTTCTACCTGTTTCCTTTTATAGTTCCTTCTCTCCTCCATGGGCCTACCCCCTTTTCGTAGTTTAATGATTTAGTACAAATACACCATTACATTACATTCACAAAAATATTTGTTTTACTTTACCAGAAAAATTACTCTAAAAAAAGAATTATTTTATAATGGACCAAATCCCGGCTTGATAGGGGTCTATTACAGATGAAGCAGGGCATCCTTTTTTTCGATGCCTTCGCAAAATATTTAAGCATTCATCAGGGTTCTGCCCCTCGATAGCTCCCGGGATCAACCTGCGTCCCCTGTTGCTTGCCCCACCTTAAGGCTCCTCATCCTGTTTATTGCGGCTGCCACCTCAAATATCCTGGGCGCAGCATAATCGGCAGGCAGATAAGGAAATATATAATCAAGCCCCTTGACCCCTATAATATTCATTATCTCCTGAAGCCCTTGCAATAGGCCTATCCTTTTTTTTGCATAGGTTATCGCATAATAATATATGATCTCCCCTATAGCCCTTGTTTGAGAGTCATCCACAATCTGTTCAACAAAGGAGAGATCTATCTCTGTTGTTCCAAATAAGATCTTCTTTAGGCCTTTTGCCCCTATCTTTACTTCCCTTTTGCCTCTGCTGGGATCAAAACTGGAAGCTAACGGCATCCTGTTGGGGATCGTACCAAAATGTTTTCCCCCTTCATGTACGCGATTGCTTTTGAATTTGCCCACAATTTCTTTCGCCTTATCTGTAACGTCATATAATAAATAATTGTCCGTTACAAAGGTGGCATCAGCCACATCAAAATAGTCACCAGAGCCTCCCATTACCAGAATAGTAGAGCATCTAAGATCACCAAAAAGTTCTTTCACCTTATCTACAAACGGTGTTATAGGCTCTTTGGCCTTTGATACCAGGGCCTGCATTCGCTCATCCCTGATCATAAAGTTGGTCGCAGAGGTGTCCTCGTCAATAAGGAGCAGGCGAGACCCCACCTCTAATGCCTCCATTATGTTTGCTGCCTGTGATGTGGATCCGGAGGCGTTCTCTGTAGAAAAGCTTGTCGTAGCCTTGGCGCCGGGAAGATTGTTGATAAAAGGGGATATGTCTGCCTTTTCTACATATCTTCCATCTTCAGCCCTGATTTTTACCGCATCCTCCCTGGTAATCACCAACTCTCTTCCGTCCCCCAAAATATGATTATAGACCCCACGCTCTATGGCCCTAAGCAGTGTGGACTTTCCATGAAAACCGCCGCCTGCAATAAGGGTTACCCCTTCCTTTATGCCTGCGCCTATAACCTTTCCATGGTTTGGAGTTTCCATCTCCACCTTGAGGTTTGCAGGGGAAAGAAACTTTATAGCAGCCTCTGCTTGCATGGGCCTGTCATCTATCCCTGATCTTCTAGGAAGGGTTGCTCCATCTGCAATAAATGCAACAAGGCCTTTCCCCCGTAGGCCTTCTCTTATATAGTCTTGATCTTCGGCTATCTCTACATGGTTTTTTATGGCCGATTTGTCGATATTCTTATAATGTAGAGAGCGAGATACTATCTCTGGGATCTCCTTGAAAAACATCTCTATCGCCTGGCGTGCAAGAACAGACCTTCCATGTGCAGGTAAACCCATAAAAAACCGCACTTCTAAAGAATCTTGTTTGATGAGGCAAGATGTCCTTTCTAAGATTTCCTGTTGAGGCCTGTCTATAGATATCTGCCCACTCTTTCCCGTCCCTCTGCCTCCCTTTGCAATGTCTTTTATGGCCTTAAAAAATGCCCTGGTAATGAAGTCTTGAACTGCTATCTGCCTGCTTCTGTTTGAAAACAGATATGTTGGAAACCCGGAATCTTTCAATCTTACACGAACCCTGATTTTTGATGGTGCAGCAAAGGGATCCCCCTGCACATGATCGATATATAATTCAAACCCGGGAAATTTATACATCCCTTTTATGTCTTTATATGCCTTATAACCTTTGCGATCTATACGGATAAGCTCCTGCCTAAGTCTTTCCATAAACCCATCATCTCCTATTATAGCGGCACATCTTTGTGCCCATTTTAAGCAAGTGACATCTATAATCAATTGTATTAATAAATTGTATTGATAGTAAACAGGAAAATAAGGTTATTACCTCAGGATAAAAGGCCAAGGAAGTAAGTATGGGGTATCAGTACATAGATCATACTGCAGATTTAGGCATCAAGTTGACTTCTCCTGATATAAAAAGCCTGTTTGAAGAAGCTGCCCTTTCTGTTGTAGATATCATGGGGGCAACCGCCAAACATGAAAAGATATCTATAGAGATCACAGTACGTGGTCTCGATAGAATAGATACTCTTGTCAGATGGCTACAAGAGGTTATATACCGGATAACCGTAAAAGACCTGCGGATTGCGAATATAAAGATCACACACCTAGACGATACCATGCTAAAAGCAGATGTAAGAGGCATGTATCGCCGCTCAAGGCTTTCTACGGAAATAAAGGCAGTTACCTACCATGACCTTGAAATAAAAAAGAGGCATGATAACCTGTATGAGGTGACAATAATATTTGATACATAAGTGCTTGTCTGATCGGAAACACTCTGGCTCCTGGACTCCGGATACTTTTCCATGCCTGGTTTATATGAAAACAGTAAACAGTAAATAGTAAAGAGTAAAAAAGGTGTTGGGTTTTGGGTGTTGGGTTTTGGGTGTTGGGTGATTAAGAATAGTCAAAAGTCGAGAGTCGAAAAGACAAAAGATAAAAAAATAGTTTCATGGGAAATGTTGCGGCCTTTTGCCCTCATCGGCCCCGGGGATCAGGGGGGTCCCCAATAACATCCCCCTGGCCCCCTTCAAAGGGGGAATTAAAGGGGCGTCACCCCTTCAAAGGGGGAATCTGTCCGTGCAGATTAAGGGATGGGGGATTCTTGAGATATACCTTCCATCGCGATTTGCTAATACATCCTTTGGCGGAGCTTAAAGGGGAATCGCTCCCTTATGTTTGAGCCCGAAGGGCGAGTAAGTTAGCACCCGTAAGCGAGCCAAAAGGATGTATCAAAGAGCGATATAGGCAAGCGAGAGAACCCCTCATCCCGAAAATGTTTTCATCCTTGGTTGTGAGCGCCTGCGCTCATAAGGGTTTATATAATCTCAAGTGGATGTAAGATTCTATAACAAAATTTGTATACTTGACTATCTTAGATGTTCCTTTTATGCTTAGACTCGATAAGTAAGAAATATAAATCTAAATTATTTCAACTGGGAGGGTTTTTATATGTCTAAATTACTGGATATGCTAGGATGTCGTTACCCCATTATTCAGGGGCCTATCGGTGCCATGAACAATCCAAGACTGGTGGCAGCTATTTGCGAAGCTGGGGCGTTTGGAATGCTGGCTATGGGTTTCAGCAACCCAGAAGAGGCAAAGAGTCTGATAGACAATGTCAAAGGATTAACTAATAAGCCCTTCGGGGCAAACCTCATGCTTATGAATCCTGCAAATCAAGACATCCTTGATATACTCGCAGACGCAGGGGTAAAAATCGTCACCACTTCAGCAGGGTCTCCAAAGCGTATCTATCCGCACATCCATGCCCTGGGGATGAAGGGGTTTCATAATGTTCTTTCCCTCCCCTATTCCATAAAGGCTGCAGATGCCGGTGTGAATGGACTGGGTGTTTCAGGATTGGAGGCAGGAGGCCTTCGTTCTAATAATCCTGAATGCACGACCATGATCCTCGTCCCTCTGGTGGTGGATCATGTAGATATCCCGGTGATTGCCGCTGGAGGTATCGCCGACTCCAGGGGATACCGTGCTGCCCTGGCTTTAGGCGCTCAGGGAGTACAGATCGGCACACGTTTCTTAGCCTCCGATGAAAGCCCTGCACCTAAGGAATGGAAGGAGGCCATCATTAGCTGCAATGATGGCAGTACCACGCTGCTTCCTCTAGGAAATATGCGTATGCGGGTTATCATAAACCCCAAGCTCAAGGAGAAGATGGATAATCCGGATGCAGACCTCACTCAAGAATATAATATGATGAACGCCCCTCAGGCCTGGAACAGCGGAGATTTTGATCTCTTCCCGGCAGGCTCCGGTCAGGTGGGCGCTCTTATTAAAGAAATCAAACCTGTCAAAGAAATTATAGAAGAAATGGTATCAAGTTAGGGTTAAAATATCTGACATCACAAGGAGAAGAAAAAACCAAGGGACATAAGATCCGGATCTTCCAAGTGCGCCCGGCAGGATTCAGACCTGCCACCTTCGTAGCCTAAACACAGGCAAAAATGCGGGCAAGCAGAATCGAGAGGATGGTAAAAATCACTGTAAAGGAGAAAAGGAATATCGTGCTTTCAAAATTAAGTGCTACTAACAATCGTCCTTTCAAACGCCGCTTTAGAAAAAGCCTGCGAGATATTCTATGGTCGGTTGGTAAAGTGCTGACCCCTCCCGTGATTACTATATGGCGCCACATGCCCCGTGGAGTTCTACTGGCCCTTGCAAGGGGTGTGGGCTCCCTATGGTATAACTTGATTCCATCGAGCCGCCAGTTGGGGCTGAACAACCTCGATCTCGTCTTTGCTAACACTATTTCCAAAAAAGAAAAGGCCCGTATTTGCCGGGAATCTCTTAAGAGTATATTAACATGTATGATGGATTTCTATTACTTTTCCCACCGAAAAGAATCCCCTGAGTTCAAGGTGCTTGTTGATCCCGCCTGTGAGGAAAAGATCAGGTCAATCACTGGTAAAGGGAAAGGAGCCCTTATTCTTACCGCCCATCTTGGGAACTGGGAACTGCTCTTCTGGTATCTCAGGAGGTTTGGCAAAATCAGCCCGCTTGCACGGAACCAGAAAGATTTCGAACGTTACGTGGTGGAGTGCAGAGCCCGTTATGGTGTCGGGACGATATACGACAGCTCATCAAGTACCCAGTTGATAAGCGATATACTAGCCCGCGGGGAGATGGTAGCCTTTATATTCGACCGAAATCTCAGCCACACCAAAGGTATTATCGCCGAGTTTATGGGGCACCCGGCCTTTACTCCGTATTTCCCGGTTAACATTGCCATGAACGGGCATGTCCCGGTGGTTGGAGCATTCCTGACCCAGGAGGGTCGGAATTATCGCCTGCACATAGAAGACCCTATCGAGGTAACGCCTCTTCAAGATAAAGAGGAAACCTACGCCTACTATGTGAAAATCTTTCTTGATCTGATAGAAAAATACATCCGGCTTTATCCTGATCAGTGGTTTTGGGCACACAAACGCTGGGGCAGGCCCAAGGGAGATGTAGCTTTCGAGTAAGGGGCTTCTCGGGGAGAATGGACCCGGAGGGTCTGATCAGGGTGGATTTTATTCAGATTAAATCGTGCAAAGAAATGTATCTATGAAAAAATTTTAACCAAACCTCCCCTCCTTCGAAGGCGGGGCATTCTGGCAATTTTCGTAAAGGCCTTGGCGCAGAGTTGCACGCCCGTGATTTGGCAATGACGTAGGGCCAGGATAAAATGTAAAATGGTGTCTGCCTGCATACTTGACCAATTAATTAAATCACTTGTTTGTCCTGCTCAAATATCTCAAGCCCATACAGGGTGGCTAAGTCAATAAATTGTTGCCTATAATCTCCATAACTGGTTACTAAATGCCAAATAAATAAGTCGAAATGATAGTTGGCGAGAATCTTTTTTGTATCAGCCTCTACTGCTAATTTAGTCCTACAGGCCCTGTCTTCATCTACATTTGCTACTGTTTTTCCCTGATGTATGGCAAAGGCCTTATTTAGGAGACTCACCTTTATTGTTGTTGTTATTTCTCCTAATGGCATAAGCGATTGGACAGATGCTCCTTTGCGGTCCTCGGCATGTGAACGAATAATATAGGGATTAGAAGGCCCATCTGGACCATAAACCCTATTTGTCGCAACACAATGAGCATAAATAATTTGATCCTTAGCAATATCGATAACAGGATCTGAAATATAACCAGGCCTACCAGTTAAATATCGTATTAATAATTGAGTTGTTGCTGAATCTATATCGGCCTCACAAACCCCGGGTACGCCATCATTGTTCAATTGAAAAAAACACAGACAGGGATAGGCCGGCAACTTGTTCTCATAACACAACGGGAGACAATCAACCGTAACCGCATCGGCATCCTTGTCACTCATAGCCTTTTTGATAGCTAAATACAATTTTGCTGACTTCAAAATTTCATCTTCACTTGGCTCAACTACCCTCATTGCTTCCTTTATCCATCTTGTTTTAATCTTCTCAGCCTTATTTACATCAATTTCATTGTAATAAGAGATTACCTCCTCAGACTTCATCTGTAGCACTTCTATCCCGAAAATCTGCTTTGCATTATCTATTATTTCATCACACGTGAAAAATGATTTTTCATCATAAATTGCTAAAATACGCGAGTCCTTCATCTCCTTCATAACAGGAAACAACTTTACCCTATCTATTATATCTTCAAAATTAGAAGAGGCAATTAAAGCAACAGGAAGTTTTTCTCTCTTAACTAAAGAATGCACACTAAGAAAGTCTCCGGATCCTGAATAAAGGTCATCAGCAATAATAACCGGATGATAATTTAGGGCCATAAATTCAGGAATTCCTGTCCATAATGTGGTCAAGAAGATTAGATAGCCATCTACTTCTTCTGCCTCAAGCGTTTCTTTTGCTTCATCAATTGAATGGAAAATGGCCTTTGAAAATTCTATATCAGGAAAATTCTCTTCCAGTTTAAATAATATATCCCTGCCTCTTTTTTCATAGTCATAATCTATATATGGCCATGTCGGCTCACCTTTCCTTGAGGCTGTCAAGATAACCTTAACCTTAGTCTTCATATACACCTCCTAAAATAATTAAACCCCATTCACTATAGAGATTGCCCAATATATTCCAAAGATTATAAAATATCCTTAATTGTTTCCTCATCCCACGGCTTGCCGGCTTTTTTAAGCTCTATCGCCTCTCTGAGGGCCTGATGTTTGGCCTTTGTCATAGGAAGCAGATAAGCTATAATGATGCTGACAAACAGGAATAGCGCGGTCACCTCGGCATAGAGCATCCTGATGCCGAAGATCGCGGTGTCTGTCTGTTGTGCATCGGGGACATAGCCGATCCAGGAAAGGATAATACCTACCAGCCATACGGCTACGGCAACCGAAATCTTGCGCGAAAACGAAATGACTCCGAAATAGAGGCCCTCGCGGCGCTGGCCGGACTTGAACTCATCAACCTCGATCACGTCGGGGATCATAGACCAGCCGGTCATGGTGATGCCGACTAGTCCACCTGAGGCCAGGATGACCAGGATATAGAAGAATATAACGGTATCCGGTCGCACGAGCAGCACGAATACTGACTGAATGATGGCCCACATGCCGATGAAGCCAATGAATGCCCAACGTTTACCGTATTTCCCCGAAGTCATATTGATAAGGGGAATCCAGCAGATGGTACAGGAAAACAGAAAGAGAAAGGCAATCGATTGCTGGGTTTCGTTGAATGCCATGAAGTATTTCATGAAATACACCATGACAGCCCCAGCTACGCCCATCGCAACATTGCTGAAAACATAGACCCCAACCGTATACCTGAAGGTGCGGTTTTTGAATACTGCGCCCGGGATGTCTCTCGGCCTGGCCGTGGTAGATTTCGGAAACAGTTCATAACCCCTGGTTGCGCGCCATGTACAGAGAATCGGAAAGATGGCAAAGAAACCAAAAATGGCTGTCACTGCTGACCAACTCATCTTCGGGTTGTGAAAGATTTCATTAAACCGTTCGACGAGAACCAGCGGCAGCGCTGCGCCAAGGATAGAGGCGACCTGAGAGAAGACTGCCCGATAGCTGATCAGGCTGGTTCTTTCATCATAGTCCGGAGTCATCTCGGCTGAGAGTGAAGTATAGGGTACATCCAGCATGGTGGAAACCGTAAAGAAGATGATCACCACAATGATAAAATAGGCAATAGTCCCCCTTGGCCCAAAACCGAAGTCGGTAAATAGCAGCCAGGTGATGATCCCGAAGGGGACAGCAACTCCCAGGATAAACGGCCGCCTTCTGCCGTATTTTGACCTGGTCCTGTCCGAGATGATTCCCACTCCCGGGTCGGTGACAGCATCCCAGAGGGTCCCCAGCATCATGATGAATCCAGCTATGGCCGGCTCGATCTTGACCACATCGGTCAGAAAAAAGAGAAACAATACATAAAACATAGTCCAGGTAAGCGAGCTTGACAGTTCAGCAGTGCCGTAGCCTAATTTGGCTTTGAAGGGAAGCCTGGTGACTGCATCCATTATATTCCTCCTTTAATTTACAACACCCATCTTTTAAACAAAAGATCATGGCAGTCTCGCAAAGAGTCAAGATTTTTTGGTAAAAGAATCCACCCATTCATCACGAATCTGTCTGCCCCCTATATAGCAGAGTAGATATGTTGTCAAATATGCATTCCTCCAGGTTAACTAAGTTGGGTATGAAAAAGACTTTTGAATTGCAAAATAGCATATAATGTGAGAGAAAATCTGCACCATGCCCAAAAAAATAGTACGCAAAAGTCAAATTAAGAAAAATAGGGCAACTATATTACAGGCTGCCAAGAAACTCTTCTCTAAAAAGGATTTCACTAATACTACCATGGAGGAGATTGCCAGCTATTCCGGCCTTGAGAGACGCACCCTCTATAATCATTTCAAGAATAAAGGAGACATCCTGACAGCATTGGTGTCTGAGGTAATAACTAAGATTGAAGAAATCTGTAATGAAATAGATTTAAGGAGTATACCCTCTATAGAAAAATTAGAGACTTTAACCTCAAGGCTTTTAGATGTATATGCGGAAAACTTTGAACTGCTAAATATATTCACTCCTCAATATAAAAGCGATACGAATAAGAAGCAAATAAAGGCAACGTCTGCATTTATGGTGGAAAATGTCACTGCATATAAAAAAATAGAGGCACGGTTAGTGCAGATAATAAAACACGCTCAGGATGAGGGTGTGGTAATAGACACACATCCATATATACTCGCCGGTCTGTTTAACGAGGCGATATTAAGAAGTGCCTTTGTATGGCACAATTATAGAAAAGATCTTACAAAGGATGATATAATAAAAGATATTATCAGGGTAATGAAAAAGGGGTTTATAAACGAGCCCCAATCCTGAAGCCCAAGCCCTTCCTTAAAATAAAGGCATGTCTCATACAAACCGTCATGTCCTTTTCGGACACAACGAAAGATGAAAAGCATTCAGCCTCTAGCTCTCAGCAATGTAGGGCATATTCCCCCTGAACGGGCCGATGAGGGCATCGGCCCCTACAAAGCTCTGTGCCTGTCTTCACGTAAACCAATCGAACTAATAAAACCAATGAAACCAACAAGCCCATATAAATATCTTTTTTATATAAACCACTATGCACGCCAGAATGCCGGGCTCAATACAACCAAGACAGTGTATATTTCAAGCCTGCCTACAAGCATACAAAATGTAAGTATCGCCTTTCCTATATAAGGAACCTGTGCATAGTTTGTAGCAGGCCCTACATGTGCCAGGCCAGGGCCTATATTGCTCATACATGCAACAACAGAAGATAAAGATGTCTCAAAATCGAGGCCTAAAAGGCCCATGGCAACCGATGCCACTACAAATATCAACATGTAGAAGATTGAAAATCCAACCACCGACCTTAAGATATCTGCAGACACAGGGTTTCTGCCCAACTTTATGGTTACAACTGCATTGGGGTGTACGAGTTTAAGGATCTCCCTGCGGGCATACTTTATAAGGAGGACTATTCTCATTACCTTCATACCCCCTCCGGTTGATCCGGCACAACCTCCTACGAACATTAACAATAATAATATAATTTGAGGGGCTACCGGCCATTTCACATAATCATACGTGGCAAAACCTGTTGTGGTAAGGATAGATGCTACTTGAAAGGTCACATACCTAATAGATTCCCCTAAAGAAGAGAAGATGTGTCTTGTGCTCCACATTATAATAACACAGCCTATAATAAAGATGCCTATATACCACCTGAATTCCGCATTCTTTATATATCTTCCTACATCCCCTCTGATGGCAGCATAATGCAGAGCAAAGTTGGCCCCTGCTATAAGCATGAATATAGTAATCACTGTATCTATGTATGCACTGCCATAGCCACCTATACTTGCATTACACGGAGAAAAGCCGCCTGTTGCCATGGTGGTAAAGGCATGGCATGTGGCATCAAACAGATTCATGGGACCTGCCCATAAAAGGGCTATCTCTAACATGGTTATACCAAGATAAGTACCCCAGAGGAGCTTTGCTGTTGCGCTCATCCTTGGGGCAAGCTTGTCAACTGTTGGGCCAGGGGCCTCGGCATTAAATATCTGCATGCCTCCAACACCCAAAAAAGGCAGGACAGCAATCGAAAGCACGATAATCCCCATTCCTCCAAGCCATTGAATAAGAGATCGCCACAAAAGCAGTCCATGAGGCAGCATCTCTATATCAATAAGTATAGATGCCCCTGTTGTTGTAAAGCCGGATATGGTCTCAAACAGGGCATCCATGTAGGTGGTGAAATACCCACTGACCTTAAACGGGATAGCACCCATAAACCCTGCAGCAACCCAGGACAGGGTGACAAATAGAAATCCTTCTCTATGCCTGAGATCACCTTTTGCCCCATGAAACAAAAAGACTAACACAATGCCTGAGGCGGTGCAGACCAATACACCGGTAAGGAGCGCAAAAAGGTCATCTCCTTTGTAATAGAGGGAGGCCAAGACAGGTAGACACATAAATATGCCTATAAAGATAAGAACCCTCCCAACGAAATTAAGGACAACTCGAATATTCATTAAAAATAATCCAGTTTTACGCTAAGTATCTTTTCTATCTTGGGGATAACTGTCTTATTGGCAAATATTACCACCCTGTCACCAGGGTCAATAACTGTACTCCCCGAGGGGAATATAACTCCACCCTGACCCTTTCTAATGATACCGGCTATGATAGCGCCATTGGGCCAGTTAATATCCTTGATTGGCCTGTCCACCAAGTCAGATGTCTCCATGGCCTCAACCTCTATTACCTCTGCATCAATATCGCTTAGACTGGTTATGGAAAAGATCTTACCCTTTCTTATAAACTGTAGGATCCTGGAGATTGCAACAAGCCTGGGGTTTATTACTGCATCAACACCAATGTCACTTACCAAAGAGACATAGTCCATATTGTTCACAAGGGCAATCACATGCGGATTGCCCATACGTTTGGCCAAAAGGGCAGAAAGTATATTGGCCTCTTCATCATCAGATGTAGTAATAAAGGCATCCATATCAGATATCCTCTCGCTAGAGAGCATTTCTTTATCCACTGTTGGACTGTTAAGCACTGTAGTGCGGGAAAGCGTTTCACTCAAAATTGTACAACGATTTTCATCTGGCTCTATGAGCTTTACATTAATTCCTTTTCTCTCGAGTCTTCTGGCAAGCATCTCCCCCGTAATACTCCCCCCATAGATCATTACATTATGGGCAGGCTTCTCCCGTAGCCCCATAAAAGAAAGGATGTCTTTATTGTTGTCTTTATCAAGCACTACATACACCCTGTCTCCTGGAAGAATATGATCCTTCCCCTTAGGGATCAACAATTTGTCATGTCTTAAGATGGATGCAATCAAAAAGTTTATGCCAACCGCCTCTGCGGTAACATCTTTTAAGGGTCTATTCACTACAGGCGAGCCATTCCCCATCTTAAACCCACCTAGCTGTACTCGGCCATCTGCTACTTGAATCACGTCTAAAGAGCCCGGGATCTCTAGAAGAAGGTCTATGGTAGACGCTGCCTCTTGCTCGGGATTTATAATAAAGTCAATATCCAGATAGTCCTTTTGAAATATCTTTTTTGCTACATTATATTCCTGTCCCCTTATCCTTACGATCTTAGTAGGTATATTGGCGAAGACACCAGCAATAAAGGATGCTACGAGGTTTACTTCATCCAAATCAGCAACTGCAATCAGCATCTCTGTATGCTCTAGGCCTGCCTCCTTGAGGGTCTTTAGGCTTGCACCGCTTCCCAGGACCACCTTTACGTCTAACATTTGAGATATCTTCGATGCCTTTGCCTCGTCCTTTTCTACAACAAATACATTCATCCCCTCTTCGGAGAGGCGTTTTGCTATCATAAACCCAACATCACCAGCGCCTATGACAAGTACATTCATGTTTACACCTGGGTGATATCTATCTGAAAATAGCCCTTTAAGGCCACCTTGGTCTTCTGCATCCCCAAAAGCACCTCATCAACCACTTGATTTGAGCAGAGAATTCTGGGCACAAATGCATTTTCATCAATTACATGCGCTAAACCATCCAAAAAATATTCAGCTATGTCTGCTCTATCTAAACCTATGACCCCCATCCCGGGAAGTGCCATGGAAAGACTCTTCGCCTTCAACTTCATAGCAGTTCCTATCATCAGGCCCGCAGCATCCTTTATCCGTTGAGGTGAGCACTCGGAGATCGACCCGACACCTATTATAATAATAATCTTTACCCCTGATAAGGGAGGTGCTGCCCCTAATAATACTTTTTCTCCCCAGGTCCCTGCTATCCTGCCGGATATCATAAACTGTGAGATCTTTGCATCCAACCTCCAGTCTACAAGCCCAGAGAGCCCTTTTAAAGGCTTCTCATCACTAAAATGCCACAACCCTAAAAGATCGCCGGATATATCATCTAAGTGTCGAGTGTCTACCAAGACCTTCATAAACCTAACACCCCTCAATCCTTATCCTGTCCAAGACTCCATTTACAAAGGCAGAAGATTTTAGTGATCCGAAACGTTTGGCTAGTTCTATACCTTCATTTATCACAACCTTGTATGGGATATCCGGGTTAAATATGAGCTCGTAGGCTGCAATTCTCAAAATATTTCGATCTGTTTTTGACATACGCCGTACAGGCCAATTCTTGGATGCACTATCTATTAGTTCATCTATCTTCTCAAGATTGGTGAACACACCGTTGATCAATTCTCGAGCATATTTGATAACATCCTGACTTTTGACAAAGTGAGCAATAAATGTCTTCAAACCCTCTTCTGAGTGCCTCCTCGTAATATCCACTTGATATAAATACTGAAGGGCAACCTCTCTTGCCTTTGTCCTGAGTCTCATTTTTCATCCGCTATTAGTTAGTAGCGGATATAGCTGCATATAGATCTATCATCTCAAGGAGGCCAAAAGCAGCATCGAAACCCTTGTTTCCTTCCTTTGTCCCAGCCCTTTCAATTGCCTGCTCTATAGTATCAGTTGTAAGAACGCCAAATACAACCGGGCACGGGGCATCGAGGGCAATCATTGCAACACCTTTACTCACCTCGGAGGATATATAATCAAAATGCGGGGTAGAACCTCTGATCACGGCACCAAGGCATAATACACCATCAACCTTAGCGCCCAAAGCCACCTTTTTTGCCACAGAAGGAATCTCAAATGCGCCCGGAACCCTGTAGATGGTTATATCATCAGAACTTACACCATGTCTTAAAAGCGCATCCAGTGCGCCATCTACAAGCCTGGACGTAATAAATTCGTTAAATCTGCTGACAACCATACCTACCTTCTTACCCTTGCCGATAAGACGTCCTTCTACAATCTTCGTCATTTACACCACCTCCAGTAGGTGCCCCATCTTTTCCTTCTTGGTCTTGAGATACTTTTTATTTGCTTCATTTGGAGAGCTTTCTATAGGAACACGCTCTACTATGTGAAGGCCATAGCCCTCTAAGCCTTTGATCTTTTTAGGATTATTTGTCATCAAACGCATCTTTCCAACCCCTAAACCGACCAATATCTGGGCGCCTATTCCATAATCCCTCAGGTCAGGAGGGAACCCAAGCTCCACGTTTGCCTCGACTGTGTCTCTGCCATTTTCCTGAAGATGATAGGCCTTTAATTTGTTTAAAAGCCCAATTCCTCTTCCTTCCTGACGCATGTATACTATCACGCCCCTACCTTCTTCTTCTACCATCTCCATGGCCTTGTGCAACTGTTCACCGCAATCACAGCGATAAGACGCGAATATATCCCCTGTAAGACACTCTGAATGGACCCTGACTAAAACAGGCTCATCAGAGGTGATATCACCCTTTACAAGGGCCACATGCTCCCTGCCATCAAGATCATTCTCAAATCCTACCATCTCAAATTCACCATATCTTGTGGGTAAGGATACCTTTGCTACCGGTCTTACCAATGACTCTGTCCTTATACGATAGGCTATTATATCCGCTATGGTGCAAATTTTAAGACCATGGGTCTTGGCAAACTTTTCCAGATCAGGCCGCCTGGCCATGGTCCCATCTGCATTCATGATCTCACAAATCACAGCACCAGGGCGCAGTCCTGCCATCTTGCAGAGATCAACTGATCCCTCTGTCTGCCCTGTTCTGACCAGCACTCCGCCTTTCTTAGCCCTTAAAGGAAATATATGGCCTGGTCTTACAAGATCATCCGGCTTGGCCTCTTCGGCAATGGCGGTCTTTATGGTAACTGCCCTGTCTGCTGCAGAAATACCTGTAGTTACACCATTTTTCGCCTCTACAGAGACCGTAAAGGCTGTCCCGAAACGGCTGGTATTATCATTTACCATCATAGGCAGATCTAATTTGTCTGCTATCTTAGTATCTAATGCAAGGCATATGAGGCCCCTTGCATTGACGGCCATAAAGTTTATGGCATCTTTCGTAATAAACTCTGCTGCCATAGTGAGATCCCCTTCATTCTCCCTATCCTCATCATCTACCAGGATAATCATCTTTCCTTGCCTGAGTTCTTCTATGGCTTCCTCTACTTTGCACGTTGGCATACCTTATCTCCTTCTATGTAAAACCTTGTCTTTTTAAGAGATCTTCCAAGTCACTATCTGTATCTTTATTAATAAGTCTCTCCACATATTTACCTATTATGTCAAACTCGATATTTACCTTATCACCAGGCCATTTAAGTGTCAAGGTAGTGACAAGTGTTGTATAAGGTATAATATTCACCTCGAAATAGCCTTCCTTTACCTGATTTACAGTAAGTGATATGCCATCAACAGCAATAGAGCCTTTTTCTATCACATATTTGCTAAAGGCCTTATCAAGAGATATCCTGATACGAATGGACTGCCCTGCTCTATCCTTTTGTAATACAGTAGAGGTGGTGTCTACATGGCCCAGCACAAGATGCCCCCCCAGCCTGGAAGATAGTTTAAGCGCCCTTTCTATATTTACCTTCGCGCCTGGTTTTAGATAACCAAAGGTAGAACGGGATATAGTCTCACCTGATGCTGTTGCAGTGAAGATTCCTCCTTTTATGCGGGTGGTGGTCAAGCAAACACCATCTATTGCAATACTGTCTCCAACATGATCTTCTTTCAAATCAAGACCTGAGTCTATATCTATATAAAGACCACCTTCACGGGGCTGAATCAACATAACCTTGCCAATAGCCTCTATAATGCCTGTAAACATCTATTCACCTATAAACTCTTCATGCCTGTACAGCAGGCACAACGAAAGATAAAAATATATTTAGCCATGAGCGGTCTTTTAGTTTTGTACATATACTTGTCAGTTGTTCGTTGTCCATTGTCCGTTGTAAAGGATTATCACCTTCCAATATACCACAAACAACTGACCACGGACCACGGACAACTATTTTCATATAAATGCCTCTATAAGGATGTCATCATCCAATCTTTGCATATCATAAATCTTCAAAGGGATGGCATCCTTTATTGCATCAGGCGAGACCCCACCCATCACAGGGATTCCACCTGTTAATAGCTTCGGGGCGACAAATACCATCAATTTGTCAACCTTGCCAGAAACAACAACTGAAGTATTTATCCTGCCACCACCCTCAATCATTACAGCATGCAAACCAAGCTTCCCAAGGTGGGCCAATATATCATCCCAGGACAACCTCCCGGATGGATCAAGCGGCAGTTGAACCACCTTTGTATTTATGATATCAGCCCTGATTCCAGGGTCTTTGGATGTAAATATCAAACATCTTTCCCCCAGACACCGTGCACCTTGAGGTATTATAAAATCCTTATCTATTATAACCCTTAATGGATTTCTGCCTCCTGAGATCCTGCATGTAAGCCTGGGATCGTCTGTAAGGACTGTACCAATACCCACAAGCACTGCATCCACCTTGTCCCTTAACCCATGTACCATTTCTCTGGATCTCTGGGATGTTATCCACTTGGAATCACCTTTTGAGGTGGCAATCCTTCCATCCATTGTCATAGCCACCTTCAGTATCACATATGGCTGCTTTTTCTTAATCCATTTCTCATACCACATTATCAAATCAAGGGCCTCTTGTGAGGCCACCCCAAGTTTCAGCTCTATACCATGAGACTTCAACCTCTCTATGCCTTGGCCCGCCACTATGGGATTGGGATCTATCGCCCCTATTACCACCTTTTTTATACCTGCACGGATTATGGCATCTGTGCACGGAGGGGTCTTCCCAAAATGAGAACACGGCTCCAGCGTCACATACATTGTGGCACCCCTGGCTTTTTCGCCTGCTTGCCTCAATGCATATATTTCTGCATGTGGGAGCCCCGCCTTGGGATGGAACCCCTCCCCTACGACTTGTGAGTCCCTGACAATCATCGCACCTACAGGTGGATTTGGCGCTGTACGCCCCAACCCCTTTTTAGCTAGATCTACGGCCTGTCTCATAAGGGTCTTATCTTGATTCATGAACCTTCCTTGTGCTGGATCAAGCGCATAACCTCTTCCATAAATTCATCCACATCCTTGAACTCACGATATACGGATGCAAACCTTACATATGCGATCGTGTCAAGCCCGTGAAGCAAATCCATTACCTTCTCTCCGATGTATGAAGAAGACACCTCCTTGTCTCCGCTTCTTTGAATATCCTGTATTATGCTATCCCGTATCGCCTCTATATCATCCATGCTCACCGGCCTTTTCTCACACGCCTTCATAACCCCCGCAACAATCTTTTCAGGGACAAACTTCTGCCTTGTCCCGTCCTTCTTTATCACCACAGGGGTAAACTCTTCTATCCTCTCATATGTGGTAAAACGATTTCCGCAATGGAGACATTCCCTCCTGCGTCTGATGGATGTACCGTCACTGCTTACCCTGGACTGGATTACTTTATCTTCGACCCCAGAACATCCGGGACATTTCATTGTTTAGATTCCTTGATAGATAGGAAATCTATCTGTGAGGTCTTTAACACTTTTTCTCACAGAATCTATCACTCCCGCATCCCCCTTGGAATCGATTACTTTGGCTATCAAAGATGCTATCTCCGCCATCTCTTGTTCTTTCATTCCCCTTGTTGTTACCGCAGGGGTGCCTATGCGGATACCAGATGTAACAAACGGGCTCCTGGTCTCAAATGGTATGGTATTTTTATTTGCTGTTATCCATGCGCTATCAAGAAATTCTTCAGCATCCTTACCTGTAATGCCCTTGTTATTCAAATCCACGAGGAAGAGATGGGTATCTGTACCCCCTGATATTAATGTAAACCCAAGCCTCATTAGTTCATCTGCCATTGCTTGAGCATTTTTCAAAATTTGCCCCTGATAGACCTTGAATTCATCACTCATTGCCTCTTTCAGGGCCACTGCCTTGGCAGCTATCACATGCATTAATGGCCCACCCTGCATACCCGGAAAGACACTGGAATTTAATTTCTTTGCAAATTCCTTCTTGCAGAGGATCATCCCCCCCCTTGGCCCACGAAGGGTTTTATGGGTGGTGGTGGTTACAAAATCCGCATAAGGGACAGGGCTTGGATGAAGGCCAACTGCTATAAGGCCTGCTATATGAGCCATATCTGCCATAAAATATGCATCCACTTCATCTGCTATCTCACGAAAGAGTTTATAGTCTATAATCCTTGGATAAGCACTCGTACCTGCGATTATAAGTTTAGGTCTGTGCTTCTTTGCAAGATCTCTTACCTGATCATAATCTATCCTGTGGGTGTCCCTTCTTACCCCATAAGGGATCACATTATATATCTTACCTGAAAAGTTTACCGGGGAACCCATGGAAAGATGCCCCCCATGAGAGAGATTCATGCCCAGATATGTATCACCTGGGGTAAGTATGGTAAAATACACAGCCATATTTGCCTGGGAGCCTGAGTGAGGCTGTACATTTGCATGCTCTGCGCCAAAAAGGGCCTTTGCCCGATCGATTGCCAGTTGTTCAGCCTTATCCACATACTCGCATCCACCATAGTATCTTTTGCCGGGATAGCCTTCTGCATACTTATTGGTCATAACGCAACCCTGGGCTTCAAGCACTGCCTGACTCACGATATTTTCTGATGCGATTAACTCCAGTTTATTCCTCTGCCTTGTAAGCTCTTCCATTATCGCTGAGTATACTTCTTTATCGCTCTCTTTCAGGTGTTTCATCCCTTAAATTAGCCCCCTAAATTTTACTTGGTATTGACTCTATCTTCTCCAACCGCCTTTTATGGCGACCACCCTCAAATGGGGTAGCAAGCCATACGTCCACAATCTCGCCTGCAATGCCCGGGCCTATAATCCTGCCTCCTAAAATAAGACAATTCGAATCATTGTGAAGCCTGCTCATTTTAGCGGTATAAGGATCCGAACATAAGGTGCCTCTCACACCAGGTATCCTGTTCGCACACATGGACATACCTATACCTGTCCCACACATAAGTATAATCCTGTCGCATTCACCACTGACCAGCATCGCCAGGCCCTTTAGAGCAAAATCAGGGTAATCCACAGAAGAATAAGAGTCTGTACCAAGATCTACAACCTCACACCCCTTATCTTCAAGGGCCTCTTTTATAAAACTCTTCAGTGTAAAACCTCCATGATCACATGCAATACCTATCTTCATGCGTTAGCCCTTTCCTATTATTAGAGAGACATTCTGTCCCCCAAACCCGAACGAATTGTTTAAACAGTATGTGATATCTGATTGCACGGCCTTTTTTGGTGTATAATCCAGGTCACATTCCGGATCAGGGTTGTCCAGATTTATGGTGGGGGGAATAATCCCATTATTTAAGGCCATAATACATATAGCTGCCTCTAAAGAAGCTGCGCCCCCTATAAGATGCCCTGTCATAGATTTTGTAGAACTTATATGCACCCTATGTGCATACTCACCAAAGACCTTTTTTATTGCCAGGGTCTCCACCTTGTCATTAAGCTCGGTGGATGTGCCGTGGGCATTTATATAGTTTATCTGTTCAGGGGAAATACCCGCATCTTTAATCGCTTGCCCCATGGCAATTGCAGCACCTCTACCTTCAGGATCCGGCGCTACCATATGGTATGCATCCTGACTCATTCCTGCTCCAAGAATAGTTGCCCATATATGTGCACCCCTGGCCTTTGCCATCGATTCCTTCTCAAGGACAAGGACTGCCCCGCCTTCTGATAAAACAAAGCCGTCCCTTCTGCAATCAAATGGGCGCGATGCCCTCTTGGGCTCATCATTTCTGGTGGACAGCGCCCTCATGGATGCAAACGCAGATGCCGCAAATGGAGTAAGGCATGCCTCCACCCCACCTGTGATCATACAGTCTGCATCACCGGATTGTATGAGCCTGAGCGCCAGCGCAATAGAATGCCCGCCCGATGCACAGGCCGTAGCAATGCCCATGCCCGGACCCTTTGCATCAATCCTTCGGGCTATCTCCCCGGATGCCATATTTATGATGCACATTGGCACTGTCAAAGGGGAAACCCTCTTGGGCCCCCGGCTATTGAACAAAGGTATCTGGGTCTCTAATGTAGATATTCCGCCTATACCAGAACCGATCAAGACCCCGATTTTGTCTTCTTGATATGTCCCTTTATCTATACCGGCATCATCAATAGCGTCCATCCCGGCGACCAAGGCCATCTGGGAAAACCTGTCCTGATGCCTTATCTCTCTCGGGCTTAAATGCTTGGCAGGATCGAACCCCCTTGCTTTTCCTCCGATTGATACAGGGAGCCCATTAAATTCATCTATACGCTCTATTCCAGAGACACCCTTAATCAGATTTTCCCAAACCGAGGATATATCACTGCCTAAGGGGGAAACCACCCCTATACCTGTGACAACAACACTGTCCATTTAATATATTAAATCTTACCTTTTACATATTCTATAGCATCTTTTATATATGTGATCTTTTCCGCATCATCATCCGGGATCTCGATGTTATATTCTTCTTCTATTGTCATAATAAGCTCTACTAAATCCAGAGAATCAGCGCCTAGATCATCTATAAAAGACATCTCCGGTGAAATCTCTGATTTGTCTCTATCCAACTGTTCGGTAATAAGCTCGATAATACGCTCTTCTACTGACGCCATCTATAAATCCTCCTTAAATCATATTTTTAAGTATACAGGCCCCCATCGACTACAATGACCTGCCCTGTGATGTATGACCCGATCTTTGAGCACAGAAACAAAACCACACCTGCAACATCATCAGGGACACCCACCCTGCCCAGTGGGATCATACCAAGGACGCTTTTATGATCTGCCTCCTTTGTCATATCCGTATCTATAAATCCAGGGGCAACTGCATTTACCAGTATCCCCCTTGGCCCCAGTTCCTTTGCAATGCTCTTTGTAAGACCAACCAGCCCTGCCTTTGCGGATGCGTAAACACTTTGCCCTGCATTACCTCCAAGCCCTACAACCGAGGATACGTTTATAATCCTCCCGTATTTTGCCCTTATCATATAACGTGCTACATTGGAAGTACATAAAAATGCACCTTTTAAAGAGGTATTTATTATATCATCCCAATCAGAAGGCTTAACACGCAATATCAGCCCATCCTTTGAAATACCGGCATTGTTTACCAGGATATCGATCTTCCCGTGACGCTCTACTATAGACTTGATCGATACCTTAACCTCCTCCTCATCGGTTACATCAAATCCTGCTACCTCTGCACTGCCGCCTGATGCCTTTATTGTATTCATAACATCGATAGCCAAGTTAGCATTTGTCTTATAATTTATAACCACATGGGCACCGCATGAACCAAGCACCCTTGCAATTGCCGCCCCTATGCCACGGCTTGCACCTGTAACAATCGCTACCTGTCCGCTAAGATCTATCTTCATAAGGCCCTCGCCTCTACTGAAACACCCTTTGCAATCCTTTTTACCAGGGGTGCAAGTACAGATTTTGGGCCGATCTCTATAAATTCATCCACTCCCATAGAGATAGCCTTCTCAACACAGCCCTCCCACCTTACAGGTTCCACCAACTGCAAGCCAAGGATTTCTCTTATCTTTTCAGGATCAGACTCAGGTCTTGCTGTGGCATTAAAGATCACAGGACATCTGGGTTTCTTTATATCTATAGACTTGAGGCTATTCATAAGCTTGGGCGCAGCTGTCTTCATAAGGGGACAATGAGATGCCACACTCACCTTGAGTTTTATAACACGTCTGGCACCCAAGGTCTTTAATCTGGAAACCGCCTTGTCAATAGAAGAAAGCTTGCCGGAAATAACCACCTGCCCTCCACCATTTATATTGGCCACCCACACATCATCCACATTCGAGATGGCCTCTTCAACCTTCTCTAAAGACAGCCCAATAACGGCTGCCATCCCTGTAACATGCCCTGGTTGGGCCTCTTCCATAAATAATGCCCTGGCCCCCACAAGCGAGATTGCATCCTTTAACGATAAAGCACCTGATACCACAAGTGCTGTGTATTCACCAAGACTATGGCCCATGACAATATCAGGTGACGATAAATTTGATGTCTTCCACAGGGCTATACTTGCAGCCAGGACAGCCGGCTGTGCGTTTATCGTCCGATTCAACTCATCTTCCGGCCCATCCATCATAAGGGCTAAAAGCCCTGGATCCACTACACCATTAAAATCAAGCCCTTGGGCCATCCCCGGGAATTGTGTACCCTGTCCTGGAAACATAAGACAGTGGGACATAACTTATTCTTCCGAGAGTTTAATGACCTCTCTGCCATTATAATAACCACAATTCGGGCATATCCTGTGAGGAAGCTTTGGCTCCTTACAGTTTGGACAAAATGAAATGCTTTGTATCTTGATTGCGTCATGTGCCCTGCGTGTATCTCTTCTTGCTCTGGAATGTCTTCTCTTTGGTACAGCCATATATTAATAACCTCCTAACCGTGTTGCTTCAATTGATTTAATATACTAAATCTTGAGTCTACAGGCCTCTTGCACATACAGGGGTTTTTATTAAGATCGGCCCCGCATATTGGGCAAAGCCCTTTACATCTGCTATCACATACATAATAAACAGGTAATGACACAATAATCTCAGATGCGATATATTCCCCCAGCATTATGACATTTCTATAATAACCAAACCCTGGGCCTTCTCTTTCAGCCTCAAGGTCATCCGGCATACCATCCTCTGCTGGAACATATTGGGTATCCAGGGTTAAATCTACAGGATAGACCATAGGAGATAAACATTTAGAACAGCATGTGTCAATCTGGCCATGGATATGGACGGTTGCATATATGTTTTCATTATTCTCTGTTATCTCATAATGTATCTGCAACGGCATGGTTATATGCACATCTTCATCCTCAAGGGCCTCCTCAAAGGCTGCAGGCTCTATACATAAATCCTCTTCTATGCCAGATACCCCTATTGTATCTACATCTATTTTTATGTCTTCTATTTTTTTCATAATGTTTGGCGTGAGTACCCTACTATTGCATCATACCAAATTTGTCAAGGAGACAAGACAGGCCTGAATCCTTTCTCACATGACGCAGGTTATAAAGTTGACATTGCAAGAAAAGTTGCATAGAAAAACAGAGCCCTTAAACAAGTTATTCCAGGTGAAATCTAAAGGAGGTAAGATGAAGGCATGGATAAATGGTGAATTTGTAGATTGGGATAAGGCAGAAGTCTCAATATTATCTCACAGCTTTGGCAGGGGTTCGGCAATATTCGAGGTCTTAGATATTGTATCTACGCAGAAAGGGCCAGCCTTCTTTGGCCTTGATGATCACATCAATCGATTTTTCAATACTGCCAAATTGGTCTTTATGGATCTACCTATAACAAAAGACGAACTTGTTTCTGCCCTCATAGAGACAGCCAGGGAAAACAACATGGCTTACGGCGCTGCAAAGTTTTTCGCCTATTATCCCTTAATAGAATTCAGTGTTTTCCCCGCGAATCCCCGGATTGACATTGCTATCTTTTGCGCAGACTTTGGCCTCTTTGGTGTAAAGCAGGAGGATATATCAGCCCCTGTCTCTGCTGGAATATCTACATTTAGGAAACTGCACCCTGAAACCATTCCTGTTCATGCAAAGGTTGCTGGTAATTACACCAATGCATTCCTAGCAAAGGCAGAAATCATTAAAAAAGGATACGAAGATGTAATTATACTGGACACTTCAGGTTATATCGCTGAAGGGGCGACCTCTAATATCTTTTTCATTAAGGATGGCAAAATAGAGACACCCACCTTAAGAAACGTATTGCCCGGTATCACAAGAAAGGTGGCGATAGAGGTCATAAAAGATATGGGATACCCTATCAAAGAGACCAATATAAGCCCGGAGACATTAACATCATATGATGAGGCCTTCTATTCCGGAAGCCTTGTCAAGATACAACCCATCACATCCATCGAGGGCAAAACATTGGGAAGTCCCTGCCCGGGGCCCATCACCAGGGCCATTATGGACAAGATGGAAGATGTGTATAGCGGTAAGATCAAAAAATATGACAAGTGGCTCACTTGGATAAAATAGTCACCTTCATAACATTCACTCTCTTTCCCCAGGATAGGGGGGAGCGTGTTTTATTTAAGGATATATCTGGGATCTATGGCTAAAAACTGATTGACTTGGTTTTGCAAATAAACTAGGTTTTTATTAGATAGAGTGTATTGCACAGCAACACTATTTTATCATTTATAAATTATAAATCTTATGGGAGGGGTTATATGGCCTACAAGGCACTAAGTAATACCGAAGCCAGAATAATCGCAGCCATGGGAAGAGGTGTGATCCCAAGGGGCGGTGAAAGTTTTGCACTTGGGGCAACTGACCTGGAAGACAAGTGGCTGCCCAAAACAGATTATATGCTATCAAGGATGCCTCCCTTGACTCGTTTGGGGCTAAAGCTTGGAGTGCGTCTCCTTAATTATGTATGGCCCTTGCTATGCCTAAGAAAACTAAAGGCAATGACCTCTATGGATGAAAATGAACTCACTGAAATGTTTTATGTGGTTGAAAATTCGGAATTTCCTGGCCCTTTGTCCCTGCTTATAGTCAAGATACTGGTCTTCCCTGCCTTCTATGGACTTAAAGAGGTAAAGGACGCGATCGGATATAAAGAGAGGTTTCCAAACCATCCGGATTTTGAAGGGTTGAAGGATTAAATATGGAAGGTGAATCATGATAAAAGAGTTTAAGGATATAAATAAAAATATAATAGAAGAAGCAGATGTATGCGTTATTGGCACTGGCGCAGGTGGTGCAGTTGCAGCAAAGGAGCTGGCCGAAAAGGGACTCAGTGTTGTGGCCTTAGAAGAAGGCAGCTACTTTACATACAAGAACTTCAATCAAGACCCGGGGGATATGATGGCCATGATGTATCGCGATAGCGGAACCACTGTGGCCTTAGGGCTTCCACCCGCATCCATCACCATGGGGAAGTGTATCGGCGGCACTACCACCATAAACTCTGCCACATGCTTCAGGACGCCACAGAAGGTAATTGAACACTGGAAAAAGGAATACGACTGCTCAGGGCTGGAATATGATGCGCTTGTCCCCTACTTTGAAAAGGTTGAAAAAGAAATCAGTGTGACCGAGCTTTCAGAAGATGTCTTAGGAAATATCTATCAAATTGTAAAGCGCGGTGCCAGCAAGTTAGGCCTTGAGGCAAAGCCTTTAAAGCACAATGTAAAAAACTGCGATGGGGCAGGCGTGTGTCAATGGGGATGCATCAAAGGCGCAAAACAATCTACAGAGATATCCTATATACCAAAGGCTGATAAGCTAGGGGCAAGGATATATGCCAATTGCCATGTAAGAAGGCTCGCAGTGGAGAGCGGCAAGGTAAGGTCTGTTCATGGGTTTTTTATTGACCCGGCGACGGGGAAAAGACGCTATTCTATTACAGTTAAGAGCAAAGTCGTATGCCTGGCTATGGGCTCCATGATAACACCTGCTTTTCTTTTAAAACAAAGGCTTGCCAACATATCAGGCTGGGTAGGCAAAGGCCTTACTATACATCCATGCGGCAGGGTAGTGGCAGAGATGGAAGAAGAGGTAAAAGGACACCACGGCGTATCCCAGGGTGGACAAATCGATGCCTTTGAAGATGATGACATCATGCTTGAGGGGATCTTCATTCCGCCAGGGGTAATGACCATGACGCTGCCTGGTATCGGGGAAGAACACAAATATCTTGCAAAGCACTATAATAATCTTGCTGCCTTCGGGGTGATGATATGCGATACCACAAGAGGCAGGATCTTCCCCGGCCTCCTTGGATATTCATATATTGCATGGTACTCCATGAACCAGACAGATACAGAGAAACTGCAAACAGGTATCTCTATAGTCGCAGATATATTCTTTGCAGCAGGCGCCAAAAGGGTGTTTACAGGGTGCTATGGCATGCCCATCTTAACATCCAGAAAAGACCTGAAGACATTCAAGGCTATGAAGACCAAACCATGGCACTATGAGGTCACTGCATTCCATCCCTTAGGTACCTGCAGGATGGGAAACAACCCAAGGAGATCTGTAGTAAATCTGAATCTGGAAACACACGATATAAAAGGATTATTCATAACTGACGGGTCTCCATTCCCCACATCCCTTGGGATAAACCCACAGGTAACAATAATGAGCTTTGCTACCAGGGCCTCAGATTATATTGCAAAAAATATAAATAGATACTAGGTGGCGATTTCATAGGATCGTCACCGACGATTTAATTTGCTTGAATTTACAGAGAGCGGGAAATACTGAGAGGCCAAGGGCCAGTGCTATCCCAAATTAACACTTGTGCCAAGTTTGAAGCAATGGCCCTTCCCTTTGATTTTGTTGTCATTTTGTTAATTCTCCAAAACGCATAACATTGTGCATCAGTGACGCGGCTCTGCCGCGTCCGCCTGCATGCGCTGGTTATCCCAAAAGATTATCATAATCTGAGTGACTTCCTATCCAAAACCAAAGTAATCCTTCATGGATCTCTACAGCAAGTGCTCTATAATGAATACCAATTCTGACTGAACGATATTTGCCAATCTTTTTATAGTAAAGCGAAGGATGACGTGGATCTCTCTTCAAGAGATTAAAACGCTGATCAGCGAGTTTACGTACAGAGAAAGGAAGTTCTTCATAACATTCCCAAAAGCGGGGCGAAGCAAAATGCTTCAAAATAGTTTGGACCTTTTGTCGTTGTGTGCAGAAACGGCCTCTTCTGCCAACAGTTCAAGTCTGCCGGCCTTGATGTCTTTATTTATTTGCTTGTCCCAATCATCCGAATCGAACTCTCTAAACCAATCTCGAAAACCTGATAGCTCATCACGGCTGAGTTGTTTCACTTCAATTTCCAGTTTTTTGACTCTATTCATTTTTTTACCTCATTCAATAATATAGCATCCTTTGATTAAATAGTCATCTTGGATAACGTCCGGCATAAGGCGCGGCGGCTTTTTGCCGTCGCTCTTGATGCCGTTGTTAGCGAATAATTATTCATTCATTATTTTTTAAGTAAACCATATATTCTTCAACTATTTTAGAAGCTATTTTTCTAACAGTTGATAATTCTGATATATCTGCATGTCGGAGTGCACCGGTATTGCTCCCTCTATGCCTCCCTTGCAGTAAAGGTTTTTTGTTAGCAATTAAGCCGAAATCACTCCACTCCTTTCTTGTGACATTCAATTTTGATCTGGCATTACTTTCACCACCAAATTCTTTTGAAACTGCGTCACGAATTTCATAGAGATGCACAAGTTCATTTTCTGGATCCGAGACTGAGGAGCTATAACTTTTTAGCATTTGATTTAATGTTTGGTCCTTGGCCCTATATTTTGAAGAGGTTTCAGCGAACCATTTTTTCTTATCTATTCTCTCTTGCTTTGTATCAGATATTACATTACCGTTTTTATCGTGAATGATTAAGTCTACCGGAGAAACTTCCGCTACACAGACAATATCTTCAACTTGAAGATAAGTATTTTTTGAACCATCTTTCATTAAATCATATCTCGAAGGCTTACTTAAATTAAATTTTTTATGGGTCATAACTTGAACAGCTAAAAATCGTGACTCTAAATCTTGATTTAATTTCTTAATTATTTCATCTGCAATATCTATGTGTATAGGGAGGATCCGTCCTTCTGCAATACCAGACATAATTTCAATAACGCAATTATCATATTCAATGGTAAAATTATCTTCGAAATAATCTTTAGGTTCGTAATTCCATTCAACTATCATTTTTTCAATCATTTATTGATCCTGCTCGCTAACGCCCCTCTTCAGCGGGTGCGTTTTTTAGCGTTCCGCTGCAAGAGGATGTTATGCGAAATTAGCTAATTCTTGTTGAAACAAAGGCATACTTTTAAAAATCAGAGCAATATGGGTATTCACAACTCTCCATATATGATTCTATTTTCTTATCTATCGATTGAATCAAACCTTCTTTATCGAAATCAACAACTTCAAACCCTACACTCAAAAACCCCTTCTGCAGCTTCGAATACTTTTTAGGCAATTCGATTATCACATAACCGGTTGCACTTCCATTTAGTGATTTCGGGATGGCTGCCGAGTACTTATCTTTTTTCTTCATATGTAAATTTAGCATCGTCAGTGGAGGAATAAAAATATCGTTAAAGATGGGGCAAACGTATTTAAGCATTATGTTGTCTACATCGACATAAAAACCTTTTTCCCCAACTGGTGGGGAATAAAAGACGGTTGCAATCGCAGGAGCTTTTAATTCTTCAAATATTGGCCTATCGTTTAGGTATGATGTCAATTGACACTTTGCATCTTCTATATATGCTTTAGATGTATTTCTTTTTGTCGGAATTTCGGGGAGTTTCATTCTAATTGGAAAATTTATTAATGAGTCTGCCCACTCCTTATATGTATCTTTTATGGAAGCAGGCTTTGTTCCCTTTTTGGGGTATATCAATCTTATTATAAAAGGGCTGATAGCCATACTAGATGACAAGCTTTTTTGCATATCTAATGTGGCTAAATCCAACATTGATTCATATGCCTTCTCTGAAAGTAACTTTGTATAATTTGACTTATTTTTCAATAAGTCATCATATCGCTCCTGAATTGAGAAGAAATCATCTTTTTCAGTTTCATCTTCTTCAATCTCACGGTCGATAAAATGCAAATCGCTAATAAAGCTACTAAAGGGTCGAATATGTATAAAAGTATGAGATCTTCCTGGCAAAAAAATATATCTAACCGACAAGTATTTTATATCTCGATCTTCTTCAAAGGGTAAAAAATCAGCGTCGTCAACATTCTCTAATATTTCTGTTTTATGCATTAAGTCTAATAAATTCTTTACGAATCTCTCAATTCGGGGTGGATTTTTTTTCGAGCTATATGCAATAATTTCAATAGCAATTTTTGATCTTAATTTTGTGAAATGCCTTTCCTTCATCTGGTCTATAATGATTTTCTGGATTTCAGCCTGATTTTTTCCCATAGATTTTTTTGATTCTGGGGCTATATCAAGAAACAAATTGATATATTTTTTTTGTTTCCTTTTAAGATTCAAGATGTTCAAAAGGTGCTTCTTAGCCATATATTCTTCCTACGAAACGCATAACCATTGATTAACAAGCAAATTTGCCTTGATATGATGATATTGAATACATTCCCGGGCACATTTGCTTTGCCCTATTATCATAAATTAATGCTATTATATTCGGTGGGGTATCCTATGTCAACACTTCAAAAAAACAAAAAACTGCTTGATGAAGTACGGGATGTGATGCTGTTGAAATCCGGCGATACAATACCTATTTCTGTTTTCTCCCCTCCTTTTTCAATTTCAAAAACACTTGGGGTCAGGTCTTGAATCGTGAAGTTTATCAGTTCTAGAGGTTTAGTGATTCACAATTCAAGACCTTACCCTCTACTTTTCGGTCAGTCCCGGAGCCACAACAAGAACATCTTTGGCAAACCGGCCGGAAACACCGGGATACCCCTTTTCCCGCCAGGCCTTTACCCGGGGACGGATTTTATTGACCAGTTCAATGGGCACAAAGACCCCTGGATCATCAACCCCCTTGCTGTCCGGCGTAGCGACAACATATCCTGCAGACCTGCGACCCTCACGTTTTTCAAATGAGCGATGTTCCCGATCATAATGCCAGTAATATTTCGGCTTCTCATACGGAGAGTTGATGATGAGTTTGTCTATCTGTTTCATTTACTATTCTTTGTTCTTTAAAATTGGTTGCAATTGTTCAATTAAAGGCGGCAGGTTTTCTTTAACTGTCTGCCAAACAATTATGATAATTAATATCAAAATAGGCATGTATAAGACGATTTCTCATCCCGATAATAACAGGCCATTCGATTTCAGGATACTTTGCCTGTGTGGTTTTTGTAACATTCGCAGCTGCTTCACCTATAATCTCTAATGAGCGGACAATGGCATTTCCAAGCTTTCTATCACGTTGCAATTCTTCAAATGTTGCTTTACCTAAAAATTTTCTCGCATCTAAAGCCGCATCCAGCATATGTTTCAACCTGGCTTTATCATCGGGCTTCTTCATAATGCACCTCAGCGTTTTTAACGACTTCATCCCGAAAGTATCTGCTTAAATCTTCTGGTGTTCTTAAATCCACCTTACGCCCAATGGTCTCGGATAATTCTATTTCCATTCGTGAAATATCAAACAAACCCGGCATATGGTCTTTGTCAAACTCCACAAGAAGATCAATATCACTGCCCGGCTTTAATTCATCACGCAGGGCGGAACCGAAAAGAGACATTTTGGTTATATGATTTCTCCGGCAGAATGTTTCCAGCTCCGCTTTGGAAATATAATCCGTAAGTTTGAACATAATATACCTCTCTTTTTATAGGGGACTAACTGGTTAAGCCTACGTTTGAATATTTACGATAGTCTGACAAAGGTCAACCGTAGACTTGACCCATTTTCCCCCGCTGCCAAATAAACAGCCTATCTTTTCATGTTTTCGTATTTTTACTACCTTTTCCCCCCATATTACAACACTTAATACCAAGTTGCATTCAATCAGTTACTTTACAAACGTGTCATTGTGAGCGCAGAGAAGCAATCTAAGGTTGAGATTGCCACGTCGCTAAAGCTCCCCGCAATGACATTAATCGCAACTTGGTATAAAAAATCTTCCCGCTGTTTCCGGTGGTGCAATCAGGTGTGCATGGACAGATTCCCCCTTTGAAGGGGCCAAAGGGGATGTTACTCCCAATAACATCCCCCCTACCCCCCCTCAAGGGGGGACTTTCTTCGCCACCCCCCTCAAGGGATTTTCTCCGACAGGTGCTAAAATATGCATTTCAATCCCCTGACCCCCATTTCCATATAAAAATCTCTTAAATCGAGAGGTGAAAAGTAAAGCTAATTTTCTTTTCCTCTCTGCCTTCAATTATTGCTGTATGGTCCCCTTTTTGGGAAATATTAATATTTTCTTATGATACCTGCTTGACACCCGTATGCCCCATGCGTTAGATTTCAATCATGTCCTGCAATAAGAGCACCAAGTATATTTTCATAACAGGAGGGGTGCTCTCTTCATTAGGTAAAGGCCTCGCTGCAGCCTCTATTGGCGCCATCATGGAGGCCAGGGGGCTCAAGATAACAAACATAAAGCTGGACCCTTACATCAATGTAGATCCCGGCACTATGAGCCCATTTCAACATGGCGAAGTCTTTGTCACCGATGACGGTACCGAGACAGATCTCGACCTGGGACATTATGAAAGGTTCACATCATCTATCCTCTCTGAGAAGAACAACTTTACCACTGGCCAGGTATACAACTCGGTTATCCAAAAGGAGAGGGACGGAGATTATCTCGGTAAGACAGTCCAGGTGATCCCCCATATCACAGATGAAATAAAGCTAAGGATACGACAGGCCGCCGATGGGTATGACATTGCTATTGTTGAAATCGGGGGCACGGTAGGTGATATAGAGTCCTTGCCTTTTCTCGAGGCCATCAGGCAATTCAACTTTGACATGGGCAAAAATAATGTTCTCTATATACATCTTACCCTGGTGCCCTATATCCGCACCGCGGGCGAGTTAAAGACAAAGCCCACCCAGCATTCAGTTCAGAAGCTCAGGGAGATAGGTATACAACCTCAGATTTTACTTTGCCGTACAGAAAAAAAGCTGACACCTGAATTAAAGGAGAAGATCGCCCTATTCTGCAATGTGGAAAAGGATGCGGTTATCAATGCCGTTGATGTGGACAGTATATATCAGGTCCCACTTGAGTTTCACAATGAGGGCCTTGATGATAAGATAATAGAGAATCTCAATATGTGGACCAGAGAGCCCCAGATGAAGGCATGGGAGGATATACTTGATATTATTAAAAACCGTAAACACGAGGTGAACATCGCTATCGTTGGCAAATATGTAAAGCTCACCGAGTCCTATAAGAGTCTCAATGAGGCGCTTGAACATGCAGGGATTGCCAACAACGTTCGGGTTAATCGAATATATGTGGAAGCTGATAATCTTGTCGGTGATGCTAATATAGACAGTCATTTCAATGACATACACGGCATACTCATCCCCGGAGGGTTTGGCGAGCGCGGCATAGAGGGCAAGATTCTTGCTGCCCAATATGCTAGGGAGAATAAGATCCCCTTCTTTGGGATTTGCCTGGGAATGCAACTTGCTGTGATTGAATTTGCAAGAAATGTATGCGACAAACAAGGGGCTAACAGCACAGAGTTTGACCCGGATACCCAATGGTCGATTATAGATCTTCTCCCTGAGCAGAGGGGTATTACAAGAAAGGGCGGCACCATGAGGCTCGGGGCCTACAGGTGCAGACTCATACCTGACACCCTTGCCATGAAGGCATATAATTCAAAGGAGATATCTGAAAGGCATAGACACCGCTACGAGTTCAATAGCGATTATGAAGAAATGCTTGTTGATCAAGGACTTGTTATCAGCGGTCGCAATCCGGAATCATCCCTTGTTGAGATCATTGAACTAACAGACCATCCATGGTTTCTTGGCTGCCAGTTCCATCCGGAATTCAAGTCGAAGCCTATGCATGCACAGCCCCTGTTTAGGGAATTCATAAAGGCCAGTTTTATATACAGTGAAGAATCAGTAAACAAAAAGGTTACAAAGGCTCAACCCTAAAAAATTCATAAACACCAAATCATGGGCAGTTCACAGGGATTTTCTAAAATATCTAAGGCCAAGATTCATTCAATCAGTTACTTTACAAACGTGCCATTATGAGCGCAGAGAAGCAATCTAAGGTTGAGATTGCCACGTCGCTAAAGCTCCTCGCAATGACATTGATTGCAACTTGGTATAATGCCTGGCTGATTTTTGATTTTGACAATCTGATCCCTGATCCCTGAAAACTATTACCTTTAGCCATCATTTAAACAAAGATTTGAAAAACCTTAATACCCCCGGCACATCCTTTTGGGACACCTCAGTAGGTTGAGTGCCTCCTATATAGGGTAAAATTTCTGCATCGTGGCTCAGGAGCGAAGCAAGTTTGCCATTTGAAGGGTCTATTCTACACAATACAATATCTGCGGGTCTGGCCCATTCTTCAGGTCTCTCTATTGCACCGAGAATCATAGCAGCCACAGGCATTGCGCCTGTAGCGCCGGTTAGGCCTACAGGTTTAAACCCATCATTCCCTAGCCATACTACCACCACTATATCTGGTGTAAATCCTACAAACCATGAATCCCTCAGGTCATCTGTGGTGCCTGTCTTGCCACATACACCACTGGGCATATCATACATATCAGCCCTTTTTGCCGTACCAGATGTCACTACCCTGTTTAGCGCTGTATTTACCAGGAATACAACATCTGGATCCAATACCTGCTGTCCTGGTTTATGATCTTCTTTGTGTATTATTATCTCATCTTCTGTCGTGATTGCCTTTATTGCAGAGGGGCTAAGAGCAAAACCCATATTTGCAAATGCAGAATAAAACATGGCCACATCCAGAGGTGATAATTCGATTGCCCCAAGCAGGATCGAAGGGTTTTTGTTAATCTTACAGGCAGGTAAGACTTTTTTGATTTCAGCTCGGATATTATCTGTACCTGTATTCATACCCACCCTGACGGTTGCCATATTGTATGAATGGGCGAGGGCGTCTATTAACATAATAGAGCCATGGGAAAGGCCATCAAAGTTTGCAGGCGTCCATGTATCCCCATCCTCAAGGGGCACTGTGACCGGGACATCCTGAATAAAGGTGGAGAGCGTATAACCCCTGCGCAGTGCTGTATAATATATTATAGGTTTTATTAAAGACCCTATCTGCCTCTTCATTTGGGTGGCCCTATTAAACTGAGTCTTTGCATAATTGCCACCGCCAACCATAGCCTTTATTTCACCTGTTTGGGGATCACATATAACTGTGGCGCCTTCTATATCAAGGCCTTTTCTCCTTTCAATGCTTTCCATGCTATGGGAAAGCATTGTCCCTGCCACGGACTGCATATGCATGTCTATGGTGGTAAATATGTGATACCCGCCTCTTGTAAGGCACTGCCTGGAATATTGATCTTCTATACATGCTAAAAGGTAATCTACAAAATATGGGGCCTGCCTTTTCCGGGTATTTATGGGAACTACATCTAAGGGTTTTTTTATTGCCTCTTCATATACCTCTTTCGTAATCTTGTCTTCTCGCCACATAAGTTCAAGCACAGTATCCCGTCTGGCAATGGCCCTATTGGGATGGGTATATGGAGAATATGAGTTTGGCGCCCTTATAATCCCCGCAAGGGTAGCTGCCTCATCAAGGGTGATCTTTGAGATATCCTTATCAAAATATAACCTTGCAGCCCTGGCCATGCCATGGATACTTACATGCCCGCTTTGCCCCATGTATATCTCATTTATATACATCCCTAGGATATCTTCTTTTGTATAGATCATCTCCATGATAAAGGCCATCCATGCCTCTTTCATCTTTCGGAAGATAGAGCGTTTGCTTGTCAAGAACATATTTTTTATGAGTTGCTGGGTGATGGTAGACCCGCCTTCTACAATCTTTCCGTGTTCTATATTTACAAAGATAGCCCTTATAATCGAGGGAATATCGATACCAAAATGGTGAAAAAATCTCTTATCCTCTGTACAGATAACAGCATCTATCAAATTCTGAGGACACTCATCGAGGTCTATCATTAAACGGTCTTCATAACCCTCGCCAAATATCTGTGCTATGACTTCAGGCTCAAGCATTATCTCCTTTATTCTCTGGGCAGTATCTGCTCTTATGATGTCTTCTACTGTTGTGTTCTTTAACTTTACTTTGATCATCAATCCATCGAATTTGCCATCAGGGTAGTCAAACGGGTGAAGGTATATAGTCATCTCATTGTTTGATTTGCTGTATTCACCGGGAGATTTCACATCCTCTACTAATCTATATCTCAGCCGTCTTAGCCTCTGCTCCAAGCCTATACGCTTAGTGTCAACACCTTGCCTTATCCATGTTACATCACTATATATCTTAGATGGTATATGCCAGAGGGTGCCTGTGCTTATCTTTCTTATCTCCCAGAAGGCATCCAGGCTTACAACTATCAATAGGAAAAGCAGTATAAAAGATACCCACACAAACAACCTTTTTCTTGAGAGGGTTTTGTTTTTCATTCGTTTCCCTAAAAACTATAAGCACTTATCAAATTGGTGTCAATGCAAGTTTGATGGCTTCGTAAAAAGTCGGATTTAGTGAATGCGTCATTTCGACCATAGGGAGAAATCTTATATTTTCAATGTGTTGCAGACTGAAGATTTCTCGTTTCACTCGAAATGACAAGTTAAAAAGACTTTTTACGAGACCGCCATATTTGATGGTTTCGCGAAAAGTTTAGAACGGTGTCATTGCGAGCTTTAGCGAAGACAAACCGGGCCCCCACAAATTATTACACACTGAGTATGTCTGGCCCATCACTGGTAATGGCTATAGTGTTTTCAAAGTGTGCTGATAGACTGCCATCTCCTGTTACAGCAGTCCAGCCATCACCCAGGACCTTTATCTTCCACGAGCCTGCATTTACCATAGGTTCTATAGCAAATGCCATTCCTTCTTTTAAGACAGGACCTGTCCCCTTTTTGCCGAAATTGGGAATTTGAGGCTCTTCATGGAGGTTTCTTCCTATTCCATGACCTACAAAATCTCTCACCACACTAAAACCAGCAGATTCTACAACGCCCTGTACAGCTGCTGATATGTCATAAAGATGATTTCCTGGCCTGGCCTGCTCAATTCCAGCAGCAAGTGCATTCTTTGTTGCCTCAATAAGACGCCTGGCCTCCTTTGTTATACTACCTACCGTATAGGTCCTTGCGGCATCGCCATTAAAACCATCCTTTATGGTCCCTACATCTATGCCTATGATATCACCTTCTTTTAATCTCCTCTGCCCCGGGATGCCATGAACAATCTCCTCATTAATAGATGCACAGATGGCAGCAGGAAATCCGTTGTAGCCTTTAAATGAGGGGATTGCATTGTGAGCCCTTATAAAAAGTTCTGCCTCCTGATCAAGCTCTGCCGTGGTAATTCCTGGTTTTATGAACCCTTCTATATGTTCAAACAATCTTGCTATAATCTGGTTGGCCTGCCGCATCCTTTCAATTTCATCTTTAGTCTTTATAATAATCATAGCTATAGGGCCTTTTTAAGTGGGTATTCTATAATACCTCTTGCACCTGTTTTCAGGAGTTTTGGTATGAGGTCTCTGGATTGAGTCTCTTTTATTATGGTTTCAACAGAATACCACTTAAGATTATGCAACGGGGCCACAGTAGGAGATGTCATGGCAGGCAACATCTTGATTATGTCATCTAGTCTATCTTCTGGTACATTCATCTTAAGTCCTGTCATTGCTTCTGCTTGAAGTGCAGATTTAAGCATCAGGGCTATCTGTTCAATCTTTGTCCGCTTTTTTGTATTCTTCCATGATTCTTTATTTGCAATAAGTTTGGTATTGGTTACAAGCAGCTCATGAATTATCTTCAAGTTGTGTGCTTTAATGGTTGAGCCTGTCTCTGTTACCTCGACTATGGCATCAACAAGCCCATCCGCCACCTTGACTTCTGTAGCACCCCAGGAAAATTCCACATCCACATTGATGCCCAATTTACTAAAATACCTTTTTGTGAAATTTACAAGCTCAGTGGCGACACTCTTGCCCTCAAGGTCTTCTATCCTGTTTATGTCGGAATCCTGGGCAACAGCCAGGACCCATCTGGCAGATCTTGATGTGGCCTTTGAATAAATGAGGTCTGCAACCTCTTTCACATCAGAGTTATTCTCCAGTATCCAATCTTTACCTGTAAGACCGAGATCAAATATCCCTGATTCCACATATCTTGATATCTCTTGTGCTCGAACCAGGGTGCATTCAATATCCTTATCATCTATGGAAGGAAAATAACTTCGCGTGGATGTCGCTATTCGCCACCCTGCATTTTTAAACAATTCGATTGTTGCGGCCTGAAGGCTACCCTTAGGGAGGGCCAATCTTATAATACTCATGACTTATATACCTCTTTAGGATCAAAAATCTTCACCCCATCTTCTACCAGGGCTTCATCTGCAACCTTTCGATAAAAGCATGACCTGTATCCTAAATGACAGGCTGCTCCACCTACTTGCTCTACCTTCAGCAGGACAGTATCCTCGTCGCAGTCTATTCGAATCTCTTTTACGTTTTGGATATTACCTGAGACCTCACCTTTTCTCCATAGTTTTTTTCTGGATCTACTATAATAACATGCCCTTTTTGTATGGACGGTCTCTTCAAATGCCTGCCTGTTCATATAGGCAAGCATCAATACCTCTCCTGTTTTATGATCCTGAACAACAGCAGGTATCAATCCTCCTTGTTTATCAAAGTCGAGCTCTTCTTTCATGTAACCTCCTCATGTATAGTCCTTGCCTTAACAATATTTGATTATATGTGTCAAGGACTCAAGGGTAAGCCCACTACCTATTTTGCCTCAGCTTTCAGTAGAAAACCTCTAAGGCGCAAATATTTTGGGGACAACCAAATTATTTACATACAGGATATTTGCCCAAGGAAATCCTTTTGAGCGGACATTAAAACATTTCCGGATAGAGAAAGGATTGGGGCAAATATCCTGTATGACTGTTACTGATAAACTGAATGTCTACTCATGGTTTATGAATGCTAAAACCAAAAATGTCCTCTGATGCCTCTTTTACAAGCTCTGCCATGGTTGGATGGGGATATGTGGGGCTTAAGAATTCATCTATGGTCAATCCTTGATCGATTGCCAACGCCGCCCATGATATAAGCTCTGTTGCATGCGGGGCCATTATAGTAACCCTCTTTATCTTGCCGTCTTGGGTAGCTACCATCCTGGCAAAACCCGTATTTGCCTCCATAGTCCTTGCCCTGCCCAGGGCAGACACGGGAAACATCCCTGTTTTATAGTCCTCCCCTGTTAACTCATCTGATAGCGCCCCGACAGATGCAATCTCCGGATGGGTAAAGATTACAGAAGGGATAGCCCGGTAGTCCATACATACGTCCTCCCCTGCGATGTTTCGGGCTGCAGCCACCCCCTCCTTGAGGGCTACATGTGCAAGCATATACTCTCCTGTAATATCCCCTATAGCATATATCCCTTTTACAGATGTCTCCATATGTTCATTTACTGCTATGCCACCGGCCTTATTAAGACAAACCCCCATGTCTATAAGCTCTTTTGGGAGGTTCGGCGTTCTTCCTATACAGCAGAGGACATTTTGGGGATTGAGTTGTCTATCCCCCTTGAGGGTAGTAATGATTACAGTAAAGGGGCCATTCCCTGAAACTTTGCTCACCTTCGAAGATGTGAATATGTCAATATCCCTGTATACCCTTTCAATCTCTTTAGATGCCTCTCTATCCTCCGCTGGCAAGATCCTATCCGTTGCCTCCACAATAGTTATATGAACTCCCAGACTGGCAAATATATCTGCCATCTCTACGCCGATTGCACCACCACCTACAATCAGCAGGGAAGTGGGTAGTCGCTTAAGGGTAAATACGTTATCACTTGTCCATATCCCTGGAACATCCATAAAGGTCGGCACCTTGGGCTTCGATCCTGTGGCAACGATAATAGAGCCCACCTCGATTATATCTTGCCCAATCTTAACCTTGCCAGGGGCTATGATCGTAGCCTTTAAAGGATATACCTTTACGTCATTTTCCTTTAGTAAATATTCTATTCCCTTTACAAGGCGAGAAACAATCCTGTCTTTGCGTTTATTGAGTGAACTCAGGTTAAAGGAAACACCCTCAACATCTATACCAAATCTCTTTGAGGTCTTTATCTGCTTTAATAGATTGATGCTCTCAATATATGTCTTTGTGGGGATGCATCCCTTGTTCGTGCAGATACCACCAATAACATCCGCCTCTGCAATAGCTACTTTTAGCCCTGTTTTGGCTGCCCTGATTGCTGCGCCATATCCGCCCGGCCCAGCCCCTATAATAAATACATCATACATAATAAATTATGATCTTCCCTGGTAATTTATCGCTTCCTTTTCATAGAGGGGATTGGATAGAATATATCCATAAATTTGTGCTGCCTCGCTCCTAGCGCCTCCCTGTGGATTATGAGCATTTTCCTTCTGAATATGGCTCGCTTCCTTACTGCATTAAATGTATCCACCATGCGATTGTATTCTTCCATATCCTCAATTTGGCTCATGGAAAATTCTATCTCCTCCAGCTGCTTAAGTGTCTCTTCCAGTATGCTGCCGGTGTGTCCCAGGGCCTTGGCCATCTCTTGCAATATCTCTTCCTGGGTCTTTTCCACACTATCCTTAATCATCTTAGGATTAAGATATAGCATATATGACAAATACCTTAAACCCCCTAAGTTACTTGATCTCATGCAAGGCGTGAATAGAGAACCTTGAACCTTTGGGCTTGCCTTCCGGGGTAGAAATCCTTTAATTGATATTTATATCCATAAAAAGAAGGTTAGGGTGATGGAAAATCAAAAGGATCAAAAAGGTCACAGAAAGAGGCTGCGAGAGAAATTTATGAGGGCCGGCATCTCAGGATTTCATGATTATGAGATAGTTGAATTGTTATTAACCCTTGGGTCCCCCCGAAAAGACTGCAAGGCCCAGGCAAAAGAGGCTATAAAAAGGTTTAAAACGCTTCGGAATGTCTTAGAGGCGCCAACAGAGGAACTTCAGGAAATTAAAGGAATAGGGCCACATAATGTCTTTGGTATAAAACTTGTTCAAGAGGTGGCAAGACGTTTTCTCAAAGAAAAGATCATTGAGCGACCCCTCAGCAGATCTTCAAAGGAGGTCTTTGATTACCTTTATCACTCCATGCGCGATCTAAAAAAAGAGATCTTTAAGGTCATCTTTTTAGACGGCAAAAATAAGATTATTGAGATTGAAGACCTGTTTGAAGGGACTCTAAATACCTCATCGATCTATCCCCGCGAGGTGATAAAAAGTGCACTTAAAAATAACGCCCTAAACCTCATCTTTGTCCATAACCACCCCTCAGGAGATCCAATCCCTTCTCCAAGCGATAAGGATATAACCAAGGAGCTGGTTTCTGCAGGAGGCCTTATGCAGATTAAAGTCTTGGATCATATTATCATAGGTGACAATAAATATTTCAGCTTTGCAGATGAGGGATTGATCGAAGAATATAATCTAAACCTTTTGAGTATGAAACGAGGGAAAGATATCTAAGCCAGACCCTAGGATAACTACTGGGGAATATCAGACACATTCCTATTGACAACCTATTTATCTCGTGATTTACTTGTATACAAGTAAATAGCCTGCAAACTTTTTGCGAAAGGTGTTTAATGAAGGCAGACGATTGTATCTTTTTTCAACTCGCAAAGGCGAGCCGGGCAGGAACGAGGTTTTGGGGCCAGAAGGTATCAACCCTAAACTTAACTGCAGTACAGGCCATGGTTATTCGTTTTCTCTATGACAAAGACCATATAAGCTCCAGTGACCTTGGGAAAAGAACCGACCTCGACAGTGCTACACTCACAGGCATTCTTGATCGCCTTGCAGCAGCGGATCTCATTGAACGCAGGCAGAATAAAAATGATAGGAGAGCAATTCAAATCCTGCTGACCAAAAAGGGTAACACGGTGGCTAAAGAGGTGAGCAGGCTCATGGAAGAGGCAAATGTGGAATTTCTAAAGGTGCTCAGCGATAATGATCAGCTAGCGTTGAGAGGCCTTATCAAAAAGATTCGCAATCAACCGGTATGATCTCTTTTAAGGTATATAAACTGAGCACAATTGTATGGAAGGTTTTAAATGGCTTTTATTTTCACCCAAGAAGACAGATTAGGGCAAAGCACAAAAGGGTATCTAAAAGATACCAGAAGGATTGGAATATCTTTTTTTTCATATAACAAAACCTTCGAAATCTTACACACTAGCATAAATAAAGGAGGCAGTTATTTCTGACAAAAAGGCCCATATGGATTTAATTAATCACCTGCAGGATTGGGTATTTGGTCTTCCGGATTCCAAATTTCTTCTGCCCTTGCTTGAGATGCGCTTCACCCCTGAGGATGCAGAGTTTCTCTCAAAAATTCCGTTTTTGCCTCACACTGCTGAACAGCTTTCTGTGAAATTAGGTATCCCTGTAGATGAACTTGTTCAAAGACTGGATGCACTTGCGCCCTTTGGGTTTGTATTTCGAGCAGAAGGAAAAACAGCAGTGCGCTATGCCCTGAATGATGCCATACTTTGGTTTTACAGGATGCCGGGCTGGTTGGGAAAAGATGACGAATGGAATCGTAAGATATCTCCATTACTTAACCAGTATTATATTGATGCAATGTGCAATAACTTTGCAGGCACTCACACCAAAGCCCTTCGGGCAATCCCAATAAATGAGACTGTCAAAGATCCCAGAATGATCCTTCCTTACGAGGATATTATCCAGGTTTTAGATCAGATCAAATACTACACGGTCTCAACCTGTGCCTGTCGCCACAGAAAAAATCTTGATCCGGATTCCAAGAGTTGTAAGCATGAGACAAAAAATTGTCTGCATTTTGATCTGCTCGGCCATTATATTGTGGACAATGGGCTGGGAAGAGAAATAACCCGTGAAGAGACAGAGGAGATATTAGCATCAGCAGCTGACGCCGGTCTGGTTCATGGTATATCCAATACCAGCACAAGGATGGATACATTATGCAACTGCTGTTCCTGTTGCTGTTTATTCCTCGAATCAATAGTCAAGATGCCTCCACCTGTGCCAAGGAGACATCAGGTGTCAAATTATACTGTGGAAATAGACAGGGAAAAGTGCAAGGTCTGTGGCCTTTGCGCTAAACGCTGCCCCATGGGTGCGATTGAACTTACAGATAAAGATTATTCTGATGTACTTGAAATTAAGGGAAAAGAGCATATGACTGCTCTTGAACGTAAGGGTAAAGAACTGGTATATCACCCGGATAAATGCCTGGGATGTGGCGTGTGCGTGCATAAGTGTACTGGCCAGGCCTTGAGCCTCAAACACCGTGATGATGATCAGGATTTCCCAAAAGACCTGCGGGAACAGGGCCAGCGTATACTCACAGAAGCAGGATTTGACGCCATGGAGATATACATCAAGAATTCTCCATCGGCCGGCTGATACCAAATTGCGTTTAATCAGGTGTTAATCCCTTTTATTCGAAGCCACACCAGGTAGTAATGTTTTCTATGGATTCCCGGGTGCTCTCCACCTTGTTTGCCGGGAAATCCAAGTCGGGGTAGCCGATAGCAATGGAGATCATTATCCGTTTGCCCTCGGGTATGTCTGCAAATTCCCTCAATACCTCTGGATACATTACGCCTTGGTCCTCAATACAGGCGCCTAAGCCATAGTCCAGTGCAGCAAGGCAGATGGTCTGCATCACAGCGCCGATATCGAGCAATGGGGTTCCTTCGGCAAGCGACCGGTCCACTGAAATAATGATAGCAGCCGGTGCATCGAAATAACGAAATCCCCGCTCCATCCATCGTGCCCTCTTCTCTTTGTCCTTTCTTGGTATATCCATGAGACGGAAGATCTGAATGCCGAGTTCCACCTGACGACCCCGATACACGCTATCAGGAGACCATCCAACAACCAGATGTTCCGGCTGGATTGGCGCTTTGGAATTGAGCTTCTCAACGTTGGCACATCTGATCTTTTCAAGGACACTTCCTGTGAGCACAGTAAATTCCCATGGCTGGATATTCATTGCCGACGGGGCCCGGCTGGCAATCTCCATAATTTCCCTAAGAACATCCTTTGAAACAGGATCAGGCTTGAACCCTCTGATACTCTTTCTCGTCTTTATAGCCTCTATAATGTCCATAAACTTGCTCCTTTTTATAAATGTTAAACCTTTATTACAAGGCGCGATACAATGCCGGAGGGCCGGGGTCGGCAAGCGCTACCCTGCCTTCATCGATAAGTATATCCAAGTGCACTAAAATCTCTGATATCGCCAAAAAGACCTCACCATCCGGCACATGGGGGAATACATCGTCAATTATATAGTAGAGGGGACGGGATTCTTTCTTAAGCGCATTCCATATCAGATCCATACGCTGCCTGTGATGCCTTTTATAGACGGAGGTAATTCCCTCTAAATCCTCAATATATTCGCCATGCCCGGGGAAGACAAACCGCACGTCAAGCCCAACAAGTTTGTCAAGTGAATTCATATACGCCTTCAAGCTCTGGTAATTAGGGTCAAGAAGGTTCTCGCGCCTTATCTCCATCAGTGGGTTGGGCGTAATATGCTTAATGATATGGTCACCTGAAAATAAGATCTTCTGCCTGGATTCATACAGACAGATGGAACCTGGAGAATGTCCTGGGGTGTGAATTACTCTGAGGTGGTAGCCATCTCCAACAAATTCGTCTCCCTCTTCCATTACAGACACGTTATCCAGGGGATCGCATAAATCTTTGAAAAAGGAAAAGCGCTCCCTCATCTTTTCGACCTCTTTTGGCGGAATGCATGCCATGGCTACGAGATCCTTTGCCTCTTCGCTCCACATATCCTCTTGAAAATTCTCGCTGGAGATTCGCCACTTATCTTCGGCGTGAATAAAACACTCAACCGGGCGCCCCACTGCTTCACGGATACTTGTGGCCAGACCGAAATGGTCCATGTGTCCGTGAGTGATGATTATCCGTTCAATATCTTTAATATCAAGGCCGCTGAGTTCGAGCTGTTCTAAAATAAACTCTAATGCACCCGGAAACTTTGGGCCGGTATCGATCAGGGTGACTGGGCCACCCCCTAGTGCATACAAATTGATCGTAATCAGATTGGAATAATCCTGCAAGGGGATTGCTATTGCATGAATATTTTTAACTTCTGGGAATGGTTTGATCAACACATCTTCTCCTAACATATCTTAAAGTGATAACAATCTGCTCTTAAGCTAAACGGAAAATAGTAGAAAAACTGGTTGTGTGTCAAGTATAACATTGTCCGCTGCAGGCAGATTGTGATAACAGAGGCATGGAATGGAAAGATCTTTTCTATTACATTTTTTATTGTACTCGGGTAAAGAAATTATACATCAAGACCGATTATAACAAGTGTATGGGAGAGACTTGTGAAAAAACATTCTAAGTCAGATGTGGATGCCAATTTCGATACCACAATAAAAACCCTGGGGGTACCTAAGATTACCTCGCCTGTGGTAAATAAACTCTTTGTTGATGAGGGTCAGCGCATCTTATTAGATATCTCCCTAGCGTATATAGAGGACTGCAAGGCCAGGGGTAAAAGCCCTGTCACCCTTGAGATGGCAGGGCCGAGAGAAAAAATATTTTTCGATCCTTCAAAGACAAAGTGCGGGATTGTCACAAGTGGCGGCCTATGCCCGGGGATCAATGATGTAATAAGAGGAATCGTACTTGAATTACATTATATGTATGGTGTAAAAAACATATACGGGATACCATACGGCCTTCAGGGCTTTATCCCCAAGTACAGACACCCTGTTATTGAACTCAGCCCTGAATTTGTGACACCAATCCATGAATTGGGTGGTACTGTGCTGGGTTCATCCAGAGGGCCTCAGGATATCTCCGAGGTGGTCGATGCAATTGAGCGCTTGAACATAAACATCATGTTTTTTATAGGAGGCGATGGCACCCTAAAGGCTGCCTCTAGAGTGGCTAAAGAAATTCTATCACGTGGTTATAAATGCTCTGTAATAGGTATACCAAAGACCATAGATAACGACATATCCCTGGTTTCCAAATCTTTTGGATTTGATACAGCGGTAGAAGAGGCCAAAAAGGTCATCCAGGGCGCCCATGTGGAGGCTACAGGTGCCCCAAATGGCATAGGGTTGGTAAAACTCATGGGAAGAGATTCTGGTTTTATTGCTGCAAACGCTGCCCTGGCACAAAGGGATGTAAATTTTGTACTCATTCCTGAGGTAGGCTTTGATCTTGATGGCGAAAGGGGGTTTCTTTCTGCATTAGAAAGAAGGCTTGCCTCAAGAGGCCATGCAGTTGTTGTAGTTGCAGAAGGTGCTGGTCAAAATTTTTTTGATGCTAAGCAAAAAAAGACCGATGCATCCGGAAACATAAAAAAGGGCGCTATTGGCGCGCTGTTAAAGAAAAAGATAAAACAGTACTTTGCTTCAAAAAATATTGAGTTTAATTTAAAATATATCGATCCCAGTTATGTTATAAGAAGCGTACCTGCAAGTGCATCTGATTCAATATTCTGTGGTTTTTTGGCACAAATGGCTGTTCATGCAGGAATGGCTGGAAAGACCGATATGCTGGTAGGGTTCTGGAAAAGCGCTTATGCACATATACCTATCGAACTCACTGTAAGGCAAAGAAAGAAGATAGACCCAAATGGCGCACTATGGATGAGTGTCCTGGAGTCTACAGGGCAGCCAGATATGAAGAATTAAAACGATGAGGTTTTTTTGTGGCAAAAATTTTTGTAACTTAACTTTCGATACATAGGAGATGGTTATGGAAGAAAATCTTAAAGATGGAGATGATGAGATAATAGATCTCACAGATCTATTGGAAGAAGGAACCGCCAAAAAAGAAGAGGCTCCAAGGGATGGAGGAGAAGACAGCTTTGGGGATGCAGATTTGGGAACAAAACCGGAAACATTTGATCTGGGCAAGGAAATAACTATGGAAGATGAAGTCTCTGTAGAAGATATTGAAGACGTAGGTGATGCCATTAATATAGATGTGGCAATATCTTCTGATGAGGAGGCTGCATTAACAGAGGATGAACTATCAGAAGAGGTTACAGAAACTAAACCAGCAGTAGAGGAGGAAGAGGTCTCAGCTCAACCAGAGGAAGAGATAGAACCCCCTGCTAAGGAGGAAACTGGCCAGCCAGAGGAAGAAATGAAAGCCCCTGCAGAAGAAGAGGTAGAGGCCCCAGCTGAGGAAGAGGCAGAGGCCCCGACATCTGAAACCGAACAAACTGTAGAGGAAACCCCCGCTGAGGTGCGCCCAGGCCCTGATATTACTAAAGCAGATGTTCAAGAGATCAAAAAGGAAATCCCTGCCATGCTGGAGGAGGTGGTGAAACCCATTATGGGACAGCTTGTAAAAGAGGTTATCTCATCTACCAGAGATCTATTGCCAGGGATTGTGGAGAAGGTAATCCGTGAGGAGATAGAGAAACTAAAAAAGATCGAATGATGATGAACTCGCAAAAAGTCTCAACAACTTGTCATTTCGAGTGAAACGAGAAATCTTCAGTCTGCAACACATTGAAAATATAAGATTTCTCCCTATGGTCGAGATGACGCATTCACTAAATCCGACTTTTTACAAATGCATCAATGATGATCTACAGCAAAAAATCCCTAATACCAAAGTGCATTCAATCAGGTAATTATCGAATTTGTCATTGCGAGCGTAGCGAAGCAATCTCAAAGTGCCTGCAACCAATAAGATTGCAATTTAGCATAATAGATTAAAAAGGAAATTTTTTATTGCCTAATAGACTCCTGGCAGAAACATCTCCTAGAACACCATCTAACTGGTTGATGCGTTTATCTATCTCGTCGTCGATGATTCCTAACTCCGTAAGGCTGATATCCAGCTCTTTAAACGGAGCCTCAATCCTTTCTAAGATCGCTGCCTTTAGCTCTTTTTCAAATTGGGCAACCTGAGTTTGGACGAGTCTTCTAACAGCTCTCTTTAGAACATCATCTAAATCTGAGGTGAGGCGTATATCATATTTATCAAGACTCCCATACACGTCGACACATAAGGTAAACCCTGAAATCTCTGACAGCGCAGAACGTATTGATGTGGCTAAAAGATCGGTCTCGTCTTGTACCCCTACCTTTAGTGTGGCCGATTTCAAAGTGGACTTTGTCTCTAGCCTGAATTTTTCACCACTTATGGCAAGGTGGCCGTCAAGATCCATCAACCCGTTTTTTAGAGTAACAGGCAATCTGGCACTATCAGACAAGACTATGTCTTGGACCCGATATCCCTTCACACGAAGGTTTGCCGCATCTTTTGCAATAGATGGAACAATATGATCTAATGTGCCGGTAACCCTTATAGATTGAATATCTTTAAGAGACTTCCCTGAGAAAACAAAGTCTAAAGGAGCACCTAATATATCCTGATCGGGAGTGATGTTTCTTATTTCACCTGTCATGGTACCGGCCTGAAGTTCAAGGCTGGCCTTTGTGTTGCGAATCAGGAAATCAGGAAGCGGTTCGTATTCTTTAAAGCGTACATCTGCACCACGAGCCCTGAGAGGCCTTATAACCTCGGAGTCCTTTTTCATTTCCTTTGCACGCTCTAAAACCGGTTTTAACCTTTCGTACCAGATGAGACCCCTCTCCACCCACTTGCCAACTTGTTCGCCAAAAAATATCTGGGTGATGTTGGAAACCCCCTTAGGGGATAGGCTGTATTTCTCTTTCAGGTGGCGAACATCCTCATCCGGGGCTTTGGCTACCCGGTTCAGACGCTCTTTGAGTAATGCGCGGCTTGCCTCAAATTCTTTTTGCACCCCCTTAATATTTTTTATATCATGCTTGAGGTCTTTCCTGATTGCCGCCGCCTCACTTGTGGCATTCAAGATATCCTCTATGCCCCCGTTTCTTGCCTTTTTGATCCTATCAATGCGAGCCTTGTATTCATCGACCTTTTTCTTGTCCGGCAGATCTTGCACCCTGGCCCGCCAGTTGTCTTTCTCTCTCTTTATATCTGCGCGAAGCGATTCTGCCAACCTTAGCGATTCAAGGTCCTCCTTCTTGAGGACATCGTCTACATCGGGAACCTCAAATAAGGGCATCTTAAATTTTTTACCCAATACCTTTTTCGACGCCTTTTTTGAGACAACCGGTGCGCGAGCTGTTCTAGATGGAAGCGCGCCCGATGTCTTCCGGACAGTGCCAAGCCGTAGCCCATCTAAGGCCATCTCATTAATGATCGCCTTACGGCGAAATAAGTTCAGGGTATCTATAGAAAATGTGACCCGATCTATCTCAAAGGCATTTTTCATTGGCTCTTCAGGGGCTGTAACCTGAAGCCCCTTAAGCGTAAGCCCTGCAGGGAAAAGTGAAAGGTCGGCATCCGCTAGTTCCACCTTGGCGCCAACTATACGAGACCCGGTCTTTTCAATCATTCGTTCTACAAAGGTGTCTATGAAAAGAAACCAAAGGCCGGATAAAACGATTATAATACCTATAAAGGCAACAAGACCTCTCCAGCGAATCCACTTCATCATAACTCACCTTTCAATTTGGAGAGAGACTTATAGGTCGCATAGAATTTGCTGGCCTTTATGAAATGCATGAGCCTGCTCTTTCGGATCCAGGCAAGCACATGCTCCCGGTATTTAAGAATCGCCAGGTTCGTAAGGACACATAAGGGCACAATAAAAATGAGAGAAAGCAGGATGCTTCCCATCACAATCGAGTTATTGAACCTTTCAAGCCTCCATATCGTGGAATTATATAACACCTCCCATAGACCTTTTAGTAGGCCGGCGGTCAACACGTGTAGCCCGATCCAGTGAAAAACAGGATCCAGCAAATAAGCCAGCCCTGAAAAGAACGCCAGCCCTAAGATAAATGCCGAAAGGTTGACCCGAAGGACCAATACCAAAAGAAGAATAAGGATATTGTGAAGGCTATAAAACGGGGTGAGGCCTGCAATCATGGAAAACCCAATGGCCAGACTTATCTGGGAGGGCTCGTTCTCAGAGTTTAAAACCTTTAACAATTTTGCAATTACACTCAGCATCACATCTTTCTTGCCCCTACATTGTATCTGATCTGACAACCATTATAGCAGAAAAAAAGCAAAAAAATCCAGGATATAATAGTTTATATCTGTGCACGAAGAACAGCCCTGATCACGTTTTCAGAAGAGAATTGATCGTTTGTAAGTTGAGGAAAAAGGCCTTCTTCTCCAAAGATTTCATCTCGAATAGCGGGGACATCCAGCCCTTTCTCCTTGAGGCGTTTTGCCCTTTCAGACAGATCTTGAAAGTACTTAATACATGTATGAAGCGACTTTCTGCCATTCCGTACGACACTGCCTGTAGATGTAAATAGAATAAGCCTATCAGTATTGATCTCCAAAAGCCTTTCCATTGATCTTACGATCTCCTGAACATCCTCCTCAGGGCGAAGAACCTTTGGTCTTTCTCCGACAAAAAGATCTCCCGAAAAACACCAACCTTTATCAGGCTCCACTAGTGCTACATGCCCCTTGCAGTGACCAGGGGTATCTACAACATCAAAATGGAAATGATCGGTTTTTACCTTTCCAGAAAGGCAAGCCACTTCGCTGGGTTCTGGATAACCCCAGACCATTTCTTGATATGGATACAACTTGGGAATCTGATTGATCAAGGGAACCGAGTCTTTATGTGCAAAGATATCGATGCCAAATTTTTGTTTTAAAAGACAGTTTGCACCCACATGGTCCTCGTGATAATGCGTGTTTACAGCACATTTAATATGACGGCCCTCAAGAATTTTAATAAATTCCTCAGATGTATGCCTGCACCCGGTATCAATGAGGAGCCCGTCTACAAGGTATGCAGCAACCCAATAAAGCACTCGGCCCTCTAAGACACGGCCCATCTTGATCTGCATTACTTCTTCTATCTCTTTTATCTCGATCATCCTACTTGCTCTTCCCCCAATGAAATGCCCATTTCTACAAAAGGATCTTGACAAGTTGTCTGGTGATACATATATTTATCTGCACTTTGCGGGAATAACTCAGTGGTAGAGTGTAACCTTGCCAAGGTTAAAGTCGCGGGTTCAAATCCCGTTTCCCGCTCCAATCCATTTAAGGCAGCCCTTCCAATGGCCGCCTTTTTATTTTTAAGGATACACCCTGTAGATCATCCTCGGAAAAGGTATTGCCTCCCTTACATGCCTTAGCCCGCATATCCATGCAACACACCTTTCTATCCCAAGTCCAAACCCTGAATGAGGGACAGAGCCATATTGCCTCAAGTCTAAATACCATTTATACCGATCGGGATCCAACTTGTTATCTTTGATAGTGGCCAGTAACACATCATAATTATCTTCACGCTGAGACCCACCTATAATTTCCCCATAACCCTCCGGGGCCAAGAGATCAGCGCATAGCACACAATCAGGCCTATTGGGGTCTTGCTTCATATAAAAGGCCTTTGTCTTTTTTGGGTAGTTTTCTATAAAGACCGGCTTATCGAATGATTTTGTAATTATTGTCTCATCTTCACCGCCCAAGTCAGATCCCCATTGGATTTCAGATCCTTCCTTTTTCAGGAGAGAGATGGCCTCATCATAACTTATTCTATAAAATGGGGATGTAACCTTTTTTAACGGGCCTACATCTCTTTCAAGATATTTTAGCTCTGAAGCCTTTTCTTCTATTGTCTTTTGTACAGTGTATGAGACAAAGTCCTCCTGCAAGGCGAGATTCTCATTATGATCACAAAATGCAACTTCTGCTTCTGCCATCCAAAATTCTGTCAGGTGCCGTCTTGTCTTGGACAGCTCTGCCCTGAATGTAGGGCCCAGGCAATACACCTTACCCAGGGCCGGCAAGGTGGCTTCCAGGTAAAGCTGACCTGTTTGCGCGAGGTAGACCTTGCCCAGATCAAAATAATCCACGGAAAACAGATTTGTTGAATCTTCTCCATATGTGGTGGTGAATATAGGCGTGTCCACTAATGTAAACCCATTTATATGAAAGTATTCTCTAATATTCCTGATTAATGCATCCCTCACCCTTAAGATGGCTACCTGCCTTGAAGAGCGCACCCATAAGTGGCGATGGTTTAATAAAAAATCAGGGCCATGTTCCTTTTTCCCTATGGGGAACTCATCTGCCTTATGTACTATATCTAAGGCCTGTACCTGCATTTCATAACCACCAGGCGCCTTTCCCTCCTGAACTACTATGCCGGTTGCTATTACAGAAGACTCTAGCGGGAGCTTCTTGACCTCGTCATATCCATCCCCAAAATCTTGCCTTGTTACAATCCCCTGGCATATGCCACTGCCATCCCTTATGATAAGAAAAGAGACCTTCCCACTTGATCTGCGGTTTGCTATCCATCCCTTAATGGTTACAGTCTTGCCTTCTTGAGCAGAAAACTCTGATATACTGCATTGTCCCATAAAATCCCTCCAGGTTGTTCGTTACACCACTAATAAAGCATTAAATTATACTCTCAACAACAACAAAATATACATGAAAGGCCTTTTTACACTCAGAACAGATCAATTGCGCCCACTTGACTGCACCACCTATGAATTGTATGAATGATGGCTATGAATGGATACGTAAAGATCTTTACATATGGATGCCAGATGAACGACCTGGATACACAAAAGATGTATTCTCTGCTTTTTAAAAAGGGCTGGCATCCAACAACTAAAATAGTTGAGGCAGATATCATTATATTAAATACATGCTCTGTAAGAAAGAAGGCCTATGAGAAGACCCTCAGCAATCTGGGCAGGCTTAAAAAATATAAAGAGAAGAAACCATCTCTCATCATTGCTGTAGCAGGGTGTGTGGCGCAACAAGAAGGAGCTAATATAATAAAACGTCTTCCCTATGTTGACATAGTACTTGGAACACACCAATTGCATAAACTGGCAAGTATTGTAGATGATATATTAAGATATAAAAAGTCTGTAGTAGATACTGTATTTGACCATTACATTCCGTCCATGGATATCATACCCTTAAAACGATTTTTAACCCCTTCGCATAAGGCATACATAAATATCATGCAGGGGTGCAATAATTTCTGCTCGTATTGCATAGTGCCCTATGTGAGAGGCCGTGAGATAAGCCGTGATTACAAACAGATACTTGATGAGATTGAAAACCTTTCAAAAAATGGGGTAAAAGAGGTTTTTTTATTAGGGCAAAATGTAAACTCATATAGAGGTGGTATAACATTTCCGGAACTGCTGGAAAGGATACATGATATAAATGGGGTAGAGCGCATCCGCTTTACCACTTCGCATCCAAAAGACGTTACAGATGAGTTGATTGAATGTTTTGGCAAGTTAGATAAGCTTTGTAATCATATCCACCTGCCCTTTCAATCCGGATCTGATAATGTACTTAAGGCCATGAACAGGGGTTATACAAGGCAAGACTACATCGGGTTAATAGAAAAATTAAAGGCCTCAAGAAGAAATATGGCCTTTAGCGCAGATGTAATAGTAGGCTTCCCTACTGAGACAGATAAGGACTTTGCCCTTACCATGGATTTGATTAATACTGTAAGATTTGATCTCCTGTATTCTTTCAAGTATTCCCAAAGGCCAGGGACAAAGGCCTCAAATATGACAGATAACGTGCCTATCGCAGAAAAGGCAAGAAGGCTGGGTATACTACAGGACGCACAGAGACAGATAACATTAAGCAGCAATCAGGCACGGGTAGGCAACGTATATGATGTGATCGTGGATGGGATCAGCAAACGAGATCCAAATGCAGTCTGTGGCAGGACAACCCAGAATACAATTGTAAACTTTAAGGGGTCTCATGAGCTCATAGGCACTACTGTAAGCGTCAAGATTGAAAAGGCAAATCCAAATTCACTCAAGGGGGAGCTGGTAGATGACTCATGATCTAGTTATAGTTGGTACAGGGCCTGCAGGGCGGTCACGTCCTAGCGGACACAACGAAAGATGAAAAGCTATCAGCTACATAAGAAGAGACCTTTGCGCAATGGTTTTTCTGTCATTGCGAGGAGGCCGTAGGCCGACGTGGCAATCCCATTGGTTGCAGGCACTTTGAGATTGCTTCGCTTTGCTCGCAATGACAATATGGGTATTATGCAAAGGTCTCAAGAATTGAATCTATTCTATATTTCTCTTTAAGCTGCGTGCTGAGAGCTGTTTTCATATAAAAATGTGGAAATCCTAAAGACTAATCCGCCAATCTGTGGCGGATTGGTCTTTATAAGTCCATCAGGCTATTGAGCAATTACGTATAGACCTACTTTCCGGGACACTGTGCTCTTACTGCCTCGTCGATGCCTTTATTCCCATATGCCTTGTCAAAATGTGCACTGAACTGGGCTGCCAATTTTTTTGCGCGTTCATCATAGGCAGCTTTGTCCGCCCATGTATTTTTCGGGAAGAGTATATCCCGGGAGGGAATATTCGGACACTGGGTAGGCACAAGCACATGGAAGATAGGGTCATTTTTGAATTCAACCGAGGAGAGGCCTCCGTTATGAGCTGCATTTAACAATGCCCTGGTAAGGTTTATGTCCATACGAGACCCCTTACCATATGGCCCCCCGCTCCAGCCTGTATTTACTAAATAGACCTTGGTGCCATATTTTTTCATATTCTCACCCAGCATTGTCGCATACACATCCGGGTTTCTTGGCATAAATGGCTCTCCAAAAAACCTGGAAAACGTTGAAACCGGATCAACTATCCCTGTTTCTGTCCCTGCAAGCTTGCTGGTATACCCCATGAGAAACCACAGCATGGCCTGCTCAGGGGTAAGCTTTGCAATAGGTGGAAGGACGCCATTTGCATCAGCAGTTAAAAATATGATGGTATCAGGATGGCCTGCCCTTGAAGAAGGCTTTGTATTTCTTAGAAATGTGAGCGGATAGGAGACCCTTGAATTTTCGGTAAACCTGTTGTCATAAAAATCAAACTTGCCATCCGGATACATCATGGCATTTTCTACAATTGCGCCATGATCATGATAATCAGCCTTATGCGTGACTGCATTGTATATCTCAGGCTCCTTTTCAGGATCAAGGTTGATCAGCTTTGCATAACACCCATACTCAAAGTTTGCTATCCCGTTTGGCCCCCAGCCGTGCTCATCATCGCCCAAGAGGGCCCGTGAGGCATCTGCGGACAACGTAGTCTTTCCCGTGCCTGAAAGCCCCAAAAACATGGCAACATCTTTGTTTTTCCCTTCATTTGCAGATGAATGCAACGGCAGTATCCCCTCTGCCGGCAGTATATAATTCATTACAGTAAACATGAGTTTCTTTACGCTGCCACCATATGCAGAGCCGTATACAATCCCTGTCATTCTGTCGAAATCCATAGCTATCGCCATGGTGGATGTTTTCCCTGTATCCGGATCTACCCTTAGCCTGCCCTTATATCTGTCTGGATCGAGTTTGTCATAGGGCAGTACCAGGATTACAAAACCCCTGTTGTAAAATATGCTTTCCTTTATGTCTTCAGGTATGGGCCTGAACATGTTGTCAGTAAACAGAGCAGTCAGGGCATTATCTGTAATACACTTTACAGGCAGTGCATATGTTGAATCAGCACCTAATACACGATCTGTCAAATATATCTTTTCCTTGGCAGATAAGGTCTTTACTGCATCCTCAAAGAGCATATCAAAGGTAACATGGTCAATCGGTATATTGTTTGGGGACTCCCAGTCTATATTTGACTCACTCTCAGGCCTTCGCACGCACACTGTATCCTTGGGGCTTCTGCCGGTTGATTCAACAGGTGTCCATGTGGCCAGCGCCCCACCCGCACTCACAAAGGCCTCTCTATTATGTATACATGCCTCTATAAGCGCAGATCTATCTATGTTGTTATATAAACACTGATGTTTACTTAATAATTCCCGTATAGCTACCTTAAAGTCCATATATGTTTCTCCTCGTGAAATACGATTTCCCATTTTATACTGATTTAGACCGAAAAATCAAGTATTATATGGAAAAGTGACTAGTGAAAAGGATGTGGCCAAAAAGGCCGTGGAGGTTTATATGAAAACAGTAAACAGTAAATAGTGAATAGTAAAAAATGGTTTGGGTGTTTAGCGTTGGGTAAATGAGAATAGTCGAGAGTCAAAAAGACAAAAGATAGAAAATAGTTTTATGGGAAATGTAGGGGCCTTTTGCCCTCATCGGCCCGCTTAAGGGGAAATATGCTCTACTTTGTGATACGTTCATTTTCATCCTTCGTTGTGAGCGATGGCGCTCATGCGCGTTTATATGAAAACAGAGGTCAGGGATAAGGGGTCGGTTTTGAGGTGGCGGAATAGCTGAGTATTAGGAAAAAATGTTTTACCAAAATAAAAGGAGGTGATTATGGATAGAGTGGAAATCAAAGAGATAGACAGCGTAGAGATCCTTACATTGCAGGATAATTACATAGACTTGCTTGATGCAGGCGGCAGCCCTATTATATCAAGGGCGGCGCCACTAAAGGATATGTATATCAAAAACTCTATAATAGCCGAGCATGGTTTTTCTGCTTTAGTAAAGATCAGGCTAGGAGATGAATCACGATCGCTCCTCTTTGACTTCGGTTATTCGAAGTGGGGCGTACTTCATAATATAGATGCCCTGGATGTAACCCTTGATGAGATCGAGCTTGCCTGCCTTTCACATGGACACATGGATCACTTTGGCGGAATGCTAACTGTGATAAATGCCATGAAAAGAGACAAGATAGACCTTATTCTTCACCCTGCAGCATTTAGGGACAAAAGATATATAAAATTTGGGGAGCAAATCAAGGTCTACTTCCCTTGTCTTGATAAAAAAGAGGTGATAGACGCGGGTGTTAATATTGTAGAGAGTAGGGGACCACGGTCCCTTTTGGACGGAGGAATAATCTTTCTTGGAGAGATCCCAAGGCAGACTTCCTTTGAAAAGGGCATGCCTAATGGGTTTTATGAAGAGAATGGCAAAGAGTTATGGGACCCCATAGAGGATGATACCGCGATAGTAATGAACTTAAGGTCAAAGGGTTTGGTGATACTTACCGGCTGTGCGCATTCCGGGGTTATAAATACTATAAACCATGCCAAAAGTGTTACAGGGATAGAAAAGATACATGCCATTATGGGTGGATTCCATCTCTCAGGGCCTGTATTTGAACCAATAATTGCCCCAACCATAGATGAATTGAAGGATATAGATCCTGACTATGTGATACCAACCCACTGCACAGGCAGGCGTGCTATCTTGGATATAGAACATGAGATGCCATCCAAATTTCTGCTTAATATGTCAGGGACAAAGATGACATTTTCATCATGATAGAGGATATACTGTATCATATAAATAGGCCCGCACGCTATCTTGGCGGGGAAATAAACCAGGTGCTTAAAGACCCTTCTGAAGTTAATGCACGCTTTGCCCTGGCATTCCCTGATACCTATGAGATAGGCATGTCTCATGCGGGTATCAAGATACTCTACCATATCCTGAACTCCATAAAGGGTGTATGGGCACAGAGGGTCTTTGCCCCCTGGCCTGATATGGCAGATCTCTTAGAAGAAAAAGGCATGCCCCTGTTCAGCCTCGAGGAGAAAAGGCCTTTAAATACATTTGATGTGGTGGGCTTCTCAATCCTCTCTGAACTGGCATATACTACTATAGTAAGGATGTTGAAACTATCGCATATACCAGTGTATGCCATGGATCGCTCGTCAAGAGATCCAATCGTTATTGCAGGCGGGACGACTACATCCAACCCCTGCCCTTTCATCGATTTTTTTGACCTTATTGTAATAGGAGACGGCGAGGAGATAGTCCGGGAAATGGCACATATCTGCCTAAAGACAAGGGATCGTAATGAACGTATCATTGCATCTTCTGAGATAGATGGTGTTTTTGTCCCTGGCAAGACAAAAAGGGCAAGGCGAAAAATCCTGAAAGACCTGGATTCCTTTCCATTCCCGGAAGCTATAGTCGTGCCAAATACATCGATTGTACATGACCGCATTGGGGTAGAGGCGGCACGCGGATGCACCAGGGGTTGCAGATTCTGTCAGGCAGGGATGATATACAGGCCATACAGAGAGCGCTCTTTTGAATCGGTTGTGAATACCTTTAAGGGGGCTATCAAATCTACAGGTTATGATGATGTATCAATTATGGCCCTTTCCGCCACTGATTTAAGTTATATAGATTCATTAATAGCCTGCCTTGCCCACCCATCCAGGGAGATATCAATAGGTATCCCATCGATCAGGGTGGAAGGGCTCAAAAAAGATACCGTAGATATCATCTCCCCTTTAAAGAAACCAGGCTTCACCCTTGCCCCAGAGGCTGCCACAGACAGGTTAAGGCAGGTAATCAATAAAGGTAATACAGAACAGGACTTAATGAATAGCATAAGGACAATAAAAGACCTTGGGTGGCGCTCTGTAAAACTCTACTTTATGATAGGACTGCCCACAGAAGGCGAAGAAGATATTGATGCCATAATAAGACTCTCTCATGATATATCAAGGGAATTTAGAAACGGCAGGGTCTCTGTAAGCGTATCTGCCTTCATACCGAAACCATTTACCCCATTTCAATGGGAGGCCCAAATTCCCATGGATACACATGTCACTTTGCTTGATCTCTTAAAGAAGCGCCTCAAAAAAAAGACCCTGTCCCTAAAGTGGCAAGAGCCGGGGATGACCTTCCTTGAAGGGGTATTTGCAAGGGGTGATACTAAATTAGGCCAGGTTATAGTAAAGGCCTCTGACCTAGGGGCATATCTTGATCCCTGGGGCGATCAATTCCGTTTGAAGGCATGGGTGGATGCCTTTGATAAGCTAGGGATAGACCCGTATGATTATCTAATGCCAAGGGATGAAAAAAAGACCCTGCCATGGGATTTTATAGATACGCAAATTGATAAAAAATTTTTATTAGAGGAGAGAGCCAAGGCTTATAAAGGCATTGCCACACCGGATTGCAGATATAACGGGTGTACTACATGCGGCGCATGCGCAGGTGATGTAAAAAATATCATAAGGGATAGTGGGAGTCCTATTGATATATTTGAAATAACAAAAGATAGTAGCCACAACCCATATGTAATAGGTCTTACCAAGGAAGGACCTTTGAGGTTTACAGGGGCAAGAGACTGGCTTGAAATGATAAAAAGGACTGTCAGGCGCTCTGGGCTCCCTGTACACTATACCGAAGGTTTCAGCCCTACTGTGAAGATAAAGTGTATTCCCCCTGTATCCTTTGGTATCCCATCACAGGGCGAGTACTTCCAATGTGACCTAAAGAAAGGGATCGACCCGAAAGAAATCATCTCCCTTATCACACAACATCTCCCTAAGGGAGCCGATGTCCTTTCCTGCTCGAAGGGAAAGATAAGTCAGGTCCAGGCCTATGTATTCAAATTCCTTCGTCCCATCACACTCAATATCGGGGATGATGCATGCATTGCCAAGGGAAACAAACCTTTGCGGGTATGGGACTTCCTGGATCTTCTCGACGAGACAACCATAAAGATCAAATTCGTAGATGGGAAGACCATATCCCCTCTGGCAATTACAAAAAGCTTTGCACAAGAAGAGATCAAAGCTCAAGATATCATCAAGGTGAGAACTCTCTTTGCAGAATCGAGCCCTGCCGCGGATGAGAAAATGATAAGAGACCCGAAAAGGTCCTAAACGAGCCCTTTATAATACCTGTATTGTCATCGCGAGAAGCTTAAGCAACGAAGCAATCTAATAATTTTAACTGGTTATGCTCCACGAAATTCTTCACTTCGCTTAAGCCCTCCACTCTTCGTGTGGGTCCCCAGTTTGTCTTCACTAAAGCCCGCAATAACGTCTTTTTAGACTTTTTGCATTTCCATCAATTAAGGCTGGATAAGAAAAGATCGCCATGCTATACCCTTATATCAAGATGGAAAAACAAAATAACAAATTGGATATAAGGGGCCTGCCCGACAAGGCAGCATCTGTAATACAGAAATTTGCACAAGATCTCATCTTAAGGCTTCAAGACAACATCGATGCCATAGCCATTACAGGTAGCGTCCTGACCAAAGACTTTGTCGATGGTTTGTCGGATATAAACTCTGTCCTTGTGCTCAAAGAGATGAAAATCCCGGTGCTTGATAGTCTTGCCTCCATGGGAAGCCGCTACGGGAAAAAGGGTGTGAGGGCGCCCCTTATCATGACAGGTGATTACATTGCAAGATCGCTGGATGTATTCCCAATCGAGTTTCTGGACATTAAATTGCTCCACAAAACCATATATGGCCGTGATGTGTTCTCTGATATCGCTATCGAAAAACCCATGCTCAGATTGCAGTGCGAGAGTGCATTAAAGGCCAAGCTCATCCACTTAAGGCAGGGCTTCATTGTGGCATCAGGGAAAAAGAATGCCCTTTCTCAACTCCTGTTCGATGCATACCCGGGATTTTTTCCCTTGTTTCGGGCCATTCTCTATCTGATGCAAGGCGTGGAGGGCCCACCTATACTCAAGGCAGAGGTGTTAAAAGGTATGGAAAAGACCTTTCCCATACCCATGGATTGTCTCAAAGAGATACAGGGATTAAAGACAAAAAAGAGGCCATCTGTTCCCATAGAGCAGGCACACAGACTTTTCGACGAGGTGTATAAAATAACACATGAGCTCTCCTCCAAAGTTGATGAGATTGATATATAAACTCATTCTCATCCCTGTTATTCTTGCCTTAGCAGGTCTGACCTTCGCAGCAAAAATGCCTGCATCCTATGTAGTAGACAGCGCAGGCATCATTGAAAATAGCATCCGCCAAAGGCTCGCAGGAAACCTCCAGGAGTTGGAACAGAAAACAGGGGTGCAGATGGTCATCCTCACGGTTGATTCAACAGAAGGTATCCCTATCGAGGAGTTCGCCCTTGAAAAAGCAGAACAGTGGACCCTTGGGCAAAAGGAAAAAGATAACGGTATTCTCATGGTTGTGGCTGTAAATGACAGGAAATACCGTATTGAGACAGGATACGGGCTTGAATCCATCCTTCCTGACAGTCTTTCAGGTAGCATTGCCAGAAAATATCTTGTCCCAAGGTTCAAGACAGGTGACTATACAGGGGGCATCTACGCCACGGCAATCGTTATCATGCATACCATTGCCTCTGCCGAGGGGGTGGAGCTTACAGGCCTGCCAAAGATTCAGCCCAAGCGAACAAGGTCTGCATCTCCGCTTAGTAGCCTGTTCACGCTTGTCATAATCCTTATAATCATATCCTCGTTGTTTAACCCAAGATCCAGAGGACTTGTGGGCATGCTTCTTTTAGGCACGCTTCTAGGCAGCTCCTGGTCTGGAGGGTCACGAGGATCTGGAGGATTTGGTTCGTTCGGCGGCGGTGGAGGAGGCGCCTTTGGCGGTGGAGGAGTATCCGGCGGATGGTAGGATGAGTTTGGGGTTTTGAGTTTTGGGTTATGGGTTATGGGTTGATAAAATAAAAACAAAGAAGATGGGGGATATATGAATAAGAATCTATGGGCAGTTCTCGGTATAGTCATCGTTGTCATTATTCTTTTTGTAGGGGGCTTCATATCACAGTACAACAAGGCAATACGCATGAATGAGGCAGTATCTGCCCAGTGGGCCCAGGTGGAAAACCAGCTAAAAAGACGCTTTGATCTCATTCCTAACCTGGTGGAGACTGTTAAAGGATATGCTGCCCATGAAAAAGAGGTCTTTGAGCATATAGCGGATGCAAGAAAGGCATACTTTGCTGCCAAGAGTGTAGGACAAAAGGCAAGGGCAGCTGGCGAGCTCGAAGGGGCATTATCCAGGCTGCTTCTCCTTCAGGAGCGCTATCCAGAGCTAAAGGCCAATGAGTCCTTTTTAAAACTCCACGACAGCCTTGAGGGCACAGAAAATCGTATCGCTGTCGAGCGCAAGCGCTACAATGACCAGGTAAGGATACTCAATACCTATGTAAAATCTTTCCCCGGCAGGTTCTTTGCTGCCTGGGCAGGCGTGGAGAAGACCCAGTACTTCGAGATCCCAGAGGTTGAAAAAGAGACACCAAAGGTCAAGTTTTAATCCGCAGATTACACGGATTATTCTAATCACTTGAAAGGGTGATGCGGAATCTGTAGGGGTAACTATTCAGGTGGATAGACTGAAGACCTGCTAATCAGCTAAATTTGTCGAAGTGCTTAGGATTCTTGTTCAATCAGGATTCATCCCTGATTGAACCAATGATCGTCAAACCCGAGAAAGTCTTGAATGGCTTGATTCGAGCGTTGCGAGATCATTGATATGCTTCAGCCTTTAGCCTAAACACCTGAGTAGTTACAAGTTTTAAAGGTCTTCTATCTCACGGATGAAACCAGATGGGCTCTGGAATGTCTCCCTTCCATAAAGCCCCCTTATCCTGGCCCATGACAAAAAGGCCTTTTTTTTAGCGCGTGTAATCCCGACGTATAATAATCTCCTTTCCTCTTCAATGGCCTCCCCAAAATCAAGGGACCTCGAGTGAGGGAGCAGACCCTCTTCCAGGCCTAGAATAAATACATAGCCAAATTCCAGGCCCTTTGACATATGCAGCGTCATTACACTTATTGCATCACCACCCTTTGGTATATCCATATTGGTAATCAATGCCTTTTGTTCTAAAAAACCTACAAGGTCTGTCTCGCCACTTGCGCTGGCTATAAATTCCTTTATATTAGTTTCCCTGTCGACCCCGTCAATCTCCGAGGCCACCATCTTTTGCAGGCCGGTTATATCAATAACCCTTGAGATAAGCCCTCCTATATCCTGTTCGAGCGCATCTGCCCTGAGCTTATCTAAGATAGTAAGAAAAGCACTAATGCCCCTTGACGGCGCCCCTTTGATGGCGCCGTTTCCTACGGCCTTATCCATAATCGCTATAGTGCTCAAACCTTTATCACGTGCCAATGAGCGCAGCTTAGCCAACGTCTTATTCCCTATGCCCCTTGGAGGGGTATTGATCGCCCTGGTGAGGGCCTCTTCATCCTTTGGATTTGCAATGAGTCTTAAATATGCCAGTATATCCTTTATCTCTCTGCGTTCATAGAACCTTACACCTCCATATACCACATATGAGATTCCTTCCATTACAAGGGCCTCTTCTATCACCCTGGAGAGCGCATTAATTCGGTAAAACACCCCTATGTTGCTGGGATTCACCCCTTTATCTATAAGCCTGCCTATAGTGTAGGCCATAAATGCCGCCTCTTGCCTATCGTCTGCAAATTCATTTAAGGTTATGCCTTTGCCCTCTCCTTTGTTGTGAGACCATAGGCGTTTTGGCGCCCTGTAGCGATTGTTCGATATAAGATTTGATGCCGCATCCAGGATATCTACGGTAGAGCGATAGTTTTGCTCCAATGTGACGACCTCGGCTTCAGGAAAGTCCTCCTTAAATCTCAAGATGTTTCCAACATCAGCACCCCTCCATCCATATATGGACTGGTCATCATCTCCTACCACACAGATATTTTTACCCTTTCCTAAGATAGACATCAGCATCTTGTGTTGTGCCATGTTTGTGTCCTGATATTCATCTACAAGTATGTATTTAAACATAGACCTGTATTTATCCCTTACTTCCCTGTAAGTGGAAAGTATCTGACAGGGTTTATATAACAAATCTCCAAAATCAAATGCAGAATATGCCTTCTTTCTGTCTTCATACATGTTTATGATAGGGGTGGGATCGATCTCTAAGGATTCAGGCAGGGTTACCATCTCTTTCAGGGTATCCCTTTTTATGTTGATCAGCCATGCAATAACAGAGTCTTTTACCTTGTCCTTATTTAGATTCAGATCCTTGATACATCGCCTTATCAGAGCCCTCTGGTCAGCCTCATCATATATCACAAAATTTGTAGTATACCCTATCCTTGATGCCTCATGCCTTAAAAACCATGCCCCAAACGCATGAAATGTGCCTGCCCATACACCTGCGGAGCGCAGGCCAACCATTCCCTTAAGCCTCTGCTTCATCTCAGTGGCTGCCTTATTGGTAAATGTAAGGCACAATATTTCATGGGGCCTCACCCCTTTTTTAATCAGGTATGCTACCCTGTGGATAATAATCCGTGTCTTGCCGGATCCAGCCCCTGCAAATACGATGAGGGGACCATTCATGTGGGTTACAGCCCTTTTCTGTTCCGGATTTAGACCGTCTAATATCTCTGTCATAAGCCTTAAGCCTTATCTCCTTGGCTAAATGGTTTTCTTATCAATTCTCCAACCTTAGGCCTAAAGGGTGTCTTCATAGTAAATATCTGGTTTGGTTTTATATAAGTTACGGAAAGGCCATCTACCTTTGCCCCACCCAGGATAAATGTCTGCCTCTTAAAACAGGCAGACATCCACTCGAGCTCCATCCCTTCTACAAGGGGATTCCTGGCCTCGAATCTAGTAAGATCACCTTCTGTCCCAAGGACCTTTGCAGCCAGGTGATGCGTCTGAGTATAGCCTTTAAACCCGTAATTTATACTATCCTTAGGGGGCTTACCTTCAAAAACCCCCAAAAAATATCCCCTGTTGCTTATCTTTTGAAGCTCTTTTGTCCATTCAGGGTCCACCTTAAACCTTTCCGGATTTTCAGCCCACCAATCCCTTGCCTTTTTATATGCAGAGGCTGTGGTTGCTACATATAGAATGGTCTTGCCTCTACCTTCTATCTTAAGCCCATCGAGATTTAATTCCATTACCTTGTCCATTACAGGCATAAGACACAAGTCCTTAGAGTTATAGAGGGATGTAAACCCGTCTTCTTCAAACACAGGCATATATTCACCTTTTTTGCTGCGTTCTACAAGGGCATAGTCCCACCTGCAGGGCTGCGCGCACATACCCCTGTTTGCATCCCTGTCACATAAGTAATTACTGATCAAACACCTTCCGGAGATAGATATACACATGCTCCCATGCACAAATATCTCTAGCTCAAGGGCTGTATGCCTTCTTATCCTTGCTATCTCCTTGGATGACAACTCCCTGGCAAGGATTATCCTCTTAACACCTAAAGAGCCCCAGGCATTTACCGCCCTGGTATTTGTGGTGTTTGCCTGCGTGCTTAAATGGATGGGGACTTCAGGCGCCAGCTCTTTTGCAAGGGTGAGCACCCCCATATCCGAGATGATAAAGGCATCAACGCAGATTTCAGCCGCAACCCTTATAATATCGGGCAATGCCACAAATTCGTCGTCATGCGGGTACGTATTTAGGGTGAGATATACCTTAACCCCTTGTGAATGGGCGAAGCTTACAGCCTTTTCTAGCTCACCCATGTCAAAATTTTTTGCGCCTTCCCTAAGATTATATCCCTCCTTAAGGCCGAGGTACACGGCATCTGCACCATAGATGCATGCCGTCTCCAAGGCCTCCATATTCCCAGCAGGCGCCAAAATCTCAGGGGGTTTCATAGGGCATGAGGTATAACCTATTGCCTTATTGCAGGCAAGGTGAAAGATGCGTTAATGTCCGTTGATAGTCGTTAGTTGTCCGTTGCAATCCTTCGATCATTTCATGATCACTATACATTCTTAAACCTACCAGTTCGTACCCGCAGGTAGGCTATCTCTCTTTATTTGATTAACAACTGACAACGCACAATAGACCTCTTGCATCATCAATGATCTGGATTGAATTTTTCTTGACTCAAACTATCTCAAGGGGGTAGTAAGGCTTCTATTGCCCCCGTAGCTCAGGGGATAGAGCACAGGATTCCTAATCCTGGTGTCGCAGGTTCGAATCCTGCCGGGGGCACCAGCTTTTAAGCCGTTTTACGTCCTGTCTGTTTTGGTTCGTTTTGTGAGCCTTCAATTTCTCTCCCCACATACTCCCCATTTTAAAATAGCTAGGGGTGACAATAGGGTGACACAAGGGGGTATGCTGGTCAGTAAAATTAGTGTTTCATCTTTTCTATCGCAGCAAGAAATCGGGGAATTAAACCCTGCAGATTTCGCATTGCCCTTCAAGTGATTAGAGTAATCCATGTAATCTGCGAAATCTGTGGATTAAAATCGCTTCGGCATGCGAAAAAAACAAAAAAGGGGCAGATCTTAAAGACAGATGGCATTCTGTCAAGAATAAAGATCTGACCCTTAGATCTCTGTTGTTATTTAGTATTTAGTTATGAGGCAGATAAGTCTGTGGCAGATTGTTTCCGCCTGATGCTGGGGTGCCCCATTCTCCTCGCCCTGCAGGATTAACCGCGAGCCAGAAGCCGCAACCATCTGGACCACTACCGATGTTGGCAATACTGGTGACTTCAACTCGGTTATTGTCAAAATCCCAGATCACATTAGCTTTAGCAGTCAGATAAGTAGTGGGGAAACGAATACCCAAGCTATCGAAGATTGCGTCACCGCCAGCCATATCTGCCGGCCATGAATCTTGCTGTGCCTGATAATACTCAAGGGCGGCATTCCCAACCGCGCCCATGGCGTTTGAAAGCTCGGTCATCCTTGCCCTCTTGATGTACCCGCTATATGCCGGAATAGCCACCGCCGCCAAGACCCCGATGATCGCAACCACGATCATCAACTCAATCAATGTAAAACCTTTCTTTGATCTAACCATTAACTTTGCCCTCCCTTTCCTTTTTATACTTAATTTATACCTTTGCTCTTAAAAAAGTATACACCTTTCCAAATTAAACCTTCTTTCCAATATATTCATATTCGGCCTGCGCATATAAAACTTTAGTAAAAGCTTATTAAAGTTTAAGTGCTAGTATACAATATCCTCTGGCATAAAGGACAGACGATTAGCCTGTCCCCCTTTATAATCTCGTTAAATAGCTGGGGAGGTATGTGCATATGACAACCAGAGCACACCCCGCTGTCGCAAGACACCACAACAAGGCCCTTTTTACTTTGCCTTATCCTATCATACTTAGCTAAAAGGGAGGCATCTACGGTTTTTCTTAACTTCCTGGCCTTTCTTTCGAGTGATTTCAGGGAAGACTCAAGCTTACCGGCTCTGGATAATATCTGATTCTTTTTTTCCTCAAAAACCCCTTTGTCCTCATCAAATAACTTCTGTATCTTCCCCTTGTCTTCAAGGTGTTTTTCTATCTTCTCCATGAGGGATAGAATCTGCTCTTCGATATGCGCCTTTCTCCTCTTGGCTATATCCCCTTCTCTCTGAAGGGCGAGATACTCCTTGTTTGTCTTTATCCTTTTACTCCTTGCATCTGCTGCATCCAGGATTGACTGGTTTTCTTCCAATTCAAGATCCAGAGCACCTTTCCTTTCTTCAAGTGCTGCAATCTCTTCACCTACAGCATCGAGCGCCCTTTTCCTTGCAATTATAATACTATCAATCTCCTCGATCTTTTTAGGGATCCCCTCAAGTTCACTCTCTGCTTTAAAAATCTTTACTTCCACATCCTGCAAAGCAATCAAATCTTCTAGCAATGTTTTCAATCTCCAAACCCCTTCTTTTTATATAGTTTTTAACAATGATTTGCTCTCCATTGCAATTATATCTACATCGGGTAACCTCTGTGTCAAGATATTCGCAAGAGGTCTTACTATAATCTCTTCGGTTCCAAAATGTCCCAGATCAACAATATTCAACCCTGCCTCAAATGCATCGAGGGCCCTGTGATAAGTCACATCCCCGGTTACAAAGGTATCACATTCAACTTTGAAGGCCTCCTCCCATAGATTCATCCCGCTACCTGGACATATACCCACCTTATGCACATCCCTTAAGGCATCAACTATTCGAATGCCCTCTTTACCTAAGGCGGATAAGGCCTTTGCCCACTCTTTAAGGGGGGCCGGCTCTTCTATATAACCTACCCGCAAAAGGCCCATTTCTGTAATACGCAAAAGCCCAAGGGATCCAGCAAGAATATCTGCCACGCCACCGCTGGCTATATCAAGATTTGTGTGCATGCTTACCATGGCAATATCACCCTTTATGAGAAGACTGATCTTTTTGCCTATAGGGCTTGAGAGGTCTACCTTCTTTATTGGGTTAAAGATGAGAGGATGATGAGTAACAATAAGGTCAACAGATCTCTCCCCTGCAAAGGAGATGGTTTCTAACGTTGAATCGAGTGCCACCAGGACAGTTCTTACCTCTTTTTCAGGATTTCCCAGCATGAGCCCTACATTGTCCCACTCCTGGGCCGTATCAAAAGGCGCTATGCCGTCTAGTGTATCTATAACTTCTCTTAATTGCATATCCCCACAAAAGAGAAGGGGGTGCTTTAAAAAAGCACCCCCTTGCTACATCTTTAAGGGGTCAGGCCTTGGCATTTGACATTTTGCCCCAGTCACCTGACCCAATCGTACTTTCTGTTCTAATATGTCAAATATCAACACCTGACCCCTTTGTTTTTGGTGGGCCCACCTGGGATCGAACCAGGGACCTACCGGTTATGAGCCGGTGGCTCTACCAGTTGAGCTATGGGCCCTCTCTCAAGGTTCCATATCCAATTGGAAACATAGTGTCAAGATCTATTTCCCCTCTATATCTTCCAAAATGTGCACTATATTTGTAGATCCTTCTAATTCCTTCAGCGTAGTATCTACTTGAGTTAGAGAATTTTGCAGGTGAGCCTTCATTTCTGCATCTGTCTCATTATTATACTCATCCTGGATTATGGAATGAAGGTTCCTAAAATATTCTATCTCCCTGTCAGGAAGGGATAGGATCTTTGGCACTTCTGTCTGAGAACCAGAAGATGTCTCCCTTAAAAACTTTACTACATCAGGGGATTCTGAGCGGGTAAGCCCATGTTGCATATCTGTATCAATGAACTCTATATTGTCATAATAGAAATTGAATACAGACCTTATCATATGAGACCTGTTCTTTGTAATCCCTTCTATATATTGTTTGAACTCTACAAATTCCCTCTCAATAATCTCTTCATAATGTTTATCTGTAGCTTCATCTATAGAGAGATAATATCCCCTTATCTTGGGATAAAAGAAGTCATAGTAGCAATACAAGCCGATAAACATAATAAAATCGCCCACTACATTACCATTTGTAGTACATGAACTGGTAGAGACAGCACCACCGCGACTGATTATTTCATGCGGCGCCTTTATCAACCACGTGGTCCCAAAAATGCCAGGGATATTGGTGATTGACTGATAGTTTGTCCCCTTTGCCCTTATCTGGGCTACCCTTTCGGGATCCTTATAGCCCAGGCCTAATGCCTTTAAATTCGGGATAAGGGCCGCAGATATATATCCATATTCATTGTCTTCATAAAAACTGAACTTGAGATACTCAGGGGAGATTACAGTAAGAAAATCAGGGGGGAAATTTACTAATACCTTCTCTCCTTCTGTTTCTTTAATGGTATCAGGCGTCTTTTCAAGGAATTGCGCAAATTGGCCAAACATATTCAGTGATATGATATCCTCGATAATACGTTTCATAATCTTCTTGAATTTGGCACTTGCCTTGCTGAATTCAAATGTATTGTAATCAAACAGAGGCTGCTTTATGGCAAGGCCTGTCCTGAATAGTGTCCCTGTGGGGCTAAAGTTTCTTGTTACCAGAACACTTATTACATCCTGCCTTGATAACATACGGGCATCCCAGCCTTTTGCTGGCGCTGACTCCATAAAAGCAAAATAGTGGCCTTTCTCATGGATCCTTTTCAGCCACACCTTCATCTCCTGTGCCTTTTTTGCTGTATCACCCACACAGGATAGCAATACATTTGTACCCAATCCCGATGCAGTATCCAGCACCTTATCCATAATCTCTTCACCTGCAAGATCCACGGCCCGCACGTTGATATGCCTTATAGTGGATAAGGTTTCCTTTTTATCCTTGGAAAGGATCTTGATAGCAGAAAGCCCGTCTATCTCTACCACCTCCTGTCTATCTAAAGGTATCACATGGTCTCTTTGCGGCTCTTCATCGGGGCCCTGTTCTACATATCTTGTTTTAAGCGCAGGTTTGGTCTCTGACTTCATCTTATAGACAGGCTTGCCGTCATCATCATAACCCTCTAGCACCTTTTCCTTCTCAGAGCGGATGCTGCCTGCAAGGAGTTGCTGGACTGTGCTAATATCCGTGGTAAAGGCACCAAACACTATATCTATCCACACATCCTTGTCAGATATCTTGCCCTCTTTTGCCCTTGCAATTATAGCCTCATTATTCTCCATGGAGGCATAGATAGTCTGCAGCCCCATCCTGCCGTTTGCACCCCTGATAGAAACATTTACTGCAGAGACCTCATCTCTTATATCCATCAAAAACTCTCCTCCCTAAGAACATATTCCAGGGGATACCCCCTTTATTGGTTTATTATGATAGCAAGAGGGGAAAACAAAAACAAGATGAAAAGCTATCAACCTCCAGCAATGTAGGGCTCGTTCCCTTTGGCGGGCCGATAAGGGCATCAGCCACTTGGAGGTGGCTCAGGCAGATATGTATAAGTGAAGAGGTTTCCATAACTACTTTTCTGGTCATTGCGAGGAGCTTTAGCGACGTGGCAATCTATTATGATTACAGGGAGTTAGATATTGCTTTACGTTTGTTCGCAATGACATTATGGGCATTATGCAAACATCTCAAGTGGACTAAAACTTGTATTACACAAAGTCAGATATATCTAATCCATTGCTGAGATTTTCATTAATATCAGAGAAATAGTCTTCGAACCCTGAGGCGCCCAATGTCTTTGTTGTGGCAGCAAACGCTGTTAGATCATCGGCAATCTCTTCATCACTTTTCTCCTGCGAGCGTATGCCTTTCCAAGTAGTAATAAATTGTTCCAAAGTAGAAGATTTGGAGGTGGTTTCCTCATATTCTGCATCTAGTATATGTTGAGCTGCGCCTGCAAACTCCATAGCAAGGTCAAGACCGTATCTTGAGAATGTATTACCTGCCTCATTTACCAGACTCGTGCTTAATGTGGTATTACCTGCCTCATTTAGATCGTGTGCGCTCGAAAGTAAGCCTGCAAAAGAATCGGCTTGATCCTCAGCTACAGCCTCTTTCCCCATATTAACAAAATTATTAATCCCTGCGCTATTAAGGTCGCTGACTTGTGATTGTATAATTTCTCTGAAGCCTTCGGCGGCGTCCTCATCTCCTGTCGCATTTATTTCATTGTAGAGATTCCCAACCTCCTTTGCCCTTTTAGAGATAACAAGGGCCTCCTGAGCTGAACCCAGAATGGATTGTGTAAGCTCTTTTTTGTCTGTTTCATTTGGAGAAAGGCCCAAAGACTGATAGATTGCATTAATTCCAGTAGATAAAGACTGCAATGCTGTAGTATTCATCTTGGTGATCCCCCTTTTCTGACTCTATCAATATGATATATATACCCTTTCGGCCTCTTTGCCAAATGCTTTAGGAGGGCAAAGCTCCGCCTGGTTTTATACATGGGGGACGGAGGATAATAAGATGGCTATAAGGTGGGCTTATTGGTTGGGATGAACGCTATCTAAGCGTTATTTATACTCAGGAGTTGGATGTGGAGGTAATTTTAGGCCCTCATTACAGTAAAACTTGTGTTATACTTAGATTTATTCGGACCAATAAGCCGGATATATGGCAGAGAGGGATTGATTTTGGAGAAAATTCTATTTCTTTTTAACCCCACGGGCCTGATGGACAGGGACATGGCATACAGCTTCAAAAAGGCCGGCCTTAATCTTTACACAGAAAAAATCACCCTCGGCGAAACACAGGAAGGGCATAGTGTAGAGCTATTTTCATCAGAAAAGATGATACAAATCCTTGATACCTTTAAACCGGATATGGTCTTCAGCTTCGACGGCAGGGGTTTAGATAATGAGGGCTTCTTGGCACATGAATATGCCAAAAGGGGTATGCCCTTTGTCACATGGTTTGTAGACCAGCCCAAGGAATCAAACTTTGGCAAAAGATATGTGAAATCTAACACGATTGTGCTTGTCTTTGACAGGGATTATATTCCCATGCTCAAAAAAATCGGCCTTAATAATATTTTTTATTTGCCTCTGGCAACCAATCCTGATCGCTTTAAGCCCGTAGATAATGTACAAAGGCAGAGCAAGGTCTGTTTTGTTGGGGAATCAGACTATGAAAGAATACGGTATTTTGCCTCAAATATAGACAGTATGGTCGAAGGGGCAGGTGATGAATTTTACTATGCGGTTGAGAGTGCCATTAATACACAGAGGCGTTCCCCTGGCAGGAACACATGGGGAATAGTCAAGGAAGCCCTGGATAACTATGACATTAACACGAAAAGCCTTCCAACCATAGTAAAGGACATGTTGGAAGGCTTTGTTGAAAGAGAAGCAAGTCTGCGCCAGAGATTAGAGGTTATACAGACACTCAGTGGCAGATTTGATACGGTAATATATGGAGACAGCCTGTGGGGCAAGGCAATAAAGTCAGGTTATATGGGTAAGGCAAACTATTTTAATGATGATATCGTCAAGGTGTACAACAGGTATGATATCTATGTGAATGTATCCAGGTTTCAACTAAAAAATGCGATCAATCAGAGACCTTATGACATCTCTGCGTGTGGAGGTTTCTTGATTACAGATGAGAGGCATGACCTAAGGGAACAATTTGACGAAGATGAGATGGTATCCTTTGGAAGCACTGATGAACTTGTAGATAAAATCAAATTTTTTCTTCACAAAGATACCAAGAGAGAACAGATTGCCAGAAAGGCAAGGGAAAAGGTCTTAGCCACCCACACTTATCTTAAAAGGATAGAGGAGATAATGAGGGTGATGAAATAATAGGGATAGCAGGATGTGAAGATGCTTCCTTATGGTTATCCCTTATTCTTAATAGATTGCGGCCAAAAAATATCACTCACCCCAAAGTAGCTTTATCCTGGCCTCGGGTTTTTGGAGAATCATGCTGATCTCCTAGACTTCCCTGCCCTTGCCATCACTGCATCCAAGATTGTCTTTGCCCTGTGCACATAGGTATGCCCATCAATAACCTTTTGTCGGGCCTTTTTTGCCATATCCTGCCTGAGACCTGGTCTTGATAGGTAATATTTAACAATAGATGCAAGGTCGGAGTTATAATCATAGGTCGCGATCTCATCTCTATCAAAGATGCAATACAACTCATCCCTTATGTCTGTCAGCAAAAAACCATTGCATGCAGGTACATCATATACCCTTTGATTTACTGCTGTCTTCAGCTGTGGCCTTGATATATTTAGTATAATAGGGGTGTTGCTATAGATACCGGACAGGTTGTTCCCCTTGTATAGAATCTCTCCTGCATATAATCCTTCCTCAAAAAGTTCTGCCCAGGCCTCTTCTCCTATTACCTTCAGGTTGATGCCTCTAAGACCTGAGAGCAAGGTTAATCTTAGGGCTTGGCCTGCCCTGTGTTCTATCCATCCATACACAAGTCTCATGGCATGATCTGGTATGTCATCCCCTTGCCAGTATCTTTTAAAGACATCTTTTACTATCATCCCCTTGTTGGCTATATATGTGGGGATGAGCCTTTCTATAAAATGGGCTAGTTTGCCTGTGTCCAACCCCATATCATTTAGCCGTGATATTACGGCATCTATCTGTTTTTTACCTGTTGAACCCACAAATATAATGTCTGCCATGGGTTTGAGATTGGCTACCTTAATTGGATAAAACCTATCTGTATTTACAGCTAAAGGCAACCACCCCACATAAGAGATATTTCTCTTTTTAAGAAAAGGCACATATGCCTTATCAAAGCTAAATATGATAGTGTTTTCCTTATAATATGGCAGCATACCGTCTGGTTCTATCAGGTTTGGCTCATCTGTATACCATGTAACAAAGGGGATGCCTTTATTGAAAAGCATCTTTTGTATAACATCCGATCCATCCACGCCCAGACCATTATTTGATATTACAAAATCAGGTCTTAGATCTTTTAGCATTGTCTGTAACATTTCCATATCAAAGGTGATTACCTCTTGGGCCCCTTTCCCCTTAGTCACTGTATTGAAAAGGCTGCATGCAATACCTGCCTTCCTCATACCCCAGGCAATATCCTCGCATACAAGGTCTCCCTGCCTGGTCAAAAGAATAGCACCAAATCGATCTTTGACATCTACAGAGATTGGAAGATTAGGCAAGAAAGGTCTTATCTTTTTCATGGTGATATCGTCTTCTGGTATGTCAAATACAAGCTCTGATGATCTTACTCTGTTGAAGATATCCTCTATCCTGTAGCGATACAGATGATCCTCTTCTACCCTTTTTTGTCCCTTGATTATCCTTTCCACCCGCTTGTCAGGGTTTTTCTCGTATGACAGCGTTGGATTTAAGACGGGAGGCCTCTTTCTCTTTGGGTTTGCACCTAGAGGTAGCCAATATACATACTTAAACCCGTGGCCCTTTAGGTCTCTTATATATTCGGCATCTACAACGAATATGATGCTTGCATCCTTTAGAAATTTTTTATTGTTTTGTCCATGTACCTTTAGGGGTTGATCTATGTACCAAGACACATAAGGTATATGATAGTAGGCAAAGACCCTTGCAAAGATCCCTTCTTCGTCCAGGGCAAAATCATCTGTGCACATCACCACATCAGGCCTGAATATATGTATCCTATGGATAAGTTCGTCTAGATATATAGGCCTGGATTCCTCGCCTTTGCCTATTATGACACCAACTACCTCTGTGGATACCCCTAAGGATCCAAGGCAATCTATGATATCATTATCCACAACCGATAGATCATGTCGAAAGTATAGTACCCTCATAACGAACCAAGACCTTTCATCCTTTCTTTGATATCCATAGGGGAGGCGCCATTTATCAGGGCCTTTTCTAAAAAATTGGCACCTTTATTTAGATCCTTAGATGCTATTGCTACATCGGCCTTTAATATATAGGCCTCTTTGCATGAACTGTCTAATCTCAACGAAGCATCTGCCAGCTTATCTGCATCTATGCTATCCTTAGCATTAAACAACCTTTGCCCTATATCCACACATATCCCCGCAATCTCTTTTACAGAGTTCAACTCTTTATTGCTATCAAGACCTAAGGATCTCATAAGTCTATCCAGGGTAGAAATAAGGCCATCTACATTATCTGTCTCTATACTCGTCTGGATAAGACCTGTAAGGATCTCCCTGTTTTCAGGTGCTAAATCCATGGATTCGAGATATAGTTCATGTGCCTTTTCATATCTTTTTGTAAAGCAATACACCCTGGCAAGGCTAAGCCAAAGAAGCGGGTCATATTGGGTTGTTTTTGTCTTTGCCTTTTCCAGATATGGCATGGCTTCATTTATCTTCCCTGTCCTTAATAGCGCCAGCCCCAGGGCCTTTATGGCCACAAGGTTATCTGGATTTATATCAAAGGCAGTCTTGTAGGCACTAAGGGCATCCTTAATGTTACCTGTCTTTTCCAGTGCGATCCCATAATAATAGGGTGCCATCTCCCTGATATCTGATGGTATGGTATAGGTCTCAATCTCTATGCCAAGGGATGCTGTTTTTTCCAGGGCCTTTATTGCCTCATTATATCTCCCGCCTTGAATAGAAGTAATGCCAAGGTAATAGTGCATAAGGCCACTTTCTTTATAACGTTTGGTGCCTCTTTTTAGCTCATCTATTGCATCATCTGTCTTTTTCAGCTTGAGATAACAATCTGCAGCCAGGGAATAACTATATTTATACCAACTCTCATCCTTGGCCTTCTTTCTTGCTGCCACTATATATTCCAGGCATTTCTCATAGTCATGGAGAGCAAAGTAACTCGTGGCTATAAAGAAGTACTGAGCAGGGGTATCTTTGCCGTCCCTTAATTCATCCAACAAGATATCAAGATTTCTCCTAGCCTTTTCCAGAATTTCTTCAGGGCTATGATATCCGGTATGCCTAATCACGATATCTTCTGTATCTATCTTTATACCTTTCCTCTCGAGTACAGGTAGGATCTGTTCATGGATCCTCCCTTCAAATCTGATGTCATCCCTGTTGGGGAATATCCTTGCCTGGTAACTTATGGTCTCTGTATCATCCATGCTGTCATTTGTGATCTTTAACAGATATGCCATATCCTTTTCAGGGCGCAGCGTCTTTTTGAATGCAGAAAGCCTTTCCCTGTCCTCACCTAGTATCCTATCGTCTGCATCGATCCATAATAGATAGTCTGAATCTGCCAATTCAATGGATCTATTCCTTGCAGCGGAGAAGTCATCACACCATTTAAAAAAGCCCATCTTTGCGCCATAGGATTTAGCAATATCTACAGTCTTATCCTGCGAGCCTGTATCCACAACCACAATCTCATCTGCTATGTCCTTTACATCGCCAAGGATGTTTCCAAGGTTTTTTTCCTCATCCTTTACGATCATTACAACCCCGAGCGTCGGCTGCCTGAGCCTTCTCGACAGGATCTCCTTGTTCTTCTTCAGCGTGGCTTTATTCTTACCACCTGCCTTAAGCCCCCTATCAAAGACATCCATCGCCTTTTTATTGTCGCCTGTCTTTATGTATGATGCGCCAAGGAGATTGTATGCGCTTGATATGTCAAAGTAGAATCCCTTTTTGCCAGAAAGGTAACGGTCGATAGCCCTTTTTGCCTCATCTATGGCAAGATCAAACCTTCCTAGATGAAAGTCCTCCACGGCAAGCTCAATTGCCGCCCTCGGGTCATCCGGGTTTGATGATGCCTTTTTTTCGAGGAGCATCCTGTAATAGAGACGCTTTTCTGTAGGGTATGCCCCAAAATGGTGGATCGGTGTCACGATCTCGCCTGTAGGTATGCCAATCCTTTCAAGCGTAGGTTCGATAAGCTCCCTCACCTCGCCTTGATAATAAAGACCTTTGATCCTGGGAAACATCCTCACCTTGGTAGACGGGCTCCAGCCTGTAAAGCCCTTCTCAAAAGAGGGATATTCGCCGGTGCAAGGCCTGAAGCCCTCCGCGCCGGGATCGTTTCCATAGTTTCTTGTGGTCATCAAAAAACCCTGCGGTTTTTTTCTCGATGCCTTTTTAATATGGTGAAGATCTTTTTCCTCAATCCTCTCATCTGCATCTATGGAGATGATCCAGTCCCCCATTGCTTCATCTATATATACATTTCTTGCATCAGCAAAGGAATCTTGCCAGATGTATGGTATCACCCGTGCGCCAAGGGATCCGGCCACCTTTTGTGTGTGGTCGGTTGAGCCTGTATCTACAATAACTATATCCTCAGATATTTTGGCCATCACAGGTAATATCTCCCTCAGATCTTCTTCTGCATCCTTTACGATCATGCAAAAGGAGATGGTGCTCATATCCCACCTGCCTTTTTTGCTCTAGCTGAGATATCTATAAGGGCACTGGCCTTCTCAAAGCCTTCTATGATTCTCTCTTCAGTAAATGATTTCAGACATGGGCTTATAGTCTCTCCTGTGAGGTTTGCCTCGGGGCAGCCCTTTTGGGGATCAAATATGAATGACTCACCCGAATAGGTAGTAATGCTCACCCCCTCTTTAAGATCCCTTATCTTATTTGCTCCAATGGGTATAACGGGTGGCGTCTCTGAAAGCACGCTGATCCCACATGGGCTTACACATGTCTTCCCAAAGTAGTGCGCATCCATTGGGATTACATTCGGGTAGTATGTTGTCCTTATTCTGGATGGGATTGAGCCAAAAAACACCAGAGATGGCTTATTGAGTGCTGCAGCAATGTGATATGCGGAGCTGTCAGATGAGACAAGCACATCACATTGGCCAATGGCCGTAACAAATTCGCTTAACCCCCCTGAAGTGTCTAAGGAAACCACATTCTTTAGCCCTATAAAACTCTCAGGCAGTTTGCCAGGCACGAGGAAGATCATATCCTTATACCTTGTTGCCAGGAGATGAAGTACATAGTCCGGTAAACGCCTTATCTTATCACTTGCCCCCGGAGAGTATAGAACACAAAGGTCCTTCCCCTGGCAGATCTTATTTATTGAGTCTGCTACCTTCTTTGATCTTGTAAGGCCTGCTGCTATCCTTGGGATCTTTTCACGCGCGGATACCGTTGAAGGATCAATACCCAGGCAGTCAAGGTGAAAATCAATCATGTTCACATGGTTAAATATCCCCTTTGGATCGGAGAAATCCACAAAATAGTCCGCATCGTCTATGAACTCGGACAGCCTTATTGGATGGGGATAAAATTTATCTGCATAGCCTAAGCCTTCAAAGAGTGCTTGCCTGTCTTCAAAGGTAGAGAACAATATCTCCACGTCTGGGCTACATGCATCCCTCAGCGCCTTGAGCGCAGGGGCAAGCATGATAAGATCCCCTATACCACCCCCTCTAAGCAGCATAAGCCTTTCCCCCCGGGGGATATCTGATAGGGGCATATTGAGTGGTCTGGGGAACCCGTGGATCCTTGATGCATCAAAGCTTATACCTGTAATGAAACCTTGGTTTTCTTCGCAGATGGCCCTGGCCAAGTTTAAGCCTTCCATCAAAAGAATATTGCTGATATCCACATCAGGATAAGCAATGGGTGAAAGTTCATAGGAGTGACCGTGATAAAAAAAGGCCCCTGGCTGGGTTGATACAAGATATGCTTGTGACATGGATCAAATATCCATCATCTTTACAACCCCAGACTTCTGTGCCCAGCTATAATCATCGCGCAGCCACGGCATCATAAAAGGCCTTAAGCTCATCAGTCTGGGGCTGAGCCTTCCTTACAGCATCCACAAGGGTCTTTTCTACCAAATCAAATCTCCCTGTCTTCGACACAGCCTGAGCAAGGTTAAAAAGGGCGTCTTTATCATGGGAGTCCAGATAAAGAACCTTTTGGAAGATCTTAATTGCAGACGTGGCATCGCCCAGCTCCCACTGTATTGCTCCAAAATTGTTCAAGGCCTGGCTGTTTCTGGGATCAAGCATAAGCGCCTCTTCGAAAAGCTTTACCGCCCTTTTCACATTGCCCCCCTCATATTCCCTCTCGCCCAACTTAATAAGCGCTTTTATCCTGTCTCCTGGCTTCAGTTCTATGACATATCCCTTTTCGTCACCTCTTTCCCAAAGCCTTACAAGGCCCTCCCATTTGCTGGCAAAATATTCCCTGTTTTTCTCAAGTGTTGAATTGTAATCAATTTTATTACCTTCAAATGTCTTGCTGCCGAAGTGATGGACAAATACATCATGGGCCATAATATGTCTGTAGCCTGCAATATATGATCTAAGACAGAGATCATCGTCTTCGAAGTTGCCAGTTCCATAGTCCTCATCAAGGCCACCTACCAGATCTATGACCTCTTTCTTAATAAGCAGGCAAAACCCAACGAGCCTTAGGATATAATCTATCTTGCCTGCATTATTTTTTGCAAATCTTCTGGCAAATCTGTGCATCTCTTTCATATTCGTGCCGTAGGAGACTTTATCTACCTTCTGGGGCCCTGAGACATTGTTCGACATGGGGCCAACCATACCGATATCGTGGGCACTCTCCAAGTAATTAATCATCCTCCCGAGCCAGCCTTCAGTTACCACCACGTCATTGTTCAAAAGCAGGATATACTCGCCTTTGGCCTTTTCTACTCCCTGGTTGTTGCCTTTGGCAAAACCTAGGTTTTCTTCGTTCAGAATAAGCTCAACATTCTCATGTCTTTTTGCAAAATCCTTCAGAAACTCCACGGTGCCATCGGTGGATCCGTTGTCCACAAGGATCAATTTATGCCTTTGCGAGGTGTATTTTTCGATACTATAAAGGCACCTTTTCGTGTACTCAATCTGGTTGAACGTTAGGATAATGATGGAGGTAAAGAGGGTATCCTTTGTAACCTGGGATGGTCTGAACCAGCCCATGCCCCAAATTTCCTTGCTAGGAGGCACCTTTCCCTTGCCGTAGTATGCCTCTAGTTTGGAATACAGGATGTCCTGGCTCTCTTGGGTGAGTCTCTTCATCTTTTCTTCCGGCTCGCTGGCAAAACTGGCCTGCGCCTTGTGATAGATGAAGGTATCTGTTGCGACAACGAGTCTGTATCTTTTATTTCTCAGGCGCCAGGAGTATTCCAGGTCTTCGCTACCCAGGAAGAGGTCTTCATCGAGCATGCCAACACTCTCTATAACCTCTTTTTTTATCATCATACAAAAGCCTGTGAGGAATTTTGTTAAGATACCCTTTCCCTTATTCCGTATGTAAAGCTTCTCTCCAAGCTTGTTGATATCAATAGCACCAAGGTTCTGCTCTTCCATATATAGGTCGTATCTGTGGAGACCTGCTGCCTGGTTCGATACAGGGCCTACCGCAGCAATACCTTTTTTAAAATGGTCTATCATATGAGATGCCCAGTCCCATGTGACAGCGGTATCAGGATTCAAAATCACTATATATTCGCCTTTTGCAATCCTTATGCCCTGGTTAGTAGCCTTGGAAAAGCCCTGGTTCTCATCGTTCAGAATGACTTGTGCATTTTTCAATTTCTTAAGGTAGACCCTTGTTCCATCTCTTGAGTTATTGTCAATAATGATAACCTCATAGGGCACAAGCGTCTGCGTCTCTATGCTTTCTAGGCACTGCTGGATGTAACCCATAGAATTGTAGGTAACGATAACGATGCTCAGTTTTTTTTGTACGAATCCTTCATGATAGACCCAGCATTTTCCCCCATTCCTTTCTTCCAGCCTGAAGCCGTCCTCAACAAGAAATCTTTCATGATCAGGTTCAACCTTATTCCCCCATCTCTCAAGTAGAAGTTTTCTGTTGTGATCCATCCTGTCTTCCCTGCCCTCTGTCTTTCCTTCAAAGTGTGTCAAGACACTCCTTGGGCAGTAGAAAACCCTCTTGCCAAGCTCTCTTACCTTGAAGCAGAGATCTATATCCTCGCAGCCATTAACATAGCTTTCATCAAAAGAACCCACATCAAAGAATACATCCTTCTTTATGAGCATACAGGCAGCTGTTACTACCTGAAAGTCCCTCGGCTTGTTTGCCGGGGAGAAATCGCCGGGGCGTCCCCTGTAGATGTGATACCCTAACCTGCTTTCAGCTATTGCAACGCCTGCATGCTGGATGGTTCCGTCAGGGAACAGTAGTTTACTCCCGACTATAGCTATATCCTCGCTGCCATCTGCGACCTTTACCAACTCTTCAAGCCAACCCTTTTGTGGCAAGGTGTCATTGTTCAAGAAGGCCAGGTACCTGCCGGACGCTACCTTTGCCCCCTGGTTGCAAGCCTTTGCAAAACCATGGTTCTTTTCATTGGTGATAATTTTTACATCGCCCTCAAGGCAGGCGAGAAACTCTTTTGTCCCATTGGTGGAGCCGTTATCCACGATGATGACCTCGTAGAGATCATCCGGAGTGTTTTGGATAAGCGCTTCGAGGCATTGTTTTGTATATTCGAACTGGTTGAAGAGAGGGATTATGATAGAAACACATAGATTTCTCTTGGTATCTTTCCGTTCAGATAAGAGCTTGCTTCTACTGCAAAATTTATTTTCTTTATTTGAAAAACCAGAAGTCAAGCCAATTCGCATATTGCTTTGCCGTGCTTCTATCTCTTGACTCGCCACTTCACGTTGCGTACTTTTTTCTTCAAGTCTCCTTTTTGTTGCCTGTTGTTTTTGGTTGATCTGCCTTGTCAAATTTTCATAAGCATAGTTTCTTGTTTCTATAATAGTGTGCATAAATACATCTAACAATCTGCTTTGTAATTCAGAAATGCCTTCAACACCTTTTTTAATGATTTGTTCATAAACTCCGATTAAAACATCTATTTGATTTTCTGCCGCAAAATATTCTAAGGCTATTTCACGTAAATTATTGCCATATTCACTTCGGTATTTTTCAATCTCATTTACAAGTCCATCAACCGTATAATTTATTCGGTATCTCCTCCCAGAAAAATTACACTTCATAATTTCTTTAATATTCTCTGGGGTAACCATTCCATCCCCATCAAAGTAGTCGAATATTATAGGCACTCGACCATGCAACATAGTCTCTATCGCACCTCTCCCAAGCGAGAATACAATGTCTGCATCATTTATGTAATGAGGCAAAAGAGCTTGCTCAATTTCTCCGAATCTGCTTCCAATAAATTTGCATTGTATGTTTAATCTATTACACGCTTCCCTTATCACATTTCCCCTGTTAGCATCTATCCTATTACTTAAAATTAATGCCTTTTCTGGCTTTGATCTAATTCTGTTTATAGGACAGAACTTTTGAGAATCCACTATATTTCTATATATTTTGATATCATTTTCTTTGACACCATTTTTTACTAAGTTTTGTTTAACTTCTTCACTAACCGCTAAAAATTTTGAAATATTGAGATCAATATAAGGTGGTTGTTCTAAGAAAGGAAGAATGCCATGAGATAAAAATACTATTGGAAGTTCTCGGAAATGATATCTTACTTCTATTGCATTAATATTATGGTGAACGTGGGCAATATCGAATTTTTCGCCCTTTATCAATGCTAAATCTTGAACTACAGGAACTTTTATTGATTGAAAAGATGGAAGCATTCTATCAACATATTTCGAATACACAATAACTTCATGCCCCCTTTTTTTTAAAAAATCTGCTATAGTAAATGTAAAAATTTCACTTCCTGTAAAATCTAACAAATGATGATTCGTTAATAAAATCTTCATGCTGCCAAATACACCACCATAAATGCGCTGCGGAGATTTCTTTGCATGAATTATTTCTTTGTCAGATAGTCCCTTGCCCCGCAGTTTGCATCGAATGAAATTCATCTCCTCGGTTGTAAAATTTTGCAAACCCTGGCCCGGTATTCCTTTTCGAAAGATCGTCTTTAGTTCCGTTTGTAAGCTGTGCCCATATTTGGTTTTTTCAATAATCTCAGAAGTAAAATCTGTGCTAAGATTTAAGTATTTAAAAAGCTTATCGACTTCTGTAATCGGATTTTCCCACATTGATTCATACTCAAGAATGTAATCGTAATCCCTAAAAGCTGCTTCTGCTTTAGCAAATTGGAGATAAAGGTTTACGGCATCGGCCAAAGTCTTGGGTGGAGAATCTTTCCAGAAAGGATTTTTTTGCACCATTGAGTAAATAACATCAACCGGGTTCCGGCGGATTAAAATAATTTTTGACGCTGGAAACAGCCACCGTATCCGGTCCACCACCATCAAGTGAGACGGCGTTTTTTCCACCAGAAATTTATCCTGTGGCAATCGGGATATTTTTCCCACAATTTCTGCATCACTGAAACCGCGCATAAACAGGCCGGTTTCTTTGGTAGGATGGTCCACCGCAATGCCTATCATATCGGCCGTTATTGCCAAACAATCGGGATGGTTCTCCAATGTGGACAATATCCAGGTGGTTCCGGACCGGGGTATGCCGACAATAAATACTAAATTGTTTCGACGAGTCAATCCCTTTTTTAGTTGACATTTAGTAGCGGCTCCAATTTCCTTCATGCGGCCATCTCCTGCTTTGAGGTTATTCCAAGCTCCCTTTGTATTGCTGTTCTGAGTTCAGGTAGGTATCTGTAACCTCTGATCCTGTTGAGCCTGGGTTCGATCTCTAAGAGTGCTGTGGCCAACCATCTTTGCTTTTGGTTGCTGTTTTTCCAGTAATCGACTTTATGAGTCCTCTGTTCGACCAGGGACATGACTGACTCTATTGAGTTGCTCGTCTTGAGGCTCTTGCCCAGCTTCTCAAACAGCCCCAGTCTGTGAAGTGTCAATGTCTCCTCCAACCCTTCTTCAAGGCTGCGTACAGCCGATTCGTTAATCAGTGAAAGCTCCTTTTTGACCTTCATCAGGGCTGCCTTGGCCTTCTCATATGTGGGCTCTTGGTAGGCCCTCTGAAGTTTCCTTCTAAAGGTCTCCTGGTGTTCCTTAGCCAGATAACTCAATACATTTTCCCGCTTGTGCCATTGACACCTCTGGATAAGGGCATGTCTCCCAAAGACCCTCTCAACCGCTTTCCGAAGCCCCTTGCTCCCATCCATGACACAAAGCACCCCATCATCTATCCTTAAACCACGATCCAAAAGATCATTCAAAAAATCCTTGCATACAGAGGCATTCTCCGTGGCCGCTTGAATGAATCCTAAAATCACCTTCTCTCCACCTGTTGTCTCCCCAAGGGCAATGATCATTTCATCCTTATGAAATACCTTGCCATCTATCACAAGCCCTGCCAGATCAAGATGCTCTAATCGCCTCTCCTTTAGCTCCTTGAGCTTTCGAGAGCTGGCCTTTATGAATCGCCGGGATATGCTAGATGCACTCAATCCAAATGCCTCAGGAATCATCTCGGTGCACTTCCTATAATCCCGACAACTCAATCCCAAAAGAATCCTGCCCAATAAACCCTCATCTATGTCCCGAGGCCCCTGTAAAGTCTTGTATACGTTAAGCTCGATCTCCTTTCGGTTCTCCTTATCTCTCACCCTCTGATAGGCTACAGGAACCTTCTGATCTCCCAAATATATTGAACCCCACTGCCTTGACCACCTCACATATCCATTATCACCATCCCTCTGATACCTCTGCCCCGCTAAGGATCTGACTTCCTCCTGTAATACCTCCCCGACATGAATCAATGCCAAGGGAATCAAGTCCTGGATCAACTGAAGCTTCTCACCCGTCCCCGTCTCTGCCAAATCTATGCCCATCAACCCCTTAACCTTCTCCCTCCTGGCCTTCGCCTTCTTTGTCTTGACATCTTTGCCAATCTCTAATAGCCTCTTCATCAGCGACTCCTCCTTTCAAATGGCTTCTTAATATCTTGAAATTAAAACCATTTTAGGAGCCGCTACCTCAAATTTCAACTAACTTTAACACACCTTCCAAAACCCATGTCTTTGGTACCTACGCATTAGTCAATAATCAAAAAAAGCAAGATACGTGCCTAGAGTATCATGACAAGAAAAGATCTTTTATATCACAGGGTTGTATGACAATGAACAGGCCTACTCGTCAAACATTTGACTCCTCGAGGGAGAATATGGCTATGCCTTGTGCCAATGCCTATTAAGAAATAACAAACCTCCATATTAAGAGACAGGCCTTTCGGCATATATCCTCTTGTTACAACCAGGCATCCTGCAATCTTTGAGAGAGGCTGTAATTGCCATGGGGTTGGTGATGATCATCACATATCCCTTGGCATTCAAAGATTATGTGCCCCGAGAAAGATCTCTCTGTAAGAGGTGTCATTCTATGCAGATAAAAAAGGCCTAAAGTATTTTTAACCGTTGTCGATAAAGGAACTGTGCAGAAGAAATAAAGTGGAAGGAGGTGAATTTGTAAGCAGGTCTGATCAGGGCCTTAAACACTGATCAAAACACAAAAACGGCCAGGGATGGTCGAAAAAAAATCAAGGAGGATTAAATTATGGGACTTCGTATTAACACCAATGTGGCAGCTCTTAATGCCCACAGGCAATTAATCAACACGGACGCAATGATGAGCCGTAACATGCAAAGGCTCAGCAGTGGCTTCCGTATCAACTCCGCAGCAGACGATGCGGCAGGGTTGGCCATTGCAAACAGGTTGCGTACAAATGTAAGGTCACTGACTGTCGCCTCCAGGAACGTGTCAGAGGCAACGTCTATGGTAAATGTGGCAGAAGGTGCCGGAAACCAGGTTGAGGGGATCTTGGAGAGGCTGAAGGAGCTGGCAACCCAGGCAGCATCTGATAATGCAGCAACTGACCGCTCAAAGATCAACGCAGAGGCATCAAACCTGATCGAAGAGATCGACAGGATCGTAAATGATACCGAGTATCAGGGGACGGTACTGCTTAAAGGGACGTTTGGTAATGCCATCGAAACTTCTTCCCTAGGTGGTGGGTCAGGCGAGCCAGCAGAGACAGACATCACTGTATCAGGCGCACAGGCAGGGACATATACATTTAGTGCCAGTGGCTCAACCGTTACGCTCCAAGGAACAAATGTTACGCAGACAATAACCCTTCTGCAGACAGCAGCTGGCGCCCAGACCATCAACTTTGACAAGCTTGGTATAGTGGTAAAGGGTGCTTCAGACTTTTCATCAACCGAGCTTAACGCTGATACCATAAGCGTCACTTCCAGCGCATGCGGCGGTGTATTCCAGGTGGGTTCTTCTAACAACCTTGCCGCTGATGAGATCGGTCTATCCTTAGGCGATCTGAGGACAACAGAACTCGGGCTTACCGGGGCTGACTTCAGCTTGCTGACCAGAAGTGATGCAAGTGCTGCCTTAGTGACAGTAGATAATGCAATAGACACGGTCGGCAATAAACTAGGTGACATGGGTGCTGCGATCAACAGGCTTGGTTACGCCTACTCCAACCTCCAGGTGAGTATCGAGAACTTCCAGGCATCCGAGTCGATAATCAGGGACGTGGATATGGCAGCGGAGATGGTCAACTTCACCAAGAACCAGATCTTGCTGCAGGCAGGTACGGCTATGCTGGCACAGGCCAACATGTCTACTCAGGGCGTACTTACCTTGATGAGATAACTCCTAACTTCTTGGTTCATGGGGGTTTGTCCCCCATGAACCAAAATAATGTGAGGTAATCATGGGTATAGAAATCACCAGTAATATCAGCACCAGGATACCCGGTAGCGTCCAGCCTGAACTTATAAGGGCATGTCCTGAACCAAGGATCAGGCAGGAAGCAAATGGTGTGCCTGATCAGGATGCTAAGTCTGATAATAAGGTATCTCAAGATACCAATATCTCAAGGAAGCAGGTTAAAAAAGAGATAGGCAACATCAATAAGCAACTCCAGGCCATGAACTACTCCATACGCTTCTCTGTAGATGATAGGCTAAAGGATCTGGTGGTAAAGATTGTGGATAAGGATACCGACAAGATTATCAGGCAGATACCCCCAGAGGATGCGCTGAAGTTAAGGGCGCATATGCAGGATATGATAGGGCTCCTGCTGGAGGGTAAGGCTTAGTTAAAGTGGAAGGGGTCAGGTAAGACAGGGAGAATACATGGCAAATTATATATCAGGCTTGGCATCAAATCTTGATTGGGTGAGCATGATTAGCCAGATCATGGCCCTGGAGCGCAAGCCCATCACCCTGATGGAGGAAAACAAGGCTACGCTTAATGCCAAGCAAAGCGCATGGAGCGATGTAAACACAAAGCTCTTATCCCTGAAGACAGCAGCCTCGTCTTTGACCGAGATCGATGACTTCAACCTGTACACACCAAGTGCAAGTATAACAGGGACAACAGATGATGTGGATGATTTCTTGAGCTATGCGGTCGGGTCCACTGCATCTAAAGGGTCTTACACCATAAAGATAGACAACCTGGCCCAGGCACAGAAACTCGGATCAAGAAGCTTTAACTCCACAAGCGATGCCTTGAGTCTGGAAGGAGATATCCTGATAAATGGCCGTGCCGTAAATATTGTGAGCACGGACGGCTTAAGCGATATAAAGAACAAGATAAATGCACTCAATTCAGGCGATAACCCTGCAGGGGTTACCGCATCCATATTTACTGTATCTGACGGGGAGTACAGGCTCACCCTCACAGCACAGGATACTGGCGCCGATGGCATTGATATAACCAATGCATCAGCGACTGATATCCTTAGCCAGTTGGGAATTGCAGATGATACCACAAGTGTCAACAATACAATCACAGGTGGAGCTCAGTCATCTGCATTTGAGAGTTCTACACAAAACATAAAGGACCTTTTGAGTCTAAGCACCACACAATCAGGAAATGCAACCATTGATGGAGTGAGCATTGGCATTAACCTTTTAACCGACTCTTTGCAGTCCATCAGGGACACGATAAATAATAATGCAACCCTGCAGACAAATGGGGTAAGCGCATCTATTGTCTCAGATACAAGTTCAAGCACCACCACATATACCCTGCAGATAGATGGCACCCAGACCTTTGTTGACACAGATAATATCCTGCAGACCCTGGGTATCTTAAGCCAGGGCCATTCTGCAGTAAACGGCCTTACAGGGGATACCACAAACACGGCAAACGGTTCTACCATCACTGAAGACACCCTGATAGCCGATATTGACGGGTATGATTCATGGAACGACACCAGCACCATCACCATCACTGGGACAGATCACGATAATGGTGCCATTGGTCCCACCAATTTTACCATCACCTCAACATCTACTATGGATGACCTGCTCTCAGCCATAGAGACTGCATATTCGAATAAGGTGAATGCCTACGTGAATGGGGATGGGGCCATAGTGGTGGAGGATAACCAGGCAGGTGACTCCAGTCTCACCTTGACCCTTGAAGCAGGCACATCGACACCGTTCGGTGATTTCGGGACCGCATCCAATGTAAGGGACCGCGAGATCGTAAATGCCGATGATGCCCAGATTACCCTGGACGGGGTGACTATTACAAGATCAACGAACCAGATCACCGACGTGATCACCGGTGTTACCCTTAACCTTTTAGATTCCGACGATACTGCCCAAATCACCTTGAACATAGACAGGGATTATGACGGCATAAAATCGAAAATCTCGGATTTTGTGAGCGCTTACAATGATGTGACCACATATATCAATAACCAGTTTGAGTACACCCAGGGTGAGGATGAGGAGGAAATAGAAACCCCTCCCCTGTTTGGGGATTCCTCGCTCTTGAGCGTTAAAAGCGATATCAGGGACGTGATTCTCTCCGGCATTACAGGGTTGGACTCGGACTTTGACTACTTGAGTCTGGTCGGGATTAATATCGATACGAATGGCTTGCTCTCTATTAATGATTCAACTCTTGACGGATATCTGAGGACCAACTTCTCGGATATCGTAAACCTCTTTGTAGCACAGGGGAGCTCTACGAACAGCAACCTGACCTATATAAGTTCCGATACTGAAACAGCGGCCGGCTCTTATGAAGTGGAGATAACCCAGGCAGCCGCCCAGGCAGCCACCACAGGAGCAGGGTTCAGCGGGACACTGAGTGAGGCAACTACCGTTACGATCACCGATAATGGTGGGAGGCAGGCAGAGATATCATTGAGCTCTGGATGGAATATAACATCCATAGTGAATGCCATAAATTCTGAACTCTCCCAGGAATATGAAGAGATCCGAGTGGGTGCGAACAGCTACTATTCAGATGCGGGACAGGCCAATGCTATCACCGCAGATACAACATTGAACAGTATGTATGACGGGGCAGGGGCATCTGCTAACCTTGCTAATGATGATGTCATCAGCTTTTCCGGAACCACAAGGGGCGGCGGCTCTGTGAGCGGGTCATATGCCATAGGTGACGTGACATCTGAGACTGTGGGAGACCTGCTGGGTGAGATTGAAGATGCCTTCGGCACAGGATACGACGCATACATAGACAATTCAGGCCGTATTGCCATTAAGGATACCACCGATGGCGATTCAAGCCTTACCCTAAGCATAGATGCTGTAAAAAACCTGGATTTTGGTGCAATAGACGTTGATCCCACGGGCGCTGACGGCTCCCAGGAGGGCAGATATTCAATGGCCATCACAGCAAAAAGTGATAGCGGACAGCTCAAGATCTCCAATGATGATTACGGCGACTACAGCTTTACAATAGCTGTTACAGGTGGCAACCTCGGCATCACAGATGACACTTATTCAGGCCTCGATGTTGCAGGAAGGATCAGGGAAGAAGGATCCAGCACATGGCAGACCATGACAGGGGCCGGCCAGAGTTTAACCGGCGATGACGATCAGGATGTGGAAGACCTGGCCATCAAATATACAGGTACCACTACCGGCACATTCGATTTTGATTTCATAACCGGTGTGGGCGAAAAGATGAACAGGGCCCTGTATTATATGACAGACACCTATGATGGCTACGTCGCAGGCAAGCAGGATGCACTGGATACCCAGATGGATAGGATAGATAATCGGATCGATGCCGCCGAAGATCGACTTGCTCGGAAAGAAGAACTCCTGATCAACCAGTTCGTCGCCATGGAGAGAATGATAAGCCAGCTTCAGTCACAGCAACAATGGCTGACTGGCCTAATAAATTCCTTTGATTCATCCGGTTGGTGATTGGTGATGATGTCAGCGGTCAGCATTCAGCTGTAGGGGCCGATGCCCTCATCGGCCCGCCAAAGGGAACTATGCCCTACATTGCTGTAAAAAAAGCCTTTATTTTTCTCGACTTTCGACTCCTGACTCTCGACTGTCGCCTGAGTATATCTTATATGTGTGGCCTCCAACGTTCAGTACAACATCCCCTGTCTCATTCTCTTCCATCTTTAATGCAAGGTCATAATATGCAACCCTGGAAAACCTCACCTTCATACCATCAGGCAATCTAGTATATAATACATTATTATCACCAACCCATACCTTAGAAGGGTCTAACTTATAAACCTTTGAATTATTAAGCGTTATATAATAACCATGCTCGGAATCTCCGGAAACCGAGGTTATCACAAATGGGGTGTCCTCTACATCCACATAACAGACCTCAGGTTTTATCACGATCCTGTATCTTCCGTGCTCATCCTTTTCTAAGGCGGAGTAAAACGTATTTAATATATACGGGTGAGTGATCTCGCTACCCTCATAAAACCAGCGGCCATCTTTATCTATGTGTATTCTGCAGCTTTGTGTTATGTCCCTTAAGTTCTCCATAGACAGAATCTCCTTATATTATTACTCCGGCAACAATATATGTCAAAGCCGTCATTCCAGCGAAAGCGGGAATCCAGAATTGGCCTGGATGCCGGAAAAAAGTCCGGCATGACATTTGATATGTTTAATTGCCGTAGTAATAACATCCCCCTACCCCCTTCAAAGGGGGACTTTGATCGAGCACCCCTTCAAAGGGGGACTTTGATCGAGCACCCCTTCAAAGGGGGACTTTGATCGAACCCCCTTCAAAGGGAGAATGAATTTTCTTAATAGATAAAGTGATATTCTTTGTCCTAAAATGTCAAATGTCAAGCCCTACCCCTTAATGTTCAATAGCTCTGCTTGAACTTGCCAATATCTTGTGGTATTCCATAAAAATGCACGGAATGGGGCATACAGTCTTGATGCTGGACAGGAAAGATATCTCTTACCTAAGATTTATTATAGAAGGTTATGATGGGTTGGGGGTGGCAAGCACTATAGACCCACATATCGCCAGTGTCTGCCTAAGATATCCCTTAAGCCAACAAGATACGATTAAGGCCCTGATTGCGGCGCTATATAAAGAGAAGATTATAAAGGAGGTAAGATGGAATGAACAATGCTAAGCTTAGGAAGATACTATTACTTTTTATGTGCGCGGCCTTTCTTATGGCAATGACCAATATGGGAAATACCCGCGAACCTTCAAATGTCAGCTCTGCATTTGATGCCAGGATTATAGATGTGTCTAACAATGAGGTTGATATTACATCTGTGAATATAGATGGTAAGGCCTCCTTTACGGGATACCTGGGAAAAGGTAAAGTCAATATACCTTTTGAGAATATATCTTATATTGAGATCTCAAAAACCCTGGCAAATGTCATCTTGAAAGATAGTAAGGATACCTGCAAACTCACGGTCAACGGCTTTTCAAGGGTATATGGAAATACTACTTTTGGAAGGTATCAAATCGCCCTTAAGGACATAAAAAGGATAGAGATTATTAAGGCAAAACAGTGAGCGCTCTGGACTTAGGTATTTATCTTATCTTATGTATATTCATGCTCCTTGGCTTTTTTAAGGGTTTTATCAGGGGGATATCTTCACTTATTGCGCTTATAGCAGGCCTAATCCTCGCAAAAAGATATTATATGATTGCATCAAATATACTGGCCTCACTTCATATACCGGATTCCAAAGGGGTGTTAGGTTACATATGCGTTTTCCTGGTCTTTTATATAGGCATTAAGATAGTAGCCTATCTATTATACAGGTTCTCACGAATATCCGGCCTGTCTCCTATGGATAGGATATTAGGTGGTGCGATAGGACTGGTTAAGGGTGGCATTCTGGCAATTATTGTTATTACTCTACTACAGGTTGCGCTCCCTAAAGATAGCACCTTACTCAAGCGATCTGCAATATTACCCTATTCAAACAAGGCCATTTCATATACCAGGGATATCCTGCCAAAAGAGATCTCTAATAAAGTAAAAATATCAATAACAAAATATCAACATGATCTAAAAAAACATTAGTTTTGATGGCTTCGCAAAAAGTCACTTAATATGTCTTTGCGAGGAGCGTAGCGGCGAAGCAATCTAATAAATACACAAGATTATGCTCCACGAGATTCTTCGCTTCGCTCGCAATGACGTGCTGTTAATCTTTTTGCGAGTTCATTGATATTACGTACTGGTATCTTCTTCATCTTCAGCGCTCTCTTCTAATACAATATCTTCCATATCCAGGACATATCCCCCGCTGTTGTCCCGAAGGGTATCAATCGTCTCTCTCTCTTCCGGGAGAGCTTTTGCCTCCCCTTTTGGTTTCCCTAATACCCTTCTCTTCCTTCGTTTTAGATCCCTCCTGTTTTCTTCGTTTATCTGCCTTTCACCACATCTGGGACAGATCACCTCCTGCTTATTGAGGTCATAAAACTTACACCCACATCTATAACACTTGTGCCTTTCCCCGAACTCACTCACAATGATCTCCTTGCTTTTCCTTTTTGGCCTCCCGCCTTTTTGGTACGTATATAGATATCGACTTTGCTAGTCAATCCCTGAAATAAAATCTTTATGCTGTATGCTTCAAACCAAGTTACATTCAATCAGGTACTTATCGCATTTGTCATTGCGAGCGTAGTGAAGCAATCTAAGGACTGAGATTGCCATGTCGCTAAAGCTCCTCGCAATGACTTGATTGCAACTTGGTATCAGGCCATCCAAAGAGAATAGATAAAAGGAAAGAGCCATATCCCTATATTGGCCAGCACGTGGATTATATATGAGGGCCAGATGTTGTCTCGCCACTCAAAGATTACAGCGAAAACTATACCTCCTATAAGCTGGACAAGGTGGATGTGGCCGTGCATAGATGCAAATAAGAAAGAAGATATCAACACTGCAAGGGCTATGGGCAGCCTCTTCCTTATCCATGCATAGACCAGCCCTCTAAAAAACAATTCCTCTACAAATGGCGCAAAGATACATGCTACACAAAAAAATATTGCGGGTTTGTCCGCTCCACCAAAAGCGGATTGACGCGCCAGCAGGTTGGAGATCAATCCTCTTTCCATAAAAATTCTGGTTATGCCATCTGCGGTAAAGACGGAGGCACCAAATAAAATCGCAACCACTAAGCCTATTAGCACCTCTTTTTTATAAGATCTGGCGCGGATTCCACAGAGATCAAAGGCAAAGGCCATAATCACACACATCTCAATGGTCCTGGCCAGAAAGGTATACACCAAGGCCTCTATATGAATCAAAGGATAGGCCAGACGAAGGACAAGCTCTATCACTGCAACTGCAATAATAACAATAAGTCTTCTATCCATATCTTTCATTTTGTAAGCAAACTTTAGGCCTTAGTCAATATACTTATATACATAATAGGCCTGATATACCAAGAACAAGATTTGCCATAAAATTCAAAGATCTGCCAGGATCCACTTTGGGGTGAATGACCTCTTCTTTATTGACTTTAGTATTTATAATCTGGTTAAGTTGTCTTTATGAGTAGGGTAATCATCGGCACCTCGGGCCACGTTGATCATGGCAAGACATCTCTTATTAAGGCCCTTACAGGTGTAGACTGCGATCGTCTTAAGGAAGAAAAACAACGAGGTCTCACCATAGAGCTGGGATTTACATCATTAGAATTGCCTTGTGGCGCCAGGTTGGGAATAGTAGATGTCCCGGGTCACGAAAGGTTCCTCAAACACATGCTATCCGGTGCATCCGGTATAGATCTTATGCTTCTTGTAGTAGCTGCTGATGAAGGGGTTATGCCTCAGACAATGGAACATACCTTAATCTGCGAACTCCTAGGCGTAAATAAAGGGATAGTTGCACTTACTAAGATTGACCTTGCCTCTCAAGAATTGATAGAGATCGCCACAAGTGAAGTAAAAGAATTTTTATCCACTACAACCTTTAAAGGCTCACCTATAGTCCAGGTTAGTTCTGTTACAGGCCAGGGGATAGAGACATTGATAAATACTATTGAAGAAAACCTCCCTTCTGTGAAAGAAAAGGAGGCTTCAGGCATACCTGTCTTGCCCATAGACAGGGCCTTTACCATAAAAGGTTTTGGGACTGTTGTCACAGGCACGCTTTCAAGGGGAAAGCTTGTAGAAGGACAGGATGTTGAGGCGCTCCCCAGTGGTGCTCAGGCAAAGATAAGGGGCATTCAGGTGCATTCCAGAGAAGTTAACGTTGCCCTTGCTGGGATGAGGACTGCGGTAAATCTCTCCGGTGTAAGTAATCAATCGATTCTCAGGGGCCAGTGGCTGGTCTCCCGCGGCAGATTCAAGCCTACCAAGGTGATCGATGCCAAAATTACGCTTAAAAAAAGACCGAAAAAAGGGGGAATAAGGCTATACATTGGTACTGCAGAGACTATGGGGGTTATGAATGTATACAGTGTGGAAGGTAGTGATGTTGCAAGAATAAGGCTCAAGGATAAAATCTTGGCATCCTTTGGAGACAGATTTGTCTTGAGAGAAGTCTCACAGGCACCAACTATAGGTGGAGGTGTCGTATTAAACCCTTGTCCGAGAAGAAGATTTTCTGAAGAAGTGATAAAAGACCTTTTATCTGATAACTGGGATAAGAAAATACTTGGTGTTGTAAAAGATGCCGGGATAAAAGGTATATCAAAGGCTGAGATTTTCTCAATATTTCCTGAAGCAGACTCAAAATTGGAGGAAGCAATTGGTTCTTTAATGTCTAAAGGAGAGATTGTACGCTTCGATACAAAAAACGATGTCTTTGCAAGTTGTATCTATCCGGCAAAGCTTAAAAAAACCATAAAGGAGGTTGTCAGCGCATTTCATGATAAACATCCAAGCTCCCCTGGTATCTCCAAGGAACATCTCCGCTCTTCCATTGCAGATAATATCCCTCAAAAATTATTCCATCGTGTGTTTTTAGACCTCGTAAAAAAAGGAGATCTTGAAGATGGTGGCCCTAGTATAAAGATAAAAGGGTTCACTCCTGCATTGGTACATACCCTGGAGGATTTGAGTAATAAGGTGTATGATGCCCTGTCCAGGTCTGGTTTTGAACCCTCCGGTGTGGACCCTCTTGCTTCAACCCTTGGGGCAGATACCAAAGACGTCTACGAAGTGCTTGGATTCATGGTTAGAGACTCTAAGGTGGTAAAGATAAAGGAGAATATATATCTTACAGATAAATTTGCAGATGAGTTAAAAACAAAGGTGAAAAGATTCCTGATAAAAAATCAAACCCTAAGCCCTGCAGACATGAAGGCCATAATCGGAGTAAGCAGAAAGTATGCTATACCCTACCTGGAATATCTGGATCGTATTCATTTTACCCTGCGTGTGGATAATGAGCGCAAACTGGTCTTGCAAGGGGGAGATACTTAATTTTTGTAACTACTCAGGTGTTTAGGTTGAAGGCTGAAGGCTGAAGACTGCCCCCCGAGTAGTTATTAATTTTTTTGTTCTTCACATGCCTTAGATATTAATTCGCTGATTTCCTCATCTTTGGCTATGTCAGGCCATAGAGCCTGCACTTGCCTAAAACGTGCACAGGCGGCCTTATAATTATGCTTTTTCAAATAAAATTTTCCTATATAAATATAGTGTTTAGCCATTATCAACTCAGCTTCCTTTAATTTTGAAGACGCATCATCTCCATAGGGTGAGTTTGGGTACCTTGCAAGTAATTCCTTAAATGTATTTATTGCCTTTGCTGTCTGGCTCTGATCTCTATCATAGGTCCCCTTCTGCTTAAAGTGGCACATACCGATCCGGTAAAGGCAGTAGCCCGCATCCGGATCGGTAGGATAGAGCAGCATAAATTCCTTATAATTTCCCAGGCTGGGCTCATATTCCTTATGATCAAAATAGGTGTCAGCTATAGCCAATAGCGACTTTCTGGCCAATTCATGCGCAGGATAAATGGTCCGCACCTTCATAAAGGCATCTACAGCCTTTTCTATCGTCCCTTTAGAGGCCAATTCTTGGGCTTCATTGAACAAATCCAGGGGAGATTTCTCCTGGGGGATCTTATGTGCACAGCCAACCAAAACACACACCAAGATTAATAACAAAGCCTTCTGCTTCATAAAAGCTCTATAACACAAAGAACTATAGGGTTAAAGGCTCTTTTATATGAAAAATGGTTGTCCGTGGTTTATTTGTTTGTGGTATATTGGAAGGTGATAATCCTATATGGAGAGTTTACAACGGACAAATAAGCAACGGACCACTGACAAACCCGTTCGGGGGAATATGCCCTACAACGTATTGGTAAAACTCATCGGCCCGCTTAAGGGAAATATGCCATGCAGGGATAGAATTTGTCTGAAAAATATTTGGCAGGGATCAGGGATCAGTCTTGAGGGATGGCTATTTTTCTTAGCCCGAGCATGTTTTCATGCTTGGTTGTGAGCGTGGACCGCTCATGAGAGTTTATATGAAAAAGAAACCAGGAGTCATCCTCCTTTGACGTGCAGAGTCCAGGAGATTTTACGCAAAACTTTGGGGCATCCCTAATAGGGTGCTACCTCTATGAGGTTTGAATCTTTTACGGTAAGTACAAATATCACCTTGTCAACAGACCCATCGGAATTAAATGAGGTGGCCCCTGTGACCCCCGGATAATCCTTTAGAGAACAGATCTTCTCCCTCAAGCTATTCCTGGTAAGCAGCTCCTGGAGTAGATTTTGAAGTATGGTGGTTGTATCATATGCGCTGGCCTCCCATATAGATGGATTATAGCCAAATGTGTAGTAAAACGAATCGATAAAATCCTGAACACAATCAAGCCTGCTATTTAAAAAGAATCCGCTCACGAAGATGGCATTTTCTACATGCTCACCTCCTATATTTATAAAATCCTGAGTATCCCAAAGACTGGGGCCAAAGAGTCTTATCCCTTCTATATCATAATATGCGAGGTGCGAGGCTATCATAGCTGCATTCATGCCTGTATCAGGGATAAGCAGCGCCTCAAAATCAGGGGCTTCATCTTCTGGTACGAGAGTCCTCATCTCTTCTTTGAAATCAGTTTTATCTGGTGAATATCCTACCACCTTTACCACATCTATTCCATAACCCCACGCCATATCCTTAAAGGTGGAGGTAAAAACTGTACCAAAATGATCTGTTGGATATAATATAGCAAATCTGTTTATGTTCATACTGCTTGCAACATTTAAAATGGCCTTTGCCTGGATATTTGTAGAGATAAAATTTCTAAAGCAAAAAGAATTATCTGCAGGTAGGAGATCTGCCTGGGTAAACAGTATAGAGGGAATCCCCTTTTGTTGTACGAGATTACATGTAATCCTGCATGCCTTTTCCCCTACCGGGCCTATAATAGCTATTACATTCTCATTTTCATCAAGATCTTCTATTAATGAAGGTATCTTTGTTTCATCTTCACCATAATCCTTTATCACAAAGCAGATGTTATGCTGCTTTCCAGCCACTGACGGGCTGAAGACATTGGCAGCAAGTTCTATCCCTTTAAGAATTTTTTGCCCAACTGTCTGCCATTTGCCGCTCAAAGGTAGCATTACCCCAATAGTATTTATACAGGCGCCTCCATCTCCTTTTAAGCCTGAAATCCTCATTTCTGTATCATTGGCCAGGGGCCGGCCACCTTTCTTTTGCAGATAAAGCTTGGTCTTCTGTGAGATCACGACTTCCATAAGTTTGGGATCCATAACCTCGGCTTCCAGACGATTTAATACCTCCATGTCTCTGATATCTTTGATTATTGTTGTCCATAGAGAATCCAACAGTGCTTGGGTGTGTATATCTGTTGTGTGATACAAAATAGGAATTATGCCTAGGGCATCTATAGCTCGGCCAGCCTCAATATATGCATTTATAAGCCTAAGCCCTAAACTGGTCCACATGGGGCCTGGTCCAGATGTCTGAAGATCTCTAAGGAGATGCTCTGCCTTTTTGTACTTCCCCCCTTTAATATAATTTAGGAATAGATGCTCTTTTGCCTCCTTTGCAAGAGGAGAAGCCGGATAGAGTTTAATAAACCTTTCAAAGAGGGCGGTGGCCTTAATAGGGTCTGTTTTATCCTTAATAACAGAAGCATTAAAAAGGGCCTCCTGGGCTAACTCATGGTGAGGATATGTTTGAACTAAACGCATAAAGGTGTTGTAGGCCCCTCTCAAATCCCCGGAATTCTGAAGCTCAATTCCTTTTGCAAATACCGCATCAGGCCCTCCATGATCCACCTTGGACGGGGCTGTTGTGTAAGAAGCGCATCCAACAAAAAGGCTGGATACAGCAATGATCAAAAAACATGTTTTAGCTACACGCATCATAATATCCCTGGAAGATTTTATTATATAAGGCCTCATATTAAGTCAACAAGATACTACGGACAGTTGCAAATAACGGGCGATCATCACAATCGTACTGAGCAAATTCAACCGAAAGCCATATTCCCACATATCAGGATCTATTTCCTCAAAGGCCATAGGTGGCGGACCTCCTGCATTGTTAACAATGATATCCACGCCCCCAAGCCTATCTATAGCACCCATCACAAATGCACGGGCCTGGGTTGGATTACTGACATCAGCCTTTATTGTCATAATCTCAATGCCCTGAGTTTGCATCTTACCAGCTGCCTTTAAAAGGTGTGCCTCGTCTCTGGAGCAAATCGCCAATATGGCCCCCTCTGCTCCGAGTGCCCTGGCTGCAGCAAAACCAAGACCCTGGCTTGCACCAGCCACAAGCGCAATCTTGCCCTTTAGACCCAAATCCATATTGTTGTTCCCCCATCATAAACGGATGTCTGTTCTGTTAGAGATACCAAAGAGTAAAGCCCGCATCAAGCCCTTTAAATCCAAAAATACCTTGGTTAGCGCCATAAGATCCCTGTCCGCCCCTATCTGAATCAACGGATTGCCCTCCTTCAAACTCTTTATTTTCTTGACTGAATTTTTCTTGGAGAGATATACTATATTTCAGATAAAAAATAGTAACAGGGAGGCTCTATGAAACGGGATCTCGATATGATGGGATCAAAAATTTACGATCTCGTTATAATAGGTGGGGGCATTACAGGTGCATGTACAGCATGGGATGCCTCTCTCAGGGGGCTTAAGGTGGCGCTAGTAGACAAGGGTGACTTCTCATCAGGAACCAGTTCGGCTACATCCAAATTGATTCATGGAGGCTTGAGGTACCTGAAAAATATGGAGGTAGGCCTTGTAAGGGAGTCACTTCAAGAAAGACGTATTATGGAGATAATCGCCCCGCACCTTGTGTACCCCTTGCCATTTGTATTCCCTGTATATGGCAGGGGCCTAAAGGGTCTTCATGCTATTACATCTGCCATGGTCTTATATGACACCCTTGCTTACGACAAGAAATGGCTAGATGACGATGATAAAAAGATACCAGCTCATAAGAAGCTCTCCCCTGAGGCAACCATTGAGGCAGAACCCGGGTTAGATCCTAAGGGCATGAAGGGCTCTGTTGTCTACCATGACTGCCAGATGTATTCACCTGAGAGGCTTGTTTTGGAGTTTATCCTCTCTGCAGATGAGTATGGTGCTGATATAGCCAACTATGCAGAGTTTGAAAAATTCATTATGAAAGGGAACACTGTAGAAGGCATACATGTAAGAGATGTCCTTACAGATAAGGAATATGACATAAAAGCTAAAGTCACAATCAATGCCGCGGGGCCATGGGCAGATTATATCCTGGCTCTCCTTCATAACAAATCTCGCTGGGGCATTGTTCGTTCTAAGGGGATACACATTATTACCAAATCTATTACAAAGGACAATGGGGTAACTCTTCAGACACCAGGGGGCAGACATTTTTTCGCACTCCCATGGAGGGGTCACAGCCTCATAGGCACTACAGATGTGGTATACAAGGGGAGCCCTGATGACTGCGGGGTTACAGGGCATGATATAACAGAATTCATAAATGAGATAAACCAGGTATATCCTTCAGCCAAGCTCACAAACGATGATGTCTTGTTCTCATATGCAGGTCTGCGCCCTATCGTAGAAAAGGATACAAGCGTAGAGATAGACGTCTATGACGCATCAAGAAAGTATGAAATATATGACCACGAGAAAGATGATGAGATAAAGGGGTTCATGACAGCTGTTGGTGGTAAATATACTACATCGAGAAATCTTGCCAAAAAATTGGTGGATCTGGCTTATGAAAAACTGAATAAAGAGATTAAGCCATGCCTTACACATACCACTCCTCTTTATGGGGGGGAGATCGGCAGATATGCAAGTTTTGTGGGCAGGGCAAAGAAGAAAAGGCTACCAAAGATAAGTGACGCTACAATAGAGGCGCTGTGTCGCAATTACGGATACAGATATCCTGATGTGTTAGCCATAGCAGGTGAAAATAAGAAACATAAAAAGCTTATCTGCGACAGGTATCCTGATATTATGGCCGAGGTGATATATGCTGTACGTACGGAGGGGGCGATGATGCTTTCTGATGTCCTTTTCAGGCGTACCGGCCTTTGTACGCTTGGCAACCCAGGTGATGATACTATAGAAAAGGTGGCAGATGTAATGGCAGGTGAGCTCGGCTGGGACAAAAAAAGGAAGAATGTGGAACTAGATCATGCCCTTAGTAGCTTTGCACTGTCAAAGGAATAGCAGGCAGAAACAGATTGTAACCTTTATGATTTTTATGCCATGAGAGGAAAAAATGTCCTCCTGATAAACCCGTGGATTTACGATTTTGCAGCCTATGACATGTGGGCCCGCCCCCTTGGGTTATTGTATATAGGTAGTATCCTCAGAAAAAACGGTTGCAATCTCCATTTTATAGATTGCCTAAGCGCTAGCCACCCGCATATGAAAGACAAGAAACCAAAGAGAAAACCCGGAGGCGACGGCAAATTCTATAAAGAAATCATACCCAAACCAAAGCCGCTTACAGATATACCAAGAAACTACAGTAGATACGGGATAACCCCTGAGGCATTCCGGGCCGATCTTTCAATGGCGGCCCATCAATGCCGGATTGATGTGGTGCTTGTCACATCCATGATGACGTACTGGTACCCGGGTGTATTCGATGCCATAAAGATAGTAAATGAGATGCTGCCAGGCGTGCCTGTGGTGCTCGGGGGTATATATGCAACGCTATGCAACACGCATGCAAGGAAATTTTCCGGCGCTGATTATATCATCACCCGCGAAGGCGAGGTAGCTGTCTTAAGATTATTAGCCAAGCTTTTGAATATCAATCCAATATTTGTCCCGGAAACAGGCAGACTCGATTCATATCCATATCCATGCTTTGACCTGCAACCGAATCTAAGATATGTCTGCATCCAAACATCCAGAGGCTGTCCTTTTAGATGCACATATTGTGCATCACACATATTAACAAGATATATGTGCAGGAGAGATCCTGTAAAGGTGGCAGACGAGATCGAGTTTTGGAACAAAGACTTCCATGTGGAAAATTTTGCATTTTATGATGACGCCCTGCTCCTAGGCCCTGAAGGCTTTACAATAAAGATGCTGAGGGAAATTATAGACAGAGATCTGAACTGCAAGTTCTATTGCCCAAATGGGCTTCATGCAAGGGCTATTGATAAAGAGACAGCAATGCTCATGAAGGATGCTGGGTTTGCTGGCGTTTGTCTTGGTTTCGAGACCTCTGATGCAAAAAGACAAATGGAAACAGGTGCAAAGATCACTACTGGTGAGCTTATCAATTCAATTGATTGTCTCCATCTGGCAGGTTATAGGCCAGAAGATATACGGGTTTACATACTCTGCGGCCTGCCATATCAGGATGCTGATGATATAAGAAAGGCCATAGATATTGTAAAATCATGTGGAGCAAGGCCTGTCATAGCTGAATATTCACCAATACCAGATACAGTGCTCTGGAAAGATGCCCTTAAGGTAAGCCCATACCCTATTGACAGAGAGCCGCTATTCCAAAACAATACCCTGCTGCCCTGCCAGTGGGAGGGGCTTACCTATGAAATGTATCAACAATTGAAGGCAGAATCCAGATTATAAGGGATTAAGATCTTGACTTTATGTATATGACCCTTATGCTTATGAAGGTAAATACTTTTTTGATGAAAGGGGAGACAGCTAAAATGATTTCAGAAGATATCAAAAGACAATTGAGGCTTCCAGGCCTGGGCCAGCTTGGTTATGTTGTAGATGATATAAACAAAACCATTGCCTACTATAAAGATATATTCGGTATAGGCCCATGGGTATTATTAGATGAGAGACCCAATCCCTGTGTTGAAAAAGGAAAGGATGTAGCCCCATTATTCAAGATAGCCCTCGCGTACATGGGCCCGGTCCAGATAGAGCTTATCGAAATAGCAGAGGGAGAGAGCTTTCATCTGAATCATGTCAAAGGATCTAAGGGCGGGGTACACCATCTGGGTTTTATGGTCCATGATCTGGATCAAAGAGTCGATGCCTGCCATAAGATTGGTATAGAAATATTGCAGAGAGGCACTATAAAAGATAAAGGTTTTATAATAGACTATGCCTATTTAGATACAGCCGATCAGGCAGGTATTATCCTTGAGTTTATCCGATGGCGATTGGGCCCGATACCACTACCTATAAACAAGTTGACATTCAATATTGCATGCTGGGCAGGGGCTAAGACCCTGCTTAAGGGACAGGTAATCAGGTAGTATAGATCTAATATTTATATGGGAATAGTTGTCCGTGGTCAGTGGTCAGTTGTTTGTGGTATATTGGAAGGTGATCATCCTATCAGGAGATTTTACAACGAACAACGAACTACTGACAAGTATATGTACAAAACTAAAAGACCACTCATGGCTAAATACATTTCCATCCGTGGTTGCGCCTGCCTGCTGCAGGCAGGTCCGGCAGGCAAACATGATGATTTATTTCAATTCAATCCTTATAAGTATCGGCCGGGTATCCATGCGAGATACGCAGTATGTGATAAAGAATATCTTTCCTTTTGCCCTGTTGTACTCCGGATGGACATACATTGTTGTGATAAACTCACTGGCCTTTTTTGCGATGTGTTTAAATATCACCTCAGGCTCTCCAAAAGGCCCCCACGGTGACATGGCCGTACGAATCTTGATCTGATTCGAAAAGTCATCTGTGTACACACACAAAAAGGTCTTGAGATGCTGATTATAAAATATTTGAAAATTGCCAACATAAAGGATAATATCGATAGCATCTGCTGGATCCTTACTCCATGTCCCCTTAAGATCAGCGAGGTATTCATATGCCTCGCGAGAAGTAAACTGCCCTTTTTTTACCCGCATCAGACGCAAGGGATGTACTAAAGGATCCCCTGGGTTGCCTTTTGCCTTTTCTTCGGGTCTTTTGCTCCTGTTATAGCGCCCATAGATATAGGCAAAGCCATCCCCTATGTCTAAAACCTGAATTCCATAACCCCCCTCTTCCTCTCTCCAGAAAATATACGAACCTTTGTGTCTTAGGCGATAAAATTTAAGCGTAGAAAGATCCTTTGGTTGAACATCTGTGGGCAACTTTGCCTCAGCCATGCCAACTCCAATGACCTTAAATCCGAAAAGGGCCTTAGGATCAACTATCTTGACGATCTGGTAAAACATCTGAATCTTGCCATTTATGTATATCCCATGCGCAGGCCACAGGCAGTACCCCTTGCCATCATTTGTGAAATCAGGTTCAATAGGCTGGTGCACCTTGCCATGTATATTGGCAAGATAAACAAATCCTTCAATAGAATCCCTGGCATCGAGGTCAGCAGTTACTGCCATAGTGTTATTGAGGAGGCCTGAAAAATGTGCTTTGCCCCCTGAATCAGCTATCCCCAACAATGAATCGCCATATGTCCATAACGATGCATTGGGGATCTCAATGGATTGAGCTCCGTCCTGAGAGATGATGCCTGCTATTTTACGTTCCTTTTCACCAACAATATCCAAGGACAATACATTGAGTACAAGCCCCTTTGATGGATATGCCTTTACTCCCAGTAGCAGAGCAAGAAGAAGTGTAATAGATACTATAGATAATCGTCTAATAGAATGCACCTATTAATCTCCGTTTGATCACGTATTCTTTCATATGCCTAATTTGCTTGTATACAAGTCTACTCATGTAAACGTATTAGTCAATAGTGGCTATAGCAGCCCATCAGGGTTTGGATTGCGGAATAACCTTCTGGCTGGATAAGATTTGACAATTTCGTAAAAAGCTAGATTTGACGGTTTCGCAAAAAGTCCATTATACCCCTTAACCGTCATTCCGGCGGAAGCCGGAATCCAGTCTTTTCAGGTAGTTGCAGATCATCTGGACTCCTCCCGGACTCGATCCGGGATCTACCGGAGTGACGACTTTTTGCGAGTTCGTCAGATTTAGATGTTAACCAGAGAGCCACCCTCTGAGAAATTTATCATCTGTTATGGTAATTATCTCAAGGCCTACCCCATCCCCTGGTATGCTTCTTACTACCTTGGCCTTTATATTGAGCTCTTTACCAATGTCGCGGGCGTCAAGGTTTAATATTACAAACTCACCTGGTTTGGGAGAAGATATCCCTTCAATAAAAAGACCATTTCTGCTTATATCCCTCAGTCTGGCCCTTGCAAGGGCCTCCTCCCCTCCCTTATAAAGAACAGGGATACTGATCTTCTTCCTAGGATATTTTCTCTTTTCTTCCATAATTTCACTCCCTCTTATTCAGGGGACTGAATATAGATAATAGATAAAGGTGCATATTCACCTTTTCGTCGGTGGTAATATTTTTCTTTAATAAATTTTGTAATCCTTGTCTATCTAATATCTAATTAAATCTTTTATATATTAAAGCTCCTTAACAATACGATCCTCTTTCCCCAAAAGGTTGCCTATCTCAATACATATTCCCACACTGTTACTCTTACTAAAAAAAGCAACCCCCAACTCAGCCGATTTCCGCCATATAATACCAAACGAATTTTTCTGTAATAGCACGAGAAAATCGCTAAGGCCTTAATAAACCTAAGTTTTTCCGAGTGACTCTAAAAATACTGATTTGTATTGTAATAATCTCATATTACAAGGGTTTTCTACACTTTGTAGAAAACTCTAATCTTGCTAAATTTAACTTCTCCTTCAAAAACCGCCCTCCTCTGATAAAGATCTCGATGTTTCCTCGCTTGCTTATTTGGGTCCTGAAAGAAATTTTTTTATCAGAGCACCTTGTCATTTCTAAAGCCCTCATCGGCCCGCTTAAGGGAACGGGCCCTACTCATCCCGGAAATATTTTCACCCTTTCCGTCCGCCATAGACGGATGGCCGAAATAGCCAGAACTGTTTAGATATAAGATATATTCTTGTTCAGAATGTATGTACAATCCATATACATCCTTCATACTAAAGGATATAGGGATTTACCCGATAAGAATGGATGGAGACAGGTTATGTCAATACTTTCCGCCTTAAATGCCAACGGCATATTACTAGCCAATGCATCATCAAACATAGCCAATCTGAACACCAGGGACTATAAATCTTTGCGTACAACCCTGGTTGAAGATGAAGGGGGAGAAGTAACCGCCGTAACCCAAAGGAATAATACGCCTGGAGTGCCAACCGACGATGGCCATGAAGAATCCAATGTGGATATCCCAAAAGAGTTTTGCGATATGATAAGGGCCAGACAAGGTTATGATTCTGCCCTAAAGGCCATTAGTGCCAGAGAAGATATGCTTTTTAGTCTTATGGAGATGCTAAAAAGTAGATAATTATATTCAGGACTCCTCGACTTTCCATCCATAATAAGGCCTGTACAAATAAGGGAACAAATGCCATCTAAGTAGTTGCGAAAAAGAGGTGATTTTGTTATTAAGCCACATATGCCGGAGTGGTGGAATTGGTAGACGCGTCGGACTCAAAATCCGATGGAACTTGGTTCCGTGGGGGTTCGATTCCCCCCTCCGGCACCAGTAATTCCAATAAGTTAAATCTTTTATAATAAGGAGCTAGCTATGCCTATTATAGGTGGACGTGCCCACACCATAGAGCAACTCCATGAGATCGGAAATCTTGGCTATCCATTTGCTGAATTCTCTCTCTATGACCCGGAAGAAATAAAAGAACAGATTGAGGATATATTGAGATTAAAAAAGGCTTATAACATGGAGCTTATGGCCCATTATCCCAATGAAGGTAACCCCTTTGATGCAACGATCCTGAAAAAAAGATTCATACCAAAGATGAAAACCCTTTTTGACCTTTCTGAAGAACTTGGGATCACAAAAAGCACTTTTCATTTCTGGATAGATAAACGATGGGCCAAAGAAAAACTGATCTCAGCCAAGATTGAGCTTGTTTCAGAGATGGTAGATCATGCCAAATCAAGGGGCATCACGCTTTGCATAGAGAATCTAAGTGAGCGCCATGACAGCTTTACCAGGGCATTCGACGCTGTTCCCGGGTTAAGGATGACCCTGGATATCGGGCACGGGCAGCTACTTTCCAGCAAGAATACATCCTTTGGGTTTATAAACAATTCCTTCAAAAGGATTGCCCACGTTCATGTGCACGATAACCAGGGTGGGACAAGCGTGAAGGATGATCTGCACCTTCCTCTGGGTGAAGGCAAAGTCAATTATCCGGGTATCTTTACCCTTCTTAAAGAAAAGGGATATAACTCGACGATCACAATGGAGGTAAAGCCTGTCGATATGCCAAGGACCAAAGCAGAGATCGAGCGATATATATGAGAAAATTAGTTATCCCTGAAAGGAGCTATAATGGAAATAATTAAGATCATGCCATGTCTTGATATGAAAGATGGACGGGTAGTAAAGGGTCTTCATTTTGTGGATTTGAAAGATGCAGGTGACCCTGTGGAAAATGCAAGGCTTTATCAGGCAGACGGAGCTGATGAGTTGGCCATGCTGGATATAGCGGCTACTATCGAAAACCGAAAGACCAGGCTTTCCTGGATTGAAAAGGTTTCGTCAGCCATAGATATCCCCCTGACAGTAGGTGGGGGGATTTCCAGTTTAAAGGACATCGAATTGGTCTTAAGGGCTGGTGCTGACAAGATTTCTATGAATACTGCGGCTGTAACAGATCCAACCCTGATCAGTAAGGCAGCAAAAGAGTTTGGGTCAAATAAGATTACTGTAGCTATAGATGCCAGAAGGAATAAGGAGATGCCCTCTGGTTTTGAGCTTGTAGTATCAGGCGGCACCAAACCAGTAGGAAAAGACGCTGCTTCCTGGGCTAAAGAATGTGAGGGGCTAGGTGCCGGCATAATCCTGCCTACAAGCATGGATGGTGATGGCTCTAAGGCTGGTTATGACCTGGAATTTATAAAGGCCATTTCAGATGTTGTTGCCATATCCGTGGTGGCCTCAGGGGGGGCAGGAAAACTGGAACACTTTTATGAAGCGGTTGTTCAAGGTGGGGCTCAAGTTTTATTGGCTGCTTCAGTCTTCCACTATCGCATCTTAAGTATCAGGCAGGTCAAGGAGTACCTACAAAAAAAAGGGCTGAAGGTTAATTTATAAAAATGATCCAGAGGTAAATTTTATTATTGTGACAATAAAAATGATGGTTTCGCAAAAAGTCTAAAACGACGTCATTGCGAGCGAAGCGAAGACAAACTGGGGACCCACACGAAGTGTAGAGTCTGAGCGAAGTGAAGAATCTCATATTGCATAACCATTTGAAATTATTAGATTGCTTCGTCGCTTAAACTCCTCGCAATGACATATTACTTTTTGCGAACCCATCAATAATTAGGTAGAGATCTCAATAAATAACAGCAGCCAAGTAACCCACCACAGAAGATCTGTCTCCGGTTACATCCCCGGAGTTTGCATATTTTAACATCAGAGTGTTGGTTTTAGCCCTCGCCTTTGCATAGAGCATAGCAGCCATAATGGGCCCGCCCCCGCAAGCCTCACAAGCCCCTTCCTCAAGATCCAGATTCAAGCCTTCTATATCAAATGCGTCTATCCTTTCTGCCACTATATTGTCCATTGCAACTGCCCTTTCATAGGAATGGAAGTGCGACAGATCAGAACTTGCCACAACAAGCACATCGTCCCTTTTGCCAATGCACTTGTCCAGAGACCCGGCAAGATCCTTACATAATCCAAATCCCTGCTCCCCCATCATAATAGGGCAAAGCCTGAATGATTCCAGGACTACCTGTAAAAACGGAAGCTGAATCTCTAAGGCATGCTCTGCAAGATGAACCTTTTTCTCTTCCTTTATAGATGCAGAGCTTCCCACAAGGGCTGTGCACAACTCTTCATCTATGGGTACCTGCCCTAAAGGGGTTTCATACGCGCCTTCTCCCCATATGGCAATAGAAGGGAAATATGCACGATGGGAAGGGCTAATCACCACAACTGTGGAATATTCATACCCTGCAAGTGCCTTATATGCATGTGCAGCTACCGGCCCAGAATACACATAGCCAGCATGCGGACTGACAATCGCTATTGGTTTGGCTGGTATATCAGGGATAGAAGCACGACCAAAGTATGCCTCTATATCTCCCTTAAGAACATCTGGATCTCCCGGATACCAACTCCCTGCAATAGGAGAAGACCTTACTGGCCCTGGCATAATATCCTCCCGATCTTTTTTTATATGCTCTTCATTTAGTATACACAACAATTCATAGAGGGCAAGGGTTAAGTTCTCTGGCATTCTTTTCTTAAGATTTCAAAACCCTTTAATAATACCTCCCCAAAAAATCTGCATGTCCTTTCCGGGCACAACGAAGCATGAAAATATTTTCGGGATGGGGGATGTTGATGTAAGGCATACTTCCCTTAAGCGGGCCGATGAGGGAGGCCCCTACATTTCCCATGAAACTATTTTTGACGGTTTCGCAAAAAGTCCATTATACCCCGTAACCGTCATTCCGGCGAAAGCCGGAATCCAGTCTTTTCAAGTAGTTGCAGATCATCTGGACTCCTCCCGGACTCGATCCTGGATCTACCGGAGTGACGACTTTTTGCGAGTTTATCATTTTTTATCTTTTATCTTTTCGACTCACGACTCTCGACTATTCTTAATCACCCAACACTCAAAACCCAAAACCTTTTTTACTGTTTACTGTTTACTGTTTTATATAAATTTAAGGGAACAGAGGTATAGAGTCAAGGCCTGTAGCCTCATCAAGCCCGCACATTATATTCATATTCTGAATCGCTTGTCCTGAAGCACCCTTTGTAAGGTTATCAATAACACTCACAATGATAGCCCTGTGTGTGATGGGATTTGTGGTAATCCCTATCAAACAACGATTTGTGCCCCTGACATCCTTGGTGGAGGGGAAAACACCTTCGAGGACATCCACAAATTTGGCCCCTTTATAAAAGGTGGCTATGGCATCCATCAATACCTTCTTATCTTCACTGGCAGATACATATATGGTGGAGAGCATACCACGGGATATGGGTATCAAATGTGGTGTGAAATCGACAAACACATCTTCTCCGGCAACAAGTGAAAGCTCCTGTTCTATCTCGGGGATATGCCTGTGGAGTCTGCCCACCTTGTATGCACTGAATGATTCTCCTGCCTCGCATATATGGCTGGTTAGACTCAAGGCCTTTCCTGCACCCGAGACCCCTGATTTGGTATCTACAACTATGCCCCTTGATTCTATAAGGCCTTCTTTGATCAATGGAATGAGAGGCAAAAGCACGCTGGTTGGATAACAACCAGGGTTTGCCACAAGGTGGGCACCTTTAATCTTATCTCTGTAGACCTCACACAGCCCATATACAGACCTAGATAAAAGATGAGAAGATGTGTGCTTTTGATACCACTTTTGGTATACAGATATATCCTTCAGACGATAATCAGCGCTTAAATCTATAACCTCAACGCCCCCCCCTAAGACTAAAGGGATATACTCCATGGATTTACCATGAGGCAGACAACTGAATACCATGTCGCACCTGTTAGATATCTCCCTGGCATCGAAAGGTTCTAACTCTATATCAAGATATCCTTTTAAAGGATTCAAGACATCTGATATCTTTTTACCATTATATTGCCTTGACGAACAGTAGGTGATCTTTGCCTCTGGGTGGTTATACAAAAGACGAATGAGCTCAAGCCCTGTATATCCTGTAGCTCCCAGGATACCTATTGATATACTCAAAAACAATCACCTCTTAGAGAATTGAGGTCTCTTTCTGGCCTTGTGGAGCCCGTATTTTTTCCTTTCCACCATCCTCGGATCTCTGGTGAGGAACCCTGCGGCCTTAAGCTTAGACCGTAATTTTTCCGGATCGAACTCAGCTAAAGTCCTTGCAATGCCATGCCGTATAGCCCCTGCCTGACCGGAAATCCCACCTCCTGTTGTAGTAGCATAGACATCAAATCTGCCTTTGGTATCTGTAAGATCAAAAGGCTGCATAACAAACATCCTCAATGTCTCTCTGTCAAAATAACTCTCCATCTCTAGGCCATTTACAATAAATTTTCCATTTCCTGGAGACAGCCAGACACGGGCCACCGAAGTCTTTCGCCTCCCTGTAGCATAAATCTTTGTATCAGACATACCCTTTATAATCCCCTTTTATACCTTCATCTCTCTTGGCTGCTGAGCAATATGAGGCTGATTTCCTCCCGTATAGACCTTTAATTTTTTAAGCATATCATTACCTAGGCTGCCTTTAGGTAACATACCCTTTACCGCATTTTTTAATATCTGCTCAGGCTTTTTCTTTAACAAATCCTTTGCACTGGTAGCCTTTATCCCCCCTGGATATCCACTATGCCGATAATATATCTTGTCATCCCATTTATTTCCAGTGAATTGCACCTTATCGGCATTAATCACCACCACAAAATCGCCTACGTCGATATGAGGCGTGTAAAAAGGCTTTGTCTTTCCCCTCAATATGGATGCTATCTTAGAGGCAAGCCTGCCCACTACCTGATCCTTGGCATCAATAAGGATCCACTCCCTTGGCACCTCATCCTTTTTAGCGCTGTATGTCTTCATAAAAATCGCACTCCTTCAATGCTGAGTAGGGCTCGCATATAGCCGAAGACCGGATAGATGTCAAGCATATAGATACCTTTCTATGAAAAAGGAGTCAGAATCCAGAAGTTAGAATACACATAATAATCCAATCGGAAGCATTCTGGCTTCTGGCTCCTGAATTCTGGATACTTTTTCATGCTTGGTTGTGTCCGCAAATGACATGCAGGTTTATAAGAATCTGCAACATTCTTGACTGTATTAGATCCTGATGATAGTAAATATACTATGTTAGACATTAAATTTATACGGCAGAATAAAGAAACCGTCCAAAAGGCATTAGAGAACAGGAGGGAGGCCATCTCTCTGGATAGTCTCTTGGATCTGGACAAAAAAAGAAGGGCCATTATTCAAAAGGGAGATGAGCTTAAGGCCAAACGAAATATGTATTCTCCGAAGATAGCAACGTTAAAAAGACAGGAAGAACGTGCAGAGGAAGAGATAAAGGAGATGCGTCAGCTCTCTGAGACCATAAGATCCATTGATAATGAACTCAAAGAAAATGAAACCCAAATCAATGATATCATATTAAGGATTCCCAATATACCCCACATAAGTGTGCCGATAGGTAACGATGAAAAGGACAGTGAGCTGATCCGCTCCTGGGGGGAAAGGCCCGAGTTTTCATCCCCACCAAAGCCGCATTGGGATATAGGAGAAGACCTTGGGATCCTTGATTTCAAGAGGGCGGCAAAGATAACAGGGGCGCGTTTCTGTCTCTACTGGGGTTTGGGTGCCCGTCTAGAGAGAGCCCTTATAAACTTCATGTTAGATGTGCATACAAAGGAACATGGTTATACCGAGATCTTGCCACCATTCATGGTTAACCGTGATAGCATGACAGCCACGGGCCAGCTGCCAAAGTTCGAGGAAGATCTCTTTTCTGCAGATAATTATTATCTTATACCAACGGCAGAAGTCCCTTTAACAAACATATATCGGGGCGAATTCCTAAGAGAAGAAGACCTCCCTGTTAAACTCGTGGCATATACACCATGCTTCAGAAAGGAGGCCGGTTCTTACGGTAAAGACACAAGAGGTATTATACGCCAGCATCAGTTCAACAAGGTAGAATTAGTAAGATTCGCAAATTCTCTGTCGTCCTATAATGATCTGGAAGAACTTACCCTGGAGGCAGAAGAAATACTGAAAAGGCTCAGCCTGCATTACAGGGTAGTAAACCTCTGTACAGGGGACCTGGGTTTTTCCGCTGCAAAGACCTATGATTTAGAGGTGTGGATGCCGGGTCAGGGCACATATAAAGAAATATCTTCCTGCACCAACTTTGAGGATTTCCAGGCCAGGAGGGCTGGGATCAGATTCAAATCAAAAAAGAAAAAGACCTTGCTTTGCCATACCTTAAATGGAAGCGGTCTTGCTGTTGGTAGAACGCTTGCCGCTATATTAGAAAACTATCAACTCCCTGATGGGGGGGTTCGTATTCCGGATGCGCTGGTCCCCTACATGGGGCTTGACCGAATCAAAAAGGTAAGCTAATAAAACATTCGTGGAGGGATGGCCGAGTGGTTTAAGGCGGCGGTCTTGAAAACCGCTGTGCCGCAAGGTACCGTGGGTTCAAATCCTACTCCCTCCGCCATCTATCAGACAAGGAGAGGTGGCCGAGTGGCTGAAGGCGCTCGCCTGCTAAGCGAGTGTACTCTCAAAAGGGGTACCGAGGGTTCAAATCCCTCTCTCTCCGCCAAATCAAAATTCCCTTTATAAATCCTTATCTCTGCCGATAAATATACTAATGTCAGAAAAGACAATAAGGAGACAAGGGATGAGTACACGAGAGATAATCAGGTGTTTGATCTTAAGCCCTTATTATTTTAAGCTCACGCTTAGGGAAAGGGCCAAGCTCATTCGCTCTATCAAAAAACATACACATTAACCCCCCCTGTCCCCGCAAAAAAAACGCTAACCCTTTCTTTTTTGATAATTAATTATGTAATGAATGTTTCTTTCTCTCTGTGTCCTCTACTGGTGAACCATTGTAAAAGAGAATCACACTTAGAGCATATCATACGGATCTATATCTATCCTTAGTTTTACATAAGAAGGAACCTTAAAGGATTGAATCGATCCAATCGCCGAGTGGAGGGCCATTCGATTATCTGATTTCAGGATCAGGTGCCATCTGTAAGCTCCCCTTAAAAAGGTTATCGGGGCTGGGGCAGGCCCCACAAGAAGCACCTTTGTCCTTCTCAAAATAGAGGCCACCTGGCTGGCTACAACACCTGGTGCATTAATCCTGTAGGAAGAAAATACACACCTGGCCATATGCATGTAGGGAGGAAGGCCAGCTGGCTTCCTTGCTGCCTCTTCCATCCTTATCATCCCATCGTAGTCATAGCTTTTGATTGCACCGAATATGGGATGATCCGGCACTAAGGTCTGGACTATGACACGCGTGGCTGATCTGCGTCTGCCGGCCCTTCCTGTCACCTGAACTATCTGCTGAAATGTGCGCTCTATTGCCCTGAAATCGGGCATATAAAGAAGTTGCTCACCATAGACTACACCAACAAGGGTGAGATTGGGAAAATCATGTCCCTTCGCAATCATCTGAGTGCCCACGATAATATCGACATTATTATTTTGAATTGCATTCAGGGCATATAAGAGTTTGGCAGGCGTAGATATCTCATCTGTATCCATCTTTAAGATACGGGCATCAGGAAAGGCCTTTGAGACCTCATCTACAATCCTTTCCGTACCTAACCCTAAAGGCCTCATGTCTATACAACCACAAAAAGGGCAAATCTCAGGCAGGGCTAAAGTAAAACCGCAATAGTGACACAGGGCAACCCCCCTAGCCTTATGATATGTAAGGCTCCTGTCGCAATTCGGGCAGGTAAGGACCTTCCCGCACCCAGGACACACAATAGCAGCTGCAAAACCACGCCTGTTTATAAACAAAAGCGTCTGCTCGCCCTTTAACAGAATCTCTTCTACGGACTGCATTAAATCATCAGAGATTAAAGCGCTTTCCCCCCTCATGTCGATTATATCTATCTCGGGTAGATTGGCCTCCCCTATTCTATATGGCATATTGATAAGGGATATTTCTGAAGCCTTTGCCTTTGTAAACGACTCCATAGAAGGGGTTGCAGACCCTAGGACTACAACGGCCCCTTCTTTTTTTGCCCTTAGCATACTTAGGTCCCTCGCATTATAAGGGACCCCTTCTGATTGTTTATAGCTGGAGTCGTGCTCCTCATCCACAATAATAAGGCCCAAATCCTTAAGCGGGGCAAATATTGCGGACCGTGCCCCTAATACAAATTTTACATTCTTTCTTGCCACCTTAAAAAACTCTACAGCCCTTGCCTTATCACTGAGGCCAGAATGAAACACGGCCACTTCAAAAGGAATCCTTTGTTTTATCCTGTGGATGGTCTGAGGGGTGAGGGATATCTCAGGCACGAGATATATGACAGAACGGCCCACAGATAGGGCCTTCATTGCTGAGGCCAGATACACCTCTGTCTTCCCGGATCCTGTAATCCCATGAATAAGAAATGTCTTAAATTCTCCAGCCTTGATGCCCTCTTCTATAACAGCTATGGCATGGGCCTGTTCTTTAGTGTATTTCAAACCATCTATGGGAGGATACTCTATCGATATGTCCTTCTCCATCTCTTTCAGCTCTATCAACCCTCTTTCTGCAAGCGCTCCTATAGACGATGTAGATCCAGGGATTATCTTTTTCAATCTCTCCAATAAGATACCACACTCTGGTATGGCATCTAAAAGCATTCCTTGTTTCTTGCCTGTCCGTGACCTTGCAGAATCTATTTTATCTGTCTTAAACACTATATAACTAGGTTCTATCTCTATTTGTTTGCCCTTCCTCAGATAGGGTGGGAAGGCTAAAGATATGCAAGATCCAATACTCGCATGGTAATATCTGGCACACCACCAAAGCATATTGATAAGGCCTTCGGGAATCAATGGTTCTTTATCCAAGACCTGGAATACGCCCTTAAGGCCTTTTATGCCCTGCCTTTCATGAAGCGAAACCACTATGCCAACCCTGCGGCTGTCCCTTAGGGGCACAATCACCCTGCACCCCCTGCCAACAGCCATCCCTTCAGGTATGGCATAGGTGAGCATTTTATGGATCCCTAAAAATATTACTACATCAGCCACCATGTACATACCCCTTTAGATTACCATCATCTCAATAAAGGGCAACTTGTTTTTATTTAAAAAAAGACAGAAGAGCTTGACTATAGGCTGACATACCGTTTATATAGAATACAGTGGGGGTATCTATTGAAACAAGCAGGCATAGAACAGGCCATAGCCGATCTTAAAGACGATAGCCCTGACATAAAAAGGATGGCAGCAAAGGCAATCCTTAAAGGGTGTCCCTCCCCAGGAGATATCTTTGCCCCTGTTTTAAAAGATGCAGACAACACAACCACAAAGATTATTTATGACGTACTCTCTGATTCAAGCCACGATTTTTCGTCAATATTTATGGATGCGACAAAAGACACTGATCCCCGGATAAGACGCCAGGCAATACGATACCTGTTTAGAAAAGGTACATTTAAGATAGATGACGGCATAAAATGGCTAGATGATCACGACCCATATGTACGCAGAAGGGTTCTGTCTTATCTGGCCTGGACCAGAGAGCATCCTGCCATAGAAAAGATTGCCTATATCTCTGTTACAGATACTGACCCTGTTGTCCAAAAGGAGGCACTAAAATTGCTGGGTATATGGGGCAGTAAAGAGGATGCAGGACTTATAATAAGGGCCCTTGAAGATGACAACACAGATGTCAGAATACAGGCTGTAAAGACCCTGGAGAAGATAACCGGAGAAGAATTTGGAAATCCTGTAGGTGCATCAGAAGACGAATTGGAGTGGATTACTGCAAAATGGCAGGGTTGGTGGGAAATTATGGGGGAGAGATCATAAATGAAGCAGCCAACGTATACCCCAAAGGCCTTTGCTTCTCTTCTCGGGATCTCTAAAAATACCCTCCTCAAGGGCGAGGCGGAAGGCAAATTCCCCAAACCCGTGATAATAAACGGTATGCGCCATTATATGCCCCATGATATCCCTAAGTATCTTAAAATCCTAGGCAAAGACTCTCTCGTCCCAACTAAAAGGAGACAGCTTTTCCTTAACTTCAAAGGCGGAACCGGTAAGACCAGCATCTCTGTCTTTTACGGTTTTAGGCTTGCACAGCTAGGGATGAAGGTCTTGCTCATAGATTTGGATCCGCAGGGCCATCTCACCCAGTGTCTCGGCATTGACCATGCAAATTTCGAGCATACGCTCTACAATGTTTTGATAGAACGTATGGATATAAGGGATATAATACTAGATACGCCAATGAAAAACCTGTTCCTAATCCCGGCAAATTTGGATCTCTCTCCTGTTGAACTTGCCCTTACCTCCATGAACGCCAGGGAATTACGTCTAAGGAAAAGCCTTTTACCTATAAAGGACACATACGATGTGATTATAATGGATGCATCCCCATCCATTGGGCTTCTAAACCTGAATGGAATTCTGGCCTGCACTGAACTTTTCGTCCCTGTACTGGCTGACTTCCTCTCTTATCACGGGCTAAAAATCCTGTTTGAGACCATAGCCACTATAGAAGAGGACTTCGACTTTATATTTAATAACATCTACATCTTTTTAAACCATTATAACGCATCCCATAACATCTGCCAGAGGGCAAAAGAAGCGCTGGAGAAACACTACAAAGATTACTTAACAAAGACCGTAATCCGCCAGGACACAAAGATTGCAGAGGCGGCAAGCATGGGGCTGCCCCTACACCAGTATGCTCCTTCATCCAGGGGTGCTGTTGATATCGATTCCTTTATCAGGGAAATTTTTTATACCCTGCCACTTAACCTTTGATAGCGTGATGCGATTGTGTTATATTTATAAAATGCCTTGACTTAATTATGTAGGAACCTAACCGGGAGGAAGATATATGCAAGACGGATTTGATAAAAGTGTAGCGGGGAAGATGCCAAAAAGCCTAAAGGGCAAACCTAACAGGCCATGGAACGTAGATCCTGTTCTTCTTCATAAACCATCTGTTGACCAGGAGAGGCTTGTCCTTCCTAAAGATAAAGAGGGGGCAGGCAAAGATGCATCCGTCCAAGAAGGGCATGTAAAAGTCCACGGAGCTCTTGATACTATTGAAAACATTAGCACAGAGTTTACAGATGCCCTCTTTCAAAAGAAGGATGCCCAGCGGCACCTTAGAGAGACTCAAGCGGCTCTGGAGAACACTGTCAATAAAAACTCCTCCCTAAAAACCACCCTTGTAGAACTTGAAAAACGTATTACCAATGAAGAAAAATTAAGGCAAGAGATATCATTTCTCAACGAGCAAGCAGAAGACGCCAACCTCTACATGGAGAATATATCCATGATGTTAACTGAAAAGACCAAAGAGACAGAGGATATCTCTGTGAAAAAAAAGGGGGTAGAGGACAAACTCTATCGGCTAAATGAGGATATACATAGTAAGGCAACGCTTGAGGTAAAGGTGTCTATCCTGGAAAAAGAACTCGGCCTAGCTCACAATCGAGTCAAAGAACTGGAAACACTGCTGCATGCACAGCAAGAAGAGACTGTCTCTTTGGGAAAAGAGTCAAAGGAACTGAAGGGGGCCTTAGATAAGGTCTATGCATCTTTAGCCCATATCCGCTTAAAGGCAAAAAAAGAGGCCTATGGACTCTGATACAAAAAAGAAGGTGAAAGATTTACTCGCCTTGATGGACAACTTCTCCTATGATATCGATGCAAAGGCAGAAATTGAAGGGCTTCGTGAAGAAATAAAGGATCTTCAAAAAGAGCTTGGAGCCCTTAAGCAAAAACTCTCTCAATTTGAAGAGACCTATCTCCATAAAAGAGAAGAAGTAAGGCTTATCCAGAAGGAATTAAAAACACTCTTTGATAATAAACAATAAGCCCACATGCCTACGTAGCGCTCACAACCAAGCATGAAAATACATTTAGCCATAAATCTCTATACTTATACCTGTCGGTAGTCAGTTGTCCGTTGTCCGTTGTAAAACCTACAGATAGGATGCTCACCTCCCAATATACCACAAACCCCTGAAAACTGATCCTCGATCCCTATTTTCATATAAATGCGCATGCCCTTTCCGGACACAACCAAAGATGAAAATGCTTTCGGGATGGGGGTTCTCTCGCTTACCTGTATCGCTCTTTGATACATCCTTTGGCTCGCTTCCGGGCGCTCCCTAACTCGTGCTTCGGGCTCAAACATAAGGGAGCGATTCCCCTTTGAAGGGGTCAGGGTGTTGTTAACCTTTTTGCACAGGGTCTGCCTGTCATTGCGAGGCGGCCGTAGGCCGACATGGCAATCCCATTAATTACAACCACTTAAAGATTCTTCACTTCGCTTAAGCCCCCCACACTTCGTGTGGGTCCCCAGTTTGTCTTCGCTAAAGCTCGCAATGACGTAATGGATATTATGCAAAGGTCTCGACCTGTGCCGAAACAATAGACTGCCGGCATTCTCGTTTTCCTGCCTCTTTGGCAAGATGGAAAAATAATGGAATAAAAGTAGAAAATCTTTTCCCTTCTCTAGGATTGAGGACGTAAATTTCACTCCATCTCATTACAGTTTCATTAATTATTACAAGCTGTTAAATGCCCAACTCCCATTGGCACAAAAAGTGCTACCTAGGGTGTCGTATATATTTATAACTGTAAGGAGATAACATGAGGAGATTCTGGCTATTCATTTCAATCATAGGAGTTTTTCTGTTTATTGCCGCAGGGGTTGCAAATGCAACGACAATTGGCTTTGGGGACAGTGCGAATGCAATTAATAACCCACCTTACTGGACAGGGTGGGCGAGTACAGATGCGAGAGATAATTCCAAGGATACCCTTGGAACCCCGGATATTTTCGGTGGATCTGTCATTGTAGATGGCAGCCAATTAACGAGCGTTTCTATCCAGTATCATAATTTTTATGAATATACTAATATGCAATCTGGTGATTTATTCATCAATCTCATCAAGTTTAGCGGAGATGACTACTGGGATTATGTGGTGGATACCGATGCAGAGGGCAAGAATATCTATCCATTCGGAGATACGCAGTTTGCACTGGGCAGTTATAATCCAGACAATCCTTATTACTACGAGCTATCAGATAGCACCTGGGGATCCGGCTCCGGTATCCGAAATAATCATCCTGTTCTCTACAAAGGGGGCCTTAGTACAACTCTAGAGGGAACAGCCAGTATTACCCCTACGAGCTTTGACTATTCCGTAGGTGATAAAACATTTACTTATTCTGAACTAGATCTGCCATTAACCGCATTAAATGGTGAATATTCTTTCATCATAGGCTGGACAGTAAGTTGTGCGAATGATGTAATATATGAAAAGATTAATACCCCTGTCCCTGCACCTACCACCATACTGCTGGTGGGAAGCGGGTTGCTTGGCCTGGTTGCCTTTGTGCGCAAAAGAAGGACCCCATAGAGAAAGATCTAGGCCCCCAACCTCTTAAGGGGGCCTATTTGATTTACTGCTTTTGACTGTCCCTATAAATTGTTTCAGACCTTATCAGACCAAAAAGATCATATGTGCCTTGCAACCTCATCAGCAGAGGTGATTGTCTCTAATAACCTCCCTGGCTGGATGCTATCCCCAATATTGTATACCTCCGGACAGAGGTTTAATGTCTCTTTATACAGGCGATTGTTCGGCTTTGACCCTGTTGCAAGTATAATATAATCGGCTTGTAAAGTAGTCTCTGCGCCATCTTTTATTATTACCACCCCTGTCTCATTAATCTCTTTTAAAGGAGCAGATGTAATTATGGTCACATCCTCTTTTTCAAGCATATCGATGAGCATCTCTCTGTTTGCATGAAAGGTGCCTTTCATTATCTCAGGAAGCATCTCTATAACAGTTACCCTGTTTCCTTTATTTGCGATATCATAGGCCATCTCGCAGCCTACATCCCCGCCACCGACTACTACTACATCCTTATTGCTGAATCGTGGTAATGTCTCTAAGTATTTCCTTGCACTCATTACATTCTCTCTTTTAACCCCATCTACAGGGGGGGCGAAATCTGTGGCGCCTGTTGCCGTGATTACTACATCCGGAGACTTCTTTCTGATGAGTTCAGGCATTACCTCTGTATTGAAATGGATCTTTAACCCATCTCTCTTTGCTATGTTTTCCAGATACTGCCTGTACAAAAAGAGTTCCTTTTTTATCTCTATTGCCCCGGCCTGCCTTAGTTGCCCCCCTATATAATCATCCCTCTCATAGACCTCTACCTTATGGCCTCTTTTTTGGAGCATACAAGCTGAATAGATCCCTGCCGGGCCAGCGCCAACCACCATTACGCGCTTTTTTGTCTTCGCAGGTTCTATCTTATAGCTGCCCTCATGACCGCTAGCAGGATTTAAAGAACAACCAAGGTGCAACCTGTTAAGGAGACCCCCCAAACACCCCTCCTGGTCTCCGATACAGGGACAGATATACCCTTCCTCTCCCCTTCTGACCTTGTTTACCCATGCAGGATCGACCAGAAGGGGTCGGGCCAACACGATGAAATCGGCCCTGCCTTCTGCAAGCACCTCCTCTGCTAGGGCTGGATCCCCTATCTTGCCGATAGCCATAACAGGGATACTCACATTTTGTTTTGCGATCTCTGCCATATCTATCATGCAGCCTGCCTTCTGATAGACAGGAGGATGCGGCCAGTACCAGTTATCATACGTGCCCTTATCCACATCAATGGCAGCTATCCCAATAGATTCTAAATAATTGATGAACCTAATCCCCTCCTCAATGTCTCTCCCGCCTGGAAGATCATGGATCAAATCCAGTCTGTAGGTAATGGGAAAATCCTTACCACAGGCACCTTGAATCCCCTGTATTATCTCGGAGGCAATGTTCATCCTGTTCTCAAAGCTGCCTCCATATTCATCATCCCTTCTGTTCCAGAGGGGGGATGTGAATTGATCGAGCAAATAACCCTCGTGCCCATGCAGATTCACCCCGTCAAACTCATAGCTCTTTGCTGCCAGGGCAGCGGAAATGCAGGCAGATACAAGCTGTTTAATCTCTTCAATAGTCAATTCCCTGCAGCGAACATTTTTGTTCCAGACATTTTCATTGTCAGATGCGCTAACCAGGTTCTGTACTGCATACGGCACGGCTACCCTCCCGAATCCCAGCCCAAGTTGTGCAAATATCTTTGCTCCATAGGCATGAACCCTTTCTGTCAATTCCTTCCATGCATCCATGTCTGCAAAATCTGCCAGATCAGGGATCATCTTCCGATTGGTACCTACGCCAATCTTTTCGATCTCTGTTGTTACCATGATCACCCCTGTATAAATAAGGCCAACTCCGCCTCTTGCCCTTGCAGCAAAATATTCTATGTAATCCCTATCCGGACCCCCATCAGGATTGCACATACCGAAATTACCCATAGGCCCCATTACCACACGGTTCTTTATCTCAAGACCACCAATCCTTCCCGGCTGGAATAGTTTTTCATACCTGGCCATAAGAAACCTCCTTTTTACTTGTTTATCCTGACCCAACAGCGCCTGTTGCCTCAAGTATAGGCGCTATGGGATCAAATCATTGAAATATTTTCCTTGCTTTTGCAGCCTTTAATCAAGCTCCCATTTTGGCTCTCTCTTTTCAAGAAACGCCATAGCGCCCTCAAAGGCATCTTTACTGGTAATAATCTCCTCAAATATCTTAGCGCTTAATTCATACCCGCCCAAGCCTTGATTTATGACCTCCTTTGTGTATCGAATGGCCAAAGGAGAGGCCTTGCGCATCTTGTCGATCATGGTAAAGACCGCCTCCATTAGTGCATCTTTGGGGGCTACCTGATTGATAAGGCCTATTTTCAGGGCCTCCTCAGCAGATATACGCTCACATGTCATGATCAATTCTTTGGCCTTTGATCTGCCTACCTCATCAGCAAGCCTGATCATTGCATAAGGGCAGGTAACGCCTCGCAAAGGCCCAATAAAGCCTATTTTGGCATTATCTGATGCAATGATAATATCACACATCAACGCATATTCCGCACCATGGCCGAGTGCATAGCCATTTACTGCTGCAATAGTAGGCTTTGAACAGTTTATAAACTTGATAATCGGAGACTTCCCTGATGTGGCATCGAGTTCCTGACGAATCATGGTAATGGCCTTTTGAGGATCGCTGAAATCAGCACCTGACGAGAATATATCGCCACTGCCTGTAAGCACTACAAACCGGATATCCTTATCTGCCTCTACCGCGTCAATCGCCTTTCCTATCTCCTCAGAAAGTTCGAGTGATATCGCATTCCTTTTCTTGAGACGATTGAGCTTTATAATTGCCACATCTTTATTCTTACCATATAAGATATTTTCAAACGCCATCTTACCCCTCCCATCCCTCTTCAATCTATTAAAAATATGTGTAAATAATCAAAAAAGCTGGTAGCCCCCTTTTACTGCAGGTTGAGGGTATAGTCAACAGGCTGTAGCCCGAATCCCTTTTCGCTTGGATAACAATTTGCTAATAACTAAGAAAACTGATTGAGGCTTCAATGTCAAAACATGTTGACATGCCAATCGACATCAAATATAAAGATATTTTTTGTGACTATTATATTTTTGGGGCTAAAATTCAAGACACCCACGGAGGTATATTATGTCTTTATTGGACAAGTATTACACCCAGGAGCACAGGATATTCAGAGAATCCGCTAGGAAGTTTTTTGAGAAGGAAGTGGCCCCTCATGCAGATGAGTGGGAGAATGATGGGATTGTATCCAGGGAGATATGGAAAAAGTTTGGCGAGCAGGGGTTTTTATGCCCGTGGGTCCCTGAAGAATATGGTGGTGTTGGTGCTGATTTTCTTTATTCTGTAATCTTGGCAGAAGAAAGTGTCCATGGGAATTGTACAGGCTTTTTCTTTCCACTCCATTCAGATGTTGTTGTCCCTTACATCTATAACTTTGGCAATGAAGAGCAAAAGAAGAGGTGGTTGCCTGGTTGTATAACCGGAGATATCATTACTGCGGTTGCCATGACTGAGCCAGGTACAGGCTCTGATCTAAGCGCCATCCGCACTACTGCAATAAGGGATGGTGATCATTATGTAATAAACGGCCAGAAGACATTTATATCCAACGGGATACTCTGTGATCTTGTAATCGTGGCTGCAAAGACGGATCCCAAGGCGGATCCTCCATATGTTGGAGTATCATTAATAGTTGTTGAAGACGGCGCTCCAGGTTTTGAGAAGGGCAGAAATCTGGATAAGATAGGTCTTCATTCTCAGGATACTGCGGAGATGGCATTTGTGGACTGTAAGGTCCCTGTAGAGAACCTGCTCGGTGAGGAAAGTCGTGGTTTTCAGTATCTTATGGAGGAACTACAGCAGGAAAGGATCGTATGTGCTATTGGTTCTCAAATTGGGGCAGAAGCAGCCCTAAATTTAACTATTGATTATACAAAGAGTAGAGAGGCATTTGGCAGGCCTATCAGCAGATTTCAGTATATCTCGTTTGAACTTGCCAAGATGGCAACAGAAGTTGAACTTGGCAGGACATTTGTAGATAGCCTTATCATCGATCACATGGAGGGCAAAGAGATAGTAAAAAAGGCATCCATGGCCAAGTACTGGATCTGTGAGATGTTTAATCGTGTAGCGGGGGAGTGCCTGCAGTTCCACGGGGGATATGGGTATATGGAGGAGTATCCCATTGCCCGTATATTCAGGGATGCAAGGGTTCAGACCATATATGCGGGCACCTCGGAGATAATGCTGCTTATTATCAGCAGGATGATGGGACTATAGGTAAATGAGTTCATTACTGGCTGGCTTAAAGATTCTTGATTTTACCACGCTTTTGCCTGGTCCATTTGCCACCATGGCGCTTGCAGACCTTGGGGCGGATGTGGTGCGTATTGAATCTCCCACACGTATGGACCTGGCTCGAATCATGCCGCCATTTGTTGACGATGAAAGTGAGATCTCATATTTTCATGCGTATGTGAACCGTAATAAAAAGTCTGTTACATTGGATCTAAAAAATAAAGACGCCTTTTCTGTCATAGAGCGTATGCTCACCCACTATGACATTATAATAGAGCAATTCCGTCCCGGGGTTATGGATCGGCTGGGGCTATCTTACAAGAAGCTTTCTAGTATAAATCCCGGTTTAATATATTGCTCGCTTACAGGATATGGACAGACCGGACCTATGAAGGACAGGGCTGGGCATGATATCAATTACCTGTCCCTTTCGGGCATTATGGGCTATTCCGGAAGAAAGGAGAGCGGCCCCACGTTAATGGGGATACAGGTGGCAGATGTAGGTTCCGGCTCAAATAATGCGATTATTGGCATACTCGCTGCTTACATATACAGGATGACCACAGGCAAAGGCCAGCATATTGATGTGTCCATGACAGATGGTCTGTTTCCATATCATGCTGCATGTGCTAGTAAAAAATTATGCTCCGGAGAAGATGTGGGTTATGAAACAGAGCCCCTGAATGGCGGCTCTCTATATGGCTTTTATGAGACTAAAGATAACAGATACCTCTCTTTTGGAGGACTTGAGCCACAATTTTTCGCTGCCTTTTGTAAGGTCTTAGGCTTGGAAGACCTTATCGAGGCAACTGTATTGCAACCTGGCAGGCTAGATGAAGCAAGAAAAAGGGTAACAGATATAATAAAGGCCAAACCGCTGGATTACTGGATCGAAAGATTTAAGGGGACAGATGCATGTGTTGAGCCAGTGCTATCATTCTCAGAGGCGCTCGATAGCGATTTTGTAAAGGAGAGATCTCTACTTGTAGATGTGCCAGGGCCCGGCGGCAGGCCTATCACTCAGATTGCTCATCCTATCAAATTTTCTGAAACCAGCCCGGAGTATAAAAGAGCCGGGTGTGAATTAGGCAAAGACACCCTGGATGTGTTTCAATCTCTTGGTTATAGTACCCATGAGATTGAAACAATGAAATCAAAGGGTGTGTTTGGAAAAATAACAACATAATACGAAAGGAGGTTTTTATTATGGTTGGTATTACATCCTATGGGGGATACATCCCCCGGTACCGATTAAATCGGATGGTTATAGTTCAGAACATGGCCTGGTATTTTCCCGTGATAATGGCAGTAGCCCAAGGGGAGAAGTCAGTTGCCAACTGGGACGAGGATGCCCTGTCTATGGCAGTTGCTGCTGCTTATGATTGCGCTATTGGCAAAGACAGAAAGAAAATAGATGGCGTATATCTGGCATCGACCACGCTGCCTTTTGCTGACAGACTCAATGCAGGCATAGTTGCTACAGCGCTTAATGCGGACGAAGAAGGGGTCACATGTTCAGATTTCACCGGGTCTTTAAAGTCTGCCACTACCGCCGCGATCTCGGCCCTCGAAGCGATTCAGGCAGGATCAAAGAATACTATCTTAGTCGCTGCATCTGACCAACGCAAGACAAAGATGGCTACCATGTATGAGATGTTTTTAGGAGATGGCGCTGCTGCCCTTTTATTTGGCAAGGATAATGTTATTGCTGAGTTTAAAGGACACTTTTCTTCAAGCTATGACTTTGTAGATCACTATAAGGCATGCGGTAAGGAGACCGACTATACATGGGAAGAGAGATGGGTTAGGGATGAAGGATATGCAAAGATCATCCCGGAGACCGTAGCCGGCTTTTTGAAGAAGTATAACATGTCCATAGGTGACTTTGACAAGGTAATCTTCCCCTGCTATTTCAAAAGAGAGCATGCAAACATTGCCAAAAAGATCGGGGTTGATCCATCCAAGGTGCAAGACAATATGCATGATGTCTGCGGTGATACGGGCTCGGCTCATCCATTCGTGATGTTTATCTCTGCGCTTGAGGAGGCAAAACCAGGGGACAAGATACTCGTTGCCAGTTTTGGCCAGGGTTGTGACGTGCTGGCATTTGAGGCGACAGACAAGATTAAGGGTTTCAAAGGCCCGCTTGGTATCAAAGGCTCGCTTGCAAACAGGGTAGAGCTCGCCAGTTATCAAAAATATGCCAAGTTCAGGGACCTGATTGTGGCAGATTTAGGGATCAGAGGAGAGGCAAACCCCAATACATCTCTGACCACCCTGTGGAGAAATCGCAAGATGATTCTGGGCCTGGTAGGGGGCACATGCAAGAAATGCGGGACACCTCAGTTCCCTGCTGCCCCAGTATGTGTGAATCCGGATTGTAATGCGGTAGGAGAAATGGAAGATTATGAGTTTGCAAATAAGCCTGGTAAGGTGATGATGTACACAGGGGATATGCTTTCTGCATCTGTTGATCCGCCAGCCGTATATGGGCTCGTCAGTTTTGATGACGGGGGCAGGATGTTTCTTGACTTTACAGACTGCATCTTGGAACAAACAAAGGTGGGGCTTCCAATAAAGATGTCGTTTAGAAGGAAATACAAGGATGAGATGCGGGGCTTCAGCGGGTATTTTTGGAAGGCCATTCCACAGGTAAAAGAATAAGGAGGTATGAACTATGGCAACGGGAATAAGAGATAAGGTCGCCATAATTGGCATGGGTTGCTCCAAGTTTGGCGAGAGATGGGATAAGGGAGCTGAAGAGCTAATGGTTGAGGCATTTCAGGAATGCCTGAAAGATGCCGGGATCGAAAAGAATGATATCCAGGCAGCCTGGTTTGGTTCATGCTTTGATGAGGTAAATGTAGGGAAAAGCGCCTTGCCTGCGGCAATGGCACTGAGGTTACCTAACATATCAGTAACAAGGGTAGAAAACTTCTGTGCAAGCGGGACAGAGGCATTCAGAGGCGCAGTGTATGCGGTTGCATCCGGCGCATATGATATAGCCTTGGCTATCGGGGCTGAAAAATTAAAGGATATCGGTTACGGTGGGCTGCCTGAGTTTAGTTCGGCAATGGGGACGCTAAATGGACTCTGGTTCCCTAACGCCACTGCGCCCGGGTGCTTTGCCATGCTGGCAAGTGGCTATGCGGCAAAATACGGGATCGACATGAAAGACCTCAAAAGGGCCATGGCGCATGTGTCTGCCAAGAGTCATGCAAATGGGGTCTTAAACCCAAAGGCACACCTGCGCAAAGCTGTAACCGAAGATAGAATACTAAATGCACCCATGATTGCATATCCTCTAGGGTTGTTTGATTGCTGTGGTGTAAGTGATGGCTCTGCCTGTGCCATTGTGACAACACCTGAGATAGCCAAGAGTATGGGCAAAAAAGACTTTGTCACGGTAAAGGCCCTGCAATTGTCTTTGAGCAACGGCGAGGAGATCCAGTATAGCGCCTGGGAAGGCGACCATTTTGTGACTACATCAAAGGCAAGTAGTGAGGCATACAAAGAGGCAGGCATCAAGAACCCAAGAGAAGAGATTTCCATGATGGAGGTCCATGATTGTTTCTCCATCACAGAGCTGGTAACCATGGAGGACCTGCACATATCTGAAAGAGGTAAGGCCCCTGAGGATATTATGAATGGCTTCTATGATTTGGATGGAAAGGTCCCGTGCCAGGTGGATGGGGGGCTTAAGTGCTTTGGCCATCCTATTGGCGCATCCGGACTTCGTATGCTCTATGAGATGTATCTGCAGCTCCATGGCAGGGCTGATCAAAGACAGCTCAAGGATCCTAAATATGGGCTGACGCACAACCTGGGCGGATTCCCCATGATGAACGTTTGTAGTGTGGCTATTATCGGTAAACATGATGTGTAGCCCTTAAAAGAGGAGGTAATATATGGCTGATAAGTCAAAGGAAGGCAAAGAGTATCCTCCTATAATATGGGAGGTGGAACGAGGCAAGATCAGAGAGCTTGCCAAGGCTATCGGGGATCCTAACCCGATTTACCTGGACAGGGAAGCTGCAGTAAAAGAAGGGTATAAGGACTGCCCTGCTTCTTCTACGTTCTTTACCGTACCCATGATGTGGTGTAGCTCTATGCCGGAAGTAATCAATGACCTCAAGATAAATTTCGCCATGGTGCTGCACGGTGAGGAAGAGTACGAGTATTACCAGCAGGTCTATCCAGGCGATGTGATTACCGGCAAGCCAAAGATCGCCCGTATAGAAGAGAAGACAAGCAAGTCTGGAAAGAAGATGGATATGGTGACTGTCGAGATCATCTATACCAACCAGAAGGGCGAGAAGGTGGCCAAGGCCAGATCACTACTCATTGAGAGGAAATAGGGGGCTATTATGGCACAGAAAATATATTATGAGGATATCAATGTGGGTGATGCAATGCCCGAGCTGGTAAAAGGGCCGATCCTAAAGCTTCAGCATGTAATGTATGCAGGGGCATCAGGAGATTTCAACCCTCTTCATACAGATGATGACTTTGCCAAGGCAGTCGGGCTTGATGGGGTCATTTGTCATGGCATGTTGATCATGGGGTTTGTGGGGCAGGCCATTACTGCATGGATTCCCAAGAAGTGTCTGAAGAAATTCGGGGTGCGGTTTGCCGGGATGACAAAACCAGGCAATACAGTTACGGTCACAGGCAAAGTCACGGATAAAAGAGTCGATGCAGGTGAAAATCTCATCTCTTGCGAGGTGGTTGCCCAGGATGAAACTGGTGATGTCAAGATAACAGGAAATTTTGAGGCAGCGCTGCCAAACAAAGGGTAGAGTAGCTTACAGGGACAGGGATAAAAAGGGTTGAAACAATGGGGTCAGGTCCTGACCCCGCTAAAGAGGGGAGGTTAGTTTAATGTCAAAGATTGATTTTACAGGAAGGGTGGCCATAGTCACAGGGTCTGGCGCTGGTCTGGGAAGATGCCATGCCCTTGAGCTGGCCAAACGAGGGGCCAAGGTTGTGATCAATGACCTGGGAGGCACCAGGGATGGTACGGGCTCCAGCGACTCAGCAGCTAACAAGGTTGTCGAGGAGATAAAGGCCTTAGGCGGCGAGGCTGTGCCGAATTATGACACTGTTGCAACCGTAGAAGGCGGAGAAAATATCGTAAAGACCGCAATAGATGCCTTCGGCAAGGTGGATATACTGATAAATAATGCAGGTATCTTGAGGGACAAATCCTTTGCCAAGATGGAAGAGGAAAACTGGGAGGCAGTGAATGCGGTACACTTAAAAGGTGCCTATTGTGTGACACGTCCAGCCTATCTAAACATGAGGGAGAACGGATATGGCAGGATAGTAATGACCACCTCAGGCGCCGGGCTGTTTGGTAATTTTGGCCAGAGCAATTATGCTGCTGCAAAGATGGGGCTCATTGGGCTTACCAATGTGCTTAAGCTTGAAGGTGCCAAGTACAATATAAAGGTCAATGTCTTAGTGCCTGTTGCAGCATCCAGACTTACCGAGGATGTATTGCCGCCGGAGTTCTTTGAAAAATTGAAGCCGGAATTTGTTACCCCTGCAGCGGTCTATATGTGTTCCGAACAGTGCGAGGATACCGGGATGTTCGTCAATGCAGCGCTTGGATACTTCAGCCGTACAGCAATCATGACAGGCCCTGGCGCAATCCTGTCAGACGGGAAAAAGATTCCAACACCAGAAGAGGTCATGGAGAACTGGGGCAAGATCACGAGTCTGGAAAGTCCTAAATACTTCGATCAGTTGACTGCAATGTTTGGAGAGCTGGGCTCTCTTATATAATAGCTTTAGATTTGGAAGGGCAATCGCCCTTCCAAATCTTTTATATTACCCGGCCGAAAGGGATACAAAACAAACCTCATAGCTTGCCGGATCGAATAAGGCACATGCCCCTTCTTCTACGGCACCTACAGTAATTACATATATTCTTTCTTTATAAAGGGTTACTTTCTCCCCTGGATCCAATGTAAGCTCTTCCATAGAGCCATCTTTAATCTCTATCACGGATGGGCTGTGGGAATGGCCCCTGAATATAATCCTGTGTGGATGGGATCTATTGCTTTCCATCAAAACTGGCAGGTATTCTTTGATTGGTCTGCGTGTGGCAGCAGGCCAATCAAAAGGTAAAGAATGGGTGAAGCAGATCTCCCCTGCAACTATGGTGTATGGCAATTCCTTAAGAAAAGAGACGGTAGCCTCTTTCAGGCCATCTGCATGGTTTAACAGATATTCAGAGATAAGCATGTACTCATTGTTTCCGAGTACGGCCTTTACCTTATACCTGTTAAGGATTTCCACTGCTTCATCCAGGCTCTCCGGCATAAGTGAATCACAGATATCGCCCAAATGTATGAAGGTAGATGCCCCCATTGCCCTTAAGGTATTAATGGCAGTCAGCATTAATGAATTTTTGCTGTGACTGTCTGCAATAAGACCTATCTTCCCATGAGCTATATCAAACATAAGCCAGGACATAGCTTATCTGGCCATAATTTACAAGGGTGCCAAACCTAAGTCGAGAAGTCGAGAGTCATAAAAGACAGTCAATAGGCGTAAGTCGAAAGGCTGATAGTAGGTAGTAAGGAGTAGGGGGTAGGCAAAGCAATTGATAGTCGAAAAGAATAGTCGAGAGGCAAAGAAAATTAGATTCATGATCCCCTTTAGATTCAACTGATTTAAGAAATCTTGAAGTAATCGTGAAGCAAAACTAAAGCCCAACGTTCCATTGTTTCATGAGAAAGTAGAATTTGTTTGTTTGATTTGATGTGTATTTCATGATAGGTTTAAACGCATCTTAAAGCGTTTATCACGTATGGCATATTGACAGAAAGGAGGTGTGCCGTGGCCGACTATGATACCATCGTTATTGGGGCAGGAAATGGAGGCTTAACCGCTGCAGCCACCCTTGCAAAGGCTGGTCTTAAGGTCTTGCTCTTAGAAAGACACAATATCCCGGGCGGGTGTGCAACGAGTTTTTTAAGAGGCAGATTTGAATTCGAGGTGGCGCTTCATCAGCTAAGCGGGATGGGCACAGAAGAAATGCCCGGGCCGTTGCGTCTTTGCCTTAAGGACCTGGATGTCTTAAAAAAGATCGCATTTGTGGAAATGGAGCATCTTTACAGGATAGTATTTCTTGACCATCTTGATATGACCCTTACCACAAAACGTGCCGAGATAGTAAAGGAGCTCCAAGACAGATTTCCTTCGGAAAAGGTTGCCATAGCTAAATTCTTTGACCTTGTTTACGCCTTTGCCAACCAGTTGATAGGGATTGTGTACATGAAGGACCCTGCGGCATCCAAAGAAAAATATCCGCTCTATTTCAAATATGCACTCAAGAGCTCTCAAGAGGTATTGGATGAATTCTTCGAAGATCCTTTGCTTAAGGCTGTACTTGGTGCATACTGGGGATACATGGGTCTGCCTCCCAGCTTGCTGTCCTTTGACAACCTTGCTATATTATTATTTGCATACTCTGAGTTTAAACCGTTTCATATAAAGGGAGGATCTCAGGCCTTATCCAATGCCCTTGTTGACTCGTTTTTAGAAAACGGCGGAGAGGTAAGGTTTAATTGTGGTGTAAAAGAGATACTAATAAAGGATGGAAAGGTAACAGGGGTGATTACCGAAGAGGGAGATGAGATAAGTACAGACCATGTTGTCTCCAATGCAGGGCTACTTACCACTTATATTGAACTTATCGATAGGAAACATGTGCCGGAAGCTCAACTTAAGGCCTTAGGAGGAAGGACAATCGGCACGTCTGCCTTTACGATCTTTACTGGTCTTGATTGCGAGCCGTCAGATGTCGGGATAGAAGAGACAACCAATTTTATATGCTCTTCTATCGATGCAGAAAAGGCATTCTCCTTGACAAAGACGCTTGAAGCCCCACAGATGTTGCTGCTTACGTGTTATGATGTCTCTGATCCTGATTTCTCACCCCCTGGCACATGCCAGACAGCCACTGTCGCCCTGGGGTATGCTGATCCCTGGCTTAACATCCCTCCTTCGCAATATGCCGATACGAAATACCAGTACGCTCAAGCTATGCTTGACCTTACTGAGAGGATATTCCCCGAATACAGGGGACATATTGAAGAGATCGAACTGGCATCCCCTATTACCCACCTCAGATTTTTAGGGCATCCAGGGGGTGCTATCTACGGCTTTGATCAATATGCCAAGGATTCCAGGCTCTTTGCCTCTTCTGAGTCTCCTATAAAGGGCCTTTTCTTTGCAGGCGCCTGGGTGGCTGGCGGAGGATTTCAGCCCACATTGATGTCAGGGGCGTCTGCCGCGCGGGCAGTCTTAAAAGAGATTGGAAATAGATAAAGGGGGTATCTATGAGAACAGATTATAAAAAGGAACTCGAAGGTTATTCGGAGATTCAAAAAGAGATAGCGGTATGCAGGAAATACGGCATTGATTATACTATTGAAAAGGGGGTGGTTTCCCGGGTTATAAACAGGCTCCACCCTCCAATATTAAAACTCAGGGTGTCTGAGATCAGAAAAGAGACTACATCTGCCACCACGTTCAGGCTGGTCTCTGAAAATGGTTATCTACCGCCCTTTCAGGCCGGCCAGTATATTAGCGTCTGTGTAGATATTGAGGGCATAAGAACCAGCAGGCCATACAGCATCTCATCTCCTCCAAATCAGATTGGTTTTTATGATATAACTGTACGAAGGGTAGAAGACGGTTTTGTATCAACCTACCTTCTCGATGAAGTAAAGGCAGGGGACACCTTTGAAACCACCTCTCCTTCAGGACAATTCTATTATAATCCGCTGTTTCATGGTAAAACCCTGGTCTTTTTAGCTGGCGGAAGCGGGATTACGCCCTTTATGAGCATGATAAGGGAGGCGACAGATCGCGACTTGGATAGGAAGATACACCTTATTTATGGAAGCGAATCCGTAGATGATGTGATCTTCCATGGGGAGCTTGCCAACAGGGCAAAAAATCATGCCACTTTTACATATTCCCTTGTAATATCCAACCCTGATAAGGGCTATTCCGGCCTTACCGGATTTATCACAGCTAGGCTTATCAAAGATGTAGTAGATGATACAGGCTCAAAGACATTTTATATATGCGGGCCTGAGGCCATGTATGCATTTTGCCTTCCTGAACTTGAGAAGCTTAAGCTCCCGGAAAGGAAGATCAGAAAGGAGATGTTTGGCCCCCCTAAAGATGTCTCAGGTGATCCTGGCTGGCCCGAAGATGTACGCCCTGATGCAGAATTTGCAGTAGATATTAAAGGCAGGAAAAAGATCAGGGCCAAGGCAGCTGAGCCTCTTATTACGTCTCTTGAACGAAGTGGTATAATCATCCCTTCTTCCTGCAGATCCGGCCAGTGCAGTCTGTGCCGCGTAAAGCTCTTAAGTGGCAAGATCTTTCAACCAAAGGGCGTGCTCTTGAGAAAATCAGACAGGCAATTTGGCTATATCCATGCATGTATGGCCTATCCCCTTGAAGACCTGAAGATCTTGATATGATATAAACCGCCATTTTGCCAAAGGCGAAAAGGATGAAAATGCTTTCGGGATGGAGGTCCTCTCGCTTACCTGTATCGCTCTTTGATACATCCTTTGGCTCGCTTACGGGCGCTTCCTAACTCGCCCTTCGGGCTCAAACATAAGGGAGCGATTTCCCTTTAAGCTCCGCCAAAGGATGTATTAGCAAATCGCGATGGAAGGATAAGCTCAAGAACCCCCCATCCCTTAATCTGTTCGGACAGATTCCCCCTTTGAAGGGGGCCAGGGGGATGTTGATGTAAGGCATATTTCCCTTAAGCGGGCCGATGAGGGCAAAAAGCTCCTACATTTCCCATAAAACTATCTTTTTATCTTTTGTCTTTTCGACTCTCGACTATTTTTAATCACCCAACACCCAAAACCCAACACTCAACACCTTTTTTACTATTCACTATTTTCATATAAAGAGATCTACACTGTGTCTCTTTACAATGACAAAGGATATCTTCCAAATTCGTCAATTGCTTCCATCATCCATCTGAGATTTTGCACCCTTATATCAGAATGTGAATTCGTGGGGCCAAGGATAAGCCCTCCTCCTTCACCAGCCTTTTTTATAGAATCCTTGACGTTTTCAAAGACATCTTCACGGGTCCCGTATGATAGCACATGTGCTATATCTAAGTGGCCTAGAAAACTGAGCTTATGCCCTGCCTCTTTCCTGAATTCTCCTATATCAACCCCAGCGGTTGGCTCTAAGGCATGATGCCCATCAAACCCCCAGGATATAAAGTAAGGAAGCAGGAGTTTGTTATTGCCGCAGGAGTGAATTACTATCTTCACCCCTTTCTTATGGGCACGCCCTGTTATCTCTCTAAGGGCATCTCCAAAAAGGTCATCCATCATTTTAGGATTTAGCATAGGCCCTGACTTGAAGGCCATATCATCCGAGTAGATAATCCCTGGCAGGCCAGCATCTGCAGATGCGTCGACACACTTGAGATACCACTGCTTATTATACTCGATTACCTCTTCCATGAACCCGCGCTCCTTCATGATAAGCCTTGCAAATGTAGGGAATCCGAATGGCTGCCAGGCCTGCTCAAAAAGCCCGAAGAGGTGAGAGCCAAAGAGATATATATCGTTTCCGAATCGTTCTTTTATGTATACGTTGAATTTATACATCATTTCCGGATGCGCTTCCCACTCCTTCTTTTTGAAGCGTTTGAAGTCTTCCGGGGTCTTGAACATCCCATCAATATAGCTAGGCGTCTCCATATTGCCCCATCTGTCTTCGACGATTTTATAGATGCGGCCAAAAATATCTGTCATACACGTAGAGTCTTTGAGCCTGAATATATTCGCATAGATGTTCCATGAGGCATCGAAACCCATCTTGACATCTGCGGCCATTTTGTTGACAAAAAAGTTTCTGAAATCCTTCTCAAGGCCGCCAATCTTGTTAAGGATAGGAGCCGTAATGTCAACTATCTTACTTATAAAAGGATTTTTAAAGTACTTAGTTATATTATCAGGTACCGGAGTTTCAAGGACGTCATATACATACTTCTGTACATCCATGGGTGAAATGGTTGGCACCTTGTCCGGTTCTTTATGCTCCAGCGCCATCTTTACCCGCTCATGCTTATTCATAACTTTCCTCCCCTTTAAAGTTCATTTATAATTTCCCCCCCATGCTATTTGTTAAATTAATGTGCTGCCAGCATATCCTCGAAGATCTTTACTGCCTGAACAGCTGTGGCACCGTATGCATCTGCACCCATTTCATCTGCCAGCTGTTCAGAAGTACATGCACCTCCTATAGCAATCTTCACCTTCTCCCTCAAACCTGCCTCGGCAATCGCATCAACCGTATCCTTGATGCTGCCAACCATCGTGGTGAGCAACGTAGAAAGCCCGATCAATGTAGCACCTGTCTGCTTCACTGTCTCAACAATCTTATCGGGAGACACATCTACACCTAAGTCAATTATCTCAAACCCACTAGCTGAGAGCATCATCCCCACGATACTCTTCCCAATCTCATGTATGTCTCCCTTAACCGTTGCCAGGATGACCTTCCCTTTTTTGACCGTCTTGTCCGGATCTATCTTGTCCTCTAAAAGCACCATCCCCTCTTTAACTACTTCTCCTGACATGACAAGATCGGCAAGAAAGTACTCCCCTTCTTCAAACTTATCCCCCACCGCAGTCAAACCCTTACTCATACCATCTTGAACAATTTCCTCCGAAGAGATCCCATCATCAAGACACCTTTGAATCACGCCAGTAATGCCATCAATATCCAGCTCGATAACTGCCTTTTGTACTGCAAGTACAGATTCTTTCATAAGACAATACCCTCCTTAATTTGTAGACATATAATATCTTTTAAAGACTCATTCTATCACAATCCGCATAGAACTGCCAGGTATTTATTGTCATGCCTTCTTGCATTTACAAGGCCTATCCAGCCCCCCTAAGGATTTAACATCGGCAAAAAATTGCCTATGTATGGGTGCTATCTTGTATTTATTGATAATGACATATGGCAATATTTATCCCGGTCCTGCCCCATTATTTATTTCCCCTTGAGGGGGCGGGGGGGCCTTGACTAACATCCCCCTTGCCCCCTTCAAAGGGGGAATTCTCCTAACCCCTCAAAGGGAAAATTTTCGATCTCCTTCAAACATCTCTGGCTAGTCTTTTATCAGGTTTTAAACTTAAAGCCCTCGGGCTACTTCCTTGAGCGTGTCTCTAAGCCTTTATAAGACCTCGTCGATCTCCTCTTTCTTGATAATAAGCGGGGGTTCAAAACGGATTGTACTGGCATTAATCAAAGTACCTGCTACAAGCACCTTCCTCTTAAACAGTCCTGCTACAACCTTATAACCGATTTTGTTTTGAAGTAGTGCATTAACAAACTTGGATGGACACCCATGTGTTTGGCGATCTTGGCTATCGATGCACCTTCAAGCCCTTCGTTACTTAGCACTTCATAAAAATGCTCCAGGATCTCCCGTTTTCGTATATTTGCCTTGTTCTTCCTGGGCATTGGCACTCCAGATAATTAACTGAATGTTCAATTATTAATTTACTATAAAAAGGTTGTCAGGAGGTAACAATTCAGGTTGTTTGGGCTGTAGGCTAAAGGAAATTTAGTTTTTGGGTACTATACAGCCTATCTACCTGAGCAGTTACGTCAAGAGAAATCAATCTTCCACTAAAGGTAGGCGAAATGGCTGACAGGAGAGGAAAGCATGAAAAGCACTCAACTATATAAGGATTGAATTTATTTTATATTCTCTTTTAAGCTAACTGCTGTTTTCATGTCTTTCGAATACTGGTATACATACGGGTGAGGGGTTCAAATAATGATCAAGTTTAAGATTGAAGCAGCGCCGGAGAGGTGTACGGGTTGCCTGAGATGCCAGTTGGTCTGCTCAGAGATCTATACAAAAAAATTTAACCCGTCCATGGCAAGGATCGAGGTGGATATATCGGGTAAAAACTGCTCGATCTCCTTTACAAAAGAATGCAATGGCTGCGGGATCTGCGTGGATCATTGCCTCTATGGCGCTCTAAAAAAGATCCCAAGGGAGAGCTAAAGATGAAAAGGGGAGGATTTGCGGGAACTGTCCTTTATGTCAACCTGACGAATGGGGAAATCAAAAAACGACCCCTGGATCTTGACATAGCCCAAAAGTTCACCGGGGGCCTGGGCGTAAGCCTGAAGCTCGCATTTGACAGGATAACGCCCGGGGTGCATGCACTTTCCCCTGATAATCCAATCGTGCTGGGGGCTGGCCCCCTTGTAGGGACTAGCCTCCCAGCCACCTCCAGGGTGTATGCGGTTACGAAACTTCCCCAAAGCCGCGCTATCGGATGGTGTGGCGGTGGTGGCATGAGCTTTGGCTGCCTCCTCAAAAATGCGGGCTACGACCACGTGGTGATCGAGGGACGTTCTGATAAACCTGTCTTTCTGAAAATCTTCGATGACGATGTAGAGATCTTAAACGGAAATTCCCTGTGGGGTAAAGGCGTGGAAGACACATGTACATCACTCTGGGATACATTTGGCAGGCCCACAGGGGTAATCTCCATAGGTCAGGCAGGAGAAAATATGGTCTCATTTTCCATGGCCTTTATTGATAGGGCATCAACCTTGGGTCGGGGCGGTTTTGGCGCTGTTATGGGATCGAAAAACCTCAAGGCCATTATAGTCAAGGGTAGCAAGGGGATTCAGGTGGCCGACCACAAAGGTTACAAGGCATTGAGCAACGAACTTTTAAACAAGATCCGTAAATACCCCTACTTGCAGGAATGGCAAGAACTGGGGCTTGTCAAATCGATCCCCTTCATCCCTAAAGATCTCTATTCAAAGATCAAAAAGAGACGCCTTGCCTGTGTATCCTGCCCTATTGGAGACAAAGACATAGTAGAGATCCCGGATGGAGACCTCCAAGGCCTTACTGCATGTTCCTCCTCTGTGGTGAATCTCCTTACCCCCGTTGTTTATGGCTTTAAAGACTATAGAGAGGCAATCAAGTGCATCTCGATCCTCGATGACTATGGTATTGATATGTTCGAATTCTTTGGTGTGCTCGGATTCGCAAAAGAACTTTTCGACCAAAGGATCATCCCCAAAAATATGATCAAAGAAGAGATCAGACTGAACTCTCTTCACTCCATGGAGACCTGGGCAAGAAAGATATGCTTCAGAGAAGGTCTTGGTGATACCCTGGCCGATGGGTTCGAGAAAATCCTTAAGGACTTCGGCGAGGAAGCAAAGAAGTATGCCCCTTACATCATCAAGGGGATGCTCCCCTATGTGGGACCAAGAGGCCCATTGGTGTGGGATCTCTTTGGCACCATGGAACTTGGACAGGCGCTTGATCCCAGAGGCCCACATGTGGGGGCAAGCGGATCTCCCACCTATTTTGCAAGAAGGCCCCTGGAACAGTTCCCCCGCCATTTGCTTAGGATGGGTGCCCCTAAAGAAGCCATACCAAGAATCCTGCCACATTCAGGTTCACCAGAGGGAAAGCAAGGGCTCAAGGTCGGAAGACTCCTCAATTATTCCCACAACTGGTTCTGCACCTTAGCCTGCCTTGGGATATGTGCAAGGGCCCAGATAAACCGGTTCTACAGCGCTTCTTTGTGCGCCAAACTCTATTCGGCCGTAACAGGGATAGATACCACTGTCGAGTACCTCATGAAGCGCTCCGAGAGGGTCTGGACCCTGCTGAGGATAGCCAATATCCGGGAAGGTTTCACCAGGGATGACGATACCCTCCCAGAGAAATGGTTTGAAGACCCTGCATTCAAGGATTACCTGACAGGAAATAAAGTAATCCACCAGGAAATTGAGCAGATGCTAGAGGATTATTACGACGAAAGGGGGTGGGATGTTAAGACCGGCATACCCACCTCACGCAAACTCAAGGGATTGGGATTAAAAGATCCCAGAAAAAGGCAGAAATACTGATAAAAACAACCTTGCCTTCTTCAGTCCTATTGACTCCTCCGCCTTTGGCGGAAAGGGCAAAAGGCCCCTTACAAGGCTTTGTGCCTGTTTTCATATAAACGCGTATGAGCGCTTCGCGCTCACAACGAAAGATGAAAATATTTTCGGGATGAGGGTTCTCTCGCTTGCTTTTTATCGCTCTTTGATACATCCTTTTGGCTTGCTTACGGGCGCTAACTTCCTCGCCTGCCTAAAGGCAGGCTTTAGACATAAGGGAGTGATTCCCCTTTAAGCTCCGCCAAAGGATGTATTAGCAAATCGCGATAGAAGGATAAGCTCAAGAACCCCTCCATCCCTTAATCTGGCACGGACAGACTCCCCCTTTGTTCCCCGTAATTCCCCCTTCGAAGGGGTGACGCCCCTTTAATTCCCCCTTTGAAGGGGGCCAGGGGGATGTTATTGGGAGTAACCCCCCGGGGCCGATAAGGGCAAAAGACCCCTGCATTTCCCATAAAACTATTTTTTATCTTTTACCTTTTCGCCTTTCGACTCTCGACTATTCTTAATCACCCAACACTCAAAACCCAAAACCTTTTTCACTATTCACTACTCACTGTTCACTATTCACTGTTTTCATATAACCTTTACAAGGTCACTTCTTTAATCTTGGATCAATAGCATCTCTTATGCCCTCACCAAGGAGATTGTATCCAAGTACAGTGAGTAAAATAGCAATGCCGGGAAATAAAGAAAGCCACCATGCGATCCCTAAAACATTCTTTCCCTGGGCAAGTATATTGCCCCAGCTCGGCGTAGGTGGCTGCACCCCTATGCCTAAAAAAGACAGGGCGGATTCTGTAAGGACTGCGGCTGCTATACCTAGCGCGGCAAAGACCAGCACCGGCGCCATCGCATTTGGCAGAATATGATAAAAGATGACCCTAAGGTCGCTTGCACCCATTGCACGTGCAGCCAGGACAAAGTCCCTCTCCTTCAAGCTCAAGAATTCCGCGCGCACAAGCCTTGTAATCCCCATCCATGATGTAAGCCCGATCACTGCCATGATATTAAATATGCTTGGTTCCATAAAGGCGATCACGGTAAGGATCAAAAAAAATGATGGGAAGCAAAGCATAATGTCTACAAACCTCATTATAGCAGCATCTATCCACCCACCATAATAACCTGCAATAGAGCCCAATACTATCCCTATGACAACAGCTATCCCTACTGCAACAAACCCCACCTTTAAGGATATCCCCGCTCCATAGACCATCCTGGAAAACACATCCCTGCCTAATTCATCTGTACCGAATATATGGGCATTAGATGGAGAGAAAAGGATACTCTCCACATTTATCGCGTTAGGGTCGTATGGGGCAATAACGGATGAGAATATGGATATCACAAAGAATACGAGTACAAGCCCTAAGCCTGTAACTGCAACGGGATCTCTTAAAAACCTTTTCCAAAACCCCATCCTAGCTCTCCCTTATCCTTGGATCCGCAATACTATAGGCAATATCAGCTATCAAATTTCCTGCCAGGGTCAAGATTGCCCCAATCGTAAGACTACCCATAATCATATTATAATCCCGCATCATGATCGCCTGATAAAATAGCAGGCCGAGCCCTGGTATGGAAAAGATACTTTCAAATATAACGCTGCCACCTATAAGCCCTGGAATAGACAGGCCAAGGATAGTAATTACCGGAAGCAGCGCATTCCTCATGGCGTGCTTATAGATCACCGCCTTTTCAGACAGCCCCTTTGCCCTGGCAGTGATGATGTAATCCTGACGTATTATCTCCAACATGCTGGATCTCATGTATCTGCTCAGCCCTGCCAGCGACCCCACAGCAGATATCAATACTGGTAGTATCATGTGTCTTGCAAGGTCTAAAATCCTTTCCGTTATGCCCATGCATAGATACCCGGGCGAATGTATCCCGGATATGGGAAGCCACCCCAACCTTACACCGAGCAGATCCATCAAGATGAGGGCAAGCCAGAAACCCGGAACAGAAAACCCGATAAACACCCATATTGTGATTGTCCTGTCAAGGATACTACCGCGTCTTACGGCAGAGATAATGCCCAAAGGGATAGCAACAATAAAGATGACAATCAAAGATGCGATATTAATATAGAGTGTGATGGGCAGCCTCTGCTTTATCTTTTCCCATACAGGCCTCTCATCTGATGAGATAGACCTTCCAAAATCCAGCTTTAAGAGGTTTTTTACCCATATGAAGTATTGTACGGCAAGGGGCCTGTCCAGGCCATAGTGATGCCTCATTTGTTCTATGGCTTCATGCGTAATATTGGGATTCAGCTCGGTCTGAAGGGCGGTAGGCTCACCCGGGGCAAGGTGTACCACCAAAAAACAGATAATAGTAATCCCTATTAATGTAGGAATCAATTGAGAACCGCGTCTTAAGAGGTATCCAAGCATAATTCTTTAAGGGATGATACTGTATCTTTGTTGTGCCTTTGGCACGTACCAGTCTTTGATATTATACATAATACCGGCAGGTGCCGGGTTTATACCCTTAAACCTCGCACTCACAATAGGAAGACTGTACGGGACATATAAAAATACATACGGCTGATCTTCTGCCAGGATCTCCTGTATCCGGAAATAGCAATATTTCCTCTTTTCCTGATCAAAGGTATGCCTGCCTTCTTCTAAGAGCCTATCTACCTCCTGGTCCTTATATCCTACAAAATTGAGTTCACTCTCAGAGTGCCATACCGTATAAAGATCAGGATCCTGCAGGATGTTCCATCCAAGGATAACCGCATCAAAATTGGATTTGTCCACAAACTCCTTTAAAAATACAGTCCATTCTATGATGCGCACATTTACCTTTATCCCCACCTCCTTTAGTCTGTGTTGAATAATCTGGGCGGCCTTTTCCCTCATAGAATTGCCCTGATTGGTAATAATAGTGAATTCAAATGCCCTGCCGTCTTTATCGATAATGCCATCCCCATCATGATCCTCAAACCCCATCTCCTTAAAAAGCATTGCAGCCTTATCTCTATCATAGGGATATCTCCTGACATTTGGGTTATACCATATAGTGCCCGGTTTATAAGGCCCTGTTGCCACCTTGCCAAGACCGAGCAGCACCCCCTTAATGATCTCCTCCTCGTCTATGGCATAGGCTATGGCCTGCCTTATCTTCTTGTTATCAAAAGGGGATCTTTTTAGATTAAACCCCAGGTATGTATATCCATCAGATAGGTATTTATATTTATTATACATATTTCTCAATTTAGGAGAATCTGTCTGTCTAAGATATTGCAGAGGAGATAGCCCCATCAGGTCAATACCCCCTGCCTTAAGTTCCATAAACTGTGTGGCCTGATCAGGGATGATGGTGTAGCCAAGCCCTGAAAGATAAGGGCGTGAATCAAAATATGATTCGTTTGCCTCCAAAATAATCTTAGAGCCCACGTCCCATCTTTTAAACTTGAATGGCCCTGTGCCGACAGGGGCCCTGGTAAGGGGAGAGGCAACTATATTTTTGCCTTTCAGTAGATGTTCCGGGAGAATCTCAAGCCCCCAGCTTATGAGTGCAGGGGCAAAGGGTCTTTCATAGGAGACCTCAAAGGTATAATCATCTATAACCTTTGCATCCTTTATCAATCTGTACCTGCCTGAATATGCAGTAGGCGTTTTAGGATCTATAATGGTCTTATATGTAAACATCACATCTCTTGCGCTAAAAGGCGCCCCATCCTGCCACATCACTCCTCTTCTCAGATGGAATCTTATTCTTTTCCCTCCATCTTTTATCTCCCATGACTGAGCGAGATCACCCATTATATGATAATCTTTATCGTATTTTACCAGCCCGTTATAGATAAAGCTTGCCACTTCATGCGATGCGCTGTCGGATGCGAGCATTGGTATAAGGTTTGAGGCATCACCAATAGATGACATCATAAGGATATCTCCATATATCGGGCTGCCATCATCTGCATCATCTATGATACGACCCTTGTGATTGTCTTTAGAACATGATAATAATAGAACAATGGTGATAAAAACCAATATGATTGAGGATCTTCTATATAACATTTCTTCAACAAGATACTACAATGATGCGATAAGGACAAGTCATCGGATTCAAAAGTAACAGAGGAAACATTGAAAAACTATATCTTAGTCTTTTCTACCCTGGTTATGGCGGTCTATTGAAAGGACAATGAAATTCCTGGCAGATTTGCATGTGCATTCTCGCTTTTCCAGGGCAACGAGCAAGGCTCTCACCATATTTGAGTTAGGCAAGGGAGCAGCAAAAAAAGGGATAAAAATCCTGGGGACAGGAGACTTTACACACCCCCTCTGGAGTAAAGAATTAGAGGAAAAGCTGGCCCCTGCTGAACCGGGACTCATGCGCCTTAAAGATCAAGATACAGGGGTTCGCTTCCTATTAACCAGCGAGATCAGCACAATATACAAACAAGGGGACAAGGTAAGAAAGGTACATCACCTCATAGGCGCCCCAACTATGGATGCAGTTCATAAGATAAGCGCCTCCCTGGCGCAAAGAGGCAATATCATCTCTGATGGGAGACCTATCTTGGGGATTACATCAAGAGACCTGTTAGAGATTGTATTAGAAGCAGATGCCAATGCATTCCTTATCCCCGCACATATCTGGACTCCATGGTTTTCCGCACTCGGGTCCAAATCCGGCTTTGATTCCATTAAAGAATGTTATGGCGATTTGGAGCCACATATCTTCGCTGTGGAAACAGGGCTTTCTTCTGATCCCCCTATGAACTGGCAGGTACGCTCCCTTGACAGATATCACCTTATATCAAACTCCGACGCCCATTCTGCAGCCAAGATAGGTAGAGAGGCTACCATATTTGATACAACACTTGATTACTTTTCCATCCTTAATGCCTTAAAAACAGGACACGGACTTTCAGGTACAATAGAATTTTTCCCTGAAGAGGGGAAATATCATCTGGACGGACATCGCGAGTGTGGAGTGATACTGACCCCTGAGGAGACAAAGAGGTTGGGAGGTATATGCCCTGTCTGCGGGAAAAAGGTAACCGTCGGGGTTTTAAATCGCGTAAAGGCTCTGTCTGACAGAGAAGAAGGTGATCTGCCCCACAGGGCAAGGCCTTTCTATTCCCTCATACCTTTAGCAGAGATCTTAGGAGAGATTATGCGCGTTGGCCCTGCCTCTAAAAAGGTTATGGCCACCTACGATAGATTAATCATGTCCCTTGGAGGGGAACTGCCTCTGCTGCTAGATGCTGATTTAGATGAGATAAAGGAAGTAGCGGGCGATATATTAGCGCTTGCCATATCTAAAATGCGTAAGTGCGATGTAAAAAAAGAACCCGGGTTTGATGGCAAATTCGGGAAGATAAAGGTCTTTCACGACTTGGAGATGACAGGCCTGTTTAAGGATATAGGCCTGCCTTCCGATATCCCAAAAAAGCATACCCTCCTCACAAAGGCTGTGGTTCAGGAAAAAAATAAAAAGGCTAGCCTTAAACTTAATAAAAACCAAAAACATGCTGCAGGCTTTTCAAAAGGGCACCTTATAGTCAACGCAGGGCCGGGCACCGGAAAAACCAGGGCACTTGTGGAGCGAATAAGACACCTGTTGCAACAAGGAGTAGACCCCGGATGTATCCTTGCAATAACCTTTACCACAAAGGCGGCCCAGGAGATCAAAGACAGACTGGATATGGTCGGTGTCGATATATACACCTTCCATGCGCTTGCAGCAAAGATACTTCATGAGGCAGGCACCGTCTTTGAAATTGCAGATGAACCACTCCTCGTAAAAAGGGCTATAAAAAAAGGGATCGGCGATCCCAGGGGCTTTGTCTCAAACATGATATTGCATCTGGCTACGCAGAAGGGGATCGAGGAACAGGAGCAGAAAGAATTAGACGCGCTCAGACGAGAAGCCCTTTATCCATTTGAATGCCTCATAATGGAAGCAATAAGGACTATGGATGCATCGATGTCTTTACCTCCATGGGACTATATAATGGTGGATGAATTCCAGGATATAAATCCGATTCAGTATCGTTTCTTAAAGGCCATCGGGAAAAAGACCAAGAGTATAATGGCCATAGGAGATCCAAACCAGGCCATATATGGCTTCCGAGGATCTTGTCCGGATGCATTTGATGATTTTTTAAAGGACTTTACCAGGGCATCCATCATAGAATTAAAAGATACATACAGACTAACTACTACTATCGCAGAGGCATCAAATGCATTTATAGGAAAAGAAATTGTTTTAAGCTCAAAAAAAGGCCCGCCGATCAATGTTGTAAGGTCAACTTCTCCTGCCTTCTTTATCGCAAATGAGATAGAGGCGCTCGCCGGGGGGCTTTCCCATTCCAGCGTGGACAAGGCCAAGGGTGAGTATTCATTAAGGGATATTGCAGTAATCGTGCGCACTTCCACCCAGGCAAACCAGATAACAGATGCGCTTAAAAAGGCATCTATTCCCTTTGCATCCGCTTATGCCAAGCCCCTTTCCGAGGTGGACGGGGTTGCGCAAAGGATTGCAATCCTTGAAGATGGCACATGGTTACCCGCCGTAAAGGGCGTTGGGGGAAAAACACTTGAGAGTATAAATGCAGGCCTTGCAATCAACCCCCTGGTTGCACAAAGAATACAAGATGCCCGAAATCTTATAAAGGGCCTTTCAGGTAAGATAACAGACCAGCTGGATGAGATAGAAAAATCCGGTTTGTTTACGCTGCCTAAGATAGATAAATCCCATGAGTTTTACAAATATGCCCAAACCTTTGGGCATGAGATTGATGAGTTTATAAAATGGTGTAGATTAAGCAATGATCAAAGTGCGCTTACAGGAGAAAAGGTGAGGGTCATCACCGCACATGCAGCAAAGGGCCTGGAATTTGCCTGTGTCTTTATTACAGGGTTGAGCCAAGGGGGCTTCCCACTGGCTAATGCAGATATTACAGAAGAGAAGAACCTGTTTTACGTGGCAATGACCCGGGCATCAGAGCGCCTCTACCTTGTGTGCCCTCCTTCAAATCCATCAATTTTTGTAGATAAGGTCCCCCTGGATTATGTATCTGTGTATGAAGACAGACCACAGCTAAGGGCAATGCAATTGCATCTATTTGCCCCCCTTCGCAGCAAGAGGTAATCGATGGAAATAACATTTGGTACAAAAGAGGTGTTATATTTGGTTCTCCTGGTAATACTTATAGGTTTCTCTGCCTTTTTCTCAGGGAGCGAGACTGCCCTTATGCGATCAAACAGGTTTCGCATAAGACACCTTGCAGACAAAGGCAATCGTGACGCATCCAGGGTAGAGCATATATTAAAAAAGCCTGATCGGCTTATAAGCACAATCCTGCTTGGCAACAACTTTGTAAATATCCTGGCCTCAGCCATAGCTACTGCTCTTTTTATCTTCATGTTCGGAGAGAAGGGGATCGTATATGCCACAATAGCAATGACTGTAATTGTCCTTATATTTGCAGAGATTACGCCAAAGACCCTGGCTGCATACAGGCCAGATAATACCTCTATGAAAGTGGCCTATCCCCTGACAGGAATTATAAAGGTTTTCAGCCCCATAGCTTACGGCCTCAACCTGGCATCAAGAGGTATTCTATCCCTGTTCAGGGTGGACATGAGAAAGGCCGACCTATTGACAGAAGAGGATGTTGGTTCGGTCATAATAATGGGGCGTAAAGAAGGATTTATCCAAGAGCCAAAGGCAAATATGCTGATTGCAATTATGGATATGGACACTGTCCCCGTGAAAAAGGTCATGCTCCCCTTAAACGATCTCGTATGCATCCCAGCAGATAGTAACTTCGATGACATCATTAATACAATCGCTACACATACATTCTCAAGGTATCCTGTATATGAAGATAGCCCGGATAATATCATTGGGTACCTCCACATTCGTGACATGTGGGATTTTGTAAATGACAGGGCAGGTTTTAAACTTAAAAATCACCTTAGGGAGGCGCACTTCATTCCGGAGACAAAGTCCATCTTTACCCAGCTTGTGGATTTCCAGAGGCTGCATATTCTCCTGACATTTGTTGTGGACGAGTATGGAACCGTAAAGGGAGCCATTACCCTTGAAGATATCCTTGAGGAAATCGTCGGCGAGATTATAGATGAGCATGACAACGCCTTTACACCTGTTGTACCTGTAAATCCAACCACGTTTCTGGTAAGAGGAAATATTGGGCTTAGAGATCTGAGCCGATATATTGATAAGGAATTTCCTGAGGAATTTGATACGATGGGAGGGCTTATCTACGGACTTTTAGACAGGATCCCAGAGGAAGACGACACCGTTATCTGGAAAGACATGCATTTCAAGGTGGAACGCATGCGGGGCAACCGCATAAGCAGGGTTAGGATCGTGATAGAAGCTTCTGATAAAGATCAAAAAGAAGAGGACCAAAAGGGGAACGATAAATAGCACCGGAGCCTTAAACAAAAGGTATGCGCTTAAAGGATTTAACATCGACAAAAGATTATCGATGTATGGGCACTATCTTGTACTTATTTTGATAATAACAGCTGGCAATATCAGATCTATCCATTCAACTGTTCTGGTTCGGCCGGCCTTATAAGTTTTTGTTTTTTTATCTTTTCAACTAACGTGGTGCGATTTACATGTAAAAGCCGTGCAGCCCTGTTTTTTATCCAACCGCTTTTGGTTAGCGCCTTTATAATAATGGCCCTTTCAAACTCATTTACCGTAGAGGATAAATCTATACCTCCATCGGGCAGCTCTACCTGCGGGATACCGCACAATACCTCAGAAGAGCCGGCAAGAATCTTGTCAGGCAGATCTGCTACTTCCACTACAGGACCATCACAAAGGGCTACCATGCGTTCTACAAGATTCTCTAATTCTCTTACATTACCTGGCCAGCTATATTGCATGAGGACAGATATTGCATCCTTGCTGAAATCTTCTATCTTGTTCAGACCATTTGAGCCATATTTGGCAAGAAAGTGCTTTACAAGAAGCGGGATATCATCTTTCCTTTCTCTAAGCAACGGAAGGGATATTGGGATAACATTAAGCCTATAATAAAGATCTTCCCTGAAGCGGCTCTTCCTTACCTCTTCGTCAAGATCTTTATTCGTAGCAGCTATAACCCTTATATCTGCCTTTATAGATTTCACACCACCTACACGTTCAAATTCGCGTTCCTGTAGAACCCTCAAAAGCTTTACCTGCAGCGTCGGACTCATCTCGGATATTTCGTCTAAAAATATACTGCCACCTTGAGCGAGTTCAAACCTGCCCACCCTGGCCCTAAATGCCCCGGTGAATGCCCCTTTCTCATGCCCGAACAATTCACTTTCTAAAAGTTCTTCCGGGATGGCCCCACAGTTTACAGGAACAAAGGGCTGTTGCCCCCTGGAAGAATTATAATGGATGGCCCGGGCAATAAGCTCTTTGCCTGTGCCGGATCCGCCTAAAATCAGGACAGTGGACTCAGTAGCAGCTATCTTCCCCACCATCTCGAAGACCTTTTGCATCTTATCAGAATTGCCCACTATGTTATCAAACTTGTATCGTGCCTTTAACTGTTCCTTGAGATGTAAATTTTCTTCCCGTAACTTTAAATATTCTATGGCCTTTTTTACTACAACTCTAATCTCATCCGGCTTAAACGGCTTGGTTATATAATCAAAGGCCCCTATCCTCATGGCCTCTACTGCTGTCTTTATGGATCCGTATCCCGTATATATGATGCCTGCACAATCCAGGTTGCACTCAATTATATGCCGTATTACCCCTAAGCCATCAAGCTCAGGCATATAAAGATCAGTGAGTACAATATTATATGCATCCTGAGAAATCTTGGCAATGGCATCCTGACCATTGACGGCACAATCTACCTCATGGCCGGTAGGAGCAAGCACTTCCTCCAAATATTCTCTGTTTTGAGCCTCATCATCTACGATAAGAATTTTATATCTGCTCATAGAAACTTATCCCTGCTTATGTATTATACTATTCCCCCTTGATTGCTATCCAATATCAAGATGTCTGGCTGTTATAACAATAAGGATAAACCTCTAGATAAACCCTGCATCATCTAGAATTTACACGGTCTTTCATGTCCTTGCCTGTTTTAAAAAAGGGCAATCTCTTGGCCTTTACAGCTATCTTATCTCCGCTCTTTGGATTTCTCCCTGTGTATGGCTTATAATATCTCATTACAAAACTTCCAAACCCTCTAATCTCCACGCGATGATTTTGCTTCATAGCATCTACAATAGTATTAAATATTGTATTTACCACAACTTCTGCTTTTTTTTGAGGTACATCCAATCGGAGCGAAAGGGCCTCTACTAATTCAGACTTATTCATTTATCCCTCCCAGAACAGAATTGTACCAAATATACAAGGGTTATAAATACAAGTCAAGCTCCTTTATGTTTTTTAAAAGGCTTATGTATAAGATATATCTCTGCATTCGTAAGAGACCTTATATCCCCGGGCTTCATGCCCTTCAGGCTCACAGGCCCTACGGATACCCTTTTTATGGATATTACATGTAGCCTGACAGCTCCGGCCATACGTTTTATCTGGTTTTTTATGCCCTGTTGCAAGGTGATCCTCATATATGTTGCATTACCACTGTCATGTATCTTTTCTATATGAGCTTCTCTTATCTTTATTCCGTCTAAATACATCCCCTGCCTCATCTTTTTTATAGCAGATTCTGTTGCCCTTGACATGACCTTCACATCATAAACCTTTGAGATATTAAATGAGGGATGATGTATAATATTGGCAAAATCACCATCGTTGGTAAGTATAATGAGGCCTTGCGCATCAAAATCCAATCTCCCCACCGGGAATACCCCCAGGTAATGCTGTGGTATAAAGTCCTTTATACATACTCTGCCCTGGGGGTCGTTCATAGTGGTAACTACGAATTTTGGTTTATACATTGCAAGATAATGCTTCTCTTGTGATGAGATCTGCTTCCCATCTATGGTAACAATATCTATCTCTGTATCTACAACATCCCCGATAGATGCCGGTCTTAAATTGATAAATACTCTCCCTGCCTTTATTAGAGAGTCTGCCCCACGTCTGGACATAATGCTACAGCACGCAATATATCTATTTACACGCATTTTTGACATAGGTTTATTATAGTCTGCCATATATAAATCTTACAAATAACTATACTACTATTGCATTATACATGGAAGAGCCTTCGGTTTTATCCTGATTTTCATCCATTAGCAGCTAAACTTTTTTGTATGATAATATGCCCATATGGTATATGGCTCAACATTATATGAAAAAGATATTTACATAGTTTAATTGAGTTGATTGGTTTAAATGAAGTGAATTTATGAAAACAAAGGTTTTTAATGTCCCTTAATGCTAAGGATAAAAAAAATGTATTAGGCCTTGGGTTTATAAGCCTTATGAATGACGCATCAAGTGAGATGATATACCCCTTGCTGCCAATTTTCTTGACAAGCGTGCTTCATGCCAGCGCATCAGCCTTAGGTATTATAGAAGGTCTAGCAGAGACAACTGTATCTGTATTAAAATACATATCAGGGTCTATGTCCGACCGGTTCGGAAAGAGAAAGCCAATATTTGCAGCAGGCTACACTATATCCAATCTCGTCCGTCCCTTTATCGGGATTGCAACCAGCTGGTGGCATGTCCTCTTTTTCCACCTTGGTGATCGGGTAGGAAAAGGAATAAGGACATCCCCAAGGGATGCTCTGCTCGCAGATTCTGTACCAGATGAGTCCAGAGGGTTTGCCTTTGGGTTCCAGCGTGCCATGGATAACCTGGGAGCAATCATAGGCCCCCTTATAGCTACTGCCCTTATCCAGTGGGGTAATTGTACTATAAAGACAGTCTTCCTGCTATCTATCGTGCCAGGCATTATAACCATTGCACTTGCATATTTCGTAGTTACAGAAAGAGCGCCCAAAAATGTCTCTGCCTCTCACAAGACCTTTACAGGCTCAATAAACCCCAGGTTTTCATTGTTTCTTATAGCTCTACTCATCTTTACCTTGGGTAATTCCACTGATGCATTCCTGCTGCTTAAGGCTCAAAACGCAGGCGTATGTCTAGCCTTGATCCCTATTATATGGATGGTCTTGAGTATCTCCAAAACAATATTTGCCATCCCTGGGGGGCGACTCTCTGATAAGATTGGAAGGAAGCCCGTAATCATAGGGGGATGGGTGGTATATGGGGCTACCTACCTCGGGTTTGCATTTGCAGGTGGCCAGGCCACTATATGGGGGCTCTTTTTTGCCTATGGCCTCTATTTTGGGCTATGTGAAGGAACAGAGAAGGCCTTTGTGGCAGAGCTGACCCCTGAAAAGGCAAGGGGAAACGCCTATGGCCTCTATAATCTTGCTATAGGGATAGGGGCATTGCCTGCTTCTGTAATCTTTGGGCTTGTCTGGGATATGTGGGGCTCACGCTATGCCTTTATAATGGGGGCGCTGCTTGCCCTCATTGCTTCAACTGTGCTTGCCTTCGTCAAAAACCCTGTATCTGCTCAAAATTCGGTGGAATTTTAAGCAGACAATGAAAAATGCAGGTTGCAAAGTGCAAAACTCAAATTTGATGCATTCGTAAACAGGGGGTGTTTTGTATCCAGCTCTACTGGATATTCATGAATTTCATATACCAATCTATAAGGATACCACCCCAGAATAAATATATAATCGCCCCAAGGGAGAGAAATGGCCCAAACGGGATGGGAGATCGGGTATCCTTGTGGGCAAGGGCTATCCACGTGAGCCCTACAACAGAACCTATAGCTGAAGACGTAAGGATAGTAAATAGAACCCCTTTCCATCCAATAAACACCCCTATCATGGCAAGCAACTTCACGTCCCCTCCTCCCATGCCCTGTTTGCCTGTGATAAAATAATAACCATATATCACGCCCATAAGAACGCCTCCCCCTAAAACCAACCCTATCAAGGCGTCTTTGTATGAAACAGGAAGCCAATAGATAGCCACAAGGCCTATCAAAATGCCACTTATAGAGATTCTATCAGGTATAATCTGGTGGTCTATATCTATAAATGTGACCACAACCAAGGCACATACCCATATGAAATATATAGCAAAATCAAGCGTTGGTCCAAATCTGTACAACAAGCCAAGTGCAAGCAGAGCGGTTATTGCCTCTACCAAAGGGTATCGGGGGGAAATTTTTACCTTACAATTCCTGCATCTACCTCTAAGAAATACGTAGCTGAGTATTGGTATATTATCCCATGGGGCTATCTTTGCGCCACACTTTGGGCAATGGGAACCCGGGACAATGATAGACTCGTCTTGGGGAATCCTGTATATACAGACATTTAAAAAGCTTCCTATAATAAGCCCGCCTATTACTACAGCGGAAACCCATATCACCCTATAAGATCCCCCCTGTTGAACCTTATTCCCTCTGATCTTATGGTAGATGCAATATCATCCATAATACCCTTTAGTGATTTATCCGTGGACAGGAGCGAGGAAGCCTTTTCTAACTGTTCCCCCATTGTATTCATCTCATCAACAATCGGGGCTATCATCCTCAATGTGACATCAGGATCTGCAAGAAGTTTATTATACTTATCCAGCAGATCTAATGCTTGTTCGCTAGAGCTCAACCCCTTTATCTTATCTGCCTGAAGAGGGCCGGTCATATCTGTCACTCCAGGCGATGTGGCACGTGAGATATTTTCTGTTGATGTTATTTCTTCCCCTTGAAGTATATCTTCAAACTTGACCCCGGAAGATATGTGCCTTTGATGGGATACCTGGTCTGTGGTTTTCCCAATAATCATATTCGGATCTATTTTCATTATATGTCTCCCCCTGGCAACACTTACAGCAAGAATAGTGCCATATCCTTTTATATTATTCGGAGCCCTCGCAACAAAACTTAAGGTGGCAAATTATTCCTTTACCAGGGAATTTTGCTCCATATCTAATCCTTAGGAATCATGCCTTCTATCTTTTCCCTCCTGGCATCCAGCATTGCTTTTCTGTCCGTCCCAGAGAGTTCCTTCAAAAACCCCTTTATTGCCTTTTTTGTGTCTTCTATAACCATTGCAGGATTATTATGCGCTCCTCCTATAGGCTCTTTCACAAGATAATCTACTATTCCACCATCGTAGAGATCGCGTCCTGTACCCTTTAGTATATCGGCAGCTATCTCCTTGTTTGACACATCTCCCCAGATAATAGAAGAAAAGCCCTCTGGGGATATAGCGCTATAAAAGGCATGCTCTAACATGATAATCCTATCCCCGAAACCGAGGGCAAGCGCGCCGCCCGAGCCTGCCTCTCCAATAATACAGGCTATTACGGGGACATTTATAGACGCTATGGTGGAAATACACCTTGCTATAGAAAATGCCTGCCCTTTATGTTCTGCCTCTAGTCCGGGGTATGCTCCGGGTGTATCCACAAAAGTAATTATTGGCTTATCAAATTTCTCAGCCAACTTCATCAGTCGAATGGCCTTGTAGTGGCCCTCAGGAGAAGCCATGCCATAGTGATGCTGGATATAATCTCTCTTTTTATAAGAGTGCTTTTGGCTTGCAATAACCACAAGAGGCACGCCTCCAAAGGTAGCAAGCCCTCCTGTTATAGCAGGATCATCCCCGTAGATTCTGTCTCCATGGATCTCTATAAAATCATCGAATATAGTATCTATAAATTCCCTGGCCCCGGGCCTGCCAAAGAGCCTCGCAAGCTCTACACTCTCCCATCTGGAGATGCCATTATACATCTCTTCCCGCAATGCCTTTACCTTCTCAGCAATCTCTGTAACATCTATCTCCGGAATCTTTGATATACTATGCTCTAAGCGTTTAAGTGCCTTATCTATATCAGCAAATTTATCATACCCTCTTGTCTTCATATCGTCGCTATCCCCGATGGTCCCAATATCTCCTGCATCTTATCCTCAAACTTTCCGGATGGGTCCACCATATAGTCTTTGCCTGCATCTACGTTTACAATGGCAGTGCCTGTATGTATCTCAAAACATAAGGGGCTCTCCCCCTTAAATGCAAGGGCAGTTTTTTTAATCCTCCGGATAAGGCCTGGATCTGTCTCGTCATCAATTCGAACTACTATTTTTTTCGCTAATACTAATTTTGCATCTTCTATAGGATACACCTCTTCTGCCAGGAGCTCCACTTGTACGTTCTCTATCTCTTCATTCCCTACAGCCTTTTCGTGCTGATTTATATTTGCCTTTACAAAAACAGGGGCTTCGCTGGTAATGTTTGGTTGGTATTTGTTCAAACACTTAGGGAAAAAGATAACAGGGACACTACCATAAAGATCCTCCAGGGTGGCCTTTGCCATAAGATCCCCTTTTTTTGTCCTTATTACATTCAGGCCCTGTAAGATGCCGGCTATTATCACCTTTCCTGTCTTTTCTGGAAGGGAATGACAATTTGCCGTAGAATATCTTTCTATAACCGAGATGTATCCCTCAAGGGGATGCCCTGTAATATAAAACCCTATGCCCTCCTTTTCCATCTGCAGACGTTCATTATCGTCCCAGTCTGGAATATCAGGAATTTTCCTTGATAAACCTTCCTCATCCCCCTGCCCAAGATTGAACAGCGTCTTTTGGCCATTATGTTTATCTTTCGCAATACGTTGAGCATCTTCTATTTCCACATCCAGAACTTCCATTAATGCCCTGCGATTCGGATGGATTATATCAAAACAGCCTGCCTTTATAAGGGCCTCTATCACCCGTCTGTTCACCTTTGTAGGGTTTATTCTATGTATAAACGACTGAAAATCTTCAAACTTACCGTTTGCCTGCCTTTCTTCTATAATTATATCTACAGCAGATCTGCCGACATTTTTTATTGCACCCAACCCAAAGCGGATACCCTCCTTGGTTGTTGCAAATTCCCATCTGCTTTCATTTATATCAGGAGATAGTATCTTTATGCCTTTGGCCCTGCACTCCGCTATATGTCTCACCACCTTGTCCGTGTTATTCAGATCCAGAGAAAGATTTGCCGCCATAAATTCCATCGGATAATGTGCCTTTAGATATGCAGTCTGATAGGCGATCAATGCATACGCAGCCGCATGAGACTTATTAAAGCCATAAAGGGCAAATTTGTCCATAAGAGAAAATATATCAGCGGCAACGCTCTTTGACACATCTTTTTTTGCTGCCCCTTCTATAAAGATCTCCCGCTGCTTCTTCATTTCTGACGGTTTTTTCTTTCCCATGGCACGCCTTAATAAATCAGCCTTGCCTAGCGTATATCCACCCATCATCTGTGCGATCTGCATGACCTGTTCTTGATAAACTATAATCCCATATGTCTCTTTCAAAACAGCCTCTAGCATGGGGTGGGAATATTCAATCTTTTCCCTGCCATGCCTCCGATTGATATAGGATGGAATAAGCGTCATAGGGCCTGGACGATATAAGGCAACAGCAGCTATAATGTCCTCGAATTTTGCAGGATTCAATTGCCTCAACATCTGTCTCATGCCTGGACTCTCTAATTGAAAAACACTGGATGTATCGCCACTTCCCATAAGCTGGTAGGTCTTTTCATCATCAAGAGAAATCCCGCCTATATCTAATTCAATATCCTCTGATTTAAGCATATCCAAGGTTCTCTGAATAACCGTAAGTGTCTTTAACCCTAACAAGTCAAATTTTATAAGCCCCACGCGCTCAATGCAATCTTTATCGTACTGGCTTACAAGCATCCCTTTCTTATCCTTGTAGATGGGAATGTAGTCTGTAAGGGGATTATTATCAGAGATCACCACACCCCCGGCATGTACAGATGCATGTCTGGTTAGACCCTCTAAGGATTTGGCAATATCCATTAGATCGGCTATTCTTTGGTCATTTTCTACCAATTCTCTCAACCTGGATTCCACCGCTATCGCTTCATCCAGTGTTATCTTGGGGTCGACGGGTATAAGCTTTGCTATCCGATCTGTCTCGCCAAAGCTCATACCTAAAACCCTCCCGACATCCCTGATAACAGCCTTGGCCTTCATGTTCCCAAAGGTGGTGATCTGGGCTACATATTCATATCCATACCTGTCCCTTACATATTCTATGACCCTGTCTCTTCCCTCCTGGCAGAAGTCCACATCTATATCCGGCATGCTTTTACGTTCCGGATTCAAAAACCTCTCAAACACCAGACCCCATCTTATAGGGTCTATGTCTGTTATCCCTAATGCATACGCTACAAGAGATCCTGCGGCGCTACCCCGTCCAGGGCCTACAGGGATCCCATGCTTTTTTGCATAGTTAATATAATCGGCAACAATCAAAAAATAATCGGCAAGGCTCATGGCATTTATTATCTTGAGTTCGCTGGTTAACCTTTCTTCGTACTCTGCCATGTTTGCCTCTTTAATTCGAGACTTCATTCCTTCCCACGATTTTTCCTCTATCTGTTTCTCCAAAGCTCCATTCTTTTCCGGAGAGAACACCGGGAAGTGATAGGTGCCCATTGGTATCTCTACATTGCAGCGATCGGCTATCTCACCGCTTGTTTCAATTGCCTGGGGAATCCAGGAAAAATTCTCTCTCATTTCTTCGGGGCTTTTCAGGTACAACTGATCCGTATTAAACGACATATGCTTTTTATCATTAATAGTAGCCTGCGTCTGTATGCACAAAAGCACCTCATGGGCCTTTGCATCCAAGCGTTTAAGATAGTGGCAGTCGTTTGTTGCAACAACAGGGATACTAAAACGCCTACTCATGTCCACCATCATAGGGTTTACCTTTTGCTGGTCTAAAAGCCCATTTTCCTGGATTTCCAAATAAAAGCGATCTTCAAAGGTAGCCTGGTAAAAGTCAATAGCATCTTTTGCCTTCTTATCATCTCCTCTTAAGAGATGATAAGGTATCTCTCCCTGGAGGCACGCGCTCAATGAAATAAGCCCTTGATTTAATTCTTTAAGAATATTTCTATCAACCCTCGGTTTATGATAAAACCCCTTTGTATGCGCAATAGAGACCAATTTTATTAAATTTTTATATCCTTGAAGATTAAGGGCCAATAGTATCAGGTGATAATACCTGGGCAAGCCGGGCAATTGACGTTTTAATGTCATATCACCCGGAGCTACATACAATTCGCATCCAATAATAGGCTTTATACCTTTTTTTACAGCCTTGGTGTAAAATTCAATAACCCCATACATTACACCATGATCTGTTATGGCAATACTGTCCTGACCAAATTTTTTGGTTGTTCCTATAAGGTCATCAATTCTGATTGCCCCGTCCAAAAGGCTATACTGCGTATGACAATGAAGATGAACAAAGCCCATCTTTTAAACTTCCTTCTTGCTATTCCAATTTATAGTTTGGTGCCTCTTTCACAATTATAACATCATGAACATGAGCTTCTTTAAGCCCAGCTTGCGTAATCTTAACCATCTGTGCTTTTTCCTGTAATTCCTTTATATTTCTGCAGCCGGTATAACCCATGCCTGCACGCAAACCACCTAAAAGCTGATAAATGTTTTCAGAAAGCCTGCCACGATATGGGACTCGTCCTACTATACCCTCAGGCACAAGCTTGCCGGATTCAGCAATCTCACTCTGGAAATATCTGTCTTTTGACCCAGCCTGCATGGCCTCTATCGATCCCATACCCCTATAAGCCTTGTATGTCCTCCCCTGATATATGATCATCTCGCCTGGGGCCTCTTCAGTACCCGCAAAAAGGGAGCCTATCATCGCAGACGCTGCCCCTGCTGCAATGGCCTTGGTAATATCACCTGAGAACTTAATCCCTCCATCTGCAATAACGGGTATATCATACTTCCTGGCAGCGGCTGCACACTGCATAATTGCCGTAATCTGTGGCATGCCAACCCCTGCCACCACCCTGGTTGTACAGATAGACCCCGGACCAACTCCTACCTTTATCCCATCTGCACCCGCCTTTATAAGATCTGTTGCAGCCTGCCGGGTTGCTACATTGCCAGCTAATAGCTGACATGACGGATAGGATCCCTTTATGGCCTTTACCGTATCTATTACAAGCTTGGTATGCCCATGTGCGGTATCTATTACAATGACATCTACCCCCGCCTTTATTAAGGCATCCACCCGTGCCTCATCATTGGGGAATATGCCTGCTGCTGCCCCTACTAGTAATCTCCCCTTTGAATCCTTGGTTGAAAATGGATACATCTCCGCCTTTTCGATATCCTTAATGGTGATAAGACCTTTAAGATTGAAATCCTTATCCACAACAGGAAGTTTCTCTATCTTGTACTTATGAAGCACCTTCTTTGCTTCCTTAAGGGTTATCTCTCCTTTTACCGTTATGAGGCCTTCACGAGTCATTGCCTCTTTTATAGGCAAACTCATCTTGGTTTCAAACCTCAGGTCCCTGTTGGTAAGGATACCCTCAAGCTTTTCGCCAACTGTAATAGGAACACCTGAGATGCTATACCGCTTCATAACATCTAGCGCCTCTCCTATCTTCTGATCAGGACGCATAGTGATAGGGTCCACTATCATACCGCTTTCAGATTTCTTTACCTTGTCTACCTCTAATATCTGTCTCTCAGGGGACATATTTTTGTGTATAATGCCTATCCCCCCCTCTCTCGCCATAGCAATAGCAGTTTCAGCCTCTGTCACTGTATCCATAGCAGCGCTGATCAGGGGCATACTTAACTTTATCTCCCTTGTCAGATACGTGCTTATATCTGTATCTCCCGGCGTAACCTCTGATAGCGCCGGCACCAAAAGCACATCATCAAATGTGAGGCCTTCTTCAATTCCCATATTCATAAAACATATTTCTCCTTAGTATAGACTATATTCAAGGCGATATCGCCTGAGCAACCCATCCCCTTGAGGGGATATAGGGCTATAACCAACCAATAACCTCATCACCGCCTCAATCGGGTTAAAAGGCTTCTCTGGCTTGATTATCCTCACCTTACCCTTCAATCCTGAGAGCTCTTTCGCCTTATCGATTGCATCATCTTTTCCCCCCAGTACATCAACCAGCCCCAAGTCATATGCCTGCCTTCCGGTAAATGCCCTCCCGTCCGAGAGTTGCCTTACCCTGGATATGGGGAGTCCCCTGCTGTTTGATACAACCTCTATAAATTGCTCATACATATCCTTTACCATGCTCTCAAAGTAGACACGTTCCTTGTCTGTCATGTGCCTGAACGGAGACCCTGCATCCTTCATCTTTCCGCTTGTTATACTCTCTGCCGTTACGCCCAATTTGCGCAATCCCTCACTTAAATCTACAAATTCTATAATGACACCAATGCTGCCCGTCAAAGACCCGGGGAGCGCAAAGATCACATCAGATGCACATGCAATATAGTATCCGCCAGACGCAGCAATAGATGCCATTGACACTACCACTGGCTTTTTCTCCTTTAATTTGAGCACCGCCGAATAAATCTCTTGAGAAGAGCCTATTTTACCGCCCGGGCTATCTATCCGAACAACAACTGCCTTTATTGAGTTGTCATTCTTATACTTATCAATTGAATCAAGATAGGATGAGGCCTCCATTATAGGCCCCTTTATATTTAGAATGCCTATCGCAGGGGTCATGGTCTTTACCAGGGTTTTGCCACCATAAAAAAAGGCTGCCCCAGCAATAATTAAAAATACTATAAGTTTCGACCTTTTTTTCATATATACCATTAATTATACAACAAAGATTTTTACCAAAAATATTAGTGACCATACAACCAAAGATATATCAATACATATATTATAAGTATTGCTACGTTGTCTACATGTATTGTCAATCTTCTGGATCTTTTTACAAGCGTGCCTAATAAAAAGATTCCCGACATTATAATCCCTGCAGTAACCGTTACAATCTGGCTATCCGTAATAGTTGCATACACGCACCCTTTATATATCAGGTCTACAATTGCCACAATTGTCAGGTTCATTAGGTTTGATCCGAATATGTTCCCCGTTGCCATCCCTATATTACCCTTTTTAAGCAACCTCATGGTTACCACCAATTCGGGAAGACTTGTCCCTGCCGCCATAAATAACGTGCCTACAAAGGTTGAGGTCATATGTGTTTTACGGGCTATCTCATTACATGCATCGGCAAGAAGGATTCCCGCCACTACAACTGCAGAACCAAATATTGCTATAAGTATTAAGTTTTGTCTCAAACTATGGGGCACAGGCTTTTTATCCGCTTCTCCGGGCTCTCCTCCTTCAAAAGAGTATATCCACATCCCAAAGATGTAAAATCCCACTATTGCAAGATTACCCCAATTTGCGGAGATACCAATCCCTCTGTGATAAACACCTATAAGGATTATCATAAAGACGCTCAAACAAATGCTCATGTATACAGAAAAATTAGACCTCCGCTTCCAATCATTGCAGGATACACGGGAACTGAACACAAGTGTTGCCAAAGAAAGGATGGCAATATTAAACAAATTTGACCCAAAGATATTGCCCGCCCCAAGGTCAGGGTTGTCCTTGCATATCACAGCAAATAAAGTGCCAAAGAGCTCTGGCAGCGATGTAATAATACCAAGGATCAGGGCTCCTATAAAACCCCTGCTCAGGCCAGTAAGACCAGCGGTTTCCTCTGCCAGATCACTCAGGTAACTCCCTGCAAAGAAGATAACCAGCGCGGCTGTAACAAAAAGAAACCACATACCCATCAGGCGTTTTTAGCCCATTGGAATAATGGAATGATAACATAAAGAGATGCTGGGACTATTACAGCCAACACTTCACCTCCCCCGCCAACTTTTCATACGAAAAAAATAATCAATGGGATAAACCCCGAAGCAAGCTTAAGGGGAATTAAACCCAAGCCAACTTGTCCGCCGTCTTGTCCTGCGTAGTTGAAAACGAATCAGGAAGCTGAAAGCGAAGTCGGAAGCAAACGTGAAGGCGGATTAAGATATAGAGCCTTGCGGTCACTGATATTACTCTTTCCCCCTGTCCTGCAACTCTTTAATCAAAGCTCCGAGATTTGTTCCTACCTTATCAACTTGTTTTTCTTGCACTTTCTTTGCGCTACCAAGTTCATCCAGTGCCTTTATAGATAATCCTATCTTTTTCTGGTTCAGGCTTGACCTCAACACAACGGCCTCTACCTCTTGATCTACCTGAAGGACGTCAGCAGGGGAATTTATTTTACTCCTGCTGATTTCCGAGATATGCACCATGCCCTCAACACCCTTTTTTATCTCCACAAACGCCCCAAACTCTGTAAGAGATGTAACCCTCCCTTTTATCACGCTGCCAACAGGACATTCTTCTGCCACCACTGTCCATGGGTCAGGAGAAAGTTGTTTAATCCCCAGGGAAAATTTTTCGTTTTCAGGATCTATGTTCAAGATCTTGGCCTTTACTGCATCCCCTTTTTTATAAAGATCTTTGAGGTTTGCCACTCTGGGATCCCATGAGATATCTGAGATATGTATAAGCCCATCTATATCAATCTCGGCGTCAACCCCTACAAAAAGACCAAACTCTGTGACGCTTTTTACCGTAGCTTCGACTACCTCCCCCACAGGATAGCTCTCCATAAGAATGTCCCATGGGTTAGGTAATGCCTGTCTTAGGCCCAAAGAGATGCGTCTGCCATCCGAATTAACCTCTAATACCACAACGTCCACTTCCTGTTCCTCTTTTACAATAGAAGACGGATGTTTAATCTTCTTGGTCCACGACATCTCTGAGATATGAACAAGGCCTTCTATTCCTTCTTCCAGCTCTACAAATGCACCATAGTTGGTAATAGAGGTCACCTTACCTGTAACCTTCTTCCCTATAGGATATCTGTATTCAACCCCTTCCCATGGATCCTGGATGAGCTGTTTGAATCCCAAGGAAATCTTTTCAGTCTCCGGATTAAACTTAATGACCTTTACTTCTATCTCCTGCCCTAATTTAACCTTCTCGCTAGGGTGTTTTAGTTTGCCCCAGGACATGTCTGTTATATGTAATAGTCCATCTATCCCGCCAATATCTACAAATACGCCATAGACCATAATATTTTTAACTATACCCTTTAATATATCTTCTTCTTTTAGCGTAGACAGAAGCTGCTTTTTCTTCTCTTCACGCTGTTTTTCAAGAACCTCTCTATGGCTTACCACTACATTATCCTTTTTCCTGTTATACTTTATAACTGCAACATCCATCATAGAGCCAACCAATGCATCCAGCTGGGCCTCTGTAGGCGGATTAATAGTTACCTGGGAACCCGGTAAAAAAGCGGGGATCCCTATATCTAAAGTAAGCCCTCCCTTTATTCTTTCAATAACCTTGCCTGATACTACCGTATGCTCATGATAAGCCTTGATAATTTCTTCCCATACCTTAATAAGTTTGGCCTTTTCCTTGCTTAATCTAATAAGGTTTTTCCTGGGATTTATACTTTCTACAAAGACATCTACCTGGTCCCCAACGTCTATGCTAATACCTCCGGCATTATCAACAAACTCATGTATTGGGGCCTGTCCCTCGATCTTCCGCCCGATATCTATCATTATATAATCGGTGCCAATCTGGACTACCGTGCCTGTTATAACAGAACCGGTAGTTACAGGCTTGCCTAATGCCTCCTCATAAAGGGCTCCCACATCCTTTTCTTCCCCCCCTTTTTCATCCTCTTTAAGAGAATCTATGTTCTCTTCTGACTTGATTTCTTCTACACTAACCATCCTAAACCACCCCCGTCCGTTTTGCTTATAATAAAGAAGGCTTCCTATACAATATAGACACCTAAAACACAAGCCCTTTAAAAATGGACGGCTTTATATGAAAACAGGTTTAGGGATTGGGGGATTGAAATGCATATTCTAGCGCCTGTCAGAAATAGTCCCCCCTTGAGGGGGGGTTGGGGGGTGTTACCCCCTTCAAAGGGGGATTAATATTGCCATATGTTATTATCAGTAAATCCCTGGAACTTCTATGCACATCCGGGGTCAGTTCTTGCGTTTTGCCTATCCGCTCAATCGTCTTGGTTCTTGCTTTTCCCTTTAGACCTCAGATCAAAATCCCACCTGAAAATCTTCTATTCAACCTCAATAATAACACCGCAGTCTTCGCATCGGTAACGAGTCTTTTCATTTTCTCCATTTTCTCCGGCTTCAATTTCTTCAAAGTCATACTGCTTCTTGCCATGAGCCTCGTAACATTCAGGGCAATAACCCCCCTGCAATTCATCAGGTGCGATTACCAGATGGCAGTGCCGGCACCGCAGCTTGTTTTTCTCATCAGGTAACAGAACAAGATTCATATGCCTGCAGGACGTCATAATTCATACCTATTTAAATAAATTATCGTATCAGATCAATCGATCATCATGATATTTGATCACTAAGGCTTTCTTAATATGTATTATCAGATCTTACAATATCATTCTAACCATCCGGGGTCAAAAAGGCAAAACGCAAGAACTGACCCCCCTGCTTTGGAAAAGCATAATCTAATGATAGTTAAATATCCTTAATTGCCGTGCAGAAAATTTGTTTAATGTTAAATTAATTCATATCCGATATCATTTAAATTGACATATTTCTATTCAAATAGTATAGAGTATTTGTATCTGATCGTATTTTATTAATTAAAAAGGGCGGATATGACATATTTTAAGACTCATCCTCATATCAAATTTGAAAATAATTGGACATTAAGCGAAGATGTCATCTTCATGCTCGGGCAGTGTGAGGCAATTATCAGGACTATCTCAGAGATCCCGCTTCCACCGAAAGAACGACAGAGGCTGCTTCTGGTATCTCTTCGCAAGGGGGCTCAAGCCACGACAGCGATTGAGGGCAACACTCTGACAGACGATGAGATTGCCAGGATTGACGGGGGCGAATCACTTCCTCCAAGCAGGGAGTATCTTGAGATCGAGGTAAAGAACATCATCGAGGCTCTGAATGCCATCAGGAAAGATGTTATCTTAAATAACAGGCCAGCCGTAATACACCCGGAGCTTATCAAGAATTTCCACAATTATGTCGGCAAGAACCTGGGCAATCATTTTAAAGCAATTCCGGGTCAGTTTCGGCAGACCAATGTTGTCGTTGGTGGATATAGAGCGCCTGAATACAGTGCAGTTGTGACATTAGTCCGGAAATTATGCGATTGGATGAAAGAAACTTTTCATTATGAAGAAGGCGACCAGAAATTTATTGACCAGGTGATTCAAGCCATTGTCTTTCATGTTTATATTGCCTGGATTCATCCTTTCGGTGATGGAAACGGCAGGACAGCCAGGTTGATTGAGTTTTATATCCTGATAAGAGCCGGTTTGCCTGATATTGCCTCCCATATCTTATCAAATTTTTACAGCAACACTCGTGAGGAATATTACCGGCAATTAGTTATTGCGGGGAAAGAAGAAGATCTATCAAAATTTATCAATTATGCAGTGGAGGGTTTCCGTGATGGTTTGTCCGAGGCATTGAATATATTTCAGAATAACATTCTTCAGATTTCTTGGAAGAATTATATATACGATGCTCTGGACAGCAAAAAAGCCTCTGGAAAATCGAAGAGTATTGTCAAACGAAGAAGAAATGCGGCCCTCCATTTCCCGATAGACAAATTTTATGGGATTGATGAGCTGCTTGAGAGCAATCCCTTCTTAATGAAGGAATATGCGAAATTTTCCAATTTAACCAGGGCGAGGGATTTTCAAGAATTGGTAAAACTGGAATTGATTACCAGGGAAGGGACCAAGTATACAGGCAACATTCAGATATTGAAAGGATTTATGCCGTTAAGTAAAAAGCAAACGAAATAACTGCGGTGAAGCTATGACATTTCCTCAGATCTGAAAAGTGAAGGTCTCCAGATGCGATCTATATTATCCAACCACTATGATCAGAATATAGAATATGGCACGTTCTTTTTTATTTAAGATCATGTTTTAAATTATAGCTAACGTGCCATACTAAGAACTGACCCCATGCTTTTCCCCCGGCTACCCGATTATATTTTCTCTTTATACTCTCGAAAGCTGGCCAGCAAATCCGCAAACGACTTCAGTTCATATTTCTTGAAGCCTTCCTCGTCCACGTACACGAAATCATACGTCACATCCGACTGCATCCCGTTGATATCCTCGCACCACTGGCGTACCCTCTGGACTTTCAACGGTACGTCCAGGTCTTCTTGCCCCTTGGTCTCCACCACCACAATTCGCCCATCCGTCAGCTTCACCAGGAAGTCGGGATAATAGTTGGAAATGTTGCCATCGGAGTTCACGTAATCAAGCTTGAAATGCACTGCCAGGTAGTTTTTTGCGTATGACAGTACGTCTGAGCAATCTTCGAGGAAACCGGCGAAGCGGAGTTCCAGTTGGCTGTCACCAATGATTCGGTTGAAGACGCTTTTTTTCGGGACAAGGTAGCCCTGATCTTTGGCTACAAAGGGGCGAGTCTGGCGAAGTTTGATCGTGTCGCGGATTTCGGCGTTGCCTTTGTCTTGCACGGTAAGGGCGTTGATCGCCTTCTTGAAGGACTCGATCAACATTTTTGTTGTGGCCAGTTCGGACAGGTTGCGCAGGGTGTTGGGGCTTTCGAGTTCTACCGGGCGGTCAAACAATTCATCCTGTACGAATGCTTTGACTTTGCCGTAGAGAACGTCGTAGCCGCTGACCAGGCGAAGATCCTTCATGATGGTTTGCCCAAAGTAGCCGATCACACTGCGGTAATCGGCGACCCCGGCCGTGTCGAGGATCGTGGTATGGGTGACCTCGCCGGTGGTGATGTCCTTAAAAACGATCTCCCGCTGCTCTTCCTCACTGAACTGCAGGTAGGCCACGCGTTGATGGCCCAGCGCGGCCACGTCCAGGTCGTTGAGGTTTTTATATTCGCGGTAGACGCGGGGTGTAAGAACAGGGATTTCAATGTCCAGTGCATCGATGTCTTTTTTGTCATTTTCTTTGTCAATCTCAACTACCAGCGGCGTTTTGGGCGCAGTTCCTTCCCCCATCGCCTTACGTTCCAGAACCACGCCTTCGGCCTGGATAGATTCGACGAAGTCCATAAAGGCATTCGTGCCGACTACGCTAACGTATTCCTCTGTATCGCCGGGGTACATCTTGCGAAGTCCACGGCCCAACGTCTGTTCCGGGAGGATGTTACTCTTGGCAGAATAGGCGCGCAACCCCACGATGGTGGTGACATTCTTCACGTCCCACCCTTCCTTGAGCATCATCACGGAGATGATGGCCTTGTACGGGCTGTCCATCCCGTCAATCTCATTAGCCTGCTTTCGTAGTTTATCCAGTTCGTCCTTGTCCCTGCCGGTGGCCGCTTCGGAAATCTCGCCGTTGTTCTTTGTATGGATAACCAGAACAGAGTCCTTTAAGTCGGGATAGTGGCCTTCCAGGTATTCAGCGACGTCATCGCAGTTGCGCGTGTCGTCGGTCATCACGAACAGGATGGCCTTTTTGCCCACCTTTTCGTGCTCAGCATACGCCTTGCGCCATTCGATCACGCCCAGATCAATGTAATCGGCGTACTTTTCGGTGTATTTCGCGCTTTGCCGCTCGGAGAGCTTGGCGCGGCTGGGCGCGTCGGGCAGTACTGGGTGTTTGACTACGTTCTGGGAGATCGCTTCCACCAGCGGGTAATCGGCGATGGTCTGCACGAAGATAGCGCCGTTATTGTGCTTGGGTGTGGCCGTCGTATCCACCTGTAAGGCAAGCGAACCACCTTTTTGAAGTAACCGGTTGTGAATGTCTTCGATGGATTTGAACCAGGCCATGCGCGGATCGTGGATGTGGTGTGCCTCGTCATTCAAGACCATCAGCTCGTCGATATCGCGTACGATCATACCCAAATCTACCTTGGAATCCGTGGTAGCCCCAGTGGGTCGCTTGCCCAGAAAATAGTCCATGGTGTTTTCATCGTCCGGTGAAGGGGGAATATCGTTGCCGGCATAGACGCGGTGGATATTGGTTAGGAAAATATTGCCGGTGGGCCTGGTGATGTTGACCTCGTCTTGCTTGTGCAGGGTGAGTTGGAAATCATCGCGCCAGTTGTGGCCGTACACGCCGTTGTTTGGGAGCACCGGATCGTCGAAGAAGATGCGAAGTCCTTGAAAGTCTCGATAGATGCGGTCGAGCACAATGATGTTGGGCGTGATTACCAGGAAGTTGCGCGCCAGTTCTGAGTCAGGCTCGTAGAGCTTGTGGAAAAAACTCCACGCAAGCACAAGGCTGAGCACCTTAGTCTTACCGCTTCCGGTAGCCATCTTGACTACAAAGCGCCGCCATGTCTCGTCAAACATGCTTCCCGATACAAGGCCGGTTGCGTCGAAGCGCATCATGTCATGCTTATCCTGAACGCCTGCAACGTCGTACAGGTAAACAATCGTTTCCAATGCTTCGCGTTGGGCAAAATAGTACTGAAACTGAATCATGGTCCCGTCGGCCTGCTGCAGCATGTGCGGAGTATTGAACCACCAGTTGAGCAAGCTCCGGCTAGTGTCCGCCGCGCCCACGTACCCCCCGTCCCGGAACTCCTTCACTTTCCTGCGTAGTTGCGAGACCAAAGGCGGCATGAGCTTCTCCATGCTGGTTTCGCGCAGGGCTTCATCGGCAGGGAACCAGCGGATGTCCGGATCAAGGATGGCGTGCGGCGAATCGGGGAAGTTCTTGTGTAGCGCCATGTTCAGTTACTCACTTTTCTTTTTTGCGGACGTCTCAGCCTTGCCGAGTCGCTTGCGCTGTTTGGTTTCGATCTTCTTGATGCTTTCCGCCACCGGCGAATCTTCGGGCATCGTGCCGCCCAATTCCTGGATGGTTTGCCGCACCTTCGAACCGACTTCACGATGCGTCCGGTTCGCCTCGTCTTTTCCCTTCACCTCGTCCCGGCGCAGTTTTTCCTCTGCCTGGGTCGCCCGGAACAGGTTTGCCGCCAATTCCGTGCTGCCCATGTGATCCAGAATCTTCTGGCTCTTTTTTAAGCCTTTCCGCCGGTGAATGTCTTCCTGTTTCAGCCCGCCATAAAGCCCCATATACCCGTGATTTTGAAAAATGGCGTAGTCTATGGGTTGGATAACTCCCGCCTCCCTGGCCGCACCAGCCAACTGAAGGTTATGGTGGCGCACCTCTTCACGCAACAGAACCCGCCGCTCCTCATCAATAGTCTCATCCGCCAGTTCCTGCCGCCGCGTCTGGATGGCAAAATAGGTTTGCCCATGCGCAACAATTTCCTTTTTGGGGTCAGCGTTCTGGATAATGAGGTAACAGGCGTAACGCGAAAGCAATGTAACTTTGATCTCACGCTTGCCACCCTTACCGATCTCGATCATTTTGCTGACGTCAGCAAAATGATCCTCAATACGATGCCCACTGTTGAAACAAGACAACTTGGCCTTCTCAATTACCCTCTCGAAGTTCCGGTATTGAGTGTATTCCAGAACATCGGCCAAATCGCGACTTCCCCAATACTCGTTACCCGCATCGTTCGTGCGCTTGATTCTCTCGAAGGGCGACAGATGGCCTCCAGCGGTTTTCTCGATTTCATTGCTCATGATTAAAAACCTCCTTTCAACCTTCAGCCTGTTCATTAAACCCGTCGAATTCGACGGGTTTAAAATCTGGATTATTCAGATGCTCCCAGATGCCGAGAAACTCAATGGTGTTCCTGTTTCTGAGCCAATTTCTGATCAAATCATCGGTACGGTCTGAATTTTTATACCGTGCAATATCGGTGATGCAGATATAATCCTCCCGGTTTCTGGTGTAGATGGCAATTTCCTTGTTCAGAACCTTGATCTTTGCCATGACTACTTCCCCCCCTCCATGATTTCAATAATGGTCATCGTGTCGTTGCCGAAGATGTCCACTACCTTGACCGCGAGCTTGCGTCGTCCCGGCGCGCATTCGTGGAAAATGCTCTTCAGTTCCAGCGACCGGTCTTTCTTTGTTCGGAAGGACTGCCACTCGTTCTCGAAGATGAAATCTCCCGTCCACCGTTCTTCCCACTCGCCGCTGTCTTCGTCTTTCACCCGAATGATCTCGCGCTTGTTCTCGAAATCGAAATCCACTGCCCAGTAGTCGATCCAGTCGGTCCAGTTTTTTGTGAGCACCTCGCGGTTGACAATGCCGTTCTTGTCCTTGCTCACCTTCACGATCTGCCCCTTCTCCACAACTATGCGACTGCCCTTATTCTTGATGGCCGCTTCGGCGTTGGCGATAGAGTCCTGCGAATAGAACACCGAAAAATCGGTCAATTCCACTGCCGCGCTGTTCTTCTTCACATGCGGCTTGACCTCGATGAACGCAACATCATGGAACACCACCTGGTTCTTCTCCACCGCCCGCTTATCGAACACCTCTGCAGGGATGTACTTCGGCGCAATGTCGATCCCCTTGGCGCGCGCCTCGTCCAGCACGTTCGGAAAGAGCCCCATCTCGAACTCAAAACCCAGGATGTCCACCTTCGTAATGTGCTTCTTGCGGCATTCCAGAATGACTTCTTCCACGAACAGGCGCGTCACGGGCAGATTCACAGGGCCGACTGCGACGAGCCGTCCGGCCTTCTTGCCGTTGAAACAGGCGAAATTCTCCACCTTTTCCGCCCGATAGGCGCGCAGGATCAGGCCGAGGAATGCGGCCTCCTTCTCTTCGATCTGCTTTTGCTGCTGCTCCTCGCGCAGGTTGGGGTTGACGCCGATGTAATGCTGCCGCTCGTATTTGCCCAGGTTGAGGATCTCAAAGGCCCGGTAGTCCTTGCCATCGGCCTTGAGTTGCCGCTGAACGCCGATCAGCCGCTTGCGGGTTGTGTGGATGGCGAATTTGCCCAAGTCGCTTACAATCCACTTGCGGCCAAGTTTCTCGGCGACGGCTGCCATGGTGCCGGAGCCACAAAAAAAATCGGCGATAAGGTCACCTTCGTTGGAAGAGGCCTTGATGATGCGTTTGAGAAGCGCTTCGGGCTTTTGGGTATCATAGCCAAGTCGCTCTCTACCCATTGCATTTATCATATTTATATCATCCCATATATTCTCGATAGGACGACCTTTTAGTTCCCAGGTGTATTGTTTGAATTCTGGATACTTTGCACCATCAGAGAATCGAAGTCTGTTTTCTGATTTTAGACTTTGAAGTCTTTCGTCTGAGTATGTAGCCATAACTTGCCAGCGATACTTACCTTTTTCATCTTCATATTTAAATCTCTCCAGATATTCAGGCGGGTACTCACCATACTGAATATTGAAGAGATAATTGTCGTTCGACTTTGTATATAAATAAACGGTGTCAGTATTTATTGAGAATTTTTTTGAAATTGCCTTAACGGTATTTGTTCTTCTTCTCCAAAGGATTTCATTTATAAAGTTGTCTGTTCCAAAAACCTCATCGAGAACCAAGCGAATAAAGCTATTCACCCGCCAATCGCAATGCACATAGATGCTGCCTTCCTCGGCCAGCAAATCCCGCATCAACATCAGCCGTTCGTAAATCATGGCGATGAAGGAATCGGCACCTTTGCCCCAGGTGTCACGGTAAGCGATTTCTTCGAGGATGTTGGGCTTCTTGGTGAAGGTGTCGCCACCGATCTCGATATCCATGGAAAAATCCGCGCCCACGTCAAAGGGGGGATCAATGTAGATCAATTTCAGCCCGCCCTGGGCCTCGATCTCCTCCCGCAGTGGCCCGTTCTTCAGTGACGCGAGAATCAGCTTGTTGTCGCCCCAGATGAGTTTATTCGTCCAGCCCTTGAGTTGGCGTCCGCGCTCGTCAAAAAGAGACAACTGGGCCGCTGTGTCCTCCGGCTTCTCTGCGCGCGGCTCATCCACCTGCTCGATCACTTGAAACGGGAGGACGATATTGCAGACCTCGCTGGTCTTGCCGTTCCAGACCAGTTCCACCTCGCGCTTGTCCTCGAATAAGAGAAAACGGTATTTGTCCGGCAACGGTTTGTCCGCTTCGATATAGCGGATAATCTCCTGCTGTTCCTGTTCGGTGAGTTTCGCCATTCAATTATCCTTTGTTCATCATTCCACCTGTACGTCCAGAGTGCGGAGCCGGATTGAAAAACATAACAATTACTATACTGCAAGAATGCTATATAACAATATAATAGCCAAGCAAATGTTGCAATATAATTAAACGATTATTTATCATTCTTCTTTTACTTGGAGTCTGAAATTGCAGGTACTTTGTCGAGTGGGGTACAAATAAGGTACAAATTTTCAAAATCAGCCAAAATTGCGAAAAAATAGCCGATTAACGATCTGCTACCCGGCTATTTACCTGGCTTTTTTTGGTCGGGACGAGAGGATTTGAACCTCCGACCCCCTGAACCCCATTCAGGTGCGCTACCAGACTGCGCCACGTCCCGTATCGTAATCTTAGCTATCATAGGGGTGTTCATGTGTCAAGATTCAGCCCTTTTTCTCTGATCCCTTTGCCGCTGATAAATGTGAAGAAAAATAATACCTTATAATCTTTCTTGCAAGGCCTTCAGACTCTATCAAATAATAGTCATCCCTGATAATAAGACACGCTATAGCTATTCCCCTGTCTGACACGGAATCCCTGGCATAGCCTGCAAACCAATCGCGCCTCCCATCAGGATCCTTCCCATCTATTGTCCCACTTTTCGCGCCCAGGCTAAGGTGCTTCAAGATGCGATCCGTTTTATAGCCCCTGAATGCATGTGAAACCGTACCATTTCGGATAGTCCTTCTCATCATATGCTGAAGGTGCATTGCGGTCTTCGGGTCAACAACCTGTCTTGCCTCTATAACCCTATCCTTTATGAGCCTGGGTCTTACCATCGCACCTGCATTCACTATAGCTGTTACTATCTGGGCTGCATGTACCGGAGATATGTATGTATAACGGTTAAAGCCGCACGCCATCTCTGCAATATTATATTCGCTCTGCGGAATGAGGAGAGTGCTCGGTGTGCAGTCGCATTCTTCAAGAGGAGATTGCCAAAACCCCATTTTCATGGCAGTGAGTAGTATGGGTCTTTCTCCTATATAAGATGTCCCAATCTTTCCAAAGACGATGTTGTTTGAAAGGGCAAAGGCATTTGCCAGGGTAGTATTTCTCGTCCAGCGACCATCTTTATGATTTAGTTGATACTTATACAGGGTATGGGCCTTCCCATTAAATGTAATGGCTGTATCAGGGGTCATATCACCATATTCTATGGCAGCAAGCGCTGTTATGATCTTGAATACGCTTGCTGCAAGATATGTATCCAAAGCAAGTGTATCAGCCTCTGGCGGATCCATCTCGGCATTTTTACCATATAACGCCAAAATATCTCCTGTAGAAGAGTCCATCACGCTTACTGCTGCAAAGTTTACCCTGTATAACCTCATGATATCGGCGATATATTTTTGAAGCTCCCAATCTATAGTAAGAGAATGCTTATCAATTGTCTCCGGTGTAATCTCCCTTAATATGTCTCGCTCAATAAAGGGAGCTGCATTCTGGTCTTCTCCTTTCTCATTATTAGAATCATTATTCCCTATTCCATGAAATATAACGAGAAACACAATAAATACAGCCAGAGCAACAACTATAGCTCGTGATCTAGACAGCCTTTTTCGCATGACCCACCTTGTAATGATCCCTATTTAAGCATTAAAAACAGCCTTATCCCACAGATACTCGCTACCTGTCAATATATGTGATCGGCTGCCTGCCCTGTTTTTGTTAGGATAAAACACATGCCACTGATACAAAAAACGATTTGTGAACCCAGATGTATATTTCCCCCTGTAACTAATATAATAAATGTTGCTTTTCCAGATAATAGGGCTTGACTTGTGCGATGCACAAATATTATCATAGGAAGCAATCAAGGATTGATGGAGCGCATGTGAGAATCATAAAGAAATACAAAAACCGTATCCTGTACGACACAGAGACATCAAAGTCTGTAACTCTCAAGCACATTGCTGAGATGTTAAGAAATAATATCAAGATAAAGATTCTCGATAATGCATCAGGCAAGGACATCACCCGTATGACCATACTACAGATACTCCTAACCATGGAGCGATCTGATAGAGGCATAACCCATCTGATCCCTGAAATCATCTCCTGGGTAGCAAAGACAACCAAGCAGGAGTTTCGTAAGATACTAAATGATATAATGAATGGCAACAACCCGGATATGGAGTTCGGATATGCATGGGCAAAGTGGCTTATACAAGATGTGATAGATCTCGATCTGTCAGAAGAAAAAGAGACCCTTTTGATAGAACAGATTGTATCCAGATTAGACGAACTTCACGATGCCACCTATATGGCAATAGAAAATAAGATCGATGAAATACTACATTCTTTTGCCAGGTTGATCCTTGGATATAGAGATGTCCCTATCAAAAAGATCACTTAAAAAGATGTTGGTTTCGTAAAAACTCCCAACAACTTGTCATTTCGAACGAATGTGAGAAATCTTAGATTTCTCGTCGTTGCACTCCTCGAAATGACAGACATAAAAAAGAATTTCTCCGGCTTGTTACAGCTCAGTTACTTGGAAGACAGCCTAAATATAAACAAACTTTCAGCAGGATCAATTTCTAAAGCCCTTTGGGATATTTGCAAGTCAAATAACGGGCTCGATAAATCCCTTCAAAGTAGAAATCTGGAAAATTGTTTGCCTTTATGTTAGGTTAGATTCATGCACAAGACACGCTTGCTTACCAGTATGATCACACTTATACAAAGAGCAGCCACAGAACTACCTCAAGATGTCACCAATGCAATTCATAGCGCCTTACTTGCAGAAGATCCAAATTCTACCAGCCACCATACCTTAAATCTCATTAAAGAAAACATCGCCATTGCCAGAAAAGATAAGCTCCCTATATGTCAGGATACAGGCATGATCATGGCTATAATCAAATCCAGACCTGAGACTGACCTTCTCGATATAGAAGATACCATTAAAGAGGCCATCAAGGCATTAACAACGAAAGGTATTCTAAGACAAAATTGCGTTGACACACTAAGCGGGAAAAATACCGGTGATAATATAGGCATAAATGTACCTCAAATACTCTTTTCCCCCTGGGATGGCCCAACCCAGGTCTATTTGATGCTAAAGGGAGGAGGGTCTGAGAATGTAGGCACTCAGTACAGTCTGCCCAATATCTCATTAAAGGCAGATAGAAGTTTGGATGGAGTAAGGCGTTGTCTATTAGATGCTGTTTTCCGAGCACAGGGAAATGGCTGTGCCCCTGGTATATTAGGGGTTTGCATAGGAGGAGACAGGACATCAGGCTACCTGCATGCAAAACAGCAACTGTTCAGAAGATTGGATGATACAAACCCCATACAAGAGCTTGGAACCCTTGAAAAGACTGTGCTTGATCAGGCAAATACCCTGGGCATTGGCCCAATGGGTTTGGGTGGAAAGACCACGCTATTGGGCGTAAAGATCGGGATGTCCCATCGTCACCCGGCATGTTATCTTGTAAGTGTGAGCTATTCCTGTTGGGCAACAAGGAGATATGCAATAGAGATAAACAAAAAAGGCGACATAAAAAAATGGCTGTAAAACACATTACATCCCCGCTAGAGGGAGATATTATAAAGGATCTTGAGGTGGGGAATGAGATATTTCTCTCTGGCAGGATACTTACAGCAAGAGACCAGGTGCATAAATACTTAGCATCCGGAGAAGACTTGCCTATAGATATAAGGGGTTGTGTCATATATCATTGCGGGCCTGTTATAGTAAAAGAAAAAGGTTCCTGGCGTATTGTTGCAGCAGGACCCACCACATCCATCAGGGAAGAACCATTTGAAGCTGACATTATAGAAAGGTTTCAACCAGGGGCCATTATGGGCAAAGGTGGAATGGGAGAGAGTACTCTAAAGGCCATGAAAAGACATGGCTGTGTGTATCTGAGTGTGACAGGCGGCGCAGCCCTGTCCCTGGCCAGATGTATCAAAAGGGTTGAGGATGTATACATGTTAGAAGAATTCGGCGTCCCAGAGGCAATGTGGGTTCTGTCTGTAGAAAATCTTCCTGCACTTGTGTCCATGGATGCGCATGACAGATCCATTCACAAAAAGATAAAAAGGCTATCATCCAAAAGGCTTCATGACCTGATTAACTTATAATTTTCCGGTGGTTCTTTTGTGGACAAAAGATGTATTTTTATCTTATATATCCTTAGTGAGAAGTAAATCAAAGCCATAACACACAAGGAGGTTATCATGAACGTTAGAGAGATGTTCGATCTAAGCAATAAGGTAGCAATCGTTACCGGAGGCGGAAGAGGTATTGGAAAATTTATCGCCACAGGCCTGGCAGAGGCAGGATCTGATCTGGTAATTGCGTCCAGAAAGGCACAAACCCTTGAAAAAACAGCAAAAGAGATTGAGGCCCTTGGCGTAAAATGTTTTCCTGTAGAATGTGATATGTCTATTGAAGATGATATCCATAATCTTGTGAATTTCACAATGAAGACATTCGGAACAGTAGACATACTGGTAAATAATGCAGGCGTTACCTGGGGGGCACCTACGCTCGATTACCCATTGGATAAATGGGAAAAGATATTTGATGTAAATGTCAAAGGGGTCTGGATCTTGACCCAGGCAGTAGCAAAAATCATGAAAGAAAAGGGCGGGGGCAAAATAATCAATCTTTCATCTTTTTATGGATTCAGAGGCGCCTTTGAGGAGGTGCACCCTGCTATTGCCTATAACTCATCCAAGGCAGCCATCAATCTGCTCACAATGAACCTGGCCGCCAAACTTGGGAAATACAACATATATATCAATGCAATTGCCCCGGGATTCTTCAAAACAGACATGATGAAATACCTGTGGAACCCAGAAATGAAATCCATGCTGGATCTCACCCTTGGACAAATACCCATCTCAAAGGCAGGCGAGGAAGACGATGTAAAGGGGTTGGCAGTATTCCTGGCATCAAAGGCATCAGACTACATAACAGGCGCTATTATCCCTGTTGATGGCGGGCTGCTGACAAAATAGCCGTGGCATCCAGGCATCATAAGAATAAGTGACTCTCATTGTTGAAAATCGGAGATATGGTTTATGGAGATTTGCGATTATTCTTTTGAAGAATATATACGTCTAATCACGTCCTTTCACGGGAGTGTGGCTCCAGGCATGGTCATTGGAGGATTCATGGTAGATCTGGCGAAAAAAAATCTGCCGCAAGGAGAGTTTTTTGACGTCATATGCGAAACTCAAAGCTGTCTGCCTGACGCAGTACAGCTCCTTACCCCGTGCACCATAGGAAACAACTGGCTCAAGGTCATCAAGCTGGGTCGCTATGCCATGACCTTTTATGAAAAGTATAAAGGAGTTGGTGTACGGGTCTTTCTTGATCCAGCCAAGATAGCGGCCTGGCCAGAGATAAAAAACTGGTATCTCAAGCTGAAACCAAAAAAGGAACAGGACTCAAAGCTCCTTATCGAGCAGATTAAGGAATCAGGCTCAAGCATATTGAGCATCCAGCACGTGAGAGTCCAGCCTCAATTCCTGGGAAAAAGGCACAAGGGAAGAATCGTCATCTGCCCATCCTGCGGCGAAGCATATCCATCTGAGGATGGGAAGATATGCCGGGCCTGCCAGGGCCAGGCACCTTATCTCTCTAATCCCTTGGATGAACAAAAAGACACATATGCCCTCCCCCTAAAGACCATACCCATAGAACAAGCAATAGGGCTCCATGCCCTGCATGACATGACCCGTATCATTCCGGGTAAAGAAAAGGGCCCGGCCATTAAGCGGGGGCAGATCATCACCAAAGATGATATCCCTCTTTTACAGCAAATGGGAAAACAGAGTATCTATGTGGAGGAGGAAAACCCCGCCTGCCAGGACTTTGTCCATGAAGATGAAGCGGCGCTGGCCTTTGTCAGGGCCATGGCAGGTGACGGCGTAGGCTTTACAAAATCCCCCAGTGAGGGAAGGGCAGACCTCATGGCATCGCGTGACGGACTCCTTGTAGTGGATGAGAAACGTCTCGAGATGTTTAACCTCATCCCCGGGGTCATGTGCGCCTCATGCCTGGGTTTCTCCGAGGTGATCCGCGGACAGACATTGGCAGGCACTCGGGCAATCCCACTTTTCCTCCCCAAGACAACCTTTATAAAGGCACTGAATGTCTTAGGTGATACACCATTATTTGAAGTCATGCCCCTGCATCAGGCTCGGGTAGGAATACTGGTCACAGGGGGTGAGGTGTACAAAGGAGTAGTGGAAGACAAATTTATCCCGATTATCCGCAACAAGGTCGAAAAATACCGTTGCCAGGTAGTAGGTACCCTTATCGTACCTGACTCTCGTCAGGCAATCAAAGATGGAATAAAGAAACTCCTGGGCTCCGGTGCTGACCTCATTGTGACCACTGCCAGCCTTTCAATAGATCCGGATGATGTCACGCTCCAGGCCCTGTTAGATGCCGGAGTTACCGATATGCTTCATGGAATTCCCATTCTGCCAGGGGCCATGACCCTTATAGGGCGTATCGGCTCGGTCCAGGTTATCGGAGTGCCAGCCTGCGCCCTGTATTTTAAGAAGACCAGTTTTGATCTCCTTTTGCCCAGGATGCTCGCAGGATTGACCATTACCAGGCATACTTTAGCCCGGTTAGGGCATGGGGGTCTTTTTATATGAAAATAGGGGTCAGTTTTCAGGGATAGATGTTTCTCTCATCCCGGGCATATTTTCATCCTTGGTTGTGAGCGTGGATCGCTCATGATGGTTTATACAATAAAAAAAAGGAGTTCACCTTTAATAAATGTACTTTTTTTGATAAATAAACAAACTTAAGTTCACTTAGAAGGGGGGAACTATGGGAAAGTGGCATAAGACAGGCTGCGTGATGTGTGCGCAAAACTGCGGTTTAGAGATTTTGGTTGAAGACAATCAGATAGTCAAGGTGCGTCCGGATAAGGACAGTCCCAGAAGCCAAGGCTATGCCTGCCGCAAAGGACTCAATGTTGCCTACCACCAACACCATGCACAGCGGCTCACCCATCCCCTCAAAAAGGTGGGTGATGATTTCCAGCAAATCTCCTGGGACCAGGCAATGGAGGAGATTGCGAATAAACTTCGTTCCATCGTAAATAAGCACGGTCCGCGCTCATTTGCCTACATGGGGGGAGGAGGCCAGGGGTGCCATTTTGAAGCCGCCTTTGGTGTTCGCGTGCTAAGAGGCATGGGTTCTCGCTACCACTACTCCGCCCTGGCCCAGGAACTTACCGGAGCATTCTGGGCACATGGAAGGGCCACGGGCCGCCAGTACCTTTTCACCATCCCTGACCACGACCGCACGGAAATGCTCCTGGCTATTGGCTGGAATGGCATGATGAGCCATCAGATGCCCCAGGCCCGGCGGGTTTTGACTCAAATTTCCAAAGATCCGAACAGGCTTCTGGTTGTCATAGATCCCAGGCTTTCAGAGACAGCGCGTATCGCTGATATTCATCTGCCCATACGCCCCGGAACAGACGCACTCCTGACAAAGGCCATGATCGCAATCATCCTAAAGGAGGGCTGGCACAACAAAGACTACATTTCAAGGCATGTCACCGGCTTTAATGAAATAGTGTCATGGTTCGCAGGGTTCGATGCAAAGGCAGCAATCGATGTATGTAAACTGGACTATGAAGAGGTCAGACAAGTCTGCCACCTTTTTGCCACCAGGAAATCGTCCATGCACCCTGACCTCGGCATTTTAATGAACCGCCACAGCTCTGTTACCTCCTATCTGGAGGTGATCCTTATGGCCATCTGTGGGCGCATCGGAGTGCCCGGAGGCAACGTGATACCCGGCCACATCATGCCGATCGGGTCACATTCCGATGAACGCGATCCTAAAACCTGGCGCACTGTTACCACGGATTTCCCGGCCATACTAGGCACCTTCCCACCCAATGTTATGCCTGAAGAGATCATGAGTAATCACTCCGAACACCTGAGAGCTGTTCTTGTAAGCGGTTCTAATCCGCTCAGGTCTTATGCAGACACCTCTGCATATGAAAAGGCCTTTAGGCAGCTGGATCTGCTGGTCACTATTGAATTGGCCATGACAGAGACTGCTGTCCTTTCTCACTATGTGCTGCCGGCACGATCCGGGTACGAGTCGTGGGATGGAACCTTCTTTCCCTTGACATATCCGGAGATCTATTTTCAGATGCGCCAGCCTATCGTGGAACCAAGGGGTGAACCGCTGGAATGTGGCGAGATCATGACCCGTCTGGCTGATCGTCTGGGGCTGATTCCCAAAATCCCTGATTCTCTGTATGAAGCTGCAAAGAAAGACCGCATGGAATTTGGAGCAGAGCTGATGAATTATGCCCAAACCGAACCCAAGGCCATGAAGAACATGCCCTTTGTGCTGGCAAAGACCCTGGGCCCTGTGATGGGATCTGCCCATTTAGCCGCCCTGTGGGGAATGCTCCAGATAGTCCCGAAAAGCTTCCGCGAAAACGCTGAGCGCTCTGGCTTCAAACCTGGTATAACCATGGGGGAAGATATCTTCCAGACCATAATCGACCACCCGGAAGGGCTTTTCGTTGGTCGATGTGACCTAAGAAAGAATCTCGATATGATCCGTAATGAGGACGGTCGTATCAATATATTGACCCCTGAGGTTGCTGATTGGGTCAACAGTATTGACGCCAAGTCTGAAGAAGAGGCACTCAAAAGGGACGAAATTTATCCGTTTTTGCTTATAGCCGGCCGTCATATGGACATGAATGCCAATACCCTCATGCGCAACCCTTCATGGAATAAGGATCGCCGAGCCTGCACTCTCGCCATGAATCCCGAAGACGCCAAAAATCTGAACCTCACAGATGGTCAGATAGTAAGGGTTATAACAGAAGCAGGAGAAGAGAAGATCGAGCTTGAGGTGACAGATGCCACCAGGGCAGGTCAGGTGATTATACCGCATGGATTTGGCCTGCATTATGACGGACAGGTCTACGGCGCCAATGTCAACCGTCTCACCAAAAATACCCACAGGGACAGGTTTGCTGCTACGCCGTTGCACCGTTATGTGCCGTGTCGGGTGGAGGAGGCGTAGATTATATTGACGGATTGTATGGGCAGAACATGAAGGGGAAAGGTGCCATTTTAAGGAGAAATGATGAGCGACAATTAAACCTCCCGATCGTGTTGCCTCATTGAAGAATGTTGTTCCCTATTTCTTTGAGGTTGTCAATCGTGTCGTTATCTTCATCAATATTAAGTTCAGATATTTCAAGATCATGTTCCTCATATTTTGGTGCAAAATCGTCAGTCAGTTTATTTACAGATCCGAGAAGAAAATCAGTTGCGATCGGCTCTCCTTTTTTGTAAAGAAGATAAATAATGTAGCGATATTGCTTACTGTCCTTTAAAAGTTGAGATGAAACAATTCCTCGATACTTAACATACCAGAATTTCCCTTTTCGATAAAATGCATTTTCACAGTCTGTAAATTTGGGGTCATAGATTTCCTTGACATTATCATCGGACGCTTCAAGGGGATATAGTTTTGAGGGTAATGGCACATGTATGTTGTATGAACTTTCGATATTTTGGAGGTGATCTTTAAAATCTGACAACTTTACATAATGATGATCTCCTCTCCTGGTACCAAAGCTTACCTTAGCAGGCATCCCGTTCTGCAAATTATAAAGAGGGAGGGGGCTTAGTATTTTTGGTAATTTTCTGAAAAGCAGTTCCTCGGTATTTGCCATTCTTTTGAGAAGAAAATACCACCCATAAGAACGGCCTTCTTTTGTCTCTGCATTAAGCATTTTCCCTGAGCTCCTCCAGGAGATATAACCAAAAGTTGTGGATAGAGGAGAAAGAAAGAGCGTATCCTTTGGTTTGCAAAGAACCAAAAAGTAAAAGGAGGATACGCTCATGGACAAGAGTAGTCTAAAACAGGA